>Ga0308171_1001639_pt1 | contig 28276 bp, 30 predicted proteins | sample PhyGR1_FD_202135 | JGI IMG/M metagenome (GOLD analysis project Ga0308171, IMG submission 202135) | Phyllosphere microbial communities from UC Gill Tract Community Farm, Albany, California, United States - DLSLSG.R1 | ecosystem: Host-associated > Plants > Phyllosphere > Unclassified | place: USA...
GGACGGCATCGTGCGCATCCCGCTCAACGAATCCTCCGATCCGAAGAGCCAGATCAACGAATACCTCGACGCCTACAAGGGCGAGGGCATCCAGCACATCGCCTGCTTCACCGAGAACATCTACGAGACCGTGGAAGCGATGCGCGCCCAGGGCGTGGAATTCCTGGATACGCCGGAGACTTACTTCGACGTGATCGACCTGCGCGTGCCCGGCCATGGCGAGGATGTCGCGCGGCTGGCCCGGAACAAGATCCTGATCGACGCCGATCCGGAGACCAAGCAGCGCAAGCTGCTGCAGATCTTCACCACCAACTGCATCGGACCGATCTTCTTCGAGATCATCCAGCGCAAGGGCAATGAAGGATTCGGCGAAGGCAACTTCACCGCGTTGTTTGAAAGCATCGAGCGCGATCAGATCAAGCGCGGCGTGCTGTAACGTTGAACGGGGCGGCCTGGCGCCGCCCTTTCGGTACGCCGGGCGTTGCCCGGCTGCATCGGCATCCGCATCGCTTTTGCCAGGCCACTGCCAGGACCCGCACAGATGAGCACCTCCATGACCGCCCGTGGTTACCAGACCGGTTTCGGCAACGAGTTCGCCAGCGAGGCGGTGGCCGGTGCGCTGCCGGTGGGGCGCAATTCGCCGCAGCGGGTCGCGCATGGCCTGTACGCCGAACAGCTCTCGGGCACGGCATTCACCGCGCCACGCCGCAGCAACCGGCGCAGCTGGCTGTACCGGATCCGCCCGGCGCTTTCGCACGGCGAGTTCAGCGCGTACCCGCAGCCGCGCCTGCTGGGCGGTTTCGCCGATGGGGCGGTCTCGCCGAACCAGCTGCGCTGGGATCCGCTGCCGCTGCCGGCGGTGCCGACCGATTTCGTGGATGGGCTGTACACGATGGGGGGCAACGGCGCGTCCGATGCCCATCATGGCGTGGGCATCCATCTGTACGCGGCCAATGCCGACATGCAGGGCCGCTATTTCTATAACGCCGATGGCGAGCTGCTGATCGTGCCGCAGCTGGGTCGGCTGCAGCTGTTCACCGAGTTCGGCGTGATCGAGGTCGAGCCGCAGCAGATCGCGGTGATCCCGCGCGGCGTGCGCTTCCGCGTGGCGTTGCCCGATGGCACGGCGCGTGGGTATGTGTGCGAGAACTTCGGTGCGCTGCTGACGCTGCCGGACCTGGGCCCGATCGGGTCCAACGGCCTGGCCAATCCGCGCGATTTCGAAACCCCGCATGCTGCGTTCGAGCAGCTGGACGGCGCGTTCGAACTGATCGCCAGGTTCGGGGGCCAGTTGTGGCGCGCGGACATCGATCATTCGCCGCTGGACGTGGTCGCCTGGCACGGCAACTACGCACCGTACCGCTACGATCTGCGCCGTTTCAACACGATCGGCTCGATCAGCCACGACCACCCGGATCCGTCGATCTTCCTGGTGCTGCATTCGCCCAGCGACACGCCCGGCACCAGCAACATGGATTTCGCGATCTTCCCGCCGCGCTGGCTGGTCGCGCAGGACACCTTCCGGCCGCCGTGGTTCCACCGCAACGTCGCCAGCGAGTTCATGGGCCTGATCCATGGCGCCTACGACGCCAAGGCGGAGGGCTTCGTGCCGGGCGGCGCGTCGCTGCACAACTGCATGAGCGGGCATGGCCCGGATGCGCCGACGTTCGAAAAAGCCTCGGCCGCCGACCTGAGCCGGCCGGATGTGATCACGGACACCATGGCCTTCATGTTCGAGACCCGTGGCGTGATCCGCCCGACCGCGCAGGCGATGGCAGCCGCGCACCGGCAGCGCGGGTACCAGCAGTGCTGGCAGGGCCTGCGGGCGAATTTCAGCGCCGGGTGAGCCTCACGCCGGGGCGGGCTCGAATCCCAGCCCGTGTTCGGTCGGCAGCACCTCCAGCAGGCGCTGGCGCACGCGTTCGGCGTACCCGGCCGAGGTCAGCCCCGGCAGCGCATCCAGGGCGGTGTGCAGCCCAGCGATGACGTCTGCGTCGCTGCGGGCCTGCTGCAGCGCATGGAACAGCGCTGCCGCCTGTGGATGGCGCTGCAGCTCCAGGATACCGAGCAGGTAGATGCGCGCGGCCACCAGCGAACGGCGGCGCTCGACGGGCGCCGGGTTGGCCGCGGGTGCGGCGGCGTGGGCGGGCGCGGCAACCGTCGGCGCGGCGGGCGGTGCCGGCGAGGAGAGCAGATAACCGGCCTGGATCAGCTGGATCACCATGGCCGGCACTTCCGCGCCGACCATGGCCGTGAGCTGGGGCAGGTCGCGCTGGCCGTCGCACAGGATCAACAGGCGCCGCTGGCGCATGTCCAGCGGTGCGCGATGGCCCTGCAGGGCGGTGTGGGCGAGTTCGGTCTTGCGCGGTTGCATGGGCGTGGGGTCGATGCGGTGCAGGCCGAGCCTGAACGCTGCCCATGAAACGCCGATGACACCGGCGACACTGCATGCAGCCATTACACGGGCCGCGCGCTAGGCTTCGGCCATCCACAGGGAGGCGTCGCACATGAAACAGCTCGCAGGCGTAATGGCACTGGGTATGGTGCTGGCATTGGGCGCGTGCGAACGCAGCCCGGAAACCCCGTCCACCGATGCCGGGGCGGCCGTGCCCGCACCGGCGGCGGACGTCGCTGCGACTGCCGCGCCGGCCACCGCTGCGGCGGACCAGGGTCCCGCGCGTCTGGACGGCTATGGGCCGCTGGCGCTGGGCAGTTCGCTCGATGCGGTGCGCGCGGCCTGGAAGGCGCCCCTGGACGGTGAGGTGGCCGATGAGTACTGCCATTCGCTGCGCCCGCAGGGCGCCCAGGCCGATGATGTGGTGCTGATGATCGAAAGCCGGCGCCTGGTGCGGTACGACGTGCGCAACGACCGGATCGCCGCCCCCGGTGGCGGCAAGGTCGGCATGTCGCTCGGCCAGCTGCAGACGCTGTATCCCGACCGCGGCGATGTGACCCCGCACAAGTACGATGAGCGGGGCCACAACCTGCGGGTGCGGCCGGCGACGGAAGGCGGTGCCCTGATCAACTTCGAGATCAACGGTGACGGCAACGTCACCGCCTGGCGGGTCGGCCTGCCGCCGCAGGTGGATTACGTGGAAGGCTGTTCCTGATCGGACACGGTGGGGTCGTCGGTGGTCGGCCCTGCGCCGGCCGCCGCGCCCTCACTCCGGTCGGGTCTGACTGCCCCTAGAATCGGACCACGCCCGCCTACGGATTCTGTCGATGATCGCTGCCACCGTGTGGTTCCTGCTTGGACTGGTGCTGCTCGCGCTGGGCGGCGATTCCATCGTGAAGGCCGCCTCCGGGCTTGCCCAGCGCTTTGGTGCCTCGCCCTTCGTGGCGGGCCTGCTGCTGGTCGCCTTCGGTACCTCGCTGCCCGAACTGGTGGTCAACCTGCGTGCCTTCGCGGTCGGCGCGGAGGATCTCGCGCTGGGCAACGCGGTGGGCAGCAACATCGCCAATGTCGGGCTGACCCTGGGCGCCGCGGCACTGGCGGCGCCGCTGCTGGTGCGCACGCGCCTGCTCTCGCCGTTGCTGGTGCTGCTGGCCGTGGCCAGCCTGGCGCTGATCGTGTTCGGGTTGGACGGTGTGATCGCGCGCTGGGAGGGCGGCCTGCTGCTGCTCGGCTTCGTGGCGGTGCTGGTGTTCGTGCTGCGCCGCGCGCGCAGCGAGCCGGAGCCCGTGCGTGAAGCGATCGCCGCCTACGCGATGACCCGCACCGGGCTGGCAATGAACATCGTGCGCGTGCTGTTCGCTGCGCTGTGCCTGTATTACGGCGCGCGCTGGATCGTGCAGGCCGCGCCGGTGTTCGGGGCCGGGCTGGGCTGGTCGCCGCTGCTGGTGGGTCTGTTGCCGGTGGCGATCGGCACCGCGCTGCCGGAAGTGGCGGCAGCGATCGCCGCGGCGCGTCGTGGCCAGGGCGACATGGTGCTCGGCCATGTGATCGGTTCGAGCCTGTTCAATCTGCTGGTGGTGGTGGGCGGCATGGCCACACTGCGCCCGCTGGCCCTGCCCGGATCGTTCGTGAAGCTGGAACTGCCCGCCGCGATCGCCTTCGTGCTGGTGCTGTACCCGATGCTGCGCGGCGACCTGCGCATCAGCCGCCGCGAAGGTGGCGTGCTGCTGGTGGCGTTCGCGGCGTGGATCGCGCTGGAACTGGCGCTGATCGGGGCGTGACCCCCGGCCACGCCGGGCGTGGCCGTGGCCGGCGGCCGGGGCTCAGGCTTCGTTTTCCTGCGTCGGCCGCGGCGGCGGCAAGGCTTCTTCCTTCGCCGTTTCGTGGCCGGGCAGGGTCGGGCGCTTTTCCATCATCAGCGACAGCGCGGCCTTGGCCATCATGTGGGCGCTGATCGGCGCCGTGATGAACAGGAACACGGTGATCAGCAGCTCGCGCGGCTGCGGGTCTTCGCCCAGGAAGATGTGATAGCAGACCGAACCGACCAGCACGCAGCCCACGCCCAGCGTGCTGGCCTTGGTCGGCGCGTGCAGACGTTTGAAGAACGTGGAGAGCTTCACCAGCCCCAGCGCACCGACCAGGATGAAGAAGCAGCCGAACAGCAGCAGCAGCGAGAGCACGATCTGGATGAAGGTGATCATTCGACGATGTCCCGGCGCAGCACGAACTTGCTCAGCACCACGGTGCTGCCGAAGCCGAGCATGGCGATGATCAGCGCCGCCTCGAAGTACACCGCCGAGTTGAGGTACATGCCGAACAGCATCAGCTCGGCGATCGCCGTCACCGACAGGGTGTCCAGGGCGAGGATGCGGTCGGGCACGGTCGGGCCGCGCAGCAGGCGCCAGGTGGCCAGCAGCATGGCCAGGCCGACCACGTGCATGCACACGACCATCGTGGTCTGGATGAACATATGTCCGGTCATGGGAAAATCTCCATCAGCGGGGCTTCGTAACGGGATTTGATCTCGCGGATCAGCGCCTCGGGATCGTCCAGGTGCAGCACGTGCACCAGCAGGTACTTGCGGTCGTCCGACAGCGCGGCCGATACCGTGCCCGGGGTCAGCGTGATCATGCTGGTCAGCGCGGCGATGCCATGGATGTTGGCGATGTCCAGCGGCAGCCAGATGAAGCCGGGGTGGATGCGGCGCTCCGGGCCCAACACCTGGATCGCCACGCGGATATTGGAGGTCAGGATGTCCCAGAGCGTGACGAACAGCAGTTTGGGCACCGGCCGCAGCGAGCCGATCCGCGCGAATTCGCGGTCCAGGCGCGCCGCGAACAGCGGCACCACCACGCCCAGGATCATGCCGAGCACGATCTGGCCGAGGTTGAAGCTGTCCGACATCAGCAGCCAGAAGATCACCACCGTCATGCTTAGCGACGGCGAGGGCAGGATGCGCTTGTACAACGAAGGCCGGTGGTTCATGGCGTGCGGATCTCCGGCAGGGTGGCGCGCAGTTCACCGACGTACTTCTGCGGCTGCAGCAGCTGCTCGGCCATGGCATCGGTGTGCTGCATCAGCGGGCCACCGAACACGCTCATGCCGATCCCGTAGCTGAGCAGGATCGCGGCCGCGAACAGTTCCACGGTGCGGGTCGGCGCCTTGCGCGGCGGCGGTGTTCCTTCCTCCACCACGGGAACGCGCCAGAACAGGCGGATGCCGCCGCGGGTGATGCCTACGATCACCATCAGGCTGCTGCCGAGCACGGCGGTCCAGACCACGGCGGTGTACTGCCCGGGCATCCCGGCCAGCAGGGCGGCCTTGCCCAAGAAGCCGGACAGCGGTGGCAGGCCGGCGACCGAGACCGCCCCGATCAGGAACAGCACGGCCGGGGTTTCCTTGCCTGGCATCGGCGCGATGATTTCCTTCCTGTCGCTGGCGCCGCCCCGGCGGCGGCGGATCAGGTCGGCGACCAGGAACAGCGCGGCGGCGACGAAGGTGCTGTGCGGCAGGTAGTACAGGCCGGCCGACAACACCGCCGGCGTGCGCACCGCGAAGGCGATGAACAGCGTGGCCGCCGACACCACCACCAGATAGGAGATCAGCACGCGCAGGCGCGCTGCGGCCAGCACGCCCAGCCCGCCCAGGATCAGGGTGACCACGCCGGCCCAGAACAGCCACTGGCTGCCGTAGCCGGCCATCGGGCCGGCATCCTCGCCGAACCACAGCGTGCTCACGCGCAGCACCGCGTACAGGCCGACCTTGGTCATGATCGCAAACAGGGCGGCCACGGCGGCCGGTGCACGCGCATAGGATTCGGGCAGCCACAGGTACAGCGGCATCAGCGCCGCCTTGGCGCAGAACACCAGCAGCAGCAGGCCCATGGTCGCCTTGACCAGCAGCAGGTGCGAGGGCGGTACCTCGGCGATACGCTGGGAGAGCTCGGCCATGTTGAGCGACCCCAGCGAGGCGTACAGCAGGCCGAGTGCGATCAGGAACAGGGTCGAGGCGGTGACGTTGAACACCACGTAATGCAGGCCGATGCGCATGCGCAGGCCGCGCCCGCCGCTGAGCAGCAGGCCGTAGGAGGCGATCAGCATCACCTCGAAGAACACGAACAGGTTGAAGATGTCGCCGGTCAGGAAGGCCCCGTTCAAGCCCACCAGCTGGAACTGGAACAGCGCGTGGAAGTGCGGCGCGCGCCGGTCCCAGCCCGAGCAGGCATGCAGCAGGCAGGGAACGGCCAGCAGCAGCGTGGTCACCAGCATCCACGCCGAGAGGCGGTCGGCCACCAGCGCGATGCCCAGCCGTGCCGGCCAGTCACCCAGCAGGTACACCGCGATGCTGCCATCGGCGGTCTGCGCGAACAGCAGCGCCACCGCGGCCGCCAGCGCCGTGAGCGTGGTCCATGCCACCGTGCGCTGGACCTTCGGGCCGTAGCGGCGGTGTTCGACGAACAGCGAACACGCGGCGCCGAACAGCGGAATCAGGATCGGCAGGATCACCGCATGGTTCATGCGCCGCCCTCCCGGCCCGGCGCGGTATCGGCGGGGAGGGTTTCTTCTTCGTGGGCGTCCACGTGGTCGCTGTGGTTGTCGCTGCGGCTGCGCATGGCCAGCACGATGGTCACTGCGGTCATCGCGAAGGCGATCACGATCGCGGTCAGCACCAGCGCCTGCGGCAGCGGGTCGGTGTAGTTGCCCAGATCGCTCTCGATGCCCTCACGCAGCACCGGTGCCTTGCCCTGCACCAGCCGCCCACCGGCGAAGATCAGCAGGTTGGTGGCATAGGAGAGGAAGGTCATCCCGAGGATCACATCGAAGCTGCGCGCGCGCAGCAGCAGGTAGATGCCGATCGCACTCAGTACGCCGATCGCGCTTGCCAGGGCCAGTTCCATCAGTGCATCTCCCCGGTCAGTGCCGAACGTCGGTTGGGATCGATCTCGCCCTTGCGGGCGTTGCGGGTGCGCGAGGGCTTGATCGTGCCCATCATCGACAGGATCAGCATCGCCCCGCCGAACACCACCAGGTACACGCCGGTATCGAACCCGATCGCACTGGCCAGCGGCACCTCGCCGATCAGCGGGATGTGCAGGTCCAGGTGGCCACTGGTCAGGAACGGCACGCCGAACAGCATCGAGGCGCTGCCGCTGACGATCGCGATCAGCAGGCCGGCGCCGATGCAGCGGATGTAGTCGAACCCGAAGCGCGATTCCACCGAGGCGGTGCCCTGGATCACGTACTGGATCAGCAGCGGCACCGCCAGCACCAGGCCGGCGATGAAGCCGCCGCCGGGCGCGTTGTGGCCGCGCAGGAACAGGAAGATCGACACCGTCAGGGTCAGCGGGAACATGATCTGGGCCAGATCGGCCGGCACCGGCAGCTTGATCGGCGGGCCGGGCATGATCTGCTCCGGCGCCATCCGCGAGCGGCGCAGCATCGCGTGCACCACCAGCGCGGCAATGCCGAACACGGTGATCTCGCCGAAGGTATCGAAGCCGCGGAAGTCGACCAGGATCACGTTGACCACGTTGTGCCCATACGCTTCGGGCAGCGCACGCGCGAGCAGCTCGCCGGCCATCGTGTTCGGCGGCAGGGTCATCGCGGTATAGGCCAGCGCGGCCAGCCCGCCGCCGCCGGCGATGGCGATCACCGCATCGCGGATCCGGCGCCAGCGCGCATGCTCCGGCGCCGATTCCACCGGCAGGTAATTCATGCCCAGCAGCATCAGCACCAGGGTCACCATCTCCACCAGCAGCTGGGTCAGGGCCAGGTCCGGCGCGGACAGGAACACGAAGGTCAGTGCGACCATCAGGCCCACGCCCCCGACCAGCAGCACCGCCAGCAGGCGCTGGCGGTACACGCGCAGGGTGGCGAAGGCGCAGGCCATCATCACCAGCCACAGTGCCCAGCCCAGCAGTGGGATCGGCTGTGGTGAGGGCCACTTCGGCGATACCGGGTTGGCCACGAACGGGGCGGCGGCCACGATGATCGCCACCACCACCAGGGCCAGCAGCATGCGCTGCAGGCTGCCGTTTGCCAGTGCCTGGGTCAGCCGGTGGGCGAAGCCGAACACCAGGTCCAGCTGTTTGTGGAACAGGTTGCGGCCGATGCTGCGGCTTACCACCGCGTGCAGGTTGATCAGCCGGCGCAGCCCGAAGTACAGCGCGATGCCGCCCAGCACGCCGGCCGCGCTCATCGCCAGGGGCAGGTTGAAGCCGTGCCAGACCGAAAGGCTGTAGGCCGGCATCGCCGGGCCGAGGATCGCCGAGACACCGGCGTGCAGCACCGGCGCGATGGTGATCGCCGGGGCCACGCCCACCGCCACGCAGACCACCACCAGCACTTCCACCGGCACCTTCATCCAGCGCGGCGGCTCGTGCGGGACCCGGTCCAGGTCATGCGGGCCATCGCCGAAGAAGGTGTCGTGCACGAAGCGCAGGCTGTAGGCCACGCCGAACACGCCGGCCAGCAGCGCGGCGATGGTCATGGCGATGCGCATCGCTTCCGGGCCGGCGGTGAGGGCTTCGGCGAACAGCATTTCCTTGGACAGGAAGCCGTTGAGCAGCGGGATTCCCGCCATCGCCAGCGAGGCGATGATCGCCAGCGTGCTGGTGAACGGCATCAACCGGCGCAGCCCGCCCAGCTTGCGCATGTCGCGCGTGCCGGTCTCGTGGTCGATGATGCCCGCGGCCATGAACAGCGAGGCCTTGAAGGTGGCGTGGTTGAGGATGTGGAACACGCCGGCGACCACCGCCATCGGCGCGGACAGGCCGAACAGCATCGTGATCAGGCCCAGATGGGAGATCGTGGAATACGCCAGCAGCCCCTTGAGGTCATGCTGGAAGATCGCATTCCAGGCGCCGATCAGCAGCGTGATCGCGCCGATGCTGCTGACCGTATAGAAGAACAGCTCGGTGCCGGACAGGGCCGGATGCAGCCGCGCCAGCAGGAACACGCCGGCTTTGACCATCGTGGCCGAGTGCAGGTACGCCGAGACCGGGGTCGGGGCGGCCATCGCGTGCGGCAGCCAGAAGTGGAACGGGAACTGCGCGCTCTTGGTGAAGATGCCGGCCAGGACCAGGAACAGCGCATACGGGTACAGCGAACTGGCGCGGATCAGATCGCCGGCGGCGAGCACCGCGTCCAGCTCGAAGCTGCCCACGATACGCCCGATCAGCAACACGCCGCCGAGCAGCGCCAGGCCGCCACCGCCGGTCACTACCAGTGCCATCCGCGCGCCCTCGCGGGCATCCTGGCGGTGCGACCAGAAACCGATCAGCAGGAACGAGCTGATGCTGGTCATTTCCCAGAACACCATCAGCAGCAACAGGTTGCCCGACAGCACCATGCCGAGCATGGCGCCCATGAACAGCAGCAGGTAGCAGTAGAAGCGGTGGGCGTTGTCGCGCGCGCTGAGGTAGTAATGCGCATACATAACCACCAGCGCGCCGATCGCCAGGACCATGCCGGCGAACATCCAGGCCAGCCCGTCCACCCGCAGCGAGAAGGCCAGCCCGATCTGCGGCAGCCACTGCCCGAAGCTGCGCACGATGCCGCCGCCGAGGATCTCCGGGGTCATGCCCGCCAACAGCGCGAGCCCTCCCAGCGGCGCCGCCGCAGCCAGCCAGGCAGCGGTGGAACGGGAGGTGCGGCGGAGCGAGGCGACCGCCACGGCCATCAGGAAGGGCAGGGCGAGCAGCAGGAGCAGACTGGGATTCATGCAGGGAATGCGGGATTCACGAGCAGGTCGTTCAGTCTAACAGGCAGGCAATTGTCGCCGATACTCCCGAATACGCATCCAATTGCATGTAACGTGCGCTTATTCATTTTTTCAGTCCTGTCGGCAAGCCCATTCGGGTGCGTCCGTGGGCGTATGGAAAGCGGCAGGGGACTTTGCCGGATGAGGGGTCTGGGGCACCTGCCGGCCGGGTCCGCGCCCAAGCGGGACGGGGCCTGCGACGGCGCCAGCGCATGCACGAAGATGAACGGCAGCCACGCGATCCCCGGGATGCGACCCTGACTGTGAACGCGACGGCGTGGAGCGACGGTGAGCGCGGCCGTCGTTCAGGAAAGCCCGCTCAGTAGCGCCAGTCGAGCCGGCGGAAGAGTTTGGCCAGGACCCAGGCCGGGCCGACCAGCAGGTAGACCAGATCGGTCAGGAAGCTCGGCTTGCGGCCTTCGAACTTGTGCCCGATGAACTGCGCCACCCAGGCCACCGCAAACACGGCCAGGGCCACCCAGAACAGGTTCTGCAGCCCGATCCGGGCTTCCAGCAGCCGGCACAGGCAGCCGCTGGTGAAGAAGATCGCCAGCATGCCGTAGCCCAGCGGGCGCGAGAGCCGGTTGTACCAGCACCACGCGGTGAACATCGCAAAGCCCGCCCAGATCCCGTTCTGGAACCAGGTGATCAACGGCGGCAGGCACCACAGCAACGCGATCACCGACCACAGGATCGCCGGGACCGCCACCACGTGGATGCGCTGGTTCACCGCGTTGCGATGGTCGTCGGAATAGCTGGCGAAGTAGCGGTCGATCGGGCGTGCGACGGTGCGGGTGGCCATGGTCCCTCCCAGGAATGCGGACAGGATACTCCGCCGCACCGTTGCCGCCGCCGCCGCCCGGGCGGGCGGCGGCGCGCAGGGTCAGTCGACCGAGATGCCGGCCAGGCGCTGCAGCGCTTCGGCGTACTTGGCGCGGGTGCGCTCGATGACCTCGGCCGGGATGCTCGGGCCCGGGGCCGTCTTGCCCCAGTCCAGCGTCTCCAGGTAGTCGCGCACGAACTGCTTGTCGTAGCTGGGCGGGCTGGTGCCCACCTGGTACTCGTCGGCCGGCCAATAGCGCGAGGAATCCGGGGTCAGCATCTCGTCCATGATGTACAGGCGGCCGTCTTCATCGGTGCCGAACTCGAACTTGGTGTCGGCCAGGATGATGCCGCGCTCGCGCGCGTAATCGGCGGCGAACTTGTAGATGCGCAGCGTCGCATCGCGTACGCGCTCGGCCAGATCCGCGCCGACCGCCTTCACCATCGCGTCGAAATCGATGTTCTCGTCATGGTCGCCCACGGCGGCCTTGGTGGAGGGGGTGAAGATCGGTTCGGGCAGCTGTTCGGCCTGGCGCAGGCCATCGGGCAGTTCGATGCCGCTGACCTTGCCGGTGCGCTGGTAGTCCTTCCAGCCGCTGCCGATCAGATACCCGCGTGCGATGGCTTCCACCGGCACCGGCTTGAGCTTGCGGGTCACCACCGCACGCTTGGCGTACAGCGCGGCATCCACGCCCTCGGGCAGCACGCTGGCGACCTCGATGCCGGTCAGGTGGTTGGGCATCAGGTGCGCGGTCTTGGCGAACCAGAAGTTCGAGACCTGGCAGAGCATTTCGCCCTTGCCGGGGATCGGATCGGGCAGCACGACGTCGAAGGCCGACAGACGGTCGGTCGCGACCATCAGCAGGTAGTCCCCCGGCGGAGTGCCGGCGGGCAGCCGGTCGCGCGGAATGTCGAAAACATCACGCACCTTGCCGCGATGGCGCAAGGGCAGGCCGGGGAGATCGGATTGCAACAACGTGGTCGGCACGGGCACTCCTGGGGCTTCGTCGAGACAGCTGTCCAGGGGACCCGGAGGGCCCGCACAGACAGCGGGCGGCCTAGTGTAAGGCCGGTTGGGCCCGCTGTGACGTAAAATGAGGTCCCTTTTTGCCACGGCCGCCCAGACCCTCATGCGCTGGTACGGAAAACTGCTCGGTTTCATCGCCGGGGCCCTGCTTTTCAGGCCCAATCCGCTGTTCGGGGCCGTGGTCGGCCTGCTGCTCGGGCATGCCTTCGATGCCGACTGGTTCCGGCTGAACAGGGAGAACCCCTACCGCGAGCTGGGGCTGACCTCCGAGGCGACCGATGCCGAGATCGATCTGGCCTACCGCCGGCTGATGTCCCAGTACCACCCGGACAAGGTGATCGGCGCGGCCCCGGAGCTGCGCCAGCAGGCCGAGCGCAAGTCGCGCCAGCTCAACGCCGCCTACGACCGCATCAAGACCCTGCGCAAGCGCTGAACCGCGCGCCTCCCCCTTTCCCGTCTCTGAAGGCCCCGGCCATGTCCAACTGCATCATCGCCCCCTCCATCCTGTCCGCCGATTTCGCCCGCCTCGGCGAGGAAGTGGACAACGTGCTCGCCGCCGGTGCGGACTGGGTGCATTTCGATGTGATGGACAACCATTACGTGCCCAACCTGACCATCGGCCCGCTGGTCTGCCAGGCACTGCGCAAGCACGGCGTCACCGCCCCGATCGACGTACACCTGATGGTGGAGCCGGTGGACCGGATCATTCCGGACTTCGCCGAGGCCGGCGCGACCTACATCAGCTTCCACCCGGAGGCGAGCCGCCACGTGCACCGCACGATCCAGCTGATCCGTTCGCTGGGCTGCAAGCCGGGCGTGGTGCTCAATCCGGCCACCCCGGTGGAGGTGCTGGACTGGGTGCTGGACGACCTGGACCTGGTGCTGGTGATGTCGGTCAATCCCGGCTTCGGCGGCCAGGCCTTCATTCCCTCGGCGCTGGACAAGGTGCGTGCGATCCGCAGCAAGATCGATGCCAGCGGCAAGGACATCCGCCTGGAGATCGACGGCGGGGTGAAGGCCGACAACATCGGTGCGATCGCCGCCGCCGGTGCCGATGCGTTCGTGGCTGGCTCGGCGATCTTCAACGCCAAGACCAGCTACCAGGACATCATCGCGCAGATGCGCGGCAACGTCGCCGCGGCGCGGGGCTGAGCCATGGGGACGGTGGCTGCCGTGAGCATCCGCGTGGCCACCGTCGATGACGCCGGGCTGATCCTGCGTTTCATCCGCGAACTGGCGATCTACGAAAAGGCCGAAACCTCGGTGCAGACCGACGAAGCGGGCATCCGCGCAAGCCTGTTCGGTCCCGATGCGAAGGCGCAGGCGCTGATCTGCGAGATCGACGGCCAGCCGATCGGTTATGCGGTGTACTTCTTCAATTACTCCACGTGGCTGGGCCGCAACGGGATCTACCTGGAAGACCTGTACGTGAGCCCGGAGCGGCGCGGCAGCGGTGCCGGCAAGGCGCTGCTGCAGCACATCGCGCGGCTGGCCGTGGCCCAGGGCTGTGGCCGGTTCGAGTGGTCGGTGCTGGACTGGAACGCCCCGGCGATCGCGTTCTACGAAGCCGCCGGCGCCACCGCGCAGAGCGAATGGACCGTGTATCGGCTGGAAGGCGAGGCGCTGCGCCGGTTCGCCGCGGCCTGAGCAAAAAAGACCGCACCCTCGCGGGTGCGGCCCTGGGAATAGCGGGAGGCTGATCCTGCCTCCATCCATCTTCCTTGCTATGGACTCCCATTCTCCGGGCCGGCGATGACCGTTTGATGACGTTCACCAGGGCCGACGCGATCCACTGCTAGCCTGCGTTTCCCCCACCCCTGGATATGCTGCATGAGCCGTCCCCACTGGCGTCTGATCCTCAACGGCAAGTCCACCGGCAACGAGGACCTGCGCGAGGCGGTGGGCACCCTGCGCGAGCGCGGCGTGACCCTGGATGTACGCGTGACCTGGGAAGACGGCGACGCCGAACGCTACGTGGCCGAGGCCATCGCGCACGGGGTGGATACCCTGATCGCCGCCGGCGGGGATGGCACGCTCAGCGAAGTGGCCGAAACGCTCGCGCACCGGCCCGAAGCGGCCGACGCCCTGCCGACGCTGGGCCTGGTCCCGCTGGGCACGGCCAACGATTTCGCCACGGCCGCCGGGATTCCGGACGCGCCGCTGGAAGCGCTCGCGCTGATCCAGCACGAAGCCGCGCGCCCGCTGGATCTGCTGCGCATCGAGGCCGATGGGCAGACCTGGTGGTGCGCCAACGTGGCCAGCGGTGGCTTCGGCACCGAGGTCACGGTGGAGACCGATGAAGGGCTGAAGAAAGTGCTGGGCGGGCTGGCCTATCTGGTGACCGGTGTGTCCCGCCTGGGCCGGATCGATCCGATCCAGGCGCGCGTGCACACGCCCGATTTCCAGTGGCAGGGCGGCTTCATCGCGCTGGGCATCGGCAACGGCCGCCAGGCCGGCGGGGGCCAGGTGCTGTGCCCGGAGGCGCTGATCGACGATGGCCTGCTCGATGTCACCGTCATCCCCGAGCTCAGCGGCGAAGTCGCGTCGACCTTCGCCGCGCTGGTCACCGGCGGCAAGCGTGGCGCACTGGAGCAGGTTGCCGAGCGCACCCGTGCGCCGTGGGTGGAGATCGATGCCGAGCAGCCGATGACACTCAACCTGGATGGCGAGCCGGTCAAGGCGCGCCACTTCCGCATCACCTGCGTGGCCGCGCGGCTGCGCATGCACCTGCCCAGCGGGAGTGCGCTGCTGGGCGGCGAATGAGCCGGCCGCGCGGTTACAGCAGCGGAATGTCCTGTTCGCGGGCGGGCAGGCCGAACGCTTCACGCCTCTTGCGGATGTGTTCGGGCAGGGCAGGGCGGCTGATGTTGCGCGCGATCAACCACTGCTGGCACTTCTTCTGCCAGGGCAGCAGTTCGGGCGTGGTGATTTCCCAGTAGATATCCTCCACCATCGTCTGCCGCGCGGGGCCGCTTGAGCCGGCAGGCAGGCGCGAGGGAATCGTCGGGTCCGCGCCGTGTTCGAGCAGCCAGTAAGCCGCATCGAAGCCGCCGCGACCGGTGTACCAGCTCAGGACGGTGTCATCGCCCTTGCTGAGCACGGAGGCGTTGATCGTGGCCCCATGCTGCACCAGCAGCTTCACGTTTTCCCACTGATTGCCGCTGAGGAACGCCTGCAGCAGCAGGGGCTCGTTGTTCGAGTTGCGGGCATTGGGGTCACCGCGGTGCTTCAACAGCAGTTCGAGGTAGCGCGGATCCTCCATCTTCGCGGCGTAGACCATGGCGTGGTTGAAGTGAATCACTTCGCCATTCATCGTCTTCACCAGGCGCGCGTTCGGATCCGCGCCGTTCTCCAGCATCGCGCGCAGTCCGTCCAGATTCTTCGCGCGCAACGGCCATGCAAGCAACGGGATGCCATCACGACTGGAAAATTCCGTATCGGGATTGACGCCCGCATCTTTCATCAGGCGCCGGATCTCGCCCGCATCGCCCTGTTCACTGGCAACGGCCAGCTTCAGCGCGTTGCCCTGGAAATACTGGTCAGCGCCGTGGGCGGAGGTCACCGCACAGCCGGCAAGGGCGAAAAGCGTGAGCCAGGCCGCACTGATCAGGCAATGTGTCACGGCGTTGTGAAGGCGTATGTGCATGGTCTTCCTGATGTTTTTGCCCCCTGAAGGGTGACATTAGCAAAGTGTTCTGGTATTCGATAAGCAGCGCGACTGGGGCGTGCGCATCTTTACTGTGCAATGGAGCTTGCCATGAGTGGTCCCGATATCGAGGCGCGCGCCCGCGCCGTCCAGGAACAGAACCGTCTTGTCCAGCAGCTGCGCGACAGCGGCAACGACACGCAGGCCGATCTGCTGCAGGAAACCTACCACGCGCGTGAGATGTCAGGCCTCGCCGCGGATGTGTATCTGTCGGCGAAGAAAGAAGGCGAGCCGCCTGCAGGCTGGACCCGTGCCAGCGATGACCCGCAGGCGCTGCGCGATGCCGGGATCGATATGTCCGATGAGGATCTGCGGATGCAGCTGAGCCCTCGGCAATCCGGATTCCGGGCCGAGATCTACATCCCCGACAAGCGCGTCTTTGGTGACCAGGCCAAGCCGGTGGTTGTCTTCAAGGGCTCTACCGGCGAGATCATCGACGCGTCCGCGCCCGGCGGACGGCGCGAATCGGGCACCGAGGATTTCCTCAACAATGGCCAGCAGGGCATTGGCATGCGCAGCGATTATTACGATCGCGCGATGCAGCTGGGTACGGTGTTGAACCGGCAGACCGCCGGGAACTTCGAGATCGCCGGCCACTCGCTCGGCGGCGGCATGGCCTCGGCGGTTGCCGCCGTGACCGGCGCGCGCGCCACGACCTTCAATGCCGCCGGCCTGCATGCCGAAACGCCGGAACGCTTCGCCCGGGACAACGGCCTGCCCACCTTCGACCCGCAGCAGAGGGTGCACACCTACCAGACCACCGGCGAGGTGCTCAACGATGTGCAGAACGGGCTGCAACGGCTGAACGAGCACCAGCGCAACGGCTACGGTCTGCTGGCCAACGAAGCCGGCAAGCTGCTGCAGGAACCGATGATGCAGTCGCTGGTCACCGAGAAAATGCGCGCGATGCTGCCGCCCGGCGCGCAGACGGCCGCCGCGCAGTTCGTGGAGCAGCTGGCGACCCAGCCGGGCAATGAAGCGCTGCGCAATGTGCCGGTGGCGGCAGGCCGGATGGAAATCGTGCTGGAGGCCAAGACCCGCGACGCGCAGGGCCAGCTGGTCGATCGCGCGCGGACCGATGCACCCAGCCAGGTCGCCGAACTCGCCGGCCCGCTGTCCACCGTGCTTCACGCCGGTGCACAGGGCATGCGGGTCGGACGCGTGGCGGGCGAGCAGGTCGAGCGCGTCGGCGCCGGCGTGGCCTACACCCTGGACAAGGCCGGTGATGGGCTGGAGCAGGTCGCCCGCGTGCAGGGCATGGTGGTCGGCCAGGTCGTGGAGACCGGCTCGGCGACGATGCGCGTGGGCGTGCAGGGCGGGGCGACGGTGATCGCCAGCGGCCGCGAGCTCACCGGCATGGTCGAGTCGACCACGCAGCGCGTCCGCGGCCACCTGATGGCCGGGCCGCTCTCGGCGTTGTCGGCCGGTGCGGATCTCATCGGCCTGGACGATGTGTCCAAGCGCCTGCAGAACAACGCCGACCAGATCCGCACCACGCACGAAGGACGCGCCGCCGAGGCGACCCGCGAGGCGCGCGAGGACGCCGCGAGCGTGCGCGCAGCCGGGCAGCGTGTCGCCGATGGCATCGACCGCCAGGGCCAATGGGTCGCCGGTACCTTGCGCGACGGCTATGCCACGGCGGGCGCCTATGTGAACCAGGGCTATGACTTCTCCGCGCACCACGTAAAGACCGGGACGGCGCAGGCGCCTGCGGTGCTGGCCACGGTCGGCGGCGTGGGCACCGCGGCGGTGGCGGCCGCGGCGACCCACGTGCCCACGATCCAGCGCCCGCAGAACGCGCTCAACCTGGCCGAGACCGCTGTGTTCGCCTCGCGGATCATGCCGTCGTTCGGTGAAGCGGCGGCCCGCCATGGCATGGCCGACACGGTCATTCCCAGCCTGGACGCCGAGCTGGGCAAGCAGGAAGCCCAGGCCCGCGAGCGGATCCAGCAGCACGAGCGGATCCAGCATCCGCCGCAGACGCAGGCCAGTGCCGTGACCGCTCCGGCCACCCTGGTGGTCGGCATCAATGATCCCGGCCACGTCGATTACCGGATGTTCCAGGGCGCCCAGGCCGGGGTGCACGGGATCGATGCCAGCTACAACCGGGTCCCGGACCTGCACAGCGACCAGCTGGCCGGCGCGCTGGTGGCCAAGGCCAAGCAGGAGGGTCTGCAGAGCATCGAGCGGGTGGTGCTCAGCGAGGACCGTTCGCGTGCGTTCGCGGTCGATACCAAGGACCTGGCCTCGGTGCACCGCCACCTGGCCCAGGTGGACGTGGTCGCCGGCCGGCAGCAGCCGCTCAGCGTGAGCACCGAGCAGGTCGCCGAGGTCAACCGCCAGCAGGAGACGGCCGCGCCGTCGCTGCAGCCGGCCGCCGCGCTGGCCGCCGAGCAGCAGGAACAGGAGCAGCAGGCCGCCCGGCGCATGGGCTGAGCGGCCCACGTCGCCCGCCCGGCCGCCGCAGCGACGGCCGGGCACGGGCCGCCACGAGTGCTTCCGCTGCGTACCGCCAATGCGGTACAGTCCCCCGGTGTCCATTCTGACGACCCCGCATACCCTTTCTTCCGCTCGCCGCTGGTGGCGATGGTGGCCCGTTGCCGTCGTCCGTCCCGCCACCGCCGTTTCCCGGAAGGAAAGTCGTCTTGATCACGTTCGAGCAGTTCCAGCAGCAGGCCGCTGAAGGCCACACCCGCATCCCCGTCGTCCGCGAAGTGCTGTCCGACCTGGACACGCCGCTCTCGGTCTATCTGAAGCTCGCCGACGGCCCGCATACCTACCTGTTTGAATCGGTCGAGGGCGGCGAACGCTTCGGGCGCTATTCCATCATCGGCCTGCCAGCGCGCCGCGTGTATGCCTTCAACGGCCACACGCTGACCGTCAGCGATGGCGGCCAGGTGGTGGAGACCCGCGAGGTCGCCGATCCCTTCGCCGAGGTCGAGGCGCTGCGCAGCGCCCACTCGGTGCCCAAGCTGGCCGGCCTGCCGGGCTTCACCGGCGGGCTGGTGGGCTGGTTCGGCTTCGAGTGCATCGGCTATATCGAACCGCGCCTGGCACCGCCGCGGGGCCGCGATGAGCTGGGCACCCCGGACATCCTGCTGCTGCATTCCGAAGAGCTGGCGGTGTTCGACAACCTCAAGGGCCGCCTGTACCTGATCGTGCACGCCGACCCGGGTCAGGACGGCGCCTGGGACGACGCGCAGGCGCGGCTGGATGCGCTGGTCACCCAGTTGCGCGCGCCGGGTGCCGGCTATCCGGCTCCGATCACCCGCGATGTGCTGGACGAGAACGATTTCGTCTCCGGCTTCACCCGCGAGGGCTTCATCGCCGCGGTCGACAAATCCAAGGAATACATCCGCGCCGGCGACATCTTCCAGGTGGTGCTGAGCCAGCGCCTGAGCGTGCCGTTCAAGGCGCGCCCGGTGGATGTGTACCGCGCGCTGCGTGCGCTCAATCCTTCGCCGTACATGTATTTCCTGGATACCGGCGATGTGCAGGTGGTCGGCTCCTCGCCGGAAATCCTGGTGCGCCTGCAGGACGGGGAAGTCACCGTGCGCCCGATCGCCGGCACCCGCCCGCGCGGCGCGACGGTGGAAGAGGACAACGCGCTGGAAGTCGAACTGCTGGCCGATCCCAAGGAGCGCGCCGAGCACCTGATGCTGATCGACCTCGGCCGCAATGACGCCGGTCGCGTGTCCAAGGCGGGCACGGTGGAAGTGGGCGAACAGTTCGTGATCGAACGCTACAGCCACGTCATGCACATCGTCAGCGAAGTGACCGGGCAGCTGCAGCCCGGCCTGAGTTATGCCGACGTGCTGCGCGCGACGTTCCCGGCCGGCACCGTCAGCGGCGCGCCGAAGATCCGTGCGCTGGAAGTGATCCGCGAGCTGGAACCGATCAAGCGCAACGTCTACGCCGGCAGCATCGGCTACATCGGCTGGCATGGCGATGCCGATACCGCGATCGCGATCCGCACCGCGGTGATCAAGGACGGCCGCCTGCACGTGCAGGCCGGTGCCGGCATCGTCTACGACTCCGATCCTGGCAAGGAATGGGACGAGACGATGAACAAGGGCCGCGCGTTGTTCCGTGCCGTCGCCCAGGCGGCCAAGGGCCTGTAATTCTTCCGTGCCGTGGCGCGTGCCACGGCGTTCGCTGCACCATCCAGACAAGGAATACCGCATGAAGCTACTGAGCGCAGTGCTGTTGTCGACCACGTTGGCCGTGGCGGCCGGGCCCGCATGGGCGCAGGCCAACACCCTTCCTTCGCAGCCGCACCTGCTGGTGAAGGGCGAAGGCACCCGGAGCGTGATGCCGGATCGCTTCACGGTCGAACTGCTGGTGAAGTCCACCGACATGAAGCCGGACGTGGCGCGTGGCCAGGTACAGGACAACATCGCCAACGTCCTGGACGCGTTCAAGCGACACCGCGCCGTGGCGGACACCGTGCGCGCGGACAACCTGTCGATCCAGCCGGAAATGCGCTACGCCAACAGCCAGCAGGAGTTCGTCGGCACGCGGGTCAGCCGGCGCGTGCGTGGCAGCTTTGACAACACCGGGTCGCTGCAGGGATTCCTGCGCGATATCAACGCCAGCGAAGACCTGCAGATTACGTCCCTGAGACCGGGCTACTCCAAAGAAGCCGCCGTGCGCGCCGAGTTGAAGGCCGAGGCTGCCGCGCAGACGCGGCAATCGGCCCAGGGCCTGGCGCAGGCCTACGGCGCGCGGATTGCCGGCCTGTACAGCATCTCGGATGTCGCGCCGAGTTTCGCCTATGGCGTGCAGGCCGGCACCTGGCCGCGGGCGCAAGGCAACGAGGTGACACCGCCTACGCCCCCGGCACCGCAGGGCAGTGTCGAGGCGACAGGCGCCCGCCGCGGCGCCGAATCGATCCAGGCCGGCCCCATCAGCTTCACCGAAAACGTGTACGCCATCTTCCTCATTACCGACGGACCCTGATTATGTTGTTGATGCTCGACAACTACGACAGCTTCACCTACAACCTCGTGCAGTATCTGCAGACGCTGGGCGCCGAGGTCAAGGTGGTGCGCAACGACGCGTTGAGCGTCGATGAGATCGCCGCTCTCGCGCCCGAGCGCATCGTGATCTCGCCCGGCCCGTGCACGCCCAACGAAGCGGGCGTATCGCTGGAGCTGATCCGCCGGCTCGGCCCGACCACGCCGATCCTGGGCGTGTGCCTGGGCCACCAGAGCATCGGCCAGGTCTACGGCGGCGATGTCATCCGCGCCACCAACATCATGCACGGCAAGACCTCGCCGATCCGCCATGAAGGCAAGGGCGTGTTCGCCGGCCTGCCGGACCGTTACCAGGCCACGCGCTACCACTCGCTGGTGGTCGACAAGGCCACGCTGCCGGCGTGCCTGGAAATGACCGCCTGGACCGAGAACGAGGACGGCTCGATCGAAGAGATCATGGGCCTGCGCCACCGCGAACATCCGGTGGAGGGCGTGCAGTTCCACCCCGAGTCCATCCTCACCGAGCATGGCCACGCCCTGCTGAAGAATTTCCTGCAGCGCTGAGCGCGCCGCACCTGCACCACAAAGGACCCCGCATGACCTTCTCCCCCCAGGAAGCCCTGCAGCGCACCATCGAGCACCGCGAAATCTTCTTCGACGAAATGGTCGACCTGATGCGGCAGATCATGCGCGGTGACGTCTCGCCGGTGATGACCGCCGCGATCCTGACCGGGCTGCGCGTCAAGAAGGAAACCATCGGCGAGATCGCCGGCGCCGCCACCGTGATGCGCGAGCTCGCGCTGGCCGTGCCGGTGCAGGACAAGACACACCTGGTCGACATCGTCGGCACCGGGGGCGATGGCTCGCACACGTTCAACATCTCCACCTGCGCGATGTTTGTGGTCGCCGCGGCCGGCGCCAAGGTGGCCAAGCATGGCAACCGCAGTGTCTCCTCCAAGTCCGGCAGCGCCGATGCCGTCGAGGCCCTGGGCGCGATCATCGAACTGCGCCCGGAAGAAGTCGCCCGCGCCATCGCCGACACCGGCATCGGCTTCATGTTCGCCCCGATGCACCACCCGGCCATGAAGGTGGTCGCGCCGGTGCGCCGCGAAATGGGCGTGCGTACGATCTTCAACATCCTCGGCCCGCTGACCAATCCGGTGGGCGCCACCAATGTCCTGATGGGCGTGTTCCATCCGGATCTGGTCGGCATCCAGGCGCGCGTGCTGCGCGAGCTCGGCGCCGAACGCGCGCTGGTGGTGTGGGGTCGCGACAACATGGACGAGATCTCGCTCGGTGCCGGCACGCTGGTGGGCGAGCTGCGCGACGGCAAGGTGCGCGAGTACGAGATCCATCCGGAAGATTTCGGCATCGCCATGTCGGCCAGCCGCAACCTCAAGGTCGAGAGCCCGGAGGAATCCATCGCGATGCTGCGCGACGTGCTCGACAACCAGCCCGGCCCGGCGCTGGACATCGTGGCACTCAACGCCGGCGCGGCGCTGTACGTGGCCGGGGTGGCCGACAGCATCGCCGATGGTCTGGCGCGCGCGCGCGCGGTATTGGCCGATGGCCGTGCCCGGCAGTGCATGGAGCAGTACGTGGCGGCCACCCAGCGCATCCGCGCGGACGCTTGAGCGCCGCGATTCACTGAAATCAGCGGGGCTGGCCGATAATGGCCGGCCACCAGGACCTGAATGACATGAGCGACAGAAGCGACATCCTTGAAACCATCCTGGCCCGCAAGGCCGACGAAGTCGCCGCCCGCCGTGCCCAGGTGCCGCTGGAAACGCTGATCGCGCGCGTCGAGCAGGCCCCGCCCGTGCGCGGCTTCGCCGATGCGCTGCGCGCCTCGATCGCGGCCGGCAATCCGGCGGTGATCGCCGAGATCAAGAAGGCCAGCCCCTCCAAGGGTGTGATCCGCCCGGACTTCCATCCGGCCGATATCGCCGTCAGCTACGAATTCGGCGGCGCCAGCTGCCTGTCGGTGCTGACCGACGTGGATTTCTTCCAAGGCAGCGACGCCTACCTGCAGCAGGCCCGCGAGGCCTGCACGCTGCCGGTGCTGCGCAAGGACTTCGTGATCGATGCCTACCAGGTGTACGAAGCGCGCGTGCTCGGCGCGGACTGCATCCTGCTGATCGTGGCCGCGCTGGACGACCGCCAGCTGGCCGAGCTGTCCGACCTGGCCATGCAGCTGGGCATGGACGTGCTGGTGGAAGTGCACGACATCGATGAGCTCGAGCGCGCCATCCAGGTGCCGGTGCCGCTGGTGGGCATCAACAACCGCAACCTGCGCACCTTCGAGGTGTCGCTGCAGACCACGCTGGACATGCGCCAGGCCGTGCCGCGCGATCGCCTGCTGGTCACCGAGAGCGGCATCCTGGGGGTCGACGATGTCAGCCTGATGCGGGGCGCCGGGGTGAACGCGTTCCTGGTCGGTGAGGCCTTCATGCGCGTGGAAGAGCCCGGTGAGGGCCTGCGTCAGCTATTCTTCAGCGCATGACAGCGATCTACCCAACGCCGCGCGACGACGCCCCGCTGGTGGTCTTCGATTTCGATCACACCCTCTACGACGGGGACTCGGGCAGCCACCTGTTCGCCTGGCTGATCAAGCGCAACCCCCTGCGCCTGCTGGCCGCGCTGCTGGCCACCCCGATCCTGGGGCCACTGGTGGCGCTGCTGCCGACCCGCCGCCGCGGCATCTCCGGCTATGTGTGGATCGCCACGTTCGGGCTGCACCGCGCACGGGAATTCAACAAGGTCATCGACCGCTACGTGCTCAAGCACGAGGCCGACATCCGCCGCCGGCTGCTGCCGGTCGCGCTGGAGGTCTTCGCCCGGCACCGCGCGCAGGGCGACCGCGTGGTGGTCGCCACGGGCGCGCCGCCGGAGCTGGCCCGCGCGATCCTGGCCTTCGTCGCCCACCAGGGCGTGCCGGTGATCGGCAGTGAAGTCGGCCCGTTCCTGGGCGCGGTGATCGCCACCCGGCACTGCCACAACGAAGAAAAGATGCGGATGCTGCGCGAGCGGGGCTATGGCGAGATCGCCACCGCCTACACCGACAGCAGTGCGGATCTGCCGCTGCTGCTGGCTGCCAAGGCGCCGGTGGTGGTCAACCCGAAGGCCTCGCGGGTGGCGTACTTCCGCAGCGTGCTGCCGCCGGGCACGCCGGTGTTGAACTGGGGATGCGTGGACCGGGCCGGCGATCCGGTCGGCTGATCGGCCCTGCAGGCCGGCCTGTCGCCCCCGGGCTCAGGCGGCGCGCCACGCCAGCACGGCCTGGCCGATCTGGAACAGGCTGATCCCGAGCACCAGCACGCCCACCGCGACCAGCACCCAGCGCTCCTTCACCTTGCTGACCAGCACCGCGGCGACCGGGGCGGCCATCATGCCGCCGATCAGCAGCCCGGCCACGATGTTCAGGTACTGCAGGCCCATGGTCAGCAGGAAGGTGATCGACACCGCCAGGGTCACCACGAATTCGGCGGCGTTGACCGTGCCGATGGTGGTCCGGGCCTTGCCCCCGCGGGCGAGCAGGGTGGAGGTGGCCACCGGCCCCCAGCCGCCGCCGCCGCTGGCATCGAGCAGGCCGGCCACGAAGCCCAGCACGCCCACGCGCTTCACTTCCTGCGCCGGCAGCATCCGCCCGGCCGCGCGCAGCAGGATGAACACGGCCAGGCACAGCAGATAGACATAGATGATCGGGCGGATCAGCTCGCCGGGCAGCTGGGTCAGCACGTAGGCGCCGACCACGCCGCCGACCGCGCCGGGCAGGGCCAGCCGCACGAACAGCCGTTTATCGACATTGCCGGCGACCAGGTGCGAGACGCCGGAGGCACCGGTGGTGAAGACCTCGGCGGTATGGATGCTGGCGCTGACCGCGGCCGGCGGCAGGCCCATGCTCAGCAGGACCGACGATGACACCAGCCCGAAGGCCATGCCCAGCGCGCCATCGACCAGCTGCGCGCCCAGGCCGATCAGGATGAACCAATAGAATTCGCTGCCCAGCTCCATGGCCCCAGCCTAGCGGTATCAGGTGAAGGAACAGGTAGTACCGGCCCGGGGCCGGCCGCGCGCGCCCCGGTCGGGCCGCGGCAGCGCCGCGGGGCAGGCCCGGGCGCCACGGCGGCGGTACCGCTCAGCGTGTGCCGTACAGCACCACCGTCTTGCCGCGGGCGTGCAGCAGGCCGTCGGCCTGCAGCTTCTTGAGCACGCGCCCGGCCATCTCGCGCGAACACCCCACCAGCCGCGCCAGCTCCTGCCGCGACACGCGCAGCTGGGTGCCCTGCGGATGGCTCATCGCCTCCGGCTCGCTGGACAGGTCATGCAGGGTGCGCACGATGCGGTCGGTCACATCCAGGAAGGCCAGGCGGCTGGCCTTGCGGCTGGTATCGAGCAGCCGCTTGGAGAGCTGCTGGCCGATCGAATACAGCAGGCGCGGGGCATCAGCGGACAGCGGGCCCAGGAACAGCTGGTGCAGCCGCTCATAGCTGATCTCGGCCAGCTCGCAGGGGGTGCGGGTGCGTAGGATCACCTCGCGGCGGTCGGATTCGACGAACAGGCCCATCTCGCCCACGAACTCGCCGGAGCCGAAATAGCCCAGGACCAGCTCACGATCGTCATCTTCCTCAGCCATTATTGAAACTGAGCCGCTGATCACATAGTAAAGCGTGCCTGCCGGGTCACCGGGGCGGAACACATCGGTGCGGGCGGGATAGCGACGGCGGTGGCTGTGAGCCAGGAAGCGATCGATTGTTGCAATATCCAGGGCCAATGGGCTTGTGGCAAGGCGCACAGTTGACACGTTGAGGCGCTCCGATTGCTCATGAAGAATTCACGGCTATGTGCCGGGAGCTTAACGATCCGAATTGTTAAGGGCAAACAAAGCACAGCTATTCGTTTCAATGCAAGTTTCGCCCCCGATCACTTTGCCCCATAATTGTTCCTTTCCCACCACTCACAGGATTCACCGCCGTGGTCAAGCCGTTGCCTCGCCTGAGGTTGCAAGGTTTCAACAACCTCACCAAGGCGCTGAGCTTCAACATCTATGACGTGTGTTACGCGCGCACCGAAGAGGAGCGTCAGCGCTACATCGAATACATTGATGAAGAGTACAACGCCGATAGGCTGACTCAGATCCTGACCGACGTGGCCGAGATCATCGGCGCCAACATCCTGAACGTCGCGCGCCAGGACTACGATCCGCAGGGTGCGTCGGTGACGATCCTGATCTCGGAAGAGCCGGTGATCGACAAGAAGCAGGCCGGCAAGGAGCTGATCTCCGATGCCGTGGTCGCGCACATGGACAAGAGCCACATCACCGTCCATACCTACCCCGAGACCCACCCGCAGGAGGGCATCGCCACGTTCCGCGCGGACATCGATGTGGCCACCTGTGGCGTGATTTCCCCGCTGAAGGCACTGAACTACCTGATCGAGAGTCTGGAATCGGACATCGTGATCATGGATTACCGCGTGCGTGGCTTCACGCGGGATGTGAAGGGCAAGAAGCACTACATCGATCACAAGATCAACTCGATCCAGAACTTCCTGGCCAAGAACATCAAGTCGCGTTACGAGATGTTCGACGTCAACGTCTACCAGGAAAACATCTTCCACACGAAGATGCACCTGAAGGACTTCGACCTGGACCAGTACCTGTTCGAAGAGAAGGCCAAGAATCTGTCCTTCAAGGAACGCATGAAGATCGAAGCGCTGCTGCGCCGTGAGATCGAAGAGCTGTTCCACGGCCGCAACCTGGCCGAGTAAGCACGGTCGCGATCGCCGCGCCGGGTCCGCCCGGTCGGCCGCGCACAGGCGGGACGACCCGCCCTGTGGAACACGATGTCCGCGCAGAATCGGGTTCCACGGCATGTAACCGATGACGGTCCGGTGTGAAAACGCCGGGCCGTCATTTTTTTTTGGAACGTAGGAGTGTTGCCCCATGCCCTGGATCTATCTGCTGCTCGCAGGCATCTTCGAAATCGGCTTTGCGATCGGAATGAAATATTCCGAAGGCTTCAGCAAGCCGCTGCCCACCCTGGCCACGGTCGCCGCGGCGCTGGTCAGCCTGTACCTGATGAGCCAGGCGATGAAGACCATCCCGGTCGGCACCGCCTACGCGATCTGGACCGGTATCGGCGCGCTGGGCGTGTCGGTGCTGGGGATCTTCCTGTTCGGCGACAGCGCCTCGCCGGCGCGGCTGGCCTGCGTGGCCCTGATCGTGACCGGCGTGATCGGCCTGAAGCTCGTTTCGGGCTGAGGCCTGCGCGCGGGGCTCAGCCCCGTGCACCACGGCGGCCGGCGATGGCCGGCAGGTCCGCGCGCCGGTTACAGGCGGTAGGCGATGGTCTTCATGACCTTGGAGGCCAGCGCCATCACCGAGGGAATCGGCGGCGGCAGCCGGCGGGCGCCGGCATGCTCGGCGTGGTCGGCGTGCCGGGCTTCGTCGATCTTCATCACCTTGATCACCTCGCGGCTGCGCAGGTCGGCCGGCGGCAGGGTGTCCAGGTGCTCGTCCAGGTGCGCCTCGACCTGGCGCTCGGTCTCCACCACGAAGCCCAGGTTCCAGCCATCGCCGCGCAGCCCGGCCAGGGTGCCGATCGCGTAGCTGCCGGCATACCAGACCGGGTTGAACAGGCTGGGGCGGCTGTCCAGCTCGCGCAGGCGCTGGGCGCACCAGGCCAGATGGTCGGTCTCTTCCTGCGCGGCCTCGAGCAGGTGGGCGCGGGTGCCCGCCTCACGGGCCACCGCCGCCTGGCCGAAATACAGGCCCTGGGCGCAGACCTCGCCGACATGGTTGATGCGCATCAGCCCGGCCGCATGGCGGCGCTCGGGATCGGCCATCTGCACGTCCGGGGTCGCCTCGGCAGGGTAGGGGCGGCTGGCCGGCGGATTGCCGAACACGGTATCCAGCGCCCGCTGGGCTTCGGTCAGCAGGTGGTCGAGCGGCGTGATCTGGCGGGGCGCGGTCATGGCGGGTGCGGCGTGCAGCGGGGGAGCGTCGATTCTCGCCCCCGCGGGCCGATGTGCCAAGCGCGGGATCGGGGCAACTTGCATCTGGCCGGATGGGCCAGTACAATCCCGCCTCTTCACAACGCGTGGCAGAGTTCCGGCCTTCTTGCGCCGTAATGAGCCCGACCTACTTGAGTTCTTTCATGAGCACTTTCACTGCAAAGTCCGAGACCGTCCAGCGCGACTGGTATCTCGTCGACGCCTCCGGCAAGACGCTTGGTCGTCTGTCCACCGAGCTGGCCCGCCGCCTGCGTGGCAAGCACAAGCCGGTTTACACCCCTCACGTTGATACCGGCGATTACCTGGTTGTCATCAATGCAGAAAAGATTGTCGTCACCGGCAACAAGCTGCAGGACAAGCTGTATCACCGCTTCACCGGCTACATCGGCAACCTGAAGACCGAAACCCTGGCCCAGGCGCTTGAGCGCCACCCGGAACGCGTCATCGAAACCGCCGTCAAGGGCATGCTGCCGAAGGGCCCGCTGGGCCGCGCCATGTACCGCAAGCTCAAGGTGTACTCGGGTTCCGAGCACCCGCACGCCGCTCAGCAGCCTCAGGTTCTGGATATCTAATCA
>Ga0308171_1001645_pt1 | contig 28185 bp, 20 predicted proteins | sample PhyGR1_FD_202135 | JGI IMG/M metagenome (GOLD analysis project Ga0308171, IMG submission 202135) | Phyllosphere microbial communities from UC Gill Tract Community Farm, Albany, California, United States - DLSLSG.R1 | ecosystem: Host-associated > Plants > Phyllosphere > Unclassified | place: USA...
GCCGGTGACCTTGCCCTCGATGTCGAAATACTTGATCTCGCGGAAATTGAACAGGCGCGTATAGAACGACGACCAGGTGTCCATCGCGCCGCGCATGACGTTGTGGGTCAGGTGGTCGATGTAGGTCAGGCCCACACCCTTGGGATTGCGCTCCACGTCCGGGAAGAACTGGAAGTCGACGTCATAGATGGAGCCATTGTCGCCATAGCGGTCCACCAGATAGAGCAGCGAGCCGCCGATGCCGCGAATGGCAGGAATGTTCAGTTCCATCGGACCCAGCTTGGCTTCCACGCCTTCGGCACCGAGCTCGAGTGCACGTTTGTACACATGGGCCGCATCCTTGACGCGGAAGGCCATCGCGTTCACCGAGGCCCCGTGCACCTGGGCGAAGGCGGCGGCATTGCTGCCGGGTTCGCCGTTGAGGATGAAGTTGATCTGGCCCTGGCGATACAGGGTGACATTCTTGGAGCGATGGCGCGCCACGGCGGTGAAGCCCATCAGCTCCAGCACGGCGGCAATGCCGGCCGGGTCGGCGGCGGTGTACTCGACGAACTCGAAGCCGTCGGTGCCCATGGGATTGTCGAACAGGTCGCCGCTGGCGCGGACAGGGGAATTGGGGGCTGCGGTGGCGAACTGGGTGTCTGCGTGGCCCATCTGGTGTCTCCTCTTGTGGGGAGGGCCGGCAAGCGCGGCCCATGCGAGGAGTTTATTGCGTCAAGACTGCAATTTGTGATTGTTTTTTGCGCGATATATTAGATAATATGCACAAATAATTCTTAAATATGAACTTTGGAGAGACAAATGAGCATCATCAACGTGGACCGCTACGACCTGGCCTTGCTGACCGAGCTGCAGCGAGATGGCCATATTACCAATAGCGCCCTCGGTCTGAAAGTCCACCTGTCCACTTCGCAGATCAGCCGTCGCGTGCAGCGGCTGGAAGAAGCCCACGTCATCGAACGCTACACCGCCGTGCTGGACCCGGCCGTGGTCGGCCTGGGCGTGACCGCGTTCACCACCGTGACCCTGGACCGCCAGGGCGAAACCCGAGGCGAACTCTTCGAGAAGGCCGTGGAAACGATGCCGGAAGTGACCGAATGTTTCTCCGTCACGGGCGAGGGCGATTATATCCTGCGCATCGTGGCCCCCGACCTGGCCGCTTTCTCCGAATTCATGATGACGCGCTTGCTGCGCCTGCCGGGCGTGACCAACGTCAAGTCCAACATCACCCTCAAAAAGGTCAAGCAATCCCATGAACTGCCGCTGGAACACGTGATGCAGCCGGTGAAGTCGCGCCAGCGCATCCGCTTCTCGCAGTGAGGCTTCAAAAAGCATGATGCCGTTATTCAATGATTGGATGCCTCAATCATTGAATAATCGAATAATGCTTTTTATCAGGCTTTTCTCCGCCTCTGATCCGGCTCAGGAATTCAAAAGCAATCGCCGGAGTGCCGCCCCGTCAGCGCAGGCCTAGAATCAGTGGCATCCGATTCCGGGAGCGCTCCATGCTGACCATGACTTCTTCTCCTCCGCCAACTACCTCCGTTGCCTCCGCCGCCGACGTCAACGGACTCGATCCCGACACCTGCTGGCAAGCCGTGCAGCAGCGCGATGCGTCCTTCGATGGCCGGTTCTGGTATGCGGTGCGCACCACCGGGGTGTACTGCAGGCCCTCCTGCGGGGCACGCACACCCTTGCGCAAGAACGTGGCCTTCCACGCCAGCTGCGCTGCGGCCGAAGCGGCGGGCTTTCGTCCATGCCAGCGCTGCAAGCCGGACCAGCCGCCCTTGCACGAGCGCCAGGCACAGGCCATCGCGCAAGCCTGCCACCTGATCGCGCAGGCCGAGGAACAGCCCGACACGGCCACGCTGGCGCAGGCCGCGGGCTTGAGCCGTCATCATTTTCATCGGCTCTTCAAGCAGCACACCGGCCTCACTCCCAAGGCCTATGCCGATGCCCATCGCGCCGGCCGCCTGCGCGCGCAACTCGGCGGCAGTGCCAGCGTGACCGATACGTTCTATGAAGTCGGCTTCCATTCCAGTGGCCGCTTCTATGCTCAGAGCAAGGCGCAACTGGGCATGAAGCCGGCGATCTATCGTCGCGGCGGCCGCGGCGAGAAAATCCGCTTCGCCGTTGCGCAATGCTGGCTGGGAGCCTTGCTGGTGGCGGCCACGGAGCAGGGCATCTGCGCGCTCACCTTGGGCAGCGAGCCGGAGGAGTTGCTGCGGCAACTGCAGGACCGTTTCCCCCATGCCGATCTCGCCCCCGGCGATGCCGCCTTCGAGCAAACGCTGGCACAGGTACTGACCGCGCTGGACGATCCGCGACAGGGTGCCGCCTTGCCACTGGACGTGCGCGGTACCGCCTTCCAGCAGCGTGTGTGGCAAGCACTGCGCGCAGTGCCGCCCGGGGTCACCTTGACCTATGCCGAACTGGCCGCGCGCATCGGCCAGCCTGCGGCGGTGCGGGCGGTCGCCAATGCCTGTGCGCGCAACGAGATCGCCGTGCTCATTCCCTGCCATCGCATCGTCCGGCTCGATGGCGTGCCCTCCGGCTATCGCTGGGGCATCGCGCGCAAGAGCGCCTTGCTGGCGCGCGAGGCCGAGGGCAGGGAAGACGCCGCTAGCCCGAAAGACCAGCGCGCCTGAAGCCTTTGCCCTGCGCGGCTACAATAGGCCTTCCTTCATCGCTGGAGTTGCGCATGCATGTTCTTGGCAAGGCTGGTCTCGCATTCGCGGGCGCGGTACTGATCCTGGGTGGTGTGGTCGCCTGTTCGCCGCTGTCGGCCATCAATGCCGTCACGCCCGCTTCCTCCTACGTCAAGACCGAAGGGGTGGCCTACGCCAACACCGATAACCCGCGTCAAAAGCTGGACATCTATCGTCCCGCCAACGCGCCGGCCACCGCCTCCGGTCCGGGCTTGCCGGTGGTGGTGTTCTTCTATGGGGGCAGCTGGAACGAGGGCAGCCGCAAGGATTACGCCTTCGTCGGCGAGGCCCTGAGTTCACGCGGTTTCATCGCCGTACTGCCTGATTACCGCGTCTATCCCGAAGTGCGTTATCCCGATTTCGTGAAGGACAGCGCCCAGGCCGTGGCCTGGACCTTGCGCTCGGTGCGCGAACTGGGTGGCGATCCGCAGCGCGTCTTTGTCATGGGACATAGTGCCGGTGCCTACAACGCCGCCATGGTGGCGCTCGATGCGCGCTGGCTGCGCGCAGCCGGGGCCTCGCCGGCACAGCTGCGCGGCTGGATCGGACTGGCCGGTCCCTATGACTTCCTGCCCATCGAAAACGAGGATGTAAAACCGGTCTTCTTCGCGCCCGATTCGCCACCGGATTCGCAACCGGTGCGGCACGTGGAGGCCGGTGCGCCGCCCGCGTTGCTGATCGCCTCGCACAAGGACAAGCTGGTGGGCGCCGAACGCAATACCGGTGGCCTGGCCAAACTGCTGCGCGCCCAGCAGGTGCCGGTGGTGGAGCGCTACTTCGACAACACCTCGCACGCTTCGCTGGTGGGCAGCCTCTCTAGGCCGCTGCGTTTCATCGCGCCGACTCTCGAAGAAGTGAGCCAATTCATTGAAAATCCGCCACCGCGTCCGGAGCCTTCCAAGTGACGGGTGACCTCTTCGCTGGCCTGGCGCGTGACCCTTCGGTGGAGACCATCACCGAAGGTGCGCTGCTGCTGCGCGCCTTTGTCGGCGAAGAGGAAGCCGCAGCCTTGATGGCGGCCATCGACAAGGTTCTGGCCGCCTCGCCCCTGCGCCACATGCAGACCCCGGGCGGTTTCCGCATGTCAGTGGCGATGAGCAATTGCGGCCAGTTTGGATGGGTGACGGATCGTCGCGGCTATCGTTACCAGTCGCTCGATCCAGTGGCCGAGCGCGACTGGCCAGCCATGCCAGAGGCCTTCGTGGCATTGGCCGCGCGCGCCTCAGCGGCGGCGGGGTTTGCAGGATTCGATCCTGACGCTTGCCTCATCAATCGCTACGAACCCGGTGCGCGCATGTCGCTGCATCAGGACAAGAATGAACTGGACATGGATCAGCCGATCGTCTCGGTCTCGCTCGGTCTGCCCGCGACTTTCCTGTTCGGTGGCATGGCGCGCACCGACAAGCCGCAGCGCATGCGGCTAGAGAGTGGCGATGTGGTGGTGTGGGGCGGCCCGGCGCGGCTGGCCTTCCATGGCGTCGATCCCTTGCGCGACGGCGAGCACCCGCTGACCGGGCGCTGCCGTTACAACCTGACTTTCCGCCGCGCGCGCTGAGCGCTGCCGGTTCAGGCGCGTGCCGTTGGCCGCGCCGCTTTTCTGCGCGGCACCGAAGCGGTAGCGGTGCGCGCGGCGGGTTTGCGACGTGGCTTGCGGGCCGGTTGTTGCTCCGCCTCTTGCAGACGCTGCTGCAGCAAGGCCAGTACAGCGGCTTCCTCCGGTGACAGATCCTGCAACTCTTCCACCAGTTCGGCCTGCACCCGTTCTTCCAGCCGCTCCGCAAAACTGCCGTCCAGGTAACTTTCGATGACGGCAGGATGCACGTAACACTTGCGGCAGATGGAAGGCGTATTGCCCAGGCGGCGCGCCACGTTCTCGATGGCACGCACCACGTTCTGCTTGGCCTGCGCCTGCGAGTCCACCCGCTCGAAGGCCTGCAGCGCCAGCGTGGCCAGCACCGTGCCGGCCCAGGTGCGGAAATCCTTGGCACTGAAATCCTCACCAGCCGCTTCACGCAGATAGGCATTCACGTCACCCGAATCGATGCAGTGGCGCTCGCCCTCGTCATCCACGTACTGGAACAGTTCCTGCCCCGGCAACTCGCGCATCTTGCGGATGATGCGGGCCACATAGGGATCGTGCAGCTTGATGTCATGCTGCACACCGCTCTTGCCGCGGAAGCGGAACAGCACATCGCTGCCATCCACGCGCACGTGGCGATGGCGCAGCGTGGTCAGGCCGAAGGATTGATTCTGTTTGGCGTATTCGTCATTGCCCACGCGCATGAAGGTGGTCTGCAGCAGATGCACGACAGCGGCCAAGACTTTCTGCCGATGCAGGCCGGGACGTTTCAGGTCTTGCTCCACCACGCGGCGGATGGTCGGCAGCGCACGCGCAAAACTGATCATGCGCAGGTACTTGGCATCATCGCGCACCGAGCGCCAGCGTGCGTGATAGCGATACTGCTTGCGCCCGCGCGCATCGCGTCCGGTGGCCTGGATGTGGCCGTTGGCGTGCGGGCTGATCCAGACGTCTTCCCAGGCGGGCGGGATGGCCAGAGACTTGAGGCGCGCCACCACATCGTCATCGCGAATGAGCTCGCCGTGCGCATCGTGATACGCGAAGCCCTTGCCACGCCGGCGGCGGCGTATGCCCGGCATGCCGTCGTTGACATAGCGCAGCTGGTTGGCGCGGGCGATGTCGATGGCCTCGTCCTGATGGCGGGCATCGGCGGGCGGCGGGGCGGAAGGCGACGGCGATGATGATGAAGATTGTTCGGACGTTGCGGCGATACGATCCATGATGGTCTCCTCGGACGCTGTCCGCAGGGAGATCCGGCGGCCGTCCATGCGGGCCATTATTGAGCAATCGCCGTGGCGCGGCAGTCAGCCATCGGCCGGGGATGGTGTGGGATTTTTCCGGCAGGTAGCTCGGCTCAGAACGCCCATTGCAGGTTGAAGCCGCCCGTCACGGCCGCCGTCTGGAAACCTTGCGGCTTGGCCAGGGGCGTGGCCAAGAACATGTCATAGCTCAGCTTGCCGAGATTGCCGCGCAAGCCCAGCGCCGCCCCCGTGAGTCGCTGGCCGGTGAGGAATTGCGCCGAGGGCCCTGCGACCGCGCCGGTATCGATACCGGCAAACACTTCCTGTCCGCTCTCGCCCAGGCCCAGCGCCAGTTCATTGCGCAGGAACCAGCCACGCTCGGCCTGCAGCGTCAGTTCGCCGTCGAAGCCGCGCACCGTATAACGGCCGCCGATGGAGAACTGATCCTGCGGCGGCAGACTGCCCCGGTTCCACTGCGCGCGCAGCGTGCTGCTGTAGCGCAGGCGCGCACCGGCCAGCTGGAACGGCGCATTGACGGACGCATCCAGCAGCCACAGACCATAGCGCGTGCCGATCTGCGGCAGGTCGAACGGCGAGCTGGGCTCGGCCCCTTGCGTATCGAGTGAACGGCGATAGGCCAGCGTGGCATCGGCAATTGCATCGCCCAAGAACTGCCGGTGATTCAGTCCGGCTTCCCACGCCGTGGTGCGGCGTTGCTGGGCGCCGACCTCGAGTTCGTCAATCGCGTTGTAAGCCTTGCGCAGCAAGGCTTTGCCGAAGGCCGTGGTCTTGCCGGCCGCATCGCGATGGAGCAGGCGAGACAGTTTGAATTCGGTGGTTTCGGAACGCCCGCTGTAGACGAAATTCTCAAAGGCCCCCGCGACCGTCTGGTGATAGCGGTTGCCCGACATCGTCACGGCCGCCATCCAGTTGCCCAGCGGCAGCGAGTAATGCAGCGTGTAGGCATGGCTGCCGTGGTCGCCGTAGTGATTCAGGCTGCGGCTGACGCTGACGTAGAAGAGGTCATTGAGGGTCCACCAATTGTCATAGGACAAGGTCAGCCCGGCCAGATATTTGCCGGTAGCCTTCGCACCGCCATCGTCCAGCGATGCCGTGAGACGGAAGGGGAAAGCCTGCTGGTACTGGATCACCAGATCGCTGTCGCCCGCCTCGGCCCCCTTGTCCTCGGAGGGCGTGATCTTGATGTCGGCCTGCACGGTCGGCAGGCGCTTGAAATTTTCCAGGCCCTGTTCGATATCGCGCAGGTTGAGGATGTCGCCCGGGCTGATGGGCAGGGCGTTGAAGGCGGTCCCGCGCGCATCGGCGTCGGGCGCAAAGCGGATGTGGCGCACGCGCCCCGGCACCACGCTCAGCACCAGCCGTCCCGTCGACAGATCTTGCGGACGCGCCAGCACGCGCGTGGTGGTGTAGCCGCGCGCGACGATGGCGCTCTCGACCCTGGCCAGGATCAGGTTCACGCCTTGCGAGCCCAGGCAGCGGCCGACCGCGCCACGTTCGCCGGTGACGCTGTCGAGCGCAAAACGAAAACGTTCGGCCTGTTCACCCTCCAGCGCGATCGCCGTAATCCTGCGGCACGGTTGCTCCTGCTCGGGGAAATCCTGCGCCATCGCGCTGGCGGCGGGCGTACCCAGATTCACGTCAGGACGCTGCTCCTGCTGCTGGCGCAGGGCGCGTTCGCGCTCGCGCTGCAACTGCTCCTGGTTGACGGCGGTTTGCCCGTGGGCAAGGGAAATGACCAGATTCAGACCAAGGATGAGTACAAATCGGGGCGAGGGCGAACGGAAGATGGAAGACATCGGAAACATGGTGAGTCGTCCCAAAGCCACACTGGGCAAGGGATTCAAAAGAAATGGGAGGGCTGGCAAAACAAGTGTTGGTTTTTGCCTACAGGAAATCTTCTCGTGTAATGAAAAATCACCTTTCCTCGTTAACCTAAATTAACATCCCGACCCTGGCAAGCAAAATCTTGCCAACCGGAAACGAAAAACAACGGATCGGGGTTTGTTGTCGTGGCCGGTCATAACGACAACAGCACCCGGGGTTTTCATGAATCGTCAGTGTTACAAGCTGGTTTTCAACCGGCATCGTGGCCAGTTGATGGCCGTTGCAGAAATCGCCTCCAGCATCCAGCATCACGGCCGCACATCGGCCAACGGTGCGGCGATGCCGGACCTGTTACCGTCCGCTTTGCGCTTTTCGCTGCTGGCGGTAGCGCTGGCCCTGGCCATGAACACGGTAGCCCATGCGCAGATCCTGGGCGACCGCAACGCCCCGCGCAACCAGCAGCCGACCGTGCTGGCCACGCCCAATGGCGTGCCGGTGGTCAACATCCAGACCCCGGGTGCAGCGGGGGTGTCGCTGAACAGCTACCGGCAATTCGATGTCGGCCCCAATGGCGCCATCCTCAACAATGCGCAGGGCACCACGGCCACCCAGCTGGGCGGCTATGTGGCGGGCAATCCATGGCTGGCCACGGGCGCAGCGCGCGTGATCGTGAACCAGGTCAACTCGGCCAACCCCAGCTATCTGCGCGGCTACCTGGAAGTGGCGGGCGCGCGGGCGCAGGTGGTGGTGGCCAATCCGGCGGGCATCACCTGTTCCGGCTGCGGCTTCATCAATGCCAATCGCGCCACGCTCACCACGGGCGTACCGCAGATCGTCAACGGCAATCTGGACAGCTATCGCGTGTCCAGCGGTGCGGTGCGCATTGAGGGCAACGGCATGGATGCCAGCCGCACCGATTACGCCGAGATCATCGCGCGCGCCGTGCAGGTCAATGCCGGCATCTGGGCCCCCGAACTCAAGGTCAGCGCGGGCCTCAACACCGTCAGCGCGGATCACGCCAGCGTGGTTCCCGGTGTGGCCGCCAGCGACGCCGCACCGGCGGTGGCCATCGACGTGGCGCAACTGGGCGGCATGTATGCCGGCCACATCTATCTGACCTCCACCGAGCATGGCGTGGGCGTGCGCAACGCGGGCAACATCGGCGCGTCGGTAGGCCAGGCGGTGGTGACGGCCGATGGCCGGCTGGAGAACAGCGGCAGTCTCACTGCTACCGGCCTGCTGGCGGTGCAGACCACAGGCGGCATCAGCAATGCGGGCGAACTGGGCAGCAAGAGCGCGGCCAGCCTCAACACCACAGCGCTGGACAACAGCGGCAGCATCGCCAGTGCCGGTGCGCTGACGGTGCAGGCCAGCGGCGCGCTGCAGAACACCGGCAGCATCGGCGCCGAGGGCAATGTGCAGATCGCCGCCGCCAGCATCGACAATCGGAACAGCATCGGCAGCAGCACCTCCCTGGCCGTGCAGGCCGCCGGTTCCCTCAGCAACAGCGGCACGCTGCAGGCCAATGCCGATGCCAGCATCAACGCTGCCAGCGTGGACAACAGCGGCACCCTGCGTGCGGCGCAGGGTGCGCTGAACGTCAGCAGCAGCGCCCGCACCGGCAACAGCGGACGCATGGAAGCCGCGCAGGCCGTGAACCTGCAGGTCGGCAGCCTCGCCAACAGCGGCGGCGTCAATGCCGGCGAGCGCTTGCGCATCGAGGCTGCACAGAGCATCAGCAACGACGGCACCCTGGCCGCCAATGGCCCCGTGGCCGTACAAGCCGCCAGCCTGGCTAACCGGGGAACGCTGGCCTCCAGTGCCGATGCGGTCAACGTGACGACCAGCGGGGCCCTGGCCAACCAGGGCCAGGTGAATGCCGCACAAGCACTCACCCTGACAGCGGCAGGCATCGACAATCACAGCGGCAAGCTCAGCGCCAACGACATCCGCATCGACAGCCAGAACCAGTCCCTCGACAATCGCCAAGGCAACATCGCCGCGCAGCGTGACGTCCGCATCGCCAGCGGCGCGCTCGACAACGGCAGCGGCAACATCGTCGCGCAGGGCAAGCTCGACATCCGCAGCGGCGACCTCGGCAATGACGGCGGCCTGCTGCAAGCGGGCGATGCATTGAGCCTGGATGCCGGCAGCAACACCGTGCGCAACGCCAATTCCGGCAGCGCGCGCGGCATCGTGGCGCAAGGTCCGCTGAGCGTGAGGGCAGGGGCGCTGGTCAATCGGGGCAATGTCTCTTCCAACGGCGACATCAGTCTCAAGACCACCGGCCTCGACAACGATGCCGGCGTGATCGGTGCCAATGGCAAGCTGACGGTGGAGGGCAGTGCCGTGAGCAATCGCGGCGGCTCGCTGCAGGCCAGACAGGGTGTGGATCTGCAGGTGGGCAGCGGCAGCGTGGACAACAGCGCGGGCCTGATGCGCTCGGATGGCACCGTCAACGTGCAGGCCGGGACCGTCCGCAACGACAGCACCCAGGGCCAGAACCAGGGCATCGAAGGCGCCACCGTCAGCGTCAGCGCGGCCGATATCAGCAACCGCCAGGGCGCGATGCGCGGTGACGCCATCACGCTCACCGCCGGCACCCGCATCGACAACAACGCCGGCCTGATCTCCGCCACCAACAGCGCCAGCCTCACGGATGCCAACCCGGCCAGCCGCGCGCTGGTCCTCGACAACAGCAACGGCACCGTTATCGCTGGACAGCAGACCAGCGTTTTGGCCTATTCCTTCACCGGGAGCGGCAGGTTCCTGAGCCAGAAGGACCTGCGCATCGACCTGGTGGCGTCGATTCTTCATACCGGCCAGATAGGGGCGAGCGGTGACATCGACCTGCGCACCGCAGGCACCTTCACCAATGCCGGCGCGGTCGGAGCGGGCGGCACGCTCATGCTCACCGCCGCCACCATCGACAACCAGGCCAGCGGTTCGCTGGTGGGCAATACCCTGAAGCTCAATGCCACCGACGTTCACACCTTCATCAACCGTGGCCTGATCGATGGCGTCAATACCATCATCGAGAGCAGCACCGTCAACAACCTCGGCACCGGCCGCATCTATGGCGACAACATCGCCATCGGTGCAGACGTGTTGAACAACCAGGCCGAGACCGTCAACGGCGTGACCAGCGCACCGGTCATTGCGGCCCGCAACCGCCTCGACATCGGCGCGGGCGTGGTCAACAACAGCGAGCACGGGTTGATCTACTCGGTCGGCGACATGGCCATCGGCGGCGCGCTGGACGCCAACAAGAAAGCCACCGGCAGCGCCCGCGAGATCAACAACAGCAGTGCCACCATCAATGCCGATGGCAACCTGAGCATTGCGGCGGGGACCATCAACAACACCAATGCGCATCTGGAGACGACGGACCAGACGGGGCCGGGCAATCGCATTGTCAGCTTCCGGGTCAACGGCTCGTCGCAGTTGCTGGATTCCAAGTCGGCATGGCTCTACAACCGTGGCTCCGGCGAGATCCTGGATGCGTCCAACTGGCGCGCCATGGGCGATGAGGACAACTATCGCCTGTTGCTGCCCTCGGCTGCCTATCCTGCCGAGCGCTATGGTCCGCCGTTTGATTATTCGCGCGGCGCGCGGGGCGACAGTGCGGTGGCCATCGCCTATACGCCGGCCTACAGCCAGGGGGCGATGGGGGATGCTGATGCGGTCTCTTATCCGGCGGTCATCAATTACAAACCGGGTGATCGCATCTGGTCGGTGATGGGAGTGACGCCGCCCGCTGAAGATCCGGGCCCCGGGCCGGGTTCGGAGCCGCGTCCTGGCGAAGCCTGCTACGAATCCTGCGTCTCGGTGCCGGTCCCGGCGGGAGTCTACGACGCGTGGAAAGCCGCCTATGACGTCTGGAAGCCCAAGTACGACGCCTACATCGCCGCGTTGCTGGCGCTCAATGACAAGATCAACGCCTTCAACAACAACGTCAACAGCCGCTCCTACCGCGAATGGACCATCTACGACGGTACCGAGCAGATCACGCGCACGGTCGTCACCAAGAGCGATCCGGGCATGATCACGTCCGGCGGCAACATGAGCCTGGCCGCTGGCACCGTCAACAACTACGCCAGCCAGTTCATCGCGGGCGGCACGGTGGCCGGTGACAGCGTCAACGGCACCAACCTCAACAACACCGGCCCGCTGGGCCGCCAGCGCGTGGTCTCGACCGGTTCGGCCAGCTACACCTACGTCAAGAGCCACACCTTCAGCGCCGACGACCGCCGCTACGACAATGCGCCGTATCAGTCGCAGGACATCGTCACCAACTTCCAGCTGGACATCACGCCCACCAGCGGGGCCGGACCGAACCGGCAGAGTTCGGTGCGCGCGGTGGCCTCGTCGGTATCGGGAGCCTCGGGCGCGAGTGCAGGTGCGGCCAGCATCCGCATCGCGAACCTCGACCTGACCCTGCCCAACAATGCGCTCTTCCGCATCAACGCGGGCCCGGCGCAGCGCTTCCTGGTGCAGACCGATCCGCAGTTCGTGGGCACGCGCAGCTGGCTGTCGTCGGATTTCATGTTGAATCAGCTGGGATTGACGGCCAGCGTGCGACAGCTGGGGGATGGGTTCTATGAACAGCAACTGATCCAGCGCCAGGTCCAGCAGATCACCGGCCAACGGTATCTGGCCGGATACAGCAGCAATGAAGCGCAATACCAGGCCTTGATGAACGCGGGCGTGCAGGTGGCGCAATCGCAGCGCTACACGCTGGGCGTGGCGCTGACCGATGCGCAGATTGCGGAACTGAAGACGGACATTGTCTGGCTGGTCAAGCAGACCGTGACGCTGGCCGATGGCAGCACGCAGGAAGTGCTGGTGCCGCAGGTCTATATCCATGCCTCCAATGTGCAGGTGACCGGCCAGGGCACGCTGATTGCGGGCAATGACGTGGCCTTCCAAGCGGCGCAGGATATCGTCAACAGTGGCGGCGCGATTGCCGGGCGGCAGAGTGTTTCGCTGGCGGGCAACAATGTGCAGAACCTGGGCGGGCGCATCAGCGGCAGTGACGTGACGGTGGCGGCGGCGCAGGACATCAACAACATCGGCGGCACCATTGATGCGCGCAATACGCTGGTGGCCAGTGCGGGTCGTGACATCAACAGCGCTGCCACCACGGTAGCAACGGCCAATGCGGTCACCAGCGGGACCAACATCAACCAGAATGCGTCGATGTCGGTGTCCGAGAACAATGGCTCGCTGACTGCCGTGGCCGGGCGCTACATCAATCTCAAGGCAAGCAGCACGTCTGCGGATAACGTGACGTTGGTTGCGCAACGTGACGTGAACCTGTCGACCGTTCACGAAACGTCTCAAGAAAAGATCACCTGGGACAGCAACAACCGTGCTGAAGTCAACCGTGACAACGCCATTGGCAGCACGGTCCAAGGCAAGGAGATCAGCGTCACGGCCAGCCGCGACATCAATGCGCAGGCAGCCTACGTCAACGCCGAAGGCTCACTCGCTGCTACAGCAGGCAATAACGTCAATATCGGTACCGATGTGAGCACGGCCAGTGCGCGAGATCAGCACAAGAAGACCGACAGCGGCGGCATGTTGGCCTCGCGTACCGTGACCACGGATGACAGCAGCAGCCAGGCCATCAATCAAGGGACGACCTTCTCCGGCAATACGGTGGCGGTGCGGGCGGGCAATGACATCAATGTCAAAGGCAGCAACGTGGTCTCCACATTGGGGACCGGCATGGCGGCTGGCAATAACGTCAATATCCTGGCCGCTGTTGACAGCAGCACCCAAAACAACGTCCGTCAGGAGACTACCAGTGGCGTGATGGGCGCAGGCTTCGGTGTGGCCATAGGCACACGAGAGCAGAGCCATGACGGAAAGACGCAGGGACAGACGGCGTCTGCTTCGACCGTGGGCAGTACGGATGGGAACGTGAGCATCGTTGCAGGCAATCGTTACACGCAAGTAGGCAGCGATGTGATGGCACCGAAGGGCGACATTGATATCGCAGCCAAGTCGGTCGAAATCCGTGCGGCAGAGCAAGCCAGCAAAACCACCACCGAAGACAAGTTCAAGCAAAGTGGGCTGACGGTAGCGGTCACCAGCCCGGTGATCTCTGCGATCCAGACGGTGGATCAGATGGCCGATGCTGCAAGCAAGACCAAGGATGGGCGGATGCAGGCGCTGGCAGTGGCCAACATGGGATTTGCGGCCAAGAACGCAGGTGATGCCATCAAGGCCGGCCAAGGCAGCACGATTGACGGTAAGGCCAACCAGATCGCCACCGGACCGACCGACCCGACCACCGGCAAGACGCCCTCGCGGGATGCCAATGATGCCGACAAGGCTGGTGGCATCAATCTCGCCTTGAGCGTTGGGAGCAGCAGCAGCGAAAGCCGTTCTGAACAGTCCAGCAATACGGTGCGCGGATCGTCCGTTACTGCTGGCGGCAGTATCAATATCAGCGCACAAGGCGGTGGCGCCGACAGCAACATCGTCATCCAGGGCAGCGACATCAAAGCGGGCGTGAACGCCACGCTCAAGGCCGCCAATGAAGTGCGCCTGCTGGCAGCACAGAATACCTCCGAACAGCATAGCAACAACCAGAGTAGCTCCGGTTCGGTTGGTGTATCGATTGGCACGGACGGTCTGATGTTCAACGCCAGTGCATCTGGCAGCCGTGGACGTGGTGACGGCAGTGACGTGACACAGGTCAATACGCACGTGGATGCGGGCAACAAGCTCACGATCAGCTCGGGTACGGACACCACACTGAGTGGGGCGGTAGTCAGTGGCAAGCAGGTCGTGATGGACGTGGGCACCAGTGGTCACGGTGATTTGAAGATTGCCAGCCTGCAGGACACCAGTACTTACAAGAGCAATCAGCAGAGCCTGGGCGGTAGCATCTCGGTCGGTATGGGCAAGATGAGCGGTAGCATCAGTGCAAGCCGCAGCAGTGTCGACGGCAACTATGCGAGCGTCAACGAGCAATCGGGGATCCGCGCGGGCGACGGTGGATTCCAGATCAATGTGGCTGGCAATACGGATCTGGTAGGTGCCAAGATCGCCAGTACCGACAAGGCAGCTGCGGAGGGCAAGAACAGCCTCAAGACCGAGACCCTCACCCAATCCGATATCCAGAACCGGAGCGACTACAAGGCGGAAAGCCAGAGTGTCAGCGTCGGTGGAGGTTTCACCGGCGGCAAGTCGTCGATGAATGGAACGGGAATTGGTTTTGGGACCAGCAGCGGCAGTGAAAGCAGCACGACCCGCAGCGGTATCAGCCAGGCTGATATCAAGATCACTGACGACAAGGGCCAGCAGGCCAAGACCGGCAAGACGGCTGAGCAGACCATTGCCAGCATCAATACCGATGTGAGCAGTGACCGGGATACCAGTGGCAAGTTGACCAAACAATGGGATGCGCAGGCTTTACAGGCGGATGTGCAGGCGCAGGCACAGATTACGGAATTGTTTGGGAAGAATGCGGCCAAGGAAATCGGCAGTTATGCGACAACCAAAGTCAACGAACTCAACGCCAAAATTGAAGTTGCGCAGAGTGAGGACGAGAAGGCTGCGTTGATCGCGGAGCGCGATAACTGGAGCGAAGGTGGCTTGTATCGAACCGCTTTGCATACCGCTGCCGGATTGCTTGGTGGTGGTGTAGGTGGCGCTATTGGTGCAGCGACTTCTTCAGTGGCAATGCCGCAGCTTGCCAAGATGATTGATAACACTGATCTTCCTGTGCCGGTTCGTCAGGCATTGGCGCAGGTTGCGGCTGCTGCGCTTGGGGGTATTGCCGGAGGGACGTCAGGACTGGCTGCAGGCATCAATGTGGAAGCAAACAATCGGCAGTTGCATCAGACAGAGCGCGACTGGGCAAAAGAAAATGCCAAGAAATATCGCTTGTATTTGGAAAAGGAAAAGGGCGAGAGTATTACCGATGAGGAGGCATATCAGCGCTTGCTGTCAGCGGGGTACGCAATCGTGGATGCTGCTGCGGAGAAGGCGGGACGAAGTGATGAGAGCGCAAAACAATTTATTGCTGCCAATAAATCTCCAGACCTTTTTATTGCTAGCTATTCTGAGAGAAATAATCCGTTTATTAATGGGAACAAGGATGGCTCGTGGACGCCAGAGCAGCAAGCTAGATTTGGCGCCAAGACTCCGGCGGAAACAGCGAGCAGACTGGTGACAGTCGCTACTGACTATTTAGGGAAACCCTGCGGGAAAAACTGTAGAGAAAAGTTTGAGGCGATTGATAGGGCAATCACGGCTTTGGAAAATGCTTTGATTTTGTATCAGGATGATCCAAAGAGTGTGACCGCAATTAAGCAACAGATAACTCTTTTGTTTAACGGAATATCGAAAGACGAGGTTGTTAATGGCGCGACGCAATCTCTAAGCGAAAACTACAAGTCATTGGCAGCAATCGCTACAGGTAATCCATCCAAGCTGCTAGCGGGGCCATTCACGGCTGAGTTGCTGGAACGTGTCACACTTGCACAGGCAATCAAAGATGTACGTGCGGGACTTGCTACTTCTGCTGAGAGGCAATCTGGAAACGTGGCCGTCGCCAGCATCGATATCAAAGGCGTACCGCCGCGAATGGCTGCTTCAAGTCGGATCGATGAACCTAGAAATGGTTTGGTTGGTGATGGCGGGCAGAATTTGCCATACGAAACGATACAAACAGTTAAGGGAGATATGATCCGTCGGAACACTGATTCTGAATATAAAATTTTAGACAATATTGTAGATATTCTCGGCGATAACTTCGACGCAAAGGGAAGCATAAAAATCGTGACTGAACGATCGGCCTGCGAAAGTTGCCAAGGTGCGGCAAAAGCATTTAGAGAAAGATATCCGAACATTGACCTTGGGATATTTGACAATAAAGGGGTGTTGCTGACATCGCCGAAAGCATACGTGACACCATCATTTAAAAATTACGTAAACGGAGATTAAATGTTTGATTTCATGACGGATGAGATTTCTGATGAAGACAGGGTTCCATACAAGGTTATTCGCTTGTGGTTGTTGAGCCTCTATCACACATATTGCAGATCAAAAATATTATCTATAGAACGACGGGGTATTGCGTGGGAAGAAAACGAGGATGAGCTTGCCTACGCGTACGAGGAAATGGAAGGCGCTTTGCGCAGACCGATAGAAAATCTAATGCTTGAGATCTTGGCTTTGATTCTAATGGCTGGATGTGGATCAACTCTTTTTTATAAGTATCACTGTTCGGAAATTAAACGAATATTGGGCGAAAATGATTTTTCGGAATTGAACTCTCTCCTCCCCGAAGAAGAGAAAGAGGAATTCGCATTTGATCTTATTTTGTTGCAGAGAGATCCTCATTTCGATGAGGAAATACGAGCTCTGATTCAATATGATGGGCGGAAAATTATGATCGGAAGTTTTGATAGAAAGTAGTGAAAAATAATTTTAATAAAGAGATGCTATGTCATTGATTACATACCAAAATATTCAGTGCTGAAAGTGAAAATAAAAATGTACAAATTTGATACAGATGAGATTTTACGAGATGAAAGGGTTCCTTATAAAATAATAAAATGGAGACTTCTAAATAATTTTTATGTTTACAGTCGGGATTCAATTGGTAGCGGAAATATATTCAAGACGATTAGTAACTTTCAGCTCGGTAGAATCAAGTTCGCTTATCAACGATGCGAATCAATTTATCACCGACCTATAGAAAGGTTTATGTTGGAAGTATTAACGTTGGTGCTTGATGCGCGGCGTAGTTCTGATGCTTTTCAAAGAGAACATCAGGAAAAGATTCTTCAAATTCTGTCAGAGAACAGTCTCTCAGATTTGCTTTCAAATCTTCCTGAAGAAGAGAGAAAGTCATTCGAGTTCGATTTGAAGCGACTCAAGATATTCTGAAAGTTCACACTTCAGATATCGGGGTCTAGCTTGTGTGATGACCAGCGCAACGCTCACTTCGGTTAAGTAAAAATTAAAGAGGTAAACCAGCCGAGTGCTGCGGTCGGCGTGCGGCAACTGGGCGATGGTTTCTATGAACAGCAACTGGTGCAACGCCAGATCCAGCAGATCACCGGCCAACGCTATCTGGTCGGCTACAGCAGCAACGAAGCGCAATACCAGGCGCTCATGAACGCCGGCCTGCAAGTGGCGCAAGCCCAGTGCTTCATGGTGGGAGTCGCCCTCACCGATGCGCAGGGGGGCGGCACTGAAGACCGACATTGTCTGGCTGGTCAAGTAGGCGGTGACGCTGGCCGACGGCAGCACGCAGGAAGTGCTGATGCCGCAGGTGTATATCCATGCCTCCAATGTGCAGAACTTGGGCGGGCGTATCAGCGGCAGTGACGTGGCGGTGGCGGCGGCGCAGGACATCAACAACCTGGGCGGCGCCATCGACGGCAGCAACAGCGTCACGCTGGCCGCCGGACGCGACATCAACGTCAACAGCACCAGCGTCAGCACCGCCAATGCGGTGACCAGCGGCACCAACATCAACCAGGTTGCCAGTGTCAGCGGCAAGGACATCACCCTGGCCGCAGGCCGTGACGTCACGGCCAATGCAGCCGTGGTCGCCGCAACGGGCGATGTGAATCTGGCCGCAGGCCGCAACGTCAGCCTGGGGACGGTCAACGAGAACTTCCGGCAGCAGATCAGCTGGGCCAATGACAGCGGCGCCTCCAACTGGGTCATTACACAAATTTGGTAAGTTGCCAAGTGCGGATGTACTTGAATCACTCGGATTAAAGGTGATCCAGCCCGCAGGGCCGTTATTGCCCGAGTTTCAAGGGAAGGTATTCCGTTATACCGACGGCGGCGCTATCCCACCTGGGAAAGTTAAGTCGACCGTCTTGCAGAAAACTGGAGAGAATTGATGCGACGCGTTGTCGGGCATTTTGAAGATCTTCACTTCACTGAAAGTAATCTCGGCGCTCCTGTATTTGAGGGACGAACAATGAAGATTTATGCGACAGGACTGATTCCAATAAAGGGCTATCCAATAGATACCGAAGTCTCTCGTTTGCTGTCTGGTAACATGATTTTTAAGCACGTTACAAAGTCAATCCGAAGTGTGACGGAATACATTGGTGATCCTAAGCGTCCACAAGGCTTCCAAGAGGAGCGCATAGTAATTGATATTGACGAAAGACCTGATTTGCAGCGCGGAACGACGTTCATTTTCGAAGGAATTTTGCAAAATCCTTTAGCTTGGGTTGAATGGGAGGTTGTTGCTACTGAGTTTGAGTTTCACATAGATTGAGTCAGGTTAGTACGACAGCGACGCACAACCAGATTTCGCCAGTTCAGACATAAGTGAAGTCGGACGTCCACGTCTTATTGTTGATCCGAATGCCACGTTTTCTGGTGTAACAATATCGAAAGGATGAAAAAGGGGTTGGCTCCGATTGGGTACGATAATCAGCCAGTGAATTTGCATCACCTGACCCAAGATGAACCAGGCGCACTGGCTGAAGTCGGCGCAGATTTTCACTCAAAAAATACTGCTACATTTCATGGCCTCACGGAACCAGGAACGAGCTTCAGATACTCTGCCGATGGAAAAAAGACAGAGGCGGCGAAAGCATTTGATAGGTTTAAGTATTGGTATTGGAAAGAGCGTGCTAAGGGGATTGAGTAATGTTTGCGAATGTTGAAAAGATGATTCAGGACAACCCGGATTTGGCCGAATCAGGTCAGCCTCAAGATAGCCGAGCCATCACGATTGCTGAAGAACGTCTTGGTCTTCGGTTTCCTGATTCATTTCGAGAGTATTTAAACAGATGGGGGTGGATTTCGTTTGGCCCGAACGAATATTTGGGACTTGGCCAGGAAGTAAAAGATATAGTCAGTTTGACTGAGCGGCTTAGGCGAATATGTGGACTGCCGAAAGAACTTGCCGTTGTCTGCGACCACGACGGGGATGAATATGTTTGTCTTGATACTTCATCATTTAATAATGGCGAGTGTCCGGTGATTGTATGGGATGCTCCTCGTCGTGTTATTTCACGACCACACGCGGCTAGTTTTGACGCGTTCTTAGAAACGGACATGTTGGATTTCATAGAGTGAAGCCAAGGACGGCAAAAAGACAGTGGTCTCTGCTGGGTTTTGACCTACTTACCGGCAAAATAACAGCGCCGTTGTGAGAGCTGGATTGAGTCTTGTTGACTCGTGGATGGAATATGGAAAAAACTATGGTTTATTTTCATCAGAAGATACTTCATCCGCATAGGTATAAGGGTTCCCCTGTTCTGGGGAATATGCGAGAGATATAAGTTTCGCATCGCCAATTCGAACCGAGAGCGAATTTTTTCGGGTAAGTATATCGGCCAGTTTCATAACCGGCGGCACGGTGGCCGGTGACAGCGTCAACGGCACCAACCTCAACAACACCGGCCCGCTGGGCCGCCAGCGCGTGGTCTCTACGGGCTCGGCCAGCTACACCTACGTCAAGAGCCACACCTTCAGCGCAGATGATCGGCGCTACGACGATGCGCCGTATCAGTCGCAGGACATCGTCACCAACTTCCAGCTGGACATCACGCCGACCAGCGGAGCCGGACCTAATCGCCAGAATTCGGTACGCGCGGTGGCCTCGTCGGTATCGGGAGCCTCGGGTGCGAGTGCAGGCGCGGCCAACATTCGTATCGCCAACCTCGACTTGACCCTGCCCAACAATGCGCTCTTCCGCATCAACGCGGGTCCGGCGCAGCGTTTCCTGGTGCAGACCGATCCGCAGTTCGTTGGCACGCGCAGCTGGCTGTCGTCGGATTTCATGTTGAATCAACTGGGCCTGACGGCCAGCGTGCGGCAGCTGGGGGACGGGTTCTATGAACAGCAACTGATCCAGCGCCAGGTGCAGCAGATCACCGGCCAACGGTATCTGGCCGGATACAGCAGCAATGAAGCGCAATACCAGGCCTTGATGAACGCGGGCGTACAGGTGGCGCAATCGCAGCGTTACATGCTGGGCGTGGCACTGACCGATGCGCAGATTGCGGAACTGAAGACGGACATCGTCTGGCTGGTCAAGCAGACCGTGACGCTGGCTGATGGCAGCACGCAGGAAGTGCTTGTGCCGCAGGTGTACATCCATGCCTCCAATGTGCAGGTGACCGGACAAGGCACGCTGATCGCGGGCAATGATGTGGCCTTCCAGGCGGCGCAGGATATCGTCAACAGTGGCGGCACGATTGCGGGGCGCCAGAGTGTTTCGCTGGCGGGCAACAATGTGCAGAACCTGAGCGGGCGCATCAGCGGCAGTGACGTGACGGTGGCGGCGGCGCAGGACATCAACAACCTGGGCGGCGCCATCGACGGCAGCAACAGCGTCACGCTGGCCGCCGGACGCGACATCAACGTCAACAGCACCAGCGTGAGCACTGCCAATGCGGTCACCAGCGGCACCAACATCAACCAGGTTGCCAGTGTCAGCGGCAAGGACATCACCCTGGCCGCTGGCCGTGACGTCACGGCCAATGCAGCCGTGGTCGCCGGAACGGGCGACGTGAATCTGGCCGCAGGCCGCAACGTCAGCCTGGGGACGGTCAACGAGAGATCCGTCGGGGTTAGTACTTGGTATCAAGGAAAATGGAAAATATGTGTTAATGCAGAGTCAGAGGGTGTTCGCCCTACCTCCGTTAGATTTGCAGAGTTACATCAAAAATAATACAAATAATACCTATAGTTGGGGTGGCCAAAGCATTCAAATTCCCGCTATTCCGGTAGCTAACCTACCATCAATAATGAGCGGCTCGGTCACGCCAGAGATGCTAGAAGCTAAGAGAAATGATGTGGCTGATGCGGCTGGTTGGGTATCGACTCAATCGGGGCGAGTCGGTGCAGCAGCAACTGCCTATGCAACTTATCTAGCATCTCAACCGAATGCGGCATCTCAAACCGGTGCAATCATTCAGTTAGGCATTGCAGGAACTGCCACGATAGTGGGTTTTGGTGCAAGTGCGTTTGAACAGATATTGCGTCCAAATCCCAGAGGTTTTGCTTTTGATAGCATGGTCGATATGTTGAATTTTTATATTTCTGAAAGGTTCCCGATGTTCGGACCAGTAGCTACTGAAATCGGCGAAAGTGTCAAAGGGTCTGATTGGGCAAGTTCTCTAAAGAGCGGAGACGGAAAATGAAAATGGCAAAGATTATTTTCAATAACGGAAATTTTTCCCTCCTACTAAGGAGCATTTTTATATTGTTAGGAGGAGGGATGGTGTTCACCGGTTTGAGATATAGCGATTCTATAATTTTGGTATCGATAGGATTAGTTTTTTTGGCATTAGGAGGTTACTCAAGTCGAGCTAAGACATTAGGTATAAAGCCATTCGATAGCTCGTACAAAAGAGCGAAGCAGAGCTACTTGGGCGACAAGGATCAATCTCCAGATCTGTAAGGTATAGGCAGAGTCGTCTGGTTGGTCAAGCAGACCGTGACGCTGGCCGATGGCAGCACGCAGGAAGTGCTGGTACCGCAGGTGTACATCCATGCCTCCAATGTGCAGGTGACCGGACAGGGCACGCTGATCGCGGGCAATGATGTGGCCTTCCAGGCGGCGCAGGATATCGTCAACAGTGGCGGCACGATTGCGGGGCGGCAGAGGGTCTCTCTGGCGAGCAACAAAGTACAGAACCTAGGTGGGCGCATCAGCGGCACTGACGTGACGGCGGCGGCGGCGCAGGACATCAACAACATCGGCGGCACTATTGATACGCGCAATACGCTGGTGGCGAGTGCGGGTCGTGACATCAATAGCGCTTCAACCAGTGAGAGTGAGGTAAAGATGGTTTTATTAGAGGATGCATACTCCCAGATTGCTAACGGAATTCTTTGGTTTGTTCAAGAAGACGAATGGTCATGCGCAAAAGCCAGTGTTTCTATATGGCATAGATCTACACAAGTTAGCTACACGAGAACAGTAGGAGAGAAAAAGATCACTGATGATCGATTTCCACCGTTGAATATCGCATTGGACTCAAGTGATGCGTTTCTTTTTTTGCGTGACAGGTTGCTTGAAATGACTGGGCAGCGGATATGGGGAATGGAGTTCACACTGTTTACGGACGGCACGTTCGAGATTGAATACGACTACTCGATGCCTATCGGCTATGAAGAGACTGATGAGTCAATTAGTGGGATAGAGATTAATCAGTCACTGCAAGAACTTAGGGCCGATGGATATAAAAAGTGATAGTGGAAAGCTGACAGCATATCTAGAGATTTTTGAATTAAGACGGTACGGAAGGTAGAGAGGCAAGGTGGGCGCGCTGACGTCCGCATTGCCAATCTCTACCGGACGCTGCCCAACAATGCGCTCTTCCGCATCAATGCGGGCTCGGCGCAGCGTTTCCTGGTGCAGACCGATCCGCAGTTTGTGGGCACGCGCAGCTGGCTGTCGTCGGATTTCATGTTGAATCAGCTGGGCTTGACGGCCAGCGTGCGGCAGCTGGGGGATGGGTTCTATGAACAGCAACTGATCCAGCGCCAGGTGCAGCAGATCACCGGCTAACGGTATCTGGCCGGATACAGCAGCAATGAAGCGCAATATCAGGCCTTGATGAACGCGGGCGTGCAGGTGGCGCAATCGCAGCGCTACACGCTGGGCGTGGCACTGACCGATGCGCAGATTGCGGAACTGAAGACGGACATTGTCTGGCTGGTCAAGCAGACCGTCACGTTGGCCGATTCTTCCGCGCCACTGGTGAAGCAAGCAGAACAAGCATGGGCGTATAGAAGCTACTTGCGACAAGGTGTTAGAGATGGAATGAGTAACCGATCACTTGCTGTACAGTTAGGTAAGGACCGTCCGCATTTAAGCTGGCAAGATATCATTGAAAAATATTCGCAAAAATATTTCGGCAATTATTTATGGAACAAAATAATTAATGCCGCACAGAGATCTAACCCTGAAGTAACGAAAACTTGAATGTTCGACCTCCTGGAGAAGGAAGGTAGAAAATGATACCTAATGAAGATAACTGGAATGATTTTCCTGGTCTCGCCAAAAGAAACTTAAATTGGATTGCTAATCACGCCGGCGAAAAGCACATTCTCTTTGTTCTCGAATCTAATTCAACATGGAAGATCAGATTGAATGATTTTCCAGAAGAGCCAATGTACACACTGATCGTTGAAGAGAAAGAAGTACTTAACTTTACCGATTGGCCAGATAGCTGGAAAAAAGTTAAACCATAATTTGATCGGGTTAATTGCTTGTGAAGTGAAGCCGACGATTAAAAGCGTCGCTCTTTGTAAATCTCTTCGATGAAGTATGGCGGTCTCGCCGCCACTTCGTCGAATTTCATGGCCGGCCAGATAAATCTCTTCGACCTTGAGCATCTTCATGAAGCTCTCGGCGTGCGCGTTGGGATACTGATTTGCTGACGTACTCATTCCCGGTACACCACATTTCGAGAATTATTTAAAAAACCGAATATTACGATGAGCGAAAAACTCTTGGCATCGGCAAAGACGTATTTAAACAGTGAGTTTAATTCTGAGCTCTTTGTGAGTGATTTTATTGAGCAGTGGAAGAGGGAACGTGATAGTGGCGAGTCTCGATTAGATAGCCCTAAAGTGAGTGAAGTACTTTCTAGTATTTTTTGTTTGACTGATTTATTTAATCCGGATGACGATCGGGAAAGTTATGAATTGGATGAAGATAAATTAAGAAATGAACTCAGAAAACTAATGGAGCAGGCTGATTTTCTGTAATTTATCGATCCTAAAGTCGGAACAGCGGCTCTCTGACATTGATGCCGCATAAGGTACGCCAGATCCCGGCCAGCGGCATCTGGCCGGATACAGCAGCAATGAAGCGTAATACCCGGCCTTGATGAACGCGGGCGTGCAGGTGGCGCAATCGCAGCGCTATACGCTGGGCGTGGCGTTGATCGCGGGGCAGATTGCGGAACTGAAGACGGACATTGTCTGGCTGGTCAAGCAGACCGTGACGCTCGCCGATGGCAGCACGCAGGAAGTGCTGGTACCGCAGGTGTACATCCATGCCTCCAATGTGCAGGTGACCGGGCAGGGCACGCTGATTGCGGACAATGATGTGGCCTTCCAGGCGGCGCAGGATATCGTCAACAGCGGTGGCACGATTGCGGGGCGGCAGAGCGTTTCGCTGGCGGGCAACAATGTGCAAAACCTGGGTGGACGCATCAGCGGCAGTGACGTGACGGTGGCGGCGGCGGCATCAACCATCTTTATGGAGGGCAAACTGCTTTCGAAGCTGGACTTAGTTTTCCTCCGGGAGCTGCTGCTAATCCTGCGGGTTATGGTTTTTATCTAGATGTAGGACAACCCAAAGAAGTCAAAAAAATAAGGAGAAAAAATGGCTGGACCTAATTTTCGCCCGGGCGAATATTCGAAGCTTTCCAAAAATCAGAAAATAGTTTACTGGATAGTCGTTATAACAGCATTTGTTCTTATCCTCTCCATATGGACATTTGGGGCTTGGTGGAGATAGTTAATGCTGCGAGCAGAATGAAACTTTGTTTCGCTGGCGGGCTGCCAAACCTTGGGGCGGGCGCGCAGCGATAGTGACGTGACGGCGGGGCGGCGTAGGATATCAACAACCTGGGCGGAGCCATCGACGGCAGCAACATCGCCACGCTGTCCGGCAGCAAGGATGTGAGCACGCAGGTCAGCGGCAACAACATCAGCATCCGCGCCGGTCTGGACGTGGTGACCAAGGGCGCGCAGATCGTGGCCGAGGGCGCGCTCAGTGCAACGGCCGGACGTGATGTGCGCATCGAGACGGCCAACGAATCCGGCAGTGCAAGAGATGAACACCAGCACAGCTCGGGTGGCCTGCTCACAGCCACTTCGGTCAAGACGGATGATTCCAGCAGCTACAGCCGGAACGTGGGCAGCACTTTCTCGGGCAACACCGTGGCGGTGCGTGCGGGCAATGATGTGAACATCACCGGCAGCGATGTGGTGTCCACGCAGGGCACGGCGCTGGCGGCGGGCAATAACGTGAACATCGTGGCCGCAACGGACAGCAGCACGCAGCGCAACTTCCGGCAGGAGACCAAGAGCGGCGTGATGGGGGCGGGCTTTCGGGTGACGGTGGGTAGCCGTGTGCAAAGCCATGATGTGGATGGACAAGGCCAGGCCGCTGCTGCCTCGACGGTGGGGAGCGTGCAAGGCAATGTGAGCATCGCGGCGGGCAATCATCAGCCGCGACCGGTATCCAGATCAGTACGGTATCCCCAAGAGCTACTTTGATGATTTTATGAAATCTATTAAACAAAGAACGGGAAAAAATGGACAAAAAAACTGAAATTGAACGCATCGAGGCCACTAACAATCTGACGTCGATGCCTGCGAATCCATGGGAATTTGATGTGGAGCTAGGAGCATCTCCGAATGGATCCTTAACGCGGATTCTGGCTGTGATTGGTGAGATTGCAAAGCATAGTGCGGACGCATGGCCATCTGACGATGAATGGCGATCAGTATTGCCAAGCTGGTTGAAGCAGAATTTGCCTGAGTTGACCAAGGAAGAAACTGACCGGTTGTTGGCGGCTACACCGTGTGATCAGTGGGACACGCTTCCTTGGGAATTTGGGTCATGGATAGATGCAGTGCGAGACCGTGGCTGGAGCTGGTGGGGTTATAGCCAGCAGAGGCACACTGCTCTTTCGTGCTTCACATAGCGATGTTCCCTGAGCGAATTGATGCTTTCAAAGAGATTTTGCGAGCCGCGGGCATCAAGATAGTTTGTGAGCGATACAAAGCACTGAATTAAAGGTTGGTAATTATTAGCCGATTTTCGACGGCTGCACTTAATGGGTAAGGCAGTTCCTTGGGCAGCATAGTCTGTGCTTTATCGAGTTTGTTGAGATTGACGAATTCACGGACTATGTTTGCCATGTCGGTAACATCAGTAATTTTGCATATCCACTGATTCACATAGAGATTGACGGCTTCTCCGCTGAGGCCAATTTGAATGGCTCTGTGTTTCAGCGGTCGCAAGAGCAGATCTCGTTCTGGGTCCCACTGGACGCGTACTGGCGACGCTTTCTTCTTTTCTTCCCATTCTTCCCTGGTCATGCCTTCATGGGGATGGCTCAAGCAGCCATGCGCCAGAGCCCACTCGAAACCATCCCTGCTGATATCGATCGCCAGGATACGTTTCTGTCCGGCGTCTTTCAGTCCCCATCCCGCGCGATACATCATCCATAAAAAAGAAGGCTTGATCCAGGTCATGCGCTCCATCTTGAACGGCGGAGAAGCGAACGCTCCCTTGGCTAATGCAGAGTTGGCGATGGAATCGGAATAGGCTTGATAAACGCGAATGGTTTTTGCGTCGTAGACGGCTCTGATTTGACATCGTGGGATTGATGATGTGTCGTGATGATCTTGCATTTTTACTCCTGCTGATTTTTAAAATGGAAAATCGCCTCCATTGCGCTGACTGGCCTGAAATAACTGGTTCAAACTTAAAGTCAGTCTGAGCGGGAAGCCACAGTGGTGCCGGCAGTGTAGCCTGCGGTGCCGGCGACCGGTAGATGGTAATAATCCGAGAAGATGAACCGATCTTGGCTCAGATCGGCTGGATAAAACTAATGATGGATTGCAAGGGAGTACAAGTTGGATCCTCGGGCGAGGTCGCATTGAAAAAGCAGTCGGATCTAAAGAAATTACCGAGCGCGTATATGAATCCGTGAGAACCGATCGAGTGGAGAGTTGGGTAGTTACAGCGTATCAAAATGGTGAAACTGTTATTGAAGTGCTAGATTCCTTTGGTAAGCCAAAAAATGTTGATACATCTAAGGTTATTCTTCCGAAAGTGAATGTTTCAGGAGTTACTCCGTGATTAGAGATCAGTTTGGTGATCAGATTTATTGGGAAAAGACGACGGCGCGATATAAGGAGCAGATAAACCGTGCGTGGAATCAGATCTTAAATGTGCCAAGTGCCAATCCAGCTTTTGAACCAGAATATGTTTTTCGAAACTCGCAAAATAGACTGCGATCTCTTCTGGCGCTCTACTCGAAAGGGGAGGTTATCAGCAAACTGAGAGAGAGCTATGTGGGAATATTGGAGGCGTGGGAGCTTTCGGACAAGCTGGCATTGAGTCTAAAAGAAACGCTGAGCCCGGGAGAGGGCTGGGATCACCGACATGCGCTAGCTGCGCCAAGCATAAGCAGTGATCCCCGCAGTAATGATGATCCTCGTGCCTGGATTTTTCGGCTTTCTGACCTCAATCACTACAACTGGTGCTTCTGGTTGGTGGCGTTGGCGCTGCTGTTGGAAGTACCTGATGAAGATTGGCAGAGACTGATTGTATTGATTGGCGAAGCGGGAAATGATGTCCTGCTTGATAGGGTCATGGCTACGCGACAAACTGATCGCATCATTGGTACAACCCTGCTTCATCACAAACCTTACGCAAGATTACTTGCCTCGATAGAAGCACATACAGGGCAACGAGCAGAGAAGCTTTTTGCATTCGTGAATCATTGGTATGTCGAGCTGGACAGGAAAGGCAACGACGAGTTGTGGTGGTATGTATTTGCAGATCCTGCCAAACATTCTTTGGAAAAAGGCAGCTATTTCGGAAGATGGTGCCTGGAGGCGGCAGTTGTGGCAAAGGTCTTTGGTATCGACGATAGCCTCTGTTTGGGACATGAGAGCTATCCTGGAGATTTTCTTAGGCCTGAGGGGCATAGCACACATGTGAAGATCGAACAGAAGAAGCAGAGTTTTTGGCGAAGATTTTTCCCGTCTTGATCTTTGCTCAGCGCCTGGAAATTCGGATCGTGGCGATTGTTGGGGGGGGGGGGCT
>Ga0308171_1001649_pt1 | contig 28133 bp, 25 predicted proteins | sample PhyGR1_FD_202135 | JGI IMG/M metagenome (GOLD analysis project Ga0308171, IMG submission 202135) | Phyllosphere microbial communities from UC Gill Tract Community Farm, Albany, California, United States - DLSLSG.R1 | ecosystem: Host-associated > Plants > Phyllosphere > Unclassified | place: USA...
TCGTTTCCCTTCCAAGATTTTGGATTTCTGTTGTTTGTAAGGGATGAAGAGATCCTTGATGATTCCCCAATCCATGAATGCTCCTGTTGGCAAACTCTGCACGCAGGTCATAACAGCAAATTCTCCAACTTGAGCGTTTGCCTTTTCTGTCGTAGCCTTTAAGTTACCGTCATCTTGATAGACAAAAACCTCTACCTCGCTTCCAACTTCCCAAGACTCCTCTGCAAAAACTTTTTGGATAAATGCTTTTTCTCCGAGTTCGTCTTTTAGGATAAAACCAGAAGATATTTTTTCAGCGATTGTTAAAGTTTGGATTTGACCAGGTTTCATAGAATTGAATTTCCTGCAAAAATAGCTAAACTTTTCTTTAATCTGTCCTTTTGCGAAATATTCCCTCGCCGAAACACATTGTTAAAACAGACATAATGATTCCAGCTAATTTTATCACTATCAAATTATATAATCTAGACATAATTTTTATCTTATTTTGTAATCTTTAATATCAGCAGAAACACCTTTTGCAAAACCTAAAACAACCCTTCTCGTCTTTACCTTTAAAAACAACCTCAATCCACGAAAAAGATGGATTGAGGTCTATAGTATAAGAATGAATGTTCTATTATTTTACCATCTTGTTCCATCTTTGTAAGGTGGATCTGGATCTACTGCCGCCTCTTTTTTCACAACATCTGTACCTATTTTAGCAGAGTCTGCCAAAACAGCTTTATTGCTTAACATGTCTTGAGTCTCATTATTTGTAAATACAGCAGATTCATCATCTTGTCTGCAAGAAACAAAATTTAATGATACAACTGCAATCGCGACGATAGTGATTAGTCTTTTCATAATTGGAAATTATTATTATTTATTTTTGTTATTATTTTAAAAAAATTATGTTGTAATTGTTTGACGAAAGTATAATCAAAATATGACTAATAAAAACTTTTATGGTCTCGATTACGAAATCGCTACGTCCTAATTCACAAATAAAGACACAATTAAAATACTGATTAACAAAAGCTTAACACCACTACTATTACATTAATAAACATAATCTATTTTTAGTAATTAATTGTCGATCATATTTTATAAATGTGTACTTTTGTAGAACAAATGACGAAGATAAATATTACAATGAAACAGTTTTTCTTTATCATATTGGCATTTTCTTTCAGTCTTATATATTCTAAGGATAAGACACCAAAAAGCTATGATGATTACAGGAAAAAATATGAGAATTACGGAGAAAATGATGGCAGGGCTTTTGAGAATTTAAATCTATTCATACAAAAAGCAAAAAACGAAAAAAAATATCCAGAACTTTTCCAAGGTTACAGAGATGCCGTTTTTTACGCCAAATCTCGTGACAAAAAGATCCAATATGCAGATAGTTGTCTAGATGCTGCATACAAATCTGCGAATGATGATCGGATATCATTTGCTTACATCCAGAAAGGAAGTATCTACTACGCTAATTATAAAAAATACAAACCCGCTTTGGATGAGTATATCATGGCGTACAAATATGCCAAGAATACTAGTGACATGTATCTCAAATACAAGATCTACTATCATCTTGGTGTTGTAAAAAACTATTTAGGCTACCATGAAGAAGCACTAGAACTATTCAAAAACTGTCTTAATCATTTTGAAGCTGAAACAAACGACAAAACCCAGCACCAATTCAAAATATTCAACAACCAAAAAGGATATCTCAACAGTCTTCATCAGATGATCGTCTGTTATAGAAATATGGGAGATATGAAAAGCATAGATTCTCTCATTGATATTGGATTATTAAAGACATTTAATAATAAAGATTTTCTTCAGGAGAGAAGCTACTTCCTCAAATCGAAAGGTCTATCCGAATTCAATAACAACAGATACTTGTCGGCAATCAACGATTTGGACGAATCTGCAAGGCTGATGAAAGATGATTTTGCATGGTTATCGGTGGATTATTTTTTCATCGGGAAAAGTTATTTGGCTCTCAACAAACAGGACCTTGCCATTTCCAATTTCAAAAAGATCGATTCTATTTTCAATAAACATGAGTTCATCCTCCCAGAACTTCGGGAAAATTATGAGTTTCTGATCAACCATTATAAGACTCAAAAAGATAAAGAAAAACAGCTCTATTACACGACCCAGCTTCTAAAAGCAGATAGCATCATCTCAAGAGATTTCGCTTATTTGTCGTCGAAGATCCACAGGGAGTACGATACAAATACCTTGATGGAAGAAAAAGGAAAACTGCAAACTGCCAATACATGGGGTGGTTTCCTGATCGCTTTTTTGGTGATTACAGCGGGAATCCTTTCGTATATTTTACTAAAAAGACATAAAAAAGAGAAAAGCAGCCTTGACAACTATCGGGTTCTACAACAAAAGTTGAGAACGCATAATTATGTGTCAGCAACAGATAGTAACACAGTTGCGCCACCAATCGCTCAAACAGAGACGAATGAGGACAAAAAGACCCACATCACAGAAGCCATAAAGCAAGATCTGCTTCAGAAACTAAAAAAATTCGAGGACAAAAAGCAGTTTACCCAAAAAGGTCTTACAATACAGAAGTTGGCGGTACAATTGGATACCAATTCCAATTATCTTTCCAATGTCATCAATGAACAAAAGGGAATGAACTTCAATCGGTATCTTGGCGACCTGCGTATCAGGCATATCACCACGCTACTGTTCGAAAAGAACATGTACCTCAACTACACCATCGATAGTTTAGCCAAAGAATGCGGAATTGCGTCCCGTCAGAACTTTTCTGACCTTTTCCATGAGATCAACGGCATTAGACCAACCGATTTCATTAGAAAAAGGAAAAAAGAAATAGATGATGATGATGGCAACTCTTCTTCGTTAGGAAATATCAGTGGATTATTTTCCAAGAATTAGACCTTAATTTAAAAAATCTTCAATCTTTAAAGTTTGCTGCTCTCCAGCCTGCAGATTTTTCACAGTCACATTTCCATCTTTGATCTCTTGTTCGCCTAGGAAAACCAGATTCTCAATGCCTTTTTTCTCAGCATATGTAAACTGTTTTTTCAACTTCGAAGCTTCAGGATAAAGTTCTGCGGAAATATTTTTTGCTCTTAATTTTGAAATCAATTTTAAAGCTTCGATAGATTCTGTTTCTCCGTAGTTGGCAAAAAGATATTTTACTTTCACATCAGAATCTTCTGGGAAAATTCCCAATTCTTCCATGACGAGATAGATTCTGTCGAGTCCAAAAGAGATTCCAATTCCGGGAACATCTTTCACACCGAAAACCTCTGTCAGATTATCATAACGTCCGCCGCCGCCAATGGAACCCATCGCGACATTTTTTGCTTTCACTTCGAAAATAGCACCTGTGTAATAATCCAAACCTCTCGCAAGCGTAATATCAAATACCAGATCTTCAGAATTAATTCCCAATTCCAACGCATTTTTGATAACGAATTCCAATTCTTCTACGCCCTTCAATCCAGTTTCGTTTCCTGTGAATTTTTCTTTTAGGTTTGATAGATTTTCCAGTGCATCATTGGTTTGATTGAAAAGGAAATCCAATTTTGAGATTGCTTCTTCCGAGATTCCTTTTTCCAGCATTTCTTTCGTCACCCCATCTTTTCCGATTTTATCTAATTTATCAAGCGCAACGGTGAAATCGATCAACTGATCTGCAATTCCTGCATATTCTGCAATTCCGGAAAGGATTTTTCTGTTATTGATGTGAACTGAAACTGATAATTTCAAATTTTCGAACGATTTAAAGTATAATTGCAACAACTCTACTTCTTGCCAAAGACTCGTACTTCCCACAACATCCGCATCACACTGGTAAAACTCTCTGAATCGCCCTTTCTGAGGACGGTCCGCGCGCCAAACCGGCTGGATCTGATAACGTTTGTAAGGAAAAGCCAATTGTCCTTGATTCATCGCCACGAAACGAGCGAATGGAACGGTAAGGTCGTAACGAAGCGCTTTTTCAGAAATTTGTGAGATCAGTTTTTGAGAATTTTTACTTCCCCAATCTTCATCATTTGTCTTTGAAGCGTAATCTCCGGAATTCAAGATTTTGAAGATCAATCGATCGCCTTCTTCGCCATATTTCCCAGTCAATGTAGAAAGATTTTCAAAACTTGGTGTTTCCAAAGGCTGGAATCCGAACAATTCAAAATTATTCTGTAAAACATTGATGATGTATTTTCTTTTGGAAACTTCTTTTGCGGTAAAATCTCTCGTTCCTTTTGCTAAGCTCGGCTTCATTTTATAATGGATAAATGATGATTGATAATTGATAATCGACTGCAAAAATAAGGATTATAGAATAAGGACAGAAAATTTGGAAGATGAAACTTTGCCAATAATCATTAATTGAAAACTAAATCGTATTTTGGAACCTTAAAACAAATAAAATGAAAGCCATCAAAATTCTGATTTCGGGAATCATTTTCTGTTCAATGTTGATTTCCTGCAGTAATTCTAATGATAAGATTCAAGCTGAGAATGAAAAATTGATTGAAAATTATTTCAAACTTTTCAATGAACACAAGTGGAAAGAACTTTCTGAGCTTTATGTTGAAAATACAGAATTCAAAGACCCATCTTTCGGAAATGGAATCGTGAAACAATCTAAAGCTGAATTTGTTAAAAAATATACGGAGCTCAATCATGTTTTCCCGGATTTAAATGATAAGGTAATTCAGGTTTATCCTTCTGGAGACAAAAACATTATTGTTGAATTTATTTCCACAGGAACTGCACCAGACCAATCAAAATTTGAACTTCCAATTTCCACTATTTTCACCATCGAGAATGGAAAAATAACGAAAGATTTCACATATTACGACAATTTTGAAGAAGCAAAATAATGAGCCTTTTTGACGACCAATTTGAATTAATAGAAAACATCCTGCCTTACGACGGCATCACCTCTTACTACGGAAAAGTGTTTTCTGAGGAGGAAGCGACCGATTATTTCAACAAATTAATGACCGAGATCGAATGGAAAAGTGACGAAGCCTTCATCTTCGGAAAACTCATCGAGACCAAACGAAAAGTTGCTTGGTACGGAAACGAACCTTTCAGCTACACGTATTCCGGACGAACAAAAACGGCTTTAATGTGGAATAAAACATTACTGGAAATCAAAGACAAAATAGAATCTGTAAGTGGCGAAAGTTTTAATTCTTGTCTCTTAAATCTTTATCACGACGGATCAGAAGGAATGGCCTATCACAGCGATGGCGAAAAGGATTTGAAGGAAAATGGCGCCATCAGTTCTGTAAGTTTTGGAGCTGAACGGAAATTCAATTTCAAACATAAAACTTCGAAAGAATTGATTTCATTGATTTTGGAAAACGGGAGTCTATTGATGATGAAAGATACGACGCAGAAGTTCTGGCTTCACAGATTACCAACGACCACGAGAATCTTAAAACCGAGAATCAGCCTAACTTTTAGGACAATTGACAAATTTAAATAACAGGCTTATATTTTCTCATAAATCCAAGACAAAGAACTAATCCGATAATTGATAATCCTGCACCAACCAGGGACGGATAATTATAAGATAATCCGTACTCCAAAGGCAATCCACCGAAAAATGCACCAAAGGAATTTGCGATATTAAAAGCCGCCTGCATAATAGCTGCCGCCATCATTTCAGAATTTTTGGCAGTTCGCAGCATAATAATGTTTATAGGCGTTCCCACCGACATAGACAAGACACCACAAATGAAAGTCAGAACAAGGGAAATAATTTTGTTCTCTGAGAAGAAAAACACACAGACCAAAGCCAAGATCATTGCTGCAAAAAGTATAGATGCCGCTAATGCAGGTCGCATTTTGTCGGACATTACACCACCCAGAAAATTTCCTATGACCATTCCGGAACCTGCCAAAACCATGATGTAAGCGATAGAATCGGTAGGGAATTTTGAAACGTTTGTCATCAAAGGCGTGATGTAACTGAACCAAGCGAACAAACCTCCAAATCCAATAGCTGAAATCGAAATGATATGCCACGCTTTGATGGTTTTGAAAAACTCCAATTCATCTTTCAAAGTCACGGTTCTCAGACTGTTCATATAAGGAAGCAGAAACTTAAGCGCAACAATGGTAACCAATCCAATCAAAGAAACAACACCGAAAGCATACCTCCATGACAGCTGATGACCGAGCCAAGTGACGAATGGAACCATCGCAAGATTGGCCAATGTAAGTCCCGCAAACATCATGGCAATGCTCTGTGCCTGCTTGCCCGGTTTTGCCAATCTTGAAGAGACCACGATCCCAACACCAAAAAAAGCACCATGAGGAAGACCTGATAAGAATCTGAGGATCATCATCGTGTAATAATCGTTTGACAGAGCCGAAAATCCATTGAAGATGGTGAAGGCGATCATCAAGAAAATCAAAATTCTTTTGGGAGGAAACTTGGCGGCGTACGCAACCAAAATAGGCGCGCCAACAACCACGCCTGCTGCATAAGAGGAAATAAAATGTCCAGCTTGGGGAATCGAGATGTTCAAAGATTTTGCTACGTCTGGCAAAAGTGCCATGATCACGAATTCTGTAGTCCCAATTGCCAATCCGCCAAGTGTGAGCGGAAGTATTCTCTTATCCATTTTGCAAAAGTCTTGATTTTAAACCTGAAATTCAAGTTTTGGGGATTCAAAATGTCGAATGGTAAGATTAAATTAAACTATTGTTTAAATTGGGTTCATAATAAAAACCTTAATTGTAACATTATTGACAAAATGTGAACTAACCCTGAAATCTGCAGCCCGACTTGAACGGAAATCCTTTTTTGCATGGTCTCCCACTCTATTGAACCGGAAACTTGCCGCAAAAAAGATTGGGAGTGGAAGGCGGATAAAGCTGCCATAAAAATGATTATTAATTGCGTAATTTCCGTTCTGTTCTGATTTTTCTGCTATTTTTGCATAGCTTAAAAATTATGCTTAACAAAGTGCTCACATTTCCGATCGTGGTCTTGATAAAGTTCTATCAGCTCGCTATCTCGCCATTTCTTGGTAAGAATTGCAGATATGACCCGACCTGTTCGCATTACACTTTGGAAGCGCTGAAAGTCCACGGACTGCTGAAAGGAAGCTGGCTGGCGATGAAAAGAATTGCGAGCTGCCATCCTTGGGGAGGCGAAGGTTATGATCCGGTGCCACCAAAAAAACATTAAAATCAACTATCAATGAACAACTTTTTTTTAAGAATTTATTTGATTCTTTTTGCAGGAATTTTCCAAATGGTCTCTTCCCAAAGTACCACAAACGACCTTTCTGACGGGACTTTGAAAATCAACAACAAAGAAAATGTTGCTGTGAAGATCTTCGCAACGCAAAATACGACGCTTTTTTATAACGAGGCTACACGAAATCTTCCCAATGAATTGGTGATATTGAATGAGGACAATATCACGGCAGAATCTGCGGAACACCTGTCTAGCATCCAGAATATCTTGGGAACATTTAAGAATAATGGATTTCAGTTTTTAGATAAGGATCTGAAACCTGTTGATGCGACCTTGGAACAAAAGAACATAGAAAACTTCAAATATCTTTTGAAATCAAAACGAGTTCTGAAACCGACTGATAATGCGGAACTGGAAACAAGTTTTAAAATTTGGGACCCTGTGAAAGGAATTAAATTGGGTCCGGTGATGTTGCATTTTTATAGTTTGATGTTCATCTTGGCTTTTGGATTGGGCTATTTTATCATGGCAAAGATCTTCAAGATCGATGGTGTGGACGAGAAATATCTGGAGCCGTTTTTCACTTACACGTTGATTGGAACTATTTTGGGAGCGAGATTGGGACACGTTATTTTTTATCAGCCTGAACTTTTCAAGGAAGATTTTTTGAGTGTCTTTTTACCGATCAGTACAAAAGGAGGTCTGCATTTTACAGGGTTTTCCGGGTTGGCAAGTCACGGTGCGGCGATTGCTGTAATTGCGACAACCTTATATTACAGTTTTAGAATCATCAAGAAAAATCCACTTTGGGTCTATGATAGAATCGGGATCGTAGTGGCTTCCGGCGGTGCTTTTGTGAGAATGGGAAACTTCTTCAACTCAGAGATCATCGGTAAGCAAGTTGACCCTACTTCTCCTTTTGCACTCCTTTTCCCTCAACAAAGTTCAGAATATGGTGTGACCATCCCGAGATATCCAACGCAGTTGTTTGAGGCATTTGGTTATGTTTGCTTGTTCATTCTGCTTTGGTTCTTATACAGAAAAACCGATAAGAAGTATCAGCAAGGTTGGCTATTCGGCTTATTCTTTATCATTCTTTGGGCGATCCGTTTCTTTGTAGAATTCCTGAAAGAACCTCAAGGCGACGAGTTTATTTCATTTGCCGGACTTAATACCGGACAAATTTTGAGTATTCCGTTTATGATTGCCGGAGCAGTGATTATGATCATCTCAAAGAAATATAAACTTCCGAAAGCGGAAACAGTATAAAACAAAAACTCCCAAAATATGGGAGTTTTTTTATGTTTAAATTTCAAGAAAATTCAAAATTCACAAAGCCTTAATCTCTTTAATAAAATCTTCTACAACCTCATCCGAAGTTGCCCAAGAAGTGATCAGTCGAATTGCAGAATTCTCTTCATCCATCTTTTTCCAAACATAGAAATCAAAATTTCCTGATAGTTTTTCGATTTGAGAATTGTTTAGGATTGGAAATATTTGATTGGTAAAAGTTTCTGATAAAAATTGAAATCCTTTCATTTGAAAAGCTGATTTGATCTTCATTGCCTGAACATTGGAAATCTTCGCCAGATCAAAATAGAGATCATCTTTCATCAATTCCAAAAACTGGATTCCCAGCAATCTGCCTTTTGCCAGCATCGCGCCTTTCTGCTTGATATGGAAACCAAAATCTTCTTTTAATTTATCATTGGTGATGACAATTGCTTCGCCGAGAAGTGCGCCATTCTTAGTTCCGCCGAGGTAGAAAACGTCCGTGAAATTGGTAACATCTTCCAAGGTCAGATCATTGACTTCTGATGTCAGAGCTTGCCCTATTCTTGCGCCGTCCATAAAAAGATAAAGATCATTAGATTGGCAAAACTCATATAGTTCTTTCAGTTCTTGCTTTTGATAGATCGTTCCAATCTCTGTGGAATTCGAGATGTAAACCAACTTTTGTTTCAGCTGATGTGGTTTGTTGGTATGCGCATCCAAAATGGATTGGATGTGCTCTGGTTTTAGTTTTCCGTCGTCAGTTATGACTCCGTGAACCTTGTGACCAGTAGCTTCTATGGCGCCAGCTTCGTTGGTAAAGATGTGTCCAGTCTCTGCAGAGATCACACTTTCATGAGGCCGAAGAATAGAGGAGATCACCAAAAGATTGGCTTGAGTTCCGCCACTTACAAAATAGATATCTGCATTTTGGTCATTCAGTTTTTTCTTGATCAATTCTCTGGCTTCTTCGGAATGATCATCGTAGCCGTAGCCGTTTTGCTGATCGAGGTTTGTTTTTATTAATGCTTCTAATATATTCGGATGACAACCTTCTGAGTAATCATTTTTAAAGGCATATTTCTTCATTTTTCTTTCTTCTTTTTGAAGATTCAAAGGTATTGATTTTGATTTATGAGCTAAAATTAAAACAGCATTAAATTGTTAGTTAAAAATTGATTGGCTTCTAACTATTTCTTAATTTTGAATTATGAACTCCTTGACCGAAGAAAATTACCTGAAAGCGCTTTATCATCTTGTGAATGAGAATGATGAAGTTTCCGTGAACGATCTCAGCCGACAGCTTAATATCAAGATGCCATCTGTGAACAGCATGGTAAAGAAATTTGCTGAGAAAAACTGGGTGAAATATGAATCCTACAAACCCATCAAACTCACAGAATCCGGAAAAAAAGAAGCATCGCTCATTGTGAGAAAACACCGATTGACCGAAATGTTTTTAGTTGAGAAAATGGGTTTCGGGTGGGAAAATGTCCACGAGATTGCGGAACAACTGGAACACATCCATTCCGATGCATTTTTTGATAAAATGGATGAGATCCTGAACTATCCAAAGATGGATCCTCACGGCGAACCAATTCCTGACAAAGACGGCAATGTGTTGCAGCCTGACCATAAGAAACTGAGCAAATGCAAGGAAAATGAAACCGTAGAATTGGCGTCGGTGACCACCTCATCAGAAGATTTTCTTAATTTCCTTAATAAGAGAGACCTGAGCCTTGGTACAAAATTGAAGATCCTGCAGATCGAAGGTTTCGACCAATCGATGTTGGTGGCTTATAATGGTAGAGAGGAAAATTTCAGTAAAACAGTTTGTGAAAGGTTGTTGGTGAAGTAAATTACAATTTCAAATTAAACCCTTTCAGGGTTTCCTTATCATCAATTCCTCTTTCCATGCGTTGCACGCACGGCTACTGTTATTAAACTCATTCAGAGTTTTATGGTAAGTTATAACAAAAAAGAGACTCAATCGAGTCTCTTTAATATTTAGTTGAACATATCTTTTACTTTTTCAAAGAATGTCTTTTCTTTTCCTGTTGGTTCAGCGTTCATATCGCCGTTTTCAACTTGTTTCTGGAAGAACTCTTTTTGGTCCTTCGTCAGTTTTTGTGGTGTCCAGACATTGATATGAACAAACATATCGCCTTTTCCTCCGTAGCCTTCGATGTTTGGAAGACCTTTGCCTGCTAATCTTAGGATTTTGCCAGACTGTGTTCCTTCATCCACTTTGATCTTCACTTTTCCACCAACCACGTTGATCTCCTTAGTCGTTCCCAAAGCTGCTTCTGCGAAAGAAACATACAATTCCTGATGAAGATTGTCGCCTTCACGTTTGATGACTTTATCCACTTCCTCTTCTACCACGACCAAAAGGTCACCAGGCGTTCCACCAAGTGGTGCATCGTTACCTTTTCCTCTTACATTCAGTTGGATGCCGTCTCTAGCACCAGCCGGGATGTTGATCGTGATCTCTTCATCTTCTTTCACAAGACCTTGCGCATTAGCTCCAGCAGGGATCTTATCTGCCACTTTACCCACACCTTGGCAAGTGCCACAAGTGGTTTGCGTCTGCATCTGTCCGAACATCGTATTCATCATTCTCACCTGCACGCCGCTTCCGCCACATGTAGGACAAGTCTTGGAAGTCACGCCGTTTGCCAGCTTCATTTTTTTGACCTTGATGGTTTTCTGAGTTCCAGAGATCATCTCTTCCAAGTTCAATTTGATACGGACACGAAGATTAGAACCACGAGATTGCTGTTGTCTTTGCTGACCACCACCAAATCCACCACCGCCGAAAATATCACCGAACTGACTGAAGATGTCCTCCATATTCATTCCGCCGCCAAAGCCGCCACCGAAACCACCGCCGCCTCCTGCGCCACCAAGACCTGCGTGGCCATACTGGTCATATCTCGCTTTCTTGTTGTCGTCACTTAGCACTTCGTAAGCCTCTGCAGCTTCCTTGAATTTTTCTTCAGCTCCTTTGTCACCTGGATTTTTGTCCGGGTGATACTTGATCGCCATCTTTCGGTAGGCTTTCTTTATTTCTTCAGCACTTGCTGATTTGCTTATCTCTAATATTTCGTAATAATCGCGCTTCGCCATAATAAATAATTGATAAGTGATAAATGATAATTGATTTCTGATCAGTTAACTTTATCATTAATAAATTTTAGTTTCCTGTTACTACTTTTGCGAAACGGATCACTTTCTCGTGAAGCTGATATCCTGTTTCTACAACATCTATGATCTTTCCTTTCAAATCTTCTGATGGCGAAGGAATGGATGTGATAGCCTCATGCAGGTCTACATTGAAGGCATCGCCCTGTTCTACATGGATCGGTTTCAAACCTTTCTCGATCAATTTGCTTTTCAGCTTTTGGTAGATCAATTCGATGCCTTTAAGTTCTGATTCGTTGCCGCTTTTTGAGATCTCTTTGATGGCTCTTTCGAAGTCATCTACAACACCCAGCATAGATGTCATCAGATCTTGAGAAGCATACAGATAGAAATCATTCTTCTCTTTTAAGGTTCTTTTTTTATAGTTTTCAAATTCTGCGTAAAGACGGATGTATCTGTCTTTCTCTTCTGCCAAAAGTTCTTCTGCAGTTGGTTTTTGTGACAAATTTTCTTGATCTTGAGTGTCTTTGTTCTCTGCTGAATTGGTTTCTTGATTGAGGTTTTCCTCGTGTATATCTTTGTTTTCTTCCATAATGGTAATTTTTCAAAGTACATTTCTCAATTCTTTTGCCAATCGTGGTTTTTTGACAATTAGGCAGAGTTTGGATAGGCTGATTTGACCAATGCCTCTTTGTTCGAGCCACCAAAACGATGTTGACCGCCCGAACAAAACGGTATTGAATGGTCGGTCAATGGTGTGTTGACCGCCGGGACAACACACCATTGACCTTCTGGAGAGAACCTCCTTCTCCGCTGGGAGAAGACCACCTCACCTGCTTGGATGCTGGTATTCTCTTTGGATCAAAGAAAAGTGTGAGAGAGTTATTTTGATTTAGTAGTAATGGAATTCCGGAAGTCGATGTCTTCCAAGGTCCAGTCGAGGATCTTGTCCTCTGTGGCAAAAATATCTTCGAAGTTGGGGTCTACAGAAAAATTGGGAACCACACCTCTATTCTGATTCTCAAACTCGATGTTCGGGCGGATGAGGAACAGTCCGATGGGAAGCGAGAGATGTGAGTTGGGCAGAATGATGGTGTTATTGACCCCTGCAACCGTACCATCGTTTGCACCACCCGTTTCTTCACCCACGATCACGGCGCGGTTCTCATACTTCAGCTTGGCAGAGATGATGGACGATGCAGAAAAACTCGCACCATTCACAAGGACATATATTTTCCCTTTGAAGGCGTCTTCCTTCGGTCTCGTAGGTCGCGATGCAAACTCCCGAAAATAGTAGCGGCGGTCCTTCCGGGAGGATAATAAGTAATTGCCAGCCAGAAAAAACGGATAAGCAGGCGCACTTACGATAGATGAGAGAAGCGACTGTCCGCGGAAATAATTCTGATGCATGCCGGAGGTTTTGGAGGTCATCTCCGGCGCTTTTATGAGGGTAAATTTCTGATCTGTAAGGTATGAATAGAGGGTGTTGATCTCCGAAAGCGAGCCTCCGAGATTGTCTCTGATATCTAAAATCAGGTAATCTGACCTTGCCTTTCTGATTCTTTTGAATGTCTTTTCGTAGAACTTTTTGGAATAGGTCGCAGAGAAGGACTTTACCTTGATGTATGCGATGCTGCTGTCTGATCTCAGAAACTTGAATGTTCGGTTGTAACTTTTGGTAGCAGTATCATAATGCTGAAGCTTCTGATCGGGTGTGATCTTTGGAAGTGCCTTTTCTTCGGTCACCTGCTTGGCAGCCTTTCTTTGCCGTTTGATTCCCACATCCTGCACCACATTATCACAAAGCGTGGTCAGCTTCACACTGTCCAGATAGCCATTTTCCAGCGTGTAATAATTGAAGAAGCTGAGATTGATAAAATACTTCTGAAAGGTCTTGTTCTCGCCATCAGAACTGTAGAGCTTCTTATATTTTCTCACAAGGTCCGATACATTTTCACCATCGATCTTCAGAATTTCTGTTCCAGCTTTGATCTCGCCCACATTCTCCCGGTTTTCCTTTACGAATATCCTATCTTCCAGGATCCTGTAATCCATCAATGCAAAAAGCGGTGTTTTGGTCTTGAAATCTTTCTGCTCTGCCTTGCTGTACTTCTTCCCGACCGACCTCAATCTCAAATGCCCCTCATTGACACTGGCGACGACAGGCGCCAATTTGAAGAAGAACTGATTGGGTGACAAGGGTTCCGAAATGGTGGTTTTGAGGCTGTCAAATTTATGGTCCAACTCGTCTTTTGAGATATACCAATAGAGATTGGGATGGAATCTCTGGAGCTTCTGATACGTGTAATCTATGTCTTTCTTTAGTTCGGCAGTGGGTATCTTCTTCTCCAAAAAGAGATTGTTCTTCCTGACAGTCTGACAAGAAACTAAGATCATCAAGATTAGAAAAGTAAAGTTTTTTTTCATCAAAGGCTTAAAATTAGGACATTTAAAGCAAAAATAGTCAAGGTGATTTTGAACTTTAACAAATTATAACAAAAAGTGGTTCTGGATTTGTTACGAAACGCTTGTTATAATCAACAATCAAACGGTATGAAAAATATAATTCTTGCAACCTCAGCATTCCTGATCTCGCACTTCACTTTTGGGCAAAGCAAAGATATAGCTGCCTTCACATCACTTAAAGTTTTTGATAAGATCCCTGTAGAGTTGGTCTCCTCCGATACCTACAAAGCTGAACTGAGTGGGACAATGGCATCTGATGTAGAGTTCGTAAATTCTGGAAATGAATTGAGAATACGAATGAAACCCACCAAACTCCTGCAAGGTGATGACGTGAAGATCCTGTTGTACTATCAAGATATCAATGATATCCAGGCAAGCCAAGGTGCAAAGATCACCTCTAGCGATATTGTGAAATCTACAAAATTGGGATTGACCTCCAACGAAGGTTCATTGATCGACCTAAGCGTCAACGCAAAAGTGATCGAAGGGAAAGTGAATACAGGCGCAGTTTTGAAATTATCCGGAAATACAGATTCGCAATCGATCGTTGTGAATACGGGTGCAAAATATGATGGACAAAGTTTACAAACACAGATCACAAGTGTGACAACCAATGCAGGCGGTAAAGCATCTGTAAACGCTGTAGAGTCTGTAGATGCTACTACCAGAGCTGGCGGGATCATAGACATCTATGGAAAACCTAAATCCAAGAATGATAAGAAAATTGCTGGCGGAAAGATCATTTATCATTGATCGATCAGCTTTGACAGATCAGATCATCCACAAATAGAAAACCCACCAAAACAATTTGGTGGGTTTTGTTTATTTCTTTCTGGATGATGATTGCCTGATCTGTAACATGGGCGTGAGCACCAATTTTTTCTCTATCGTAATGCCTGAAAAGTTATCTTTGATGCTTTCCAGGAAAACATTGCCAGACACTTTCCCCATCATCACCGGTGTCTGGTCCACAGAACTGATGGAAAGTTCCATAAACTGGGTAAACGGCTCATTACTGAATCCGATCACACCAATATCCTCGGGAATTCTCAGTTTCAGATTTTTGATCTCTTTACAAACCCCCAAAGCTGTAAAATCAGAAGCTGAAAAGATGGCATCTGGCTTGACCTTCCTTTTCCAAAGACTCTTCATCGCGTTGATGCCTTCCTCGATGGAGCTTCCCGTATTGATGATATTGTCCTCTATCACTGGCAGGTTATGATCTTTCAAAGCGCTGATGTAGCCACTCAACCTATTCTGGTAGATCTCCAGATTCTGGTCTCCGGAAAAATGGCAGATGTTCTTGTATCCTTCTTTGATGAGATGCTCCGTTGCCTGATAAGCGCCTTTGTGGTCATCAATCGTGATCGTACTGATGCCAGGAATGTCTTTTTTCCTGTCAAAGAAGATGATCGGCGTATTGGTCGTGCTGATGACCTTTTTGATGTACTCCAGATCCGAAGTATTCTTGGAAATCGAGATGAAGATACAATCCACCTGTGTGTGTAGCAAAGTGTTCAGTTGTTTCTTCTCTATATCGGCATCGTCATGGCTTTGGCAGATGATCACACGGTAACCGTGCGGAGACAGCTCCTCCTCTATCCCACGAATGACCGACGAGAAAAAGTTGGTATTGATATATGGAACTATGACGCCCACAGTTTTGGTCTCTCCACTTTTGAGTGCTTTCGCCAGATTGTTCTGCTTGTAATCCATTTCCATGGCCATATTCACTACCAATTCCTTGGTGGCCTGGCTGATCCTGGGATGGTTGTTCAGAGCTCTAGAAACTGTCGCTACGCTTACATTTAGTTTCTTGGAAATGTCATAGATCGTTGTATTTTTTTTTGCCATGTATTATAGTCTCAAAAAGTCAATTGTGTTGTTGTAAATATATAAAAATATCAAAGTCTGTCGTGTTTTTCTGAATCAAAGTTGAAAAAATACTAAGAAGTAATCTTGGCCTATCCATAGAAGTGCGTATTCTAGATCTTACAACACTTTTTAATTTGGTCTTATTCAGATTTAAAATCGTTAAGCAAGGAGATCAATCAGTCTATTTTTTTCTATTTTAATTTGGCATCAAGCTTTCTCAGCCAGTCTGCGCAGATGATTTTCCATTTGTCTGTCAATTCACTTTTATTGGAGATCCCGATGTTGTGCTCGCCTTCTGGGAAGATGAACATCGCACCTTTCACTTTATTTTTGACCATGGCTTCATAATACAGAATGCTATTGATGACAGGAACTGCAGGGTCATTCTGAGCGTGGAAAAGAATGGTTGGCGGCGTTTTTTCTGTAACCCGATTCTGCATAGAATATTCTTTGATCTTTTCTTCGGCAGCGTTATCGCCCAAAAGATTGACACGACTTCCTTTATGAGCAAATTCGCCCAAGTCAATGACTGGAGAAATCAAAATTGCAAAATCCGGAATAGTGGAGTAATTTGCCCAATCGCCTTTCAATTCTGTATAATCTGTAGAGATATTACTCACCATTGCCGCCAAATGTCCACCTGCGGAAGTACCCAAAACACCAATTTTATCCGGTGAAATCCCATATTGAGCTGCGTTTTTTCTGATGAATTTAATCGCTGCCTGAATATCTTGTAACGGTGCCATTTCCCTTTGTTTCAAATCAGGAGAAGTAGGCAATCGGTAATTGAGGACGAATGCGGAAATTCCCAAAGTATTCAACCATTTTGCGTAAGAGTAACCGCCCAGATCGTAGGTCAAATGGTGATAACCACCACCAGGAATGATGATGACGGCCATCTGCTTTCGTTCCTCTTTTGCTGGCAGAAAAGCAAACAATTCAGGTTCTTGGATCTGCGTGATGCGTCCTTCTTTTTCTTCTATTGTTTTTAATTTAAGACCTTTGGAATTGGGCATTTTTCCTTTCTCCCAAAGCGTCATTCTCTGTTGCGCTGAGATTTGATGGATGAAGAACATCAATATAATTAAAACTACCTTTTTCATTGGGTTAAGAAATAATAATTATTTAGAATCCAAAGTTTTCAGCCAATCGGCGCACAACTTTTTCCAATTTTCGCTCAGTTCATTCTTATTGGTAATCGAGAATCTGTGACCGCCTTCCGGGAAAACAAACAGCGCACCTTTCACCTTATTCTTTGTCATCGCTTTGAAGTACAAAATACTGTTCATCGCCGGAACTGCTGTATCGTCTTGGTTATGGAAGAGAATTGTCGGCGGTGTTTTCTCCGTCACTCGGTTTTGCATAGAATATTCGGTAATTTTTTCCTGAGAAGCGTTTTCTCCAAGCAAACTTTTGCGACTTCCTGCGTGAGCAAATGTACCGAAGTCTATCACAGGACAAAAGAGAACTGCAAAATCAGGAATCGTAGAAATATTACTCCAATCGCCTTTCAAACCTGTGTAATCTATAGCAATATTACTGACCGATGTCGCCAAATGTCCGCCAGCGGAAGTTCCCACAACACCAACTTGATCCGATGAAAGATTCCACTGTGATGCATTTTTTCGAACATATTTTATAGCCGCCTGAGCATCTTGCAACGGCGCAATTTCTCTTCGAACCAGATCCGGGGAAGTTGGTAATCTGTAATATAAAACAAAGGCAGAAATACCCAAAGTGTTCATCCATTTTGCAATCTGAAAAGCACCTTCATTATAAGTCAGTTTTGAATAGCCTCCGCCAGGAATGATAATGACTGATCTCTTCGACCGCTCTGCTTTCGGAGGCAAGAACACAAAAAGCTCAGCTTCCTGGGTTGATATTTCTGGATTCGAAGCTTGGTTCTCTATCTTTAAACCTTTGGAATTGGGCATTTCACCTTTCGGCCAGAACAGGATCTTTTCCTGTGCTGATGTAAGGTTGAACAAAAATATCAATAAGATGAAAATGCTCCTTTTCATAAATCTCGTCTTTAAAAAGCAATCACTAAAATCAATGATAACTTATATTCTGTAGGTTATTTAATGTACTTTTCCAATCCTGTTTTCATGGACTTTAACGACTTCAGGGCCAATTTTGCAACCGTTTCTGCTCCCAGTTTTGAAAGGTGTGTATTGTCTTGTTTTCCTTTAGGATAATATTCGATTTCGCCTTCTTTGAAATGCAGGTGAAGCAATTTTGATTTTTCCGGGCCGGCAGCGATTTCCATTTGCTCCGTCAAGAGTTGCATATCTACGAAAGGGACTTTCATATCATCCGCCACCAATCTCACCACCAAAGGATAATTGCCGTGCGTGTCCACCAAAACGCCATTTTCTGTAAAATCTCTTCTTACGATGGAGGTCATCAGAATTGGTGTTGCACCTTTCGCTCTGGTTTCGTTGACATATCTTTCCAGATTGGCTCTGTATTGCGTGTAAGGATTGGTAAACTTCGTAGAATCCTTCACTTTCTGGTCATTGTGACCAAATTGGATCACCACAAAATCTCCCTTCTTCAATTGTTTTTCCACTTTGTCCCAACGGCCTTCTGTGCGGAAACTTTTGGAACTTCTCCCGTTCATTGCATGGTTTTGAACTTCGATCTCCGTGGTCAGAAATTGCGGAAGAACTTGTCCCCAGCCGTGCTCAGGATTTTTGTCCGGATTATCCTTGTTGGACATCGTAGAATCTCCAATCAGAAATAAGGTGGTTTTTTTCTGAGCAAATATCAAAACTGAAAATAGAATTGATAAACTTAAAAGCAGTTTTTTCATTGTAAAATTTTATTTATAGATGCTTCGAGAGCCTCATCATGACAATTAATATTGTATAGGATTCCAGTCACCGAAAATCTTGTCGATGGTGTAACTTTTCACTTCCTTTTTGGTTAATTGATGAGACCAGGAAACTCTTTTCGCAGTATTTGCGCCTTCTCCTCTACTTCCAAACTCTGCGTAGTAAGTGGTTTTTTCTTTGTCAGGAAACATTGCGTCGCCTTTCCACGGATTCCAACCTTCTGACAGAATGTGATTTCCCATTTCTGTATTGATGAAAACTGTCCTCGCATATGAGCGCCAAGGTCTTCCAAGAAATACTTTTGTGATGCCGTCTTTTGCGATCAATTTACAATCAAAAAAAACAAAACCGTATTTTTTATTTTGATCTGTTGAAGCCGCAGTAACATACGAATTAGCTAAACTTTTGATCGTACAGTTTTTGAATACAACCGTTGCCGAACCGAAGATAAAATCCGTTGTACCCTCGATGAAACAGTTCTCATAATATTGTCTGCTGTGAGTTCCTGTCGCATAAACTGTATCCTGGCAGCCCAATATCTTCGAATCTTTGATCACAAATTTGTCGCCCTCAACGTGAAGGGAAACTGCCTGACCTTTACTACACGAAATATTTTGAATGGTCAAATTTGAAATTTTAACTTCATCTGCCATTACCAAAAGTGTGTAGGAATTGAAGGTTGTCATTTTCTCGTTAAGAGCATCGATCTTGCCTGAATAATCATCATTAACAATCATCGTATTCTCAGCGTTTTCGCCCTGCAAAGTGACTTTATGTTTTGAAGACGGAATGACGATTTTTTCTTTATAAGTTCCCGCTTTTATTTTGATTAAAGCTTCGCCCGGACCAAAATCCCTCACTGAATTGATCGCTTTCTGAATAGACGTGAATTGTCCGCTTCCGTCCGATGCAACATTGACTGTAATGTAAGGTGTATTTTGAGCAAACAGAATTTGAACAAAAGCCATCATTAATATGGATAAAATCCGTTTCATAAATTTATTTTAAAGTTTTATCTAAAAACTGAACCGTCAAATCCAAAGTCTCTGTAAACCAAGGTTCGGCAGACCAGAAAGAATGCGGCGTATCCTTGATTTCGTGAAATTCAGTTGCGATATTGTATGATTTCAGTTTCTTCATCATATCATCTCTTCCTGCATGGAAACGTGGCTGAGAACTATTAATGAAAATCGTTGGCGGTGTATTTTTACCAACGAATTCCAAAGGTGAAGCTTCTGTCCAGTTTTTGAGATTAACATTTCTATCGCCACCTAACCAATAAGCGGCGTACGTACTTTCTTCAGCTTCGGGATGGATAAAGGAAACAATCCCGTCCACATTCACGATGGCTTTGATCTTATTTTCCTTTTTCACGCCAACCAAAGTTGCGATTTGCGCGCCGGCAGATTCGCCTAAAACGGCCACTTTTTTAGAATCTAAAGCATATTTCTTTTTGTTTTTCTTCAGAAATTTAATTGCATTTTCTACATCAATGATTGCTGCGGGATATTTTGCAACATCGGCCAATCTGTAACCTACAGCCATCGCAACATAGCCTTTGGAGGCCAATTCCTGAGCCATATACTTTTCATTCTCCTTGCTGCCGGAAATCCATCCGCCACCATGAACCATTGCAATTCCTGGATATTTTTTTGATCGATCGAGCGGATAAAAGATATCTGTCCTCAAAGAAACACCATTGATATTTGCATACTCCACATCTTTATCGATTCCTATATTGGTCGGCGTTGGCCTGTCAATCGGCGCGATGAAAGGATATTTTTTCTTAAATTTCTCGTACGTTGCTTCGTTTGTATAAGGAGTCGCATTCGGACGTGTGGTTTGTCCGAATGCAGATTTAACTCCAAATAAGAAAAAAATAAGAAAATATAGTTTGTGAAAACCCATATTAAAATTGATTATTTGACAGCGTTCTTAGCCACTTCTTTGGCTATTGTGATCTGATCTTTTGCAACACTTTTGGGAAGTTTCACGGCTGTCGTTTTGTTTCCTAAAACCTTGATAGTTGGCTTGTTTGAAGATTCAAGAGTTAACCCTGAAATATCGACATTCTTGCTGTTATAAATTGTTGCACCAACACCTTCGCTGTATTTCAGTTTTACATTTTTAAGTGTAATCCCGTCTGCATCCACGATGGTTAAAGCTTTTTTGGTGTCGAAATTAGAATCTTCGATCACGATGTTTTTAAGGTTCATTTCGGATAATCCGCTCAACGCGATCGCTTCGTAAGAATTGGTAGCAGTGATATTTTTGAAGAATACATTTCTGAAAACCGGCGTTTCTTCCGTCACTGGAATTTGTTTTTCTACTCTCTTCTCGTCGTCTGCACTTTGATCTTCCTCAATGATCGGAGAATTACCTTCGTAGAACATATTGAACCCGATCACCTGCGCCGGAATATTGATCATATCCACATTGCTGATCCAGATATTTTCCACAACGCCACCTCTTCCTCTCGTGGTTTTGAAACGAAGACCGATATCTGTCCCAATAAAAGTACAATCTGAAGCGTGAAGATTTTTCACACCGCCAGACATCTCACTTCCAATCACAATCCCGCCGTGAGCGTGGTAAACCGTATTATTTTTGATGATCACATTTTCTGTCGGAACGCCTCTTTCTCTTCCGTCTTTGTCTTTTCCGGACTTGATACAGATCGCGTCGTCACCAACATCGAACGTATTATTATAGATCAAAACATTTTTACAAGATTCCAGATCCAGTCCGTCGCCGTTCTGAGAATACCAAGGATTTCTCACATTCAGATTTCTCAAGATCAAGTTGCTTGACATCAATGGGTGAAGATTCCAAGCTGGAGAGTTTTGGAACGTTGGTCCGTCCAAAAGCACTTTGTCACAACTCACCAAACTTACCATTACCGGACGAAGGAAATCTTTAACTTTTTCCAATTCTGCCTTGGCGGTCATTTTTTCTGGAATGTTGAAGTTTGCCGTGCTTGTAAATCCTCTTTTCGAACTTTCCGTTGGGAACCAGATCTTCTTATCATCGGACAAAACGCCACCTTTTGACAATAGTTCTTTCCATTGTCCATCGGTCATTTTTCCTTTTTTCACATATCGCCAAGCATCGCCACTTCCGTCGATCACACCATTTCCTGTGATAGCGATGTTGGTTGCACCTTTTGCAGAGATCGGCGATTGGCAACGGGTTGTATTGAGACCTTCGAAGCTGACGTCCACCAAAGGATAATCGGCAAAATCTCTACTGAAAATGATCATCGCACCATCTTCTAAATGTAAGTTGACATTGCTTTGCAAAACAATTGGTCCAGTCATCCAGATTCCTCTAGGAACAATCACTTTCCCACCGCCTTTTTGATTAATGCTTGTAATTGCTTTCTTAAAAGCTTCAGTATTTTTCACATTGGTTCCTGCAACGGCGCCAAAATCCTTGATGCTTACCGAAGTTGCCGGGAAAGATGTTTCTGCAACAGTTGGCATTTTGAATTCCACATTTTTGTAGATATCCGCCATTTGCGTTTGCGCAAAGCTGTTTGCCGAAAATAACGTCGCTAAACTTAACGCTAATAATTTGATCGATTTCTTCATTATACTTATTTTAAGTTTTCAAGATCATGAACCGGAATTCAGGATTTTATTTTAATTAATTTTAATTTTTGGTGATGCGGAAAAAGTCGAAGTCTGCGTAACCACCTCTTGCTGCTTTTGCATCGCTGATAGAGTATATCCCGACTTTTGCACCGATCCATTTTCCCGGTTTTGCCTGGAATTTTTCACCAATATTGGTAAAGGTCTTTCCATTTTCGCTGTAGCTGAAGGTACAGATCCCGTTTGGTTCACTCACATTGACCTTCAGATACGCTTCGTTTGATTTTAACTTTATTTCATTAATGATCTTCTCCTCGCCACCTTTTTCAGCTTTAGGCGCCTTTCTCAATTGAAGATAATAACCATCTGGTTTATTGGTGATGACAAGAGACGCGTGGTCTGTTCCCATGACCAAAAGTCCGGCAACTTTTCCTTCTTTCGCATCTTCCGGGAACAATTTCACTTTGGTAGTTGCAACGAAATTTGGCGCCGGAAATTTTTGAGTTAACAAATTAGGTACGTTCCAAAGGTTTTTCTCACCTTCCGGAACTTTCATGGAGAACAATCTCAAATGATCTTTTCCGGGAATTTTTGCCGACCAAACTACATTTTCGTTGGCGCTCCATTGCCATTGCAAACCGATCTTATCATCATTGAATTCATCAGATTCTGCAGGCGTTTCTATTGGAAACTTTACCGACGTTTGGTTTCTTATAAGTCAAAACTGGTTCACCGATTCCATTTTTATCTGTATCGATTCCCATCACTGGCCAATCTTTTTCCCACTTCATCGGTTGCAGATGAACGAGTCTTCCGCCCGCATCCACATCCTGAAAATGATAAAACCAATCTTCACCTTTCGGCGTATCGACCCAAGCACCTTGATGTGGACCATTGATTTTTGCTTTTCCTTGTTCCAAAACGATTTTCTCTTCGTAAGGACCATAGATGTTTTTTGACCGTAATATCAATTGCCAGCCAGTCGCCACGCCACCAGCCGGAGCAAAGATGTAATAATAGCCGTTTCTCTTGTACATTTTAGGACCTTCGACCGTTGGATGCGCATCGTGACCATCGAAAACGTGAACACCTTTGTACAGAACTTTGGTTCCTTCGGAATTCATTTTGTTTAAGGTCAAAATACTCTTGACGCCTGCTCTGCTTCCTGCCCAACCGTGAACAAGATAAGCATCGCCATTGTCATCCCAGAAAGGGCAAGAATCGATAAGACCTTTTCCTTCCATTACCAAAACGGGTTCGTCCCATTTCCCCAATGGATTTTTGGTTTTCACCATATAAATTCCGAAATCCGGGTCGCCCCAATAGATGTAGAATTCACCTTTATGAAAACGGATACTTGGTGCCCAAACAGCATCACCTCTTCTTGGAACAGAGAAATGTTCTTTCGGCAAAACATCCTGAATCGCATAGTTCACCAGTTTCCAGTTGACCATATCTTTGGAGTGAAGAATTGGTAAACCTGGTGCTTCATTGAAGCTGGAAGCGGTCATATAATAATCGTCACCAACACGGATCGCGTCCGGATCAGAATAATCCGAGTACAAAACCGGATTTTTATAATTTCCATTTCCCAGGTCAGAGACCCAAACTTCTGAAACGTAAGGTTTTGTTTTCTGTGCATCCAATTGATTGATCGACAATGCAAACAATGAAAGAATGATATGTTTTTTATTGATTTTCAAATTTTTAAATTTTAAATTCATAGGCATCTCACCGCCGTAAATAGTAAATAATGTCTCTATCATCGGATCACCCGACGCTTCTAATATTTCGTCCTTTCAGGACTGTTTGAACTTTATTTTTAATTATTTTTCGAATTCCAAACTTGCGAGGATGAATGGCCCTGTTCCTTTTGGATCGTTGGAACGTATCTCTTCGTTCACGTAATATTCGTAAGTTCCACTTCTGTACGGTTTACCTCCTAAACCTGCAACTGCACAACATCTGTTCAAATTGACAATTCCGTTTTCATCCACAGAGATCAGATTTTTAAGAATTCCGTCGTAGCCTTTTTGGGCAACCGCTTTGTAAGATTTTGGCAAGTAACCTTTGTTGACCGCCTTGATCATCGTGTAAACAAACATGGATGAGGCTGAAGCTTCGGTGTAATTGCCTTTTTCGCCGCCTTTGTCCAAAACCTGATACCAAAGTCCAGTTTCCTGATCCTGAACTTTGATGATCGCATCTGTATAAGACTTGATGTAGCCAATGATCTTAGCTCTTCCAGGATGGTCTTTTGGCAAGAAATCCAGAACGTCTACCATTGCCATTCCGTACCAGCCCATCGCTCTTCCCCAGAAATTGGGAGAAAGTCCGGTTTCCTTGTTTGCCCAAGCTTGCTCTTTGCTCTCGTCCCAAGCGTGGTAAAGCAATCCGGTTTTCTTGTCAAGGAGATTTTTCTGGATCAGGTCAAATTGGTTGACAATGTCATTATAAGCTTTGTCCGCCTCAGCGCCTTTGCTGAATTCTTTTGTATAATTTGCATAAAAAGGTTCGCCCATATACAAACCATCCAGCCACATCTGGTGCGGATAGATCTTCTTGTGCCAGAAACCGCCTTCCTTTGTTCGTGGCATCGTTTCAATTTGGTAACGAAGGGTTTGAAGCGCTTTTAGGTATTTTGGTTTTTTCTCTTTTCCGTAAAGATAAAGAAGGACGTTTCCACAATTCAGGTAATCGATGTTGTGTTTGTCCAGTTCGTAGGTCACGATGCTTCCGTCCTCTTTTACCATCGTGTCGCCAAATTTGCTGATGTATTCGTAATATTCCTTGTTTCCGGTTTTGGCGTACAACTGTTCTGCACCTTCCAAAACAATGGCTGCTGGATAAGCCCATCTTGGTTCCTTGTTGAAATCCAACATCCAGGCTTGTGGAAAACGGTTCATCTCGGAAAGGAGCATTCTCTCGGACCATTTCAAATTGGTTGGAACTACTTTTCCGGATTTTGAAGTTTCTGTCTTGGTATTTGAAGCTGTTGCCGATTTTGTCTGAGCACAAGAAAGGAACAATCCTGAAGCGAAAGCTGCAATGGATAATACTTTAAGTGTTTGAAATTTCATATTGCTTTTATTTTTTTTATTTTGTTAACTCAGCGAGTTTTTTAGTCAATTCTTCGCCGTGTATATTTCTTGCTACCACTTTCCCATTTTGATCGATTAGAAAATTATCCGGGATTTCATAAACACCATATATTAATGAAGCTTTGTTATCCCAGACTTCAAAATCACAAAAATTTGCCCATTCCAATCCATCTTTTTTGATGGCATCAGACCATTTCTTCTTCTCATTGTCAAGAGATATTGATACAATTTCAAATCCTTTCGGTTTAAACTTTTGATACGTTTTTACCAAGTTTGGATTTTCTTTTCTGCACGGTGCGCACCATGAAGCCCAAAATTCTAATAATGTGACTTTACCTAATAGTTTTGATAATTTTTTAGAATTACCCTCATTATCTTTCATTTCAAAATCCGAATAATCATCTCCGACTTTAATATTTCCATTCAGTGTAATGTAATTTGATATTTTGATTCCGTATTCGGATTTTTTTACATGTGATGAAAACTTTTCAAAATTTTCTTTGGTAAAACTTTTTCCCCAATCCCTTGAAAAAACAGATAGAATAAAAGCGCTGACGATGCTTTTTGGATTTTCGGTTACAAATTTTTTCTCCAGAGTATTTCGCTCTTCATAAGACAGCTTTTCTGTGTTGTTGTAAAGTTTTTGACTCAAATTTTCAGAATGAGAACCAGTTACAATTGCTTTTTTAAAATTACTTACAGAGGCATCAAAATACATTTTATTGTTCTCCAGCCATAGATCTCTCCACTGAGTGAAAGCTTTATTGTATAATAAAACACGAGCAGGAAATTTAGAAATTTTCGTATTGAACTTAAATTGGTTATTGGTAACAGCCGTAGAATCTATAATTTTTCCGTCCAAATTATTTTTCAGATATAAAACTGTTCCATCTTCAAAATTGTTCGTTTTACCTTTAAGAGAAAAAATAGATTCTTTTTTTTGACCGTAAGAGATCATTGATAAAAGAATCAGTCCGAATAATATTATTTTCATTGACTTTATTTTTTCTTGTTACTAATTACTAATTTTTCCTTCAGATTTTTCATATAATACAGCCCGGCTTATCTCAATTTCCTACTATTTTTATTTGAATCGATGAACCACTTCCTTAGGTTTGGGAAAGGAAGACGGATCAAACTGCCCAAAAAATCATTATCTTAGTTTTCGAATTCCAAACTTGCCAAAATGAATGGTCCGGTGCCCTTTGCATCGTTGGAACGGATCTTCTCATTCACGTAATATTCGTAGCTGCCATCACGGTAAGGTTTTCCACCCAAACCTGCTACTGCACAACATTTGTTGAGATTGACCACGCCATTTTCGTCCACTGTGATCAGATCTTTGATGATGCCGTCATAGCCTTTCTGCGCTGCTACTTTGTAAGATTTTGGCAAATAGCCTTTGTTGACCGACTTGATCATCGTGTAGACAAACATTGCGGAAGCAGTTGCTTCTTCATAATTCCCGTTTGCCAATGGCTTGTCCAAAACCTGATACCACAGACCTGATTTTTTGTTCTGATATTTAATCACAGCGTCCGAGAAAGATTTGATGTAAGAAATGATCCTTGCTCTGCCGGGATGATCTTTTGGCAAATAGTCCAAAACGTCCACCATCGCCATTCCGTACCAGCCCATTGCGCGGCCCCAGAAATTGGGAGAAAGTCCGGTCTGTTTGTCTGCCCAAGCCTGCTCCTTGCTCTCGTCCCAAGCGTGGTAAAGCAATCCCGTTTTTTTGTCTAATAGATTTTTCTGAACCGAATCGAACTGCATCACAATATCATCATACGCTTTTGTAGCGTCTGTGCCTTTTGTGAAATCTTTTGTGAAATGCGTGTAGAAAGGCATTCCCATGTAAAGTCCGTCCAGCCACACCTGATTGGGATATATTTTTTTGTGCCAGAAAGAACCTTCGTTGGTTCTCGGCTGTCCGTCGATTTGTAACCGAAGTGTTTGTAAGGCTTTCAGGTATTTTTCTTTTTTCTCTTTTTCGTACAGATAAAGCAATACGTTTCCGCTATTCAATAAGTCAATGTTGTACTTTTCCAGTTCGTAGGAAACGATGGTGCCGTCTTCTTTCACTAATTTCTCGCCGAAGCTGCTGATGTAATCGTAGTATTCTTTTTTGCCGGTATTTGCGTAGACTTGCTCAGCAGCATCTAAAACGATTGCTGCGGGATAGGTCCATTTTGGGCTTTTGCTGAAGTCGAGCATCCAAGATTCTGGGAAGCGGTTCATCTCGGAAAGGAGCATTCTTTCGGACCATTTCAGGTTTGTGGGAACGATCTTGCCAGACTTCGAAGTTTCAGTTGACGGAGATGTCATTTTTGTCTGCGCAGAAGCTATTAAAATCCCTGAACTTAAGATGGCAAACGTGTATATCTTTAATTTACTATTAATAAAACTCATTGGTTTGAAATTTTATAATTGATTGTTTTGGTCTAATATTTCTAATTTTTTGTCTAGATCCTGATAGAACTCGGTTTCTTTTTTGATGCCGTTTGGTTCTTGCGACCAAGCGCCCAGAAAGTAATAGGACACATTTTTGTTTTTCTTGAAAACCACAACGTGTGTAGATTTTGTCTGCACATATTTGTCAAAACTTTCTATCGGATAAAAAACGGCCATCCCCAGATTATCTTCT
>Ga0308171_1001651_pt1 | contig 28086 bp, 30 predicted proteins | sample PhyGR1_FD_202135 | JGI IMG/M metagenome (GOLD analysis project Ga0308171, IMG submission 202135) | Phyllosphere microbial communities from UC Gill Tract Community Farm, Albany, California, United States - DLSLSG.R1 | ecosystem: Host-associated > Plants > Phyllosphere > Unclassified | place: USA...
GCCGAGCCGTCGGCATCCGCCCCCTTCATCAGACCCCGCTGGCGGAACTCTCCGCCGATGTTGGGCACGCCGCGGCGTTCGGTGTCGTGATCGATCACGTCGTCGTGGATGACGAACGCCGTGTGCAGCAGTTCGAAGGCCGCGGCGACCTGGTACACGCCGATGCGGTGTTCGTCGTCGCCGTAGAGCGTCTCGAAGGCCGAGACGACGAGCAGGGGACGGAAGCGTTTTCCGCCTTCGGTCGCCCGACGGATGGCGGATGCCAGGTACCGGGCGCCGTCGCCCAGGGTGGTGGCGCGCCGCTGAAGGCGCGAGAGCGCCCCGTCGATTTCGCGGTCGATGCCCTGACGGGCGACGGGGGTGGATTCGAGACTGATCATGAGGCGCGCCTCACTGTGTGAGGGGTCTGGAACAGGTGCAGCTGCTGCGCCTGCAGGACGAGCCAGGGGCTGAACGCCCACGGCGTCGACTCGAGAGATGCGGCGAGTTCGAGCGGGTCGACCCAGCGGTACTCGGCGACCTCGTCGGGGTTGGGCTCGGGGTCGACGTCGGCGCGGGCGATGTACACGGGGCAGATCTCGTGTTCGACGATGCCGCTGGCGTCGACGGCGCGGTAGCGGAAGTTCGGGAGGGCCAGCTCGAGGTCGCGGATGACCAGGCCGACCTCGTGCTCGGCGCGACGGTGCACCGCCGCGAGCGAGGCTTCAGAGGGGCCGGGGTGGCCGCAGAACGAGTTGGTCCAGACGCCGGGCCACGTCTTCTTGTGCAGGGCGCGACGCGTGACGAGCACCTGGCCCGCGGAGTTGACCACGTGACACGAGAACGCCAGGTGCAAAGGTGTTTCAGTGTCGTGCACGGTAGCCTTGGGCGCCGTGCCGATTTCGTTGCCGAAGTCGTCCAGGAGGACGACATACTCGGTCTCGCTCATCGTGCCTCCCGTTTGCTAGTTTAGCTAGCGATGTCTTGACTATACCGACGCCGAAAGGGGGTGTCCACCGTGACGAAAGCCGTGTCGGCCTCTGGTACAAGGCCCGCCGTGACCCACACTTTACGCGCCGTCCAGACCCTCAGCGACGCCCTCGACCGCATGCATTCGGGCATGAAGGGCGAGATGGACATGAATGCCAGCGACCTCGCGACGTTGCGCATGCTCACCATCCGCGAGTACCGCGGTCAGATGGTCAGCCCGCACGACGTGGCGACCCACCTGCGCATCTCGACCGCGTCGACCACCAAGCTCATCGACCGCCTCGTCGCCTCGGGCCACCTCGAGCGTCTGCCGCACCCCTCGGACGGGCGGGCCCGCGTGGTCGTGCTGACCGACAAGTCGCGCCGCGAGTTCTTCCAGCATTTCGGCGTGCACCTGGGAGCCATGCGCGATGTCGCCGAGCGCTTCGACGACGGCGAGCTCGACACCATCGTGGCGTTCATGGACTCGCTCACCGAGTCCATCACCACCGAAGACTGACCGGCGAAGCCGTAAGGCCCCCGGGGTGTCACCCCCGGGCGACCCGCACGCCCACGTCGTCGAACGCGTCCCGCTGACGCCCGCCCCGCCGCGCGGTCGCCCGCACCTGCGCGGGGGCGTCCGACCATCCGCCGCCGCGGAACACGCGTGCGTCGCTCTCGCCCTCGGGGTCGTACAGGTCGGCGCACCATTCCCACACGTTGCCGAGAGTGTCGAAGAGTCCGTGGAGGTTCGGCATCCGTCCTCCGACTTCGGCCGGGGCGCGCAGGCCGTCGGCGGCCGTCCAGGCCACCTCGCGGACCGGTCCGTAGGCCGATGACGTCGAGCCCGCGCGACAGGCGTACTCCCACTCGTCTTCGGTGGGCAGGCGGAAGCCGTCCGAGTCGGGGTCGCCCGTGACGACCTCTCCGTCGAACGAGTAGACGGGGTCGAGGCCTTCCCATTCGCTCAGCGCGTTGCACAGGCGGATCGCGCGCAGCCAACTCAGCTGCGTCGCGGGGCGGCGCGGGTGGCGGGACGGGATGCCGAGCAGCTCCGCGATCTGTTCCTCGGTGATGGCGTAGACGCCGATCTCGAAGCTGTCGACGACGATCTCGCGTCGTTCCGCGCCCCGCAGGTCTGCGCGCAGTACGCGGCCGGCGGGGATGCGCGCCATCTCGACGTCGGTCACGTGAGTTCCACCATCCAGAGGTCGCTGTCGCCGGTGATGAACAGGCGCTTCTCATCGGCGTCGAAGGTGCAGTTGCTGACGACGTGCGGGGTCGGGATGACGCCCAGGCGCGCGCCGGTCTCGTCGACGATGACGACTCCCGCTTCGCTCGAGATCCAGAGCCAGTCGCGGCTGTCGACCACGAATCCGTCGGGGATGCCGGCATCCACCGTCGCGAAGGTGCGCGGGGCGCCGAGGCTCTCGCCGTCCCAGCTGCACGCGACGACGCGGGGGAGCCGCTCGGCGTTGGACTCGGCGACGTAGAGGGTGCTCTCGTCGCGGCTGAGGGCCAGTCCATTGGGCTGGTCGAGGTCGATCATGCGCTGCAGCCCGTCGCCGTCGCGCCAGCGGTAGACGCTCTGGTGGGGGAGTGCGGGGTCGGCGGGGTATCCCTCGCGCGGATCCGAGATGCCGTAGGTGGGGTCGGTGAACCAGATCCAGCCGTCGGATGCCACGACCAGGTCGTTCGGGGAGTTCAGCGGCTCGCCCTCGAAGGCGTCGACGAGCAGTTCGGTGCCGTTCTCGTCGGTGCGGCTGATGCCGCGGCGCCCGTGTTCGGCCTGGACGAGGCGGCCGTCGGCATCCATCGCGTTTCCGTTGGCGAAGTTCGAGCGGTCGCGCACCGTGACGATCGAGCCGTCTTCGCGCCACGCGAGGGTGCGCCGGCCGATCACGTCGCTGAACACGAGGGAGCGCTCTTCGGGCCACCAGACCGGTCCCTCGGCCCAGGTGGCGTCACCGTAGAGCGACAGCAGGCGCGAGGCGGAAGGCAGGACGGCGCTCAGGCGTTCGTCCCACACGCGGGGAGGCGCGACGTCGACCGCCTCGGGGGAGCGGGCGCTCTGCAGGATCTGACCGTCGAGGGGAATGCGGGGCATGGTCTCAGTCAAACGTGCGGGGGCCGCCGGGTGGGGCGGCTTGACGCGCTCAACCGAACGGGTGGGCGGTGGGCGCGGCCGGCGACGTGGCGAACTGGATGAGCACCTGCAGGCAGGGCTCGTCTCCGACGGTGCCCGAGAGGTGTCCGGCCGTGCCGTCGACCTCGGTGGTGTCGGTGTCCTGGCCGAAGTGGATGTCGCCGGGTCCCATCTCGACGCGCGAGCCGTCTTGCGTCTCGAGGAACCAGCGCCCCCGCAGCGGAATCACCCACTGCGGATGAGGGGAAGGATGCCATTGCCCCACCCACCCGACCGGTAGCGCCGCGAAGAGCACGGCCGCCACCTCGCCGGGGAACGGCCGCATCCACTGCGGGTCGGCTCCGCCGCCGACGCTCTGCATCCCGAATCCCCGTAGGACGGATTCGTCGAGCCGGCTCTTGCCGTCGAGTCCGGTCCACATGTGGACGAACGGCAGCGTCGGCGGGGTGTCGGCGTCACGCCCGTCGTTGTCGAGGGGAGCGGTGGTGGTCGTGTCCATGGCTCGAGTCAACCGCGCCGAGCCCGGGGGAGCGCAGGGTTGACGGAGGGGTATGGATGCCACGTGCCGGTGCCGGTGCCGGTCCCGGCGCTTACGAACGAAGAAGGGGCGCCGCCGACCGAAGTCGACGGCGCCCCTTCAGGAACGCGTGGTGCGTCAGGCCTTGCCCTCGGCGCGGTTGCGACGAACCGTGGTGGCCACGGCGATCGTGCCGCCGGCGAGAACGAGAGCGCCGCCGCCGACCCAGATGCCGAGCATCGAGTTGGCGTCGAAGCCGGTCGCGGGGAGGCCGGTGGAGCCGCCGGCGTTGGTGCCCGAGCCGCTGCTGGCGGCGGCACGCGCGCCGGTAGCGGAGAGCGTGTAGGTGCCCGACGGGCTTGCGGGGAGGTCGACGACCGCGGTCGCGACACCGGCGCTGTCGGCGGTCTTGACGACCTGAGTCGAGGTGACCGGCAGGTTTGCCGTGGCAAGGCTTCCGCTGGTGATGCCCTTGCCGACGAGCACGAAGGTGACCTGCGCGCCAGCCTGGAAACCAGTCACGGGGTAAGAACCGTCGGCCGTCACCGTGATGGTGACCGTGTTCGGGCCGGTGGGGACGTACGCCTGAGCCACGGCGGGGGCTGCGAAGAGCAGCGCGCCGGCGAGGGCCGCAGTGACGCCAGCCTTCTTGAGGTTGAGCTTCATGAGTGCCTGCTTTCGAATCCGGGCTACCGGGAGGTGGTGGTCCGCGTCCGTGCTATCCCGATGGAGCTGCAAGGGGAAGGACAACAATGAAGCGGTGGGTGGTACTGAGACCCTTTCTGAGTATTGCCTACGCATTCCCCCAGTAGCAAACTGTGAAGGTTTCTAATGCGTAAATTTTCGCAATCACGCAGTGGATGGAACGTTGCGCGCAGTCGTCCTCAGTCATTTCAGGGTCGCGTAGGCGTCATTTCCGCACTCCGCTGACACTACGGGGCTCAACGACGCATCGGCTGTGGGGGTGACATAGGCCTCTGCCTCCGTGGCCGGGGTAACCGCCTTTATGACGACGGAGATTGTCGCCCCCGCCTGTGGATCGAGCCGTGACCCGAACGTCAGCACGCGGCGGCCCTCGAATGACCCGTCCGCGAAGGTGCCGCCGTCGGATGCGGTTGCAGAGACGAGATCGAAGCCCTCGGGCAGGTAGATGTTGCTCACCACGGTGGCTGAACCGGGTGCCGTTCCATAGCCGCCATTGCCCGTGATGTAGGTCGGCAGGGTCGTTGCCGCATCGGCCGGCGCCAGGTTCGTCAAGGTCATCGTGAGGGTGAGCTGTTTCGCGTTGCTGAGGCCGGGGTCCCCGCATGCACCCCACCCCAAGGCGACGTCAGGCTTAACGTAATAGCTCATCTTCGAGCCGGTCCCGTCATTGAGGTACACGCCGAAGCGAGCCGTTTCTTCTGTGGTCCGCGGCAGTTGTCCAGCCAACGCCGTTCCGTCCAAGATCGTCTGCTCGGCGGGGTTGGCCGCCCACATGAATACGCGTCGCTCGTCCGCCGCGCGCGCAAGCGCTGTCAACATTCCGGAAGTCGATCCCTGCCCCCTCAAGAAGGCTTGGAACACCGCCCCGGTTGCCTGGGCGAAGAATGCGTCCTGCGCTGCCGGTTCGGGATACTGCCTATATACCTCGCTAAGCAAGGTGGGCACCGCGTTCTCGGAAGTCAGGGACTCTCCGCTCGACAAGGCCACCGGCCCCGTCGCCTGAAGCACGTACGAAAGAACGACAGGGTCGACGACGATGACGCCATCGACGTCCGTACCGGTCTGCTTCCGATACATCTCGCGCGCGAGCGGTCCGTCGACGGTGAAATCTGGGATCTGCGTCAAGTTGTGGAAATACCGTGCGGGACGTGTCTGATAGATGTTCTGGACCTCGTCCGGTAGCTGGACGACCGGCTCGGTGAGCCCTCGGGACAGCGACGTGGCGGATTGGGTATCGACTAGCGAGATCGCACCCTGATCGGTTCGCATCAGTATCGCTGTGCCCGTAATCCCGCCCAACGAACGCCACTCGGCGTTGTTTTGCACGAGAAGCAAGTAGTTCCTTTGTCCATCCTGACCTAGCATCGCCGGCAGGAGCTGCGTCGTCCGAGAGAGGGCATCGAGCGCACTGGACAATCGGGAGAAAAGTTCATCCGATCGCACGACGGCGGCGCCGACGACACCGATCAGCGGAGTTCGATCAATCTTGTTCACCGCAGCCGCTGCGCGAGAGGCTTCGTCGGCTGCCATGCGCGCCGGTACGGAGAGCGATGCGAGAGAACTCGTGTCGACGCGACCCTCGATGGGTTTCAAACTATCGATCGACGTGTCTTGGGCCGCCGTCATGAGCGGGAGCAGACTGCCTCGAAGAAGATCGTCGGATGATGACGCAATGGTGGCGAATGCGGCCAACTGGGGCCCCACCCACGGCGTGGACTCCGCAAGCGACCAGATCGGATCGGACGTGAGGCCATGCGCCTCCTGCGCATGAGACGCGAGACGAGCGATGGCAGGAGCTGCGGCGGAAGGATCAGACGCGACTGCGCTTGTGGCCTCCACAGCCCCACTTTGGACTTGAGAAAGCTGCTGGTAAGCGAGGGCCCCTCGAACGCCGACCCAAGCAGCAAGTGCCAGGAGCATCAGCAACAAAGTAGCCGCCACCCACGCAGTTATGCGCCCCGCAGTCCGCATGTACGGGGGAAGGGTCTGCGAACTCACGGCGGAATCCTGACTCTTAAGGAGGTTGGGGATTCAATCCAGCCTCGCGATGTGCCACTTTGTTGTGGGCCTATGGCGTCCCGCCATCAGCTCTCGCGCTGAGCCTCTCGCGACCCGCGTCGAGATCCGAACCCGAGTTCATCGAGAGCCTGATCAGCTTGCCCCTCGTCGGACGAGGGGACCGAGCTCTGGCGATCCTGCCGTTTGGCCCGGGCAGGGGCCTTCTTTTCCTTCTTCGTGGGGGCCTCGCGATACCCGTATCCGTATCCGTACCCGTAGGCGGAGTAGTAAGAGTCCGGTCCACGTGTAGGAACCATGGACATCACGAATCCTGCGAGCTTGGCACCCACAGTGTTCAGCGCCTCGGTGGCACCTGTGAGCTGATGTTTGGTGGTCTTTCCGGCGGACACGACCATCAGGGCGCCACTGGTGACACGTCCGAGGATCGCCGCATCGGTAACCGGAAGGAGAGGAGGCGCGTCGCAGAGGACGACGTCGAAGTCCTTCTCGAGCATCGCAAGGAGAGTGCCCATCTGCGATGAGCCCAACAACTCGCTGGGGTTGGGGGGAATCTTGCCTGCGGGAAGGACGTAAAGGCTTCGGCCGCCCCAAGGAAGCATGACCTCGTTCACTTTCGCCCGGCCGATGAGAACGTCAGTGAGTCCCGCGCCGCCCTCAATGCTGAGATACTCGGCAATCTTCGGCTTGCGTAGGTCGGTATCGAGAAGCGCGACCCGTTTTCCGGCGTCTGCAAGCGCAATCGCGAGATTGATAGTCGTCGTCGACTTGCCCTCGCTGGGGATGGAGCTCGTGATGACGAAGCTGGCGCGCCCGCCCATGTCGAGGAATTGCAGGTTTGTTCGGAGGGCACGGAAAGACTCTGCGCGAGGGCTCAGCGGGTCCGCGTGGACGATGAGAGGGCGTTCCTTCGCCTTCGCATCGTAGGCGATGGCGCCAATTCCGGGAGCAGCCGTGATCGATTCCGCATCCCGGGGCGTGCGCACTCGGTTATCGAGTCGACTGCGCAGGATCGCTACTGCAAGACCGAGAGCGAGCCCAACGAGCGTTCCCAGGGCGAGGTTCACCGGGACGTTCGGGCTGGAGGGCGAGGTTGCGGGTTGCGCCTCGCTGACGCGGCTGAGCCGCACCGCACTCGACCCGTCGCTTGCTGCAGGCTCCAATTGAGGAACGACGGTAGAAAGGCTCTCGGCGATCGCGTTTGCCAGCGAAGCGGAACGCTGTGCGTCGGCGTCAGAAACAGTGATGTTGATAAGAGTGGAATTCGTCCCAGCCGCTGCCTCGACATCTTTGGCTAGAAGCTCTGAGGAGGTGGGGAGCCCGAGGTTCGCGATAACTGGATCGAGAACGATCGGCGTGCTGACCAACCCGACGTAGGTGTTTATACGAGCCTGAGCGAAACTTGATCCCTGTTGCAATTCAGCAATGGTGCTGCCTGCTTGAGTGGACACGAATATCGTGCTTGTGGACTCATAGATCGGCGTGCGCGTAGCGGTGTACCCCGCCGTCACACTCAGCCCGAGAAGCGTGAGTAGCAGCACCACCAGCCAGTTCTTACGGAGGATGCGGATGTAGTCGCTGAGCTCCATGGTGCCTTTCGAGGAACGCTCTGTCTGCCCGGGTGTCGAGACGAGACAATCTCTATCAGTCTGTCACACGGGATCTTTTGGGACGGCCCCGGCTAGCGACACTCGCATTTCGAACACGTATCGAACGTGGGCGGCTGCGGGCCGCTCGTTCAGGTCCAAGCGTCAACTTCGTCGCCTAGCGTGACCGGCTGGTTGTCCTCGACAATCGGACGACGCAGTCGACCTGGGTCCTTCAGTTGCCGCCCAGCGCCAGGCGGATGAGACGCTCGACGGGGGCAATGGTGGAATCGAGTTGCGCCGCCGCTATGTCGTAGGTTCTCCGAGAGCGCCCGTATGGGTCGATGATGTCGTCGTCCTCCGGGGTAGCCAGCGGTGTCACCAAACCACGAAGACTGGCGATGCGCGACAATGCGAGGCTGAGGCGGTGGCGTGGGTCTGACCCCGCAGTTGCCATCGCTGAGTGCAAGTCTGTGTCACCGACGCTGTCGAGTAGTCGTGCCAGTTCACGGGCTGTGAAAGTGGTGCGGGTGAGGGACGGTTGGGTCTCGACAATCTGGCGCCTGTGCTCTCGCGACATCGCGATCGCAAGATCAATGCCGCTTAATGTGCTCGGTATCAGGCTCGCCGACCTGTGACGCAGCGCCCTTTCCCTGTTCACGCCGCGAGCCACCGCAAGCGCCACCGTCTCTGACGTCATCGGCATTCCCGCGCGAGCTCGCGTGCCAGCGCTCGAAACATTCACGTCGAGTTCCGCGAAGCGGTTGGAGAGCAGCTGCTCCGCGAGGGGCGATCGACAGATGTTCCCCGTACAAACGGTCACAATGTTGAGCACGAAACTTCCGATCTTTGATTGAAGAAGTGGATGCTGCCCGATGACGGGTACCGTTGAAAAGTGCCAGATCAGCATAGTGAGCCCTCGCGTTCCGCCGATGCAACGGCCCGGCTGGATGCCGGTGAGATCCTCGACGATCACTCGGGCTTCCGTCGGCGCCGGATGCGCACGGATTGGCGGTTCGGAGGACGAGCTGTCAGTAGGTGGAATTCTCGAGTGCTCGCCGCGGCGCTATTCGGCGCCGGGGTCGGAATGCTTGCCGCTGGCACCATCGGGCGTCTAGGCCAGTCCTGGGCTCCGGCCGCGTCCGCAGTCGCCGTGTCGCTGGGGCTCGGAGCCGCGATCGTGTACGCGCTGGTCAGGTCGCGCCCGGCAGGTCTGTTGCGGTTTCGCGCGGTAGACGTTCTGTGGGGATTAGGGCTCGGCCTTTCCTTGCGCCTCCTTCAGGGCGCCCTGAGCGACGTGAATCACCGGCCATTTCCCGCTCTTCCAGGCGTTCAGGCCGGGGAGTCGGACGGTTCCGTAGTGACAACCATCAGCCAAGCGTTGTTCGTGGGACCAGTTGCCGAAGAGTTTTTCTTCCGCGCGCTCGTTCTTGTTTCGATATACCAACTTCTCCGACGCAGCGTCGGATCGTTTGCCGCGGGCCTTACTGGGGCGCTTGCATCAGCGGGAAGTTTCGTCCTGCTTCACGCTGTCTTCGAATCTCTATCGCTATCCGACGGACTTCAATTGTTTGCTCTCGGTGTGGCTTGCTCCGCCGTCGTGCTTCTCACCGGGCGAATCTGGCCTGCTGTGCTTGCGCACATCGTTTACAACGCAAGCTTCGTTCTCTTGGCAACATTAGGGAGCGTCCTGGCCTGAAGCCGAGGTCTGCTCGGAACACACCGAACTACCGGGGGAAAGTCAGCTCTCGAGCGGCGTCGTACGTCTGCGGTGACGGATCGAGTCGTCTCCGGCAGGCTCACTCTCGGATCCGTACCGTTCGCGCGGGAACCCCGACGGCGATGCCGAGATCCGGCACGTCGGTTCGGACCACGGCATTTGCACCAACCACCGCTCCGTCACCGATATGAACTCCGCGCAGGATCGCGGCCGATCGTGCGATCCAGACGTCGGTGCCGATATTGACGGGGGCGGTGACGGTCTGGTCACGTATCAGTGTGCCGAGAGCAAGGCCATGGTCGGCGTCTCGAACGGATGTGAATTCTGCGAGCTGGGACGCCTGGCCCACGCGAATGCTGTTCGCCGCCGCGATGACGACATAGTGCATGATCTTGACGCCATCCCCGATCGCGAGCTCCGCGCCCGGATGAACGTCAACAATGGCGCCGACGCCAACGTAGACATCGTCGCCTATGCGAATCCCCCGTCCGGGTGGATGGCGCAACACAGCCCGTGAGTCGACCTCGAGGCGGTGCCCCACCTTTCCTCCCCACGCACGAATCCAGACCGTCCACGCGAGGCCCCGCACCCGGCGAGGGAGGCGCGCAACGGCCTCGGTGCCCTTGTGCAACAGGCCAGTCATGTTGCGGATCCCGTCGGCTCGTGGCGAGCATCGGCATGAACGGGCACGCGTCGCGTAAGCCGGGCTGGTGGCGAGTCTGCCGGGCCGGAACCCCTTCCGAGAATGAACATGGCGAGGGCGATCGCGAAAGCACCTTGGCTCGACGGAGTCAATGTGATCACACCCGTGAGCATGACGGGCGCGAGAACAGCGGCGAAAGGGAGGGACAGCATAGACGATTTGCGGGGGCCCCGCAGAATGATCCAGACCAACCACACGCCGATGCAGAGTCGCGCGATCGCGAGCACGAAACCGAGAACGCCTAGTTCGGTGACCCATCGAGGCATGTCGTTCTCCACTGCCAGTCCGATACCGAGGTTCTGTGCGGCAGTACTGGCGGCGCCCGGGCCGGAACCCATAATCGTGAACTGCATTGTCAAGAAGTCGAAGGTGCTTCCTAGCACACGGCCGCTGACATCCTCAGCTTTCGACGCCTGGTCCACCCGGAGGAGAAAGGAGTCGACCACGGTCGGAAAGAACGATGCGGTCGCGGCAACGACGCCAGCGATGACGGTCGTGAATGCCACCGCCACTCCCAGTGAGCGAAACGTTCCCAGCGCGACCATGATGTAGAGATAAGCGACGATCACGATCACGTCAGACACTACAGCTCCACGAGAACCGCTCAGGATCGTCATCACCGCGACGGCGAACAGGGTAGGTAGCGCTACCGATTTGCTGACGACCTTTGAGTTCAGGGCGACGAGAGAAGCGGCAAGCGCAAGCGGAAGCATCTGCGTGTGGCCCAGCGGCGAACTGAAGGTACCGCTCGCCCTCACCACGTCGCCCGGGTTGACGAAGTACGCCGTTCCGTCGCCAACCTGCTTGTTGATCACCGCAGCCGGCGAACTCAGCACCTGGGCGATCGTCAGCGGGAGGTTCACGACCGCGACGACGCATACTGCCCGTACCGCAGCGACGACGAGATTGCGCTTGTCAACGAGGGAGATGAAGCCGACTAGTAGGAGAGGAGCCACATATGATCGGATGCCGATCACCCCAACGGCCAGAGGATTTCCTCCGATGACGCTCGTGCACGCGACGACGAGCATGACCAGCATGAATATCCACACGAGGTACGGCTGACGGCGAGCGCGGCTCGAAAGCAGGGCGACTGCTAGAAGGGCGACCAATATGAAAGCATCGCGCGCGACATAAAAGGTGGAGTCCAGTCCTGGGACCCACTTTCGGACAGCGCCCTCGAAACCCCACAGAAGGATGTAGAGCGTGACGACGACGGCCGGTCCAGCTGAGATGACTGGCGACGACCGGATGCTCGTGCGGTTCGGCGGGTTCACGTGCCGTCTTCTCTCAGCCGCTTCAGGTCGGATGCACTGTAGGTCCGGCGGATCTGATGGTCGTTGCCGTCACTGAACGCGTTGGAAACCCCAAGCCCGCCGGATTGCGTATTCGGCACGCTCAAGAAGTCTCGAGGTCTGGCCGCGGCCTGACGAACCGGGATGCGAGTTCGAAGCGCCACCGCGTGGAGCCAGATGTCGTCCGCTTTAGGGCATACCTCGAGGAACGCCTCACCAAAATCGCGAAGTGCCTCCAGCATCCTCACGGGGTAGAACACGCCAGACACGCCGGTCGCGAAAACGCGGGCGGAGGAGACGGCGTCCTGTTGCCGAGACCAGTCCATGTAGCTCGCGATGTTGCCGCGGTGATCCAGCTCGATGTGATGTGCCCGGTGGGCCACGATCATCTCCCCCCTTGAGGCCGTCGCAGCGCGGAGAAGGGAACTCAGCCAATCACTGGGATACAGGATGTCGTCGTCCGCTGTGACAAGTGGTCGCGCGGGGGAGTCGGACTTGTTGCAGTGAGGGAAGTACTTGGTATGGGGGCCGAAATTGTCCGAGAAGCGGACGCTAAGTCCTCGCGCCATCAGAGATCTGATCCCAGGCGTTGGTCGCCATTCGGCTTCCGGGACATCAACCCACAGCGTGAGCGTTCGAGGCCGCATTGTCCCCGAACCTATGGCTTGGATGGCGATGTGTACACGGTTCGCACGCTGTCCATGTGTCGTAAGCGAGACATCGACATCCGCGTCTCCGAGGATTGATTCCGATGAACGAAATGTCTGTCGGTTTAGTTTGGCTGTGAGGAGTCGCGCATGAATCCGGCTCCGCAAGGCCCCGACCGCGCGATTCACCGGATTTCGCGCGTACGCTCGAAGCGTTGTCAAGTCAATCACGCGCCTTGATGTCTCGGATGTAACCCTTGTAGCGGGTGAAGTAGAGGCCCTCAAGCCCTGATTTCACGGCCGTCACACGGGAGCCGACCTGAAGAGTGCCCTCCGGGCCAACAGTACGCGCCGCCACCGCGCCCATCCCGACCACGCACCGACTCTCCACCACGGTGCCCGGGGTGAGCGCGACGTTGGAGGAGATAATGCAGTAGTCGCCAATGACGATGCTCGAGGACGTCTGGGCAGCCGACCGCCATTCGATTCCATGGGTTATGAACGTCGACCTGACGCCGGCGACCGTCGTGTGGTGACCGATGCTTACGCCTCCGCTGCAGTCGAGGTAGTGACGCGCAGTAATCGCCGCGTCATTGTCGAGTCGCAGATAACCGCCTCCACGCGCCTCAACGAGGGGGAGTGCCGATGAGATCCAGTTCCATTGGCCGATCCGAGCGCGTGCGCCGAGCCGTACCTCAGCCATATCTCGAAAGACGTTGAAGGGGCCAATGCGTACGTGATCCCCGAGCTTCACCACGGTTAACCGGAGGTAGAGGCCCGGTCCGATCTCTGTGCTCCGCCCGATCTCCCAACCAAGGATCCGCAAGAGATAGTTCTTGAAGGTCGATGTGGGCAGCGTTCCCACTAAAGCCACTAAGAGGTGCCTCATGTCGTTTCTCCCCTCAGATCACTGCGCTCATGTCCGGAATTTCGTTCGCGACCCAAAACATCGAAGACAAGTCCGGCGATCGCTTGTTCATACGGCGCCCAGAGGAGACTACGCGCTCGCACATGGGCCGCTTCGCTCATCGCCTCCGCGAGCTCCAAGTCGTCTGCGAGCTTCTCGAGGCGCTCCCGAATGGCGGAGGCCGATCGGATAGGAACGATCCAGCCTTCCACACTGTCCGTGATGAGGTCTGGCGCGGCCGTGTTCGCCGTCGCGATGATCGGCAAGCCCTGCGACAACGCCTCTGTGAGAACAAGCCCGAAGCCCTCGAACAAGGATGGAAACACCAGCACATCTGCCCCACGCATCAGTTCGAGCACCTGACCGTGGGGGGCCGAGGGTATCCATGAGACACCAGCCAGGGCTCGGTCGAGCGCCCTCGACTCACCACCCTTGAGTCCGACGACCGTTACATCCACCGCGGAGCCCATCTGCTGAACCGCCTCAAAAAAATAGGACACTCCCTTTCGCTGGCTGAGGCCGCCCACAAAGAGAACGCGTAGCGAGCCCGGACGGCGACGTCGTCGGCTGCCGAGGACGGCTGGAGCACCATAGGGAACGACTTCGACGGGCGGCAGGACGCCCGGGTATTCGGATAACGAATCACGCGTAAAAGTGCTTGCGGTGACAATCCGCGTGGCCAGCCCTATCTCTGAGTCTTTCCGATCTTGGCGGGCTTTTCGATCGGAGTACTTGCGGTGCGAAAGAGTGCCTGCCCACTCAGGTTGAAGATCTGCTTCCTCGTCCAAGAGTCGCTCGCCCGCGCGCCAATATGCGATTGGTAGATCGTAGATTCGTGGTATTCCCAAATCTGACGCGGCGGTGAACGACCTTAGTGAAGAGTCCTCGTACCCGTAGACGGCGCTCGTGTGACTACCGATTCGTCGAGCAACCGCAGAGTCGATCGATCGCAATGAAGCGTCGACCGTCGCACTCGGGAAGAACCTCTTCGCGGCGGTCCGTTGCTTGACAAGCCGCGTGAGCTCTGAGAACGGATGCGCACGCGTGTGCTCGTGCACGAGTTGTGGCAAGGACCGGCGGGACAGTGTGGCCCCGAACGGTGTATTCCGAAGAATTCGGGCGGCCCGCGTTGTGTCCAGCGTTGTGTGAAACTCCGACAGCAATTCAGCTTCAGACAGCGCGGACATAGCATGACGTACATTAGAGTTTAAGACAGGAAATCCGGAAATCACGCCGCTTCGGGGGGTCATGCGATTGCCGCCTTTGTTGCAAGTTTACCCGCGTGGTCTGTAACAGCATCATGCATGCTCAACGTCCATTCATTTCGCGAGCTCGAGCTCGTGAGAGTCCCGCAAGAATACGAACAACCTGGGTGAGGAGCGCAGGCGTGCACTGTACGACAAACATCACGCTCACGTCGGTTACGGAATTAAGTGGGAGAACAAAAGCGCACAGCAGCAGAGCGGCCACCGAAAGCGGGATGTAAAGCCAGGACCAATGCACCCAACCGCGTGCTTGTCCGATTACGTTCATCGCCTGTGCAAGATTTGCTATCCCGTATCCTGCGGCGAACAAAACCAACGGAAGGGTCAAGTTGGAGTAGCCCGACCCGAGCAGGGCGAGCAAAAGGGGAGATGCTGCCCATACAAGAGAGATAAAGCAGACGACGATCGCAAGGTAGCTGAAGAATGAGCCGGCGACAAGCTTACCAAGTCGTCGCCAGTCTCCTGGCGCACGGGCGAAACGTGGGGCAATAATATCCGAGACGACGGCATTCAGCACGACAAACGCTACGGCGAACCGTGAAAGCGCCGACATCTCGGCGACAATACTCGGGTCACCGCGGAAACTGGCTATCGCCAGCAACGCCTGCTCGGAGATCACGAGGAAAACCGTCATGGGCAGCACGCGTCGGATGTTCGACCAAAACTCAGGCGCGTTATCGGTCGGCGTTGACCTCATCATCTGCCCGGCCTTCGAACCCGCCGCAAATGCGGCGACCGTAGCCGTCGCGACAAGCAGGCCACCTACGAGTAGGTACGCAGCAGATGCAATGTTGAACCACAGCCCAATGCTGACGATGGCGAGTCGAAGAACTGCCGCGCCGATGTCGACTGCTTGCATATAACGGGCACGCAGCTCCAGACGGTAGAACACGCGCAAAAGCCCGCCGGCAAGAGTCGGCAGGAGGGTGAATACGAGGATTGCGACGAATAGGATGCAATCGCCAGTCGTGGCGCCGTTCTGTATCAACAAGACGGCGGCCCACGTGCCGGCCCCCGCAATGATCGGGGCTCCAAAAATGTAACGAACTCGAAAAGCGCGCGCGAACAGCCCCGCAAGAGCGGTTTTGTCCTGATGTAAGGCTCCGCCGATAGACATAACGGTCGCATTGATGCCGGAATCCGCGATGAGGGCGGCAGCTGCTACGATCGCGATGACAACAGAGTATTGAGCGTATTCCGGTTTATCTAGCGAGCGAACAACGAGAACACCTGTCGCAAAGCCAAGCGCCTGGCTGAGGGTTTGAGCTGCTCCATGTTGCGCGGCCACCCTGACCGCCCGGAAGTTCAAATGTCCGCGCAAGATCAGCCGTCGTCTCGCGAAGGGCGCGCGAAAGCCGCCGAACCCGGCCGGCCACCATCTTGGCGAGTTCCGTGAATGTGTTCCAAGATCAGTTCGGCTATAGCCTGATGGCCACAGTCGTTCGGGTGGAAATGGTCGGCAAGATAGTCGCCCCAGCGGTTGACCACGCCAGCGACGGGGACGAAGTCGGCGCCTGCAATGCGCTCCGTTATCCGTCCGTACCGCAGCTGCTCGTAAACGGAGCCTGGGAAGTAGCGATCGTCTATGTCCGGTGGACCCAGAATGATCACCCGCGCACCAAGACCCTCGCAGCTTTCCTTCAGCAAGCGAAGGTCCTTCGAGTAGGTCGGCAGCGAAGCCAACTGATGGGTGCCAAAGAGCCAGGCCAGCACGTTCTTCAGTCGCCACCTGATCTCAGATTCGAGGATCTCGGCTGCACGACGACTTTTCCTCGTCGAGAAGTATGGGCGGGGGTCCATCCATCCGAGTCGGCGCCACCTCGCCGGGAGTGGCAGCCATTTTGGGAGGACGGGCCGTAGAATGGGCTCCGTAACACCGTGGGCAATTATGGCGACCGTGCCTGAGACGGGCTCACGTTCGAATGCGGACAACGATTGGCTGACGGTCCAACCCGTATTGCTGTAGTCGACCAACTCCATGTCGAGACGGTGCGCAATTAACTCACCGTACTTTTGCTGACGGACGCCCAAGCCCATTGCGATCGAGTCGCCGAAGAGAAGTAGCCGCCCGTTTGGGTGTGCCGCGTTTGAATTGATCTCAGTCACGTGGTGCCCCCGGCGTGAGGTTGATGTGCGAAGGCGTCCATCCGCGCCGCGACGGAAGAGCGTCTATCCACCGCTGCGCGACTGAAGGCCATGAAAATTCCTCACGCGCATATTCCCTCATCGCGTCGGCGGCGTCAGGGTAGTTGCGGACGAGGCGCATAACCGCATCGGCTATCGTCTGCGCGTTCGGCGAGGTGATTCGCGCTCCCGCCTTTTCGGGGAGATTTCCCGCGGCGCCTACGCGGTCACTGACGACGGCAGGAATTCCGTACATTGCAGCTTCTGCGAATGCCAGTCCAAAGTTTTCGTCGTCACTGGGCAGGACGAAGATGTGCGAACTCTCCAGAAGGGTGGACTTGTCAGTCCCGCCGACTGGTCCCACGAAATGGGCTCTACCCCGCAGTCCGAGTTCATCCGCGAGCGATTTGAGTGAAGCGATGTAGTCCGAGGATCCGTCGCCGGCAATCGTTAGCCGAGCGTCCACTCCGCGGTCCATGAGAACTCTGGTGGCCTCGAGAACTAGATCCAGTCGCTTCTTCTTTGCGATCCGGGAAAGTGTGACCAGCTGTACCGGCTGCTCGAAGCGAAGTTTTGGTCGGCTTGGGGTTCGAGGAAATTCAGCCCCCGCGCCGACGACGGTTATGCGTTGACGGGCTATCGAGTCGGGTAGTTCCTCTTTCTCCATGGAAGATGCCACGACGAAGTGGGCCCTGGAGTTCACCAGCCAACCGCCGAAAAGATTAAAAATAAACTTTTTGGTTCGAGACTTGTGACGATCGTATCGTGTGAGCGCCCCGTGGGGCATGACGACCACGGGGATCCGCTGTGCGCCCGCATATAAGGCGATCAAAGGAACCCACCAAAGATAGTAACCGTGGATGATGAGGACCTGCGAGTTCGATATTTGCCGTAAGAGCCTTTTATAGAGCGCCCAAGAACGTGTGTCTAGCTCCGTTGGTGCAACTCTCGGAAAGTCTTCACGCGAGGACATCTCGTGTAGTAGAGAATCCGACGAGGCGCCCTTCATCGCTACGAGACGCACGTCCTTACCAGCCCGGTTCAATGCGAAGTTCACCTCGAGGGAGTGGCGTGCGGGTCCACCATCCGAACGCGCCAGGGTGTTCACGACCTGTGTGATCGTGCTTTTTCCGATTGCGTCAGGCGCCATCGGTCTTAGTCTCTATGTCAGCCGCATGCCCTCGAGCTAGTTCGCGAGTTTTCACGCCGATCTGCCAATAATAGGTGGCGAGAGCGATCGCGTAGTCGAATCCCGCTCTACCGTCGAGTAGGCCTAGCCGCAGAATATATGCATAACAAAAAAAGATCAGTGGCTTCAATGGAACGGCGTCGAACAGTCGACCTTTAGTCGTCCGACGTGAGGCAATTTCTCTTCTGACGTCGGAGTTCTGGCGAAGGTAGGCTTCCCAGTCTGAATATTTGTTATGCCGAGAGAACCAACTGGATACCGGGTCGAGATCATTATGGAGGAGGCGACCGCTCAGGCGTCCGATTTGCCCACGAGCCTCGGGCTGATAATGTCCTTCGAGCTCCCCCATGCCGGGGGCTCCAAGATCGTTCATGACGGGAAATTCGACGAACCCCGGCCTGACAAGACATCGCTTCGTGACCCGATGGCCGTGCTTGAGCACTTGTCCCGCGAAGACGTAGTCAAGGTCGATATCGAATGCAACCTCCCGCACGGGATTTGCGAACAGAGCGCGCAATTCGGCAATTAATTCAGGGCGCGGTGATTCATCTGCGTCGATGAACATGACCCAATCGTGGAGTACCGAGAGATTTTGTAGCTGCCACTGCTTTTTCTTGGGATATTTGCCATCCCATGAAAAGTTGACGACTTGGGCGCCCATTGCGCGTGCGATCTGCTGAGTCCGGTCCTCGCTCATCGAGTCCACGACGATCACCTCAGCGAAGTCACGGAGCGCGTCGAGGCACTCTCCGATGCCGACCTCCTCATTTTTTGTCTGTACGAGGGCCGTCACGGGGATCTTGGAGCTCATCGGTTTGCTCCGTCCTTCGTGAATCTTGTTCCGATCTCGCTTGCGGGGTTTCCTCGAACGACCGATCCCGGCCGTACTTTTCCGCTGACCACGCTGAGCGGAGAAACCAGGGCGGATCGGCCGATTTCAGACCCACCGAGTACCACGCACCGGCTGGTCACCCAGGCGCCAGCGCCGACCCGAATCGGGCTGGTGATCAGGCCCATGTCGACCCGATGAGCGTGACTGCCGGTGGTCAGAAAGGTCTCCTGTGAGATGACGACGTCTGAGCCGATGTAGATGTGGTCCTGGTTGTGAAACCACACCCCTTCGCCGATCCAAGATCGGTCCCCGACGTGCAGCTTCCAGGGGAACTTGACGCGGGTGCGGGGGCGGAAGATGACGCCCCGTCCAATCTCAGCCCCAAAACTCCGGAGAACTCGGATTCGTAGCCCAGAGCTGATTTGCCAAGCGTTCGTCACGAACAGCAACTCGCATAGTGCCCAGAGGTAGACCTTCCACCTCGGTTGGTCCCACGCGGCCTTCTCGCCTGGAGCCCTGGAGAGATCGATCACCGGAACGTCGCTCACAATGTCCCCTTCTTGTAACTGTCTCGTAATGATGACCGCTGTAGGGTTCGGACCGTGCAGCAACCTTCGCGAACGCTCGTCTTCGGGCTCAACTACCCTCCGGAGACTACGGGTATTTCCCCCTACACGGCTGCCATGGCTGTCGGCCTCGTACGACGCGGACACCATGTTCGCGCTCTGGTTGCGCACCCCCATTATCCGGAATGGAAGATTGCAGCAGGTTACGGGCAGTGGTCGAGGGGCGAAAACATGAACGGCGTCCGCGTTCTCCGACTCAGGCATTTCGTACCCAGGAACCCGACGCCGTTTCCTCGTGCTTTCTCCGAAGTGACATTTGGGTTACGTCAGGTATTCACGCGATGGGGTCGCCCGTCGTCGATCATCGCGGTGTCGCCGGCCCTTCTTTCTTCGGCGCTCGTGCGTCTGCGAGCCGCAATCACTCACTCGCGAACCCCGTTCGTGGTGTGGGTGCAGGATCTTTATGGTCTCGGAGTCGTTGAGACGGGGCAGGGGGGAGGAACAGGTGCGCGTGGGATCCGCCTGATCGAGCGGTGGCTACTCAGGTCTGCGACGACAGTGGTGGTAATTCACGACCGGTTCGCTGATCGTGTTCATGATGACTTCGGCGTGTCGAAGGAGCGTATCCAGGTGATCCGCAACTGGACTCATCTGCCCGCTTTTCCCACAGCTGACGTCGTTTCCGTTCGAAGGTCCTACGGGTGGAGCGACGATGAGATTGTGGTTGTGCACACCGGCAACATGGGAGTGAAGCAGGGGTTGGAGCACGTGGTCGACGCTGGGCGGCTCGCTCACCTGCAAGACTCCAGAGTTCGCTTCATCCTGGTCGGCAACGGATCGCAGCGTGATGAGCTGCAGCAGCGTATTGCCGGGCAGGCCACGACAACTCAGATCCTGCCGCCGCTCGACGACCTATCCTTTGGTGAGATTCTCCAATCTGCAGACATTCTGCTCGTGAATGAGCTGCCGGGCGTCGCCGAGATGGCGGTACCCAGCAAGCTGACTTCATACTTCGCATCCGGCCGGCCCGTGCTGGCAGCGACTGACGCCAGCGGAATCACCGCCCAGGAGGTGCATGCTGCCGAGGCGGGCATTGTGGTTCCTGCGGGGGACCCGGCGGCACTTCTAGCCGGAGCCAGGAGGTTGGCCGCTGATCGCCAGGCTGCCGCGCGCCTCGGCGCCAATGGCAGGCGCTACCGGGAGACGGTTCTGGCCGAGGCTTCCGCCATACAGCGATTCGATAGTCTTCTGGGGGATCCCACCACCGACGATGCGGCGAAGCATTCTGCCTAGTCCAACCTCTCGACCAAGATCGGCAAAAAGTTGACCAAGCGCGCACTCATCACCGGCATCACAGGCCAGGACGGGTCCTACCTGGCGGAACTGCTCCTGTCGAAGGGGTACGAGGTTCACGGACTCATCCGTCGAGCGTCCACCTTCAACACCCACCGCATCGACCATCTGTACGTCGACTCACACGACCCGGAGGCGAAGCTCTTCCTTCACTACGGAGACCTGTCCGACGGTGCACGTCTCGTGACCCTCATGTCCGAGATCAACCCGGACGAGGTCTACAACCTGGCAGCGCAGTCGCACGTGCGTGTCTCGTTCGATGAGCCCGAGCACACCGCTGATACCACTGGAACCGGAACCATCCGCCTCCTCGAAGCCGTTCGCCTCTCCGGCATCCAGACGAAGTTCTATCAGGCGTCGACGTCGGAGCTTTACGGCGCGACACCGCCGCCGCAGAACGAAGAAACTCCGTTCTACCCGCGTTCGCCGTACGCGGCCGCCAAGCTGTACAGCTACTGGATCACCAAGAACTACCGCGAGGCGTACGACATGTTCGCGGTCAACGGCATCCTCTTCAACCACGAGTCGCCGCGTCGCGGTGAGACGTTCGTGACGCGCAAGATCACGCGCGCGGTTGCCCGCATTAAGTCCGGCGTGCAGAAGGATCTCTACCTCGGCAACCTCGACTCGATCCGCGACTGGGGGTACGCGGCGGAGTACGTCGAAGGTATGTGGCGCATGCTTCAGGCCGACACACCCGAGGACTTCGTGCTCGCCACCGGCGTGGGCTACACGATCAGAGACTTCCTCGAGGTCTCGTTCGGCCACGTCGGCCTGGACTGGGCAGAGTTCGTGAAGTTCGACGAGCGCTACCTGCGTCCGACCGAGGTCGACGCCCTCATCGGCGATCCGACGAAGGCAGCCGACAAGCTCGGCTGGGTGCCCTCGGTGCACGGAGACGAGCTGGCGAAGCTCATGGTCGACGCAGACGTCACGCTCCTCGAGCGGGGCTCCGAGTGGATCGACACAGTGTCGCTCCCGACCTGGAGCAACCGCGACATGCTCGGAGCGCGCGCGTGAGCACCGCCGTTGACGGAGTGCAGTACACCCCGGGTGAGCTCGACCGCGACGCGACCTTCTACGTCGCCGGTCATCGCGGGCTCGTCGGGTCGGCCATCGTGCGCAAGCTTGAGGCCTCGGGATTCGAGAACGTCGTGGGCAAGCCCTCGGCAGAACTCGACCTGAAGGACCGTGCCGCGGTCTTCACCTACATGGGAGAAACGAAGCCGAAGTACGTCGTGCTGGCTGCGGCCAAGGTGGGCGGCATCCTGGCGAACTCCACCTATCCCGTGGACTTCTTGAGTGACAACATGCGCATCCAGGTCAACGTGCTCGACGCCGCTCTCGCGAACGACGTGGAGCGAGTGCTGTTCCTCGGCTCGTCCTGCATCTACCCGAAGTTCGCCGAGCAGCCGATCCGCGAGGACTCGCTGCTGACGGGGCACCTCGAGCCCACAAACGACGCGTACGCCATCGCGAAGATTGCCGGCATCCTGCAGACCCAGGCTGTGCGCCGCCAGTACGGCCTGCCGTGGATCAGCGCAATGCCGACCAACCTGTACGGTCCCAACGACAACTTCTCGCCGAAGGGGTCGCACGTGCTGCCGGCGCTCATCCGCCGCTACGACGAGGCCGCGCACTCCGGCGCCACGAGCGTCACGAACTGGGGGACCGGCACGCCTCGCCGCGAGTTCCTGCACGCGGACGACATGGCGGATGCCTGCTTGCATCTCATGGAGCACTACGACGGCCCGGACCAGGTCAACGTCGGCACCGGTAGCGACGTGACAATCCGCGAGATTGCCGAGACGATCGCGCGCGTCACCGGGTACGCCGGCGAAACCAAATGGGACACGTCGAAGCCCGACGGGACCCCGCAGAAGTTGCTGGACGTCTCCAAGCTCGCTGAGGCGGGGTGGACGGCATCCATCTCGCTCGAAGAAGGCATGGAGCGCACCGTCGCGTGGTATCGCGATCACGTCGACACCATTCGCGAGTAGATGTTCCGACACATTGTGTTGTTCCGGGTCCGTGACGACGTCACGGACCCGGACCTGTCTGAGGCACTCAACGAGTTGCGCGCGGTCGGAAAGGCACCGGGTGTCACCGCGTGGACCATCGAGATGTCACTCGACACCCGCAAGGGGCGGGTCATCGTCGAAGATGGCAGCTTCGTGGACCGGTCCGCATTCGAGACCTGGCGGGCCGGTGGCGCCCACAAACGGGTTGCTAAGCGTATGGCGGGGCTAGCCGACTGGTGGGTGGGGGACTGGGAGACGGACGCCCGGTAACCGGGTCTGCGCCGGCGGCGACGATCGGCCATAAGAGTTTAGAGCTCGGTCGAGCGGCATTGGTCAGCGAGAGTGCGCGCGTCGCAGGGGGCGCCGACTCGCGACATTTCGCGCATACCGGAAAAGCGACTCGCCGCGCAATGTCCCCCAATTGGGGGACGGCTGGACCTTTATCCTGTCTGCAGTTTGTCCAAGTCGTCTATCCGCATCTCAAAGGTGAGGGCTCATGCGAAACGAAAACATGCAGTTCGAGACAGGTCGCGCAATCTGGACGAATGTCGTTGCCATCGTGCTCGTCTGGACGGCCGTCGTCGCCCTCGCCCTGGCGGGGTTGACCATGCTCAGCGTCCAGGGGGACATGGGGGCGTTGATGCTCGTAGCGGCTCTTGTCATCGCCGCCCCGGCGGCGGCGATGAGCCAGCAGAGGAACTCAGTCTGAGAGCTTGATACACCCTGTAGCGCGGCGTCGAGGGATCTGAGCCCACGCGATTCCAATTGACTCCCCACACGCGCGAGCCAGCATCCTGCGTCGCTGATTAGCCAGGCGCGCCGTTGAGGTGCGGCGGCATCCGCCCGGCGTAGACAGGGCCGTGTTCGTTCGTGCAACCTCTGTTCGGTCGCTGCGTGCGCTCGGGTCGTGCATCAAGTGGGCTGGACCCGCGCCAGGGCCGGGGGTTATAGGCCAAAAAGAGTGGATGGGATCTCGATCTAGCCGCGTGATTCCGGGGTAGAACGGGGATTGGTATGGTCCGCGACCCTTAGTTGTGGTCCTTCCCTCGAATCAGGGCTCGTGCGTGGTATGCGGGTCGAGGCTGGTGAAGAACGGGCGGCACCCCTCCGGGACGCAGCGGTGGCGGTGCCGGTCGTGCGGGTCTTCCAGCATCCGTCGGCGCCCCGACGTCACCCGCCGTGAGCAGCTGCACCGGTTCTTGACCTGGCTGATGGGCAAGGCCTCACAGGTCGAGCGTGCCGGCTCCCGCAGTGCCCGCTCGTTCCGGCGCGACACCGCCTGGTGCTGGGCCCTCGAGCCGCGCCTGCCGGTCACGGGGGAAGTGCACGAGGTGATCCTGGTGGATGGCATCTGGATCGAAACGTGGTGTCTTCTCATCGCCCTCACCACCACCAACACCGTCGTGGGATGGCAATGGGCAGCCCGGGAATCCGCCGCCGCCTGGGGCGCGCTGTTCGAGACCATTCCCGCCCCGACGGTGGTGGTCACCGACGGCGGCTCCGGCATCCGATCTGCCCTCGCCCTGCACTGGCCAGCCACCGCCATCCAACGCTGCATCTTCCACCTACAACTGAACGTCACCCGCGAATTGACGCGGAACCCGCGCCTGCGAGCCGGCAAAGACCTCCGCCAGATCGCCCTCACCCTCAGCGGCATCCACACCGTCGAAGACGCCATCACCTGGCGACTCACGCTGGAAGCCTGGTGGAAGACCTACGGGCACATGCTGCGCGAACGCACCCTCTACGACAATGGCCACTTCGGCTACACCCATAAACCGCTCCGCAAAGCCTGGGCGATCTTGCACCGTGTCGCCGAGAACGAACACGCCTTCACCTTCGTCCGCCATGACGCCCCGAGAACCACCTCACGCCTGGAAGGGCTCAACTCCCAGATCCGGCATCTGCTGCGCCACCACCGCGGCATGCCGATCGAGCATCAACGCCGCGCCGTCGAATGGTTCCTGCTGCTTCACGAAGTCCCCATCGACCTCGCCCACCAATACGCCCACGCACCCGTGCCACCGATCCCGCACGAGGAGACAACGATCGACGTCGAAGACTCCACCCCAGCCCTCTACGACAACGGCCTCGACGCCTCAGAAGGCCTCTGGCTCAGAACAGGATGGGCAGGACGCGGATGACACGCCCAACCCCATCCACTATTTCTGGCCTATAAGCCAGGGCCGGACTATCTGCGAGAAAAGGCAGAAGGCCCCGGATCTTGCGATCCGGGGCCTTCCTCTTGTTGCGGGGGCAGGATTTGAACCTACGACCTCTGGGTTATGAGCCCAGCGAGCTACCGAGCTGCTCCACCCCGCGGCACAAGAGAAAACATTACCCACAGATGAACGAAGCCGCAAATCCTGGCACCCCGCCCGGGAGTGTCGCGAGAGAATAGCCCGGTGAGCAGCAATATCGACGATCTCGACGACGGACGCCCCGAAACGCCCGCCCAGCGTGCCGACCGCAACTGGAACGAGATTCTGCAGGAACTTCGGGTGCTGCAGACCGGTACGCAGATCCTCACCGGCTTCTTGTTGGCGCTGGCGTTCCAAGCGTCCTTCGCCGAGCTCGACCCGGCCCAGCGAGTGTTCTACCTGGTGCTGATCTGTCTCGCGGCGCTCAGCGCGGTTGTGGCCCTGGCGCCCGTGGCGCTTCATCGAGCGGTGTTTCACCTGCAGGTGAAGCCGGCGCTCGTGCGGGTCGGGCACAACGCCCTCCGGGGAGCGCTCGCGTTGGTGTCCCTGCTGCTGGTCGGCGTCGTGGCATTCGTGTTCGACGTAGTCGTGGGGTTCTGTGGTGCTGTGGCGTCCGGGGTCGTGCTCGGAGCGATCATCCTCGTACTGTGGATCGTGGTGCCGGTGTACGTCCGGCGCCGGGGGAGGCTGAGCGCGCGATGAGTCACGACACCGTCGGTATCGCCGTCGCGCAGTTCGCCCCGTTGGCATCTCGCGAGGGCAACCTGGCCGACATCTCCGACGCCGCGCGCACGGCCGCTTCTCGAGGTGCGCGGGTCGTCGTGTTCCCCGAGTACTCCAGCTACTTCGTCGACCCCTTCAACTCCTCGCTCGCAGAGAACGCCGAAGACCTCGACGGCCCCTTCGTGCAGGCTCTCGTCGCCCTGGCCTCCGAGCTCGACATTGTCGTGGTCGCGGGTCTGGTTGAGCGCGCTGACGACGGTCGTCGTGTGCGCAACGCTGTCGTGGCGGTGGGTGCCGACGGCATCCGGGCCGTGTATCGAAAGCTCCACCTGTATGACGCTTTCGGTCAGCGTGAGTCCGACTGGGTCGAGCCGGGCGAGATCGCGCCTCCCCAGACGTTCGAGGTCGGCGGACTGCGATTCGGTCTGATGACCTGTTACGACCTCCGGTTCCCCGAGGTTGCCCGCACGCTCGCCGACGCGGCCGTCGATGTCGCGCTCGTGCCGGCCGAGTGGGTGCGCGGTCCGCTCAAGGAGCATCACTGGAAGACGCTGCTCACCGCTCGCGCGATCGAGAACACGTTCTTCGTGGCCGCCGCGGATCACCCGCCGCCCCTCGGCGTCGGGCACTCGATGATCGTCGACCCGCAGGGCGTGGCACTCGCTCAGGTCGGGACGGCAACCGACGTGGCGGTGGCGCACGTTGACCCTGGTGCGATCGCGCGCGTGCGGCGCGTAAACCCGGCCCTGGAGCTGCGGCGGTACCGGGTCACGCCGCGCTGAGTGGGTCGCGGGGCTTGAGACTGGCTCAGCAGCCGCCCACCTCAGTTGAACGTCATCCCCGCCAACCGCTCCGCCGCATCCTTCAGCACCTCCACCCGCTTGCACGCGGCGAAGCGCACCAGGGTGGCGTAGTCGCCGCGGTGCTCCGGTGTGACGAAGGCGGTGAGGGGAATGCCGACCACTCCGGCGCGGGCGGGCAGCTCGCGGCAGAACGCGTCGGCGTCGGTGGCGCCGAGTGGGGCGGCATCCACCACCGTGAAATACGAGCCCGCGGGGGAGGACACGTCGAACCCCGCCGCGCGGAGCCCCGTGCCCAGCAGGGCGGCCTTGGCGGCCATCTCCGACGCGACCGAGGCGAAGAAGGCACCGGGCAGGCGCAGGCCGACGGCGATCGCCGGTTGGAAGGGCGAGCCGCCCACGTAGGTCAGGTACTGCTTGACCGCGAGCACGGCCGACACGAGATCGGCGGGGCCGGTGACCCAGCCGGTCTTCCATCCGGTCAGCGAGAACGTCTTACCGCCCGACGAGATCGACAGGGTCCGCTCGGCCGCCCCGGGGAGCGTCGCGATCGGCACATGCGGCCCGTCGAACACGAGGTGCTCGTACACCTCGTCGGTGACGATGATCGCGTCGTGCCGGTGGGCGAGGCGCACGACCTCGTCGAGCACCTCGCGAGAGAGCACCGTGCCCGTCGGATTGTGCGGGTCGTTCACGAGGATCACGCGCGTGCGGTCGGTGACAGCGGATGCCAGGCGCTCGAGATCGGGCTGGAAGTCGGGCCACCGCAGCGGCACCGGCACGAGCTTCGCGCCCGAGAGGGCTACGCAGGCCGCGTACGAGTCGTAGTAGGGCTCGAACACCACGACCTCGTCGTCGGGGGAGTCCACCAGGGCGAGCAGGGTCGCGGCGAGCGCCTCGGTCGCCCCGACCGTGATGAGCACCTCGCGCTGCGGGTCGAGCTCGATCCCGTAGAAGCGCTGCTGGTGCTCGGCGACGGCGGACAGCAGGTCGGGAAAGCCGCGCCCCGGCGCGTACTGGTTGACGCCCGACGAGATGGCCGCGCGGGCGGCATCCAGAACCGCTTCGGGCCCGTCCTCGTCGGGAAATCCCTGCCCCAGGTTGAGAGCCCCGGTCGCGGTGGCGAGGGCACTCATCTCGGCGAAGATCGTGGGGACCGACGAGCCGTCGGGGGCGAGCAGGCCCGCGCCGCGGGCGGTGCGCTGCCAAGCGCCGGGGATGTGTCGCATGGATCCAGGATGCCGCACGGCAGGCCGGCGCAAGCGGGAATGCCTCGCGGTCGCTTACTGCTAGACCCATAGAGAGGGCCCACGCCCGTCATAGGTGGTCCACAGGATTGGTGGTCATCGTAGAAGCACCTGGAACAAGGAGCATCCCATGAGCGACAACACGGACAACCGCCCCGCGGGCGACCACAACAGCCACCTCGACAACTCCGCCGCGAACGGCGCCGTTCCCGCGTCGCCGCAGCCCGAGTCCACCACCCCCGCTGCGCCGCGCTACGACGTGCCGCCGGTGCCCACGCGTTCGCCGGCCTCGGCCGCCGCCGCCTGGCCCGCGCCCGCCGCCGGCACCGCACCGCAGCACCCCGGTTATGCCTCGGCACCCTCGGGTGCGACGACGCCGACCGGTCAGGCCTTCGGCCCCGCCGCCACCGACGCGCACCCCACTCTCGCGATGCCGTCCTCGACGTCGACCGCCCCCCGCAAGAAGAGCTCGGTGCCGCGCGTCGCGGCCCTTCTCGTCGCGGCCGCCCTCGTCGGCGGTGGCGCGGGCCTCGGCGGCACCTACGCCGGCCTCAACCTCTGGGGCGGCTCGAACA
>Ga0308171_1001660_pt1 | contig 27949 bp, 37 predicted proteins | sample PhyGR1_FD_202135 | JGI IMG/M metagenome (GOLD analysis project Ga0308171, IMG submission 202135) | Phyllosphere microbial communities from UC Gill Tract Community Farm, Albany, California, United States - DLSLSG.R1 | ecosystem: Host-associated > Plants > Phyllosphere > Unclassified | place: USA...
CCATCAATGCCGGTCAGATCGAGAAACATTTCATCGATAGAATACTGCTCGACTTTGGGCGTCATATCTTCCAGAGCAGACATCACGCGCTGGCTAAGGCTATGATACAGCGCATAATTTGAGCTAAAGACATGCACTTTTTCCGGAAAGTCCAGCGTCTTTATCTGGAACCAGGGTGCCCCCATTTTTATACCCAGGGCTTTGGCTCCTTTACTGCGGGCAATCACACAGCCGTCGTTGTTCGAAAGGACGACGACGGGTTTTCCCCGCAAGTCAGGCCTGAACAGGGCCTCACAGGACGCATAAAAGCTGTTCACGTCAGCCAGACCAAACATCGGCATGGTTACCTCCGGCGCGCCTCAGTATTGTGGAAAAACCAGGTGACCACGCCCAGCAGGTGCAGCTCCTCAGGGTAAATCACCGGATAGGCCGGGTTCATCGGGCGCAGGGCAATCTGTGGGTGCAGCTGCAGGCGCTTGACGGTGAACTCCCCGCCAACCTCTGCGATGACGATGTCTCCGTGGCTGCCTTCTTTCGCACGATCAACGACCATCACGTCCCCGTCGTACAGTCCGAGGTCTTCCATACTGCTGCCGCTGGCGCGCACAAAAAACGTGGCGGCCCGGTGGGTGATGCAGAGCTCGTTCAGATCCAGCTCGGCCTCGACGTAGTCGGTGGCAGGGGAGGGGAAACCGGCCGCGCAGCGCTCAACAAACAGCGGGATGCGCATGACGGGGCGGATGTCGGCAGGCCTGAATATCGTCAGCCCGCCCCGGGAGGATGTCGTTTTCATGGCTCCGCTCTCCGGACTGAATGGCCTGAGACCGGGGCGGTTGTGAGTGAGTCTGACATGGTAAATTTCCTCCCTAAATAATACTGTATATAAAAACAGTATTATTGAGCCGGAGGCGCATGGCAAGAGGAACGAAACGGTACTCTGTCAAAGGAATGCCTATGTTACTGAGCAGGCTAATTATTTTTTTGTCAGGCAGTTTCAGTCAGGGGAGCGCGTAAGCAGTCTTTGCCGGAAAAGGTGAAATGACGCTTCCTCGACACGGCTGTTCGTTCCTCGCTGCGCTGCGGTACGCCTCAGCCATGTTCTGCGGCGAGCGTTGCCACCTTGCGTTTTAAGGGCGGAATAATCGCACAGTTTAATTGTTGTGCGGGGAGAATGAGTGTTTTATCTTCCGGGAAAGCGACAGACGGAGGAAGCATTTATGGATGAGCAGGAATCGGTGGGCCGTTTTCTGGCGGCGCTGTTGGCCGAATACAACATGAGCGTGGACAAATTCTGCCGGCGTTCCCGGCTGCGGGAGCATGAGGTGCGCCTCATTCTGCGGGATATACAGACAGTGACGCCGGCGCTGGCGGAAAAGCTGGGCCGGGTATTTTACTCCCCCGGCTTCTGGCTGGTCCGCCAGGCGATGTCTGAGCTGAAAAAACTCAGTGAGGACAGCTGAAAAAGGCCCGGCGTGCCGGGCTAAATAAATCAAATAAATGCCATCTTCAGACTGACACGTCGGTGTGCAGCGACATAAAGCGTAGTCGCTTTTCCCTGTATGTCTGTAAGCAGGGTGTTTCACTTTGTGAGCAGTTATAAGACAGCCGGAAGGGGAAGGGATGCATCCGTGTGGCCTGCAGAAAAACTCACCGCTTACGCTTGCTGCTGTTCTCCGGGGCTGCCTGGTTGAGGGTTCCGCAAGTGGTTCATCCCTCTGAATGTCAGTGAGTTCAGTTGCCCGGTACAGGGCGGTTTTATTTATTTCATCCCGGCTGAAGACCTGCCGGTAATCAGAAAAAAATCACTGACGAAAAGCGCACGGCAAATATTGCGCTCAGGATGAAATGCGCCAGAAAAATGGCAAAAGCCACCCCTCCGAGCACGACTCCCGGAATGGTGTGCTTCTCTTTCAGGATGAACGTCAATCCGGACAGGACCGCGAGTGAAAGCAGGGCCTGCAGTAGATGGCTCACCGGGATCACCCAGTAATGGCCTGCATATGCACCAGCCTTGCTGATGGCCACAATCAGCGCGGTTCCGCCGAATCCCCATCCCCAGAATGTCTTCGCCAGACTCACTTTTCCTGTAACAAGCGCCTTAAACATCGTCATTTCCCTGTCATAACCTGGTTCGTTGCAGGAAATTTAACATTACGCGACAGGCTCAACCAGAAACTTTCCTGACATTATCACCAGAAGACACGCTTCCAGACCGAAAGGATGCCCCGTGTGCATGAGGCCTGGCGGATGGTCGGGGTAGGAGCGGGCCGTTTATTTTATCCGGCATCAGTCACCGGAAAAAAAAAGGCCCGTCAGCATGAAGGCGACGGGCCTGCCCGGAGGCGAGGACATCTTTCTGACAACGAACACATCACCAGAAAGTAAACGCGGGGTTTATGACATGCAAATGTCAGGTGAGGTCAGATTTTACCGCTGTCTGCCGCCCTCTGCAGCCTGCCGCTCCAGACACCGCATGAAGTTCTCAATGATGCCTGCGGCGTGCGTCATGGCCAGCAGCTCTGCCGTGAGCCGCACATCAGTACGCAGCAGCGTCTCCGTGACGCCGGGCTCACGGAGTACCGGCGTCATTTTTTTGACCCGGTCCATCAGATGCGCCCAGTTGTTGACGAAGGTGTCCGGATCAGCATAGGTTCCGTCCCTCAGCTGCGTGTAAATCGCGTCGACATCCGCTTTCATCATCCTGACGGCCGTTATCAGTCTTTCCTCATGAGAAGGTTTTTTACCGTCAGACACGGAAGGCCTCCACCATTCCCCGCAGCGCGTGGGCCTGCTCAGACAGCGACTGTGAAGCCGACGACGACTCCTCAACCAGTGCCGCATTGTTCTGCGTCACGCCGTCCATCTGGCTCACGGCCACGCTGACCTGTGAAATGCCCTGCATCTGCTCTGATGACGCCAGGGAAATAGTGTCCATCGCCTCCGCCAGCTCGCCGACCAGCCCGACCACTTTCCTGATGCTGTCCCCGGTGGACGCGGCAACGGTGACGCCGCTTTCAATCTGCTCCACGGCCTGCTCTATCAGCGCCTTGATGTCCTTCGCGGCCGTCGCGCTGCGCTGCGCCAGCGTGCGTACCTCACCGGCCACCACGGCAAAACCGCGGCCTTCTTCTCCCGCACGTGCGGCTTCCACCGCAGCGTTCAGCGCCAGGATGTTGGTCTGGAACGCAATGCCTTCAATCACGGCGGTGATGTCGCGCACCTTCGTTGCGCTGACCGAGATATCCTGCATGGTCACTGACATGCGCTCAACGTCAGACCCGCCGGCGTGAGCCAGCTGTGCCGTGCTGCGCGCAGACTCCGCGGTCTGCTGTGCACCGGCCGTGTTGCTTTTTACCGTGGCAGTCAGCTGCTCCATGCTGGCGGCAGTTTCCTGCAGCGCAGCGGCCTGCTGTTCGGTCCGGGAGGAGAGTTCGGTGTTGCCCTGTGCGATTTCGTCGGCGGCCAGCGCCACGGAGGCGGAGGTGTCCTTAATCTGCGTCACCAGGCCGCGCAGGTTAGCCTGCATGCTGTCGAGTGAAGCCAGCAGGCTGGTCGTGTCGTGGCGGCGAAGCGTGACCGGTGAGGTGAGGTCGCCTGCCGCAATGGTGGCTGCCAGCGCCTGCGCCTGCGCGGGCTCGCCGCCCAGCTGTCGCATCAGTACCCGGGTAATGACGACACATGTGGCTGCAGCCACGATGACGGACGCGACGGCGAGCAGTATCAGGATGAGCGTGGCGCGTGCAGCTGAAGTGCTGCTTTGCTCCACGGCCGTCTGGCTGTTGTGCTGCTGAATTTCGGTCATGTCGCTGAGCGCGCTGAGCAGCTTACTCTGCACAGGGCGGACATTATTGATGAGATACGCCACCATTTCCTTGTCACGGTTGGCCCGGGCGATCTGGCTGGCCTGGTCAAGTGCCTCAAAAGTGGGGGCTTCGGCATCCGTGATTCTTTTAATTGCTTCCCGGCCGGCCGGCGTTGAATCCGACTGCATGATGCCGGCCAGCGCCTGGCGGCTGCTCTGATAGAGCGCCTTCTGCTTTTGCATGCGCGCCAGCTCAGGCTTCATGGCTTCCGGGTCCGAGAGCAGCGCGATGTTCCTGACGGCCACGCTCATGTCCCGTACGTTGCCGAACATGGCCTGGGCAAGCTCATACTTTTTAAGCTTGACGTTGACCGTGTCATCCATACGCTCGCGGGCCGTATGCAGGGCATGCACTGCGGTGCCGGTGCAGAAGACGAACAGGAGGATAAGCAGGCCGAAACCTGCAGTAAGGCGGGTAGATATTTTCATGTTTTTTTCTCGTTATGTGAGGTTGCTTTGCTGTGTAAAATTCCCCGGCCAAAAAATTCTGGTGTCTGCCGGGGTGATCAAATCATAGCCTTTTTTGACATTTAGTGCTCCCTCTGGAATCGCATTTCAAATAAACAGTGACGTCGCTGCGCTCCGCTTTTAACCGGCGCGCCGGCTGCGCCTGACGCCGGAACAGCTCCCTTCCTCTGACACATTTCTCTCTTTTTTCAGGGCCTGCACCGTGCCTTCACGTTAGCCGGGCCGCTGCACAGTCAAGGACCGCTGGCGCTCGGCCTGCTTGTATGTTGAGCAAGCCTCTTTAAACTGGCAATGCTGCTGCACGATCGGCCTGCTGGGTTTACAAGCCCGAGGGTGAGCTGAATAGCGCAGCATTTTTTCAGCACCAGCCCGAACAACTGCCTGGGCGGTTAATTCCAGCCCGAATTTTGCAAGATTGGGAGAACTGAAATGAATATGAAAGTCATTGTGGGTGTAGATATAGCTAAGAACAGCTTTGACGTATGTGTCAGTGGATGTTCGGGCACCTATCATTTTGAAAATTCAGCCAAAGGTTTTGAAGAATTGCTGAATTTAGTCAGCAGCCACAAAATCAGTTCATTCGTGGTTGAAGCAACAGGTAACTATCACAGAGCACTTGTAGAAGTACTGGAATTGCATGATTTTCGAGTTGCTGTCGTTAATCCGCGCCTGATAAAAAATTTCAGTCGTGCGTTAGGTCTTCGGTCAAAAACTGACGTACAGGATGCAAGACTAATCTGTGAATACGGTATGCGTATGGAGCCACCGATCAGAGAGCAGCCTGATAAAGAACTCTTGAAGCTTAAATCAATGGTCAGTCGCCGACGTCAGCTCGTCGCTAATCGCACAATGGAGACGAACCGTCTTGAAGCACAAACAGAACAGGAAATTAAAACTGATATACGTCGCCATATTCAGTGGCTGACCCTGGAAATTAAGCGTATCGACGAAGTCCTCTCTGGAAGGATCGGGAAGATTCCCAAACTGAAAGAAAAAGTTGAGCTGCTTAAAGAGGTTAAAGGAATTGGGCCGGTTGTGATGGCGGCATTACTAACCCAAGTGCCTGAACTGGGATCTCTTGATCGCCGTAAGATAAGTGCTCTTATTGGACTATGTCCTTACTCAAGGGATAGTGGGAATTTCAGTGGGCGCAGGATGATATGGGGTGGTCGTTCTGATATCCGTTCAATGTTATACATGGGCGTACTTTCGGCTGTACGCTTTAACCCAGAGATAAAGGCTTTTTATGAAAATCTGATTGCCAGAGGCAAAGTTTTCAAAGTTGCTATGACTGCATGTATGCGGAAGCTGATAACTATCATAAATGCGATAATCCGGGATGGTGAGAAAAAGCAGAGCTCAGTGCTCCCGAATAGCGACAGGAATGTTTCACTTGTTGAAAAGTGAGATTGTAAAGGAATTGTTTCAACTACGATTGTAAGATAGGGCTAATGTCCGCTATGTGCCAGAAGCGGACAGTACATTGCTTATTTTACGTTCTACACATCATTAAAGCCTCAGTGCGATGACACAAATGCGGAGTTTTGCTGCAAAGGCGGAAAGACGAAATTACGTTGCATACGCTTTATCTCTTCTGCCGGGGGCAGGCCAAACAGCCGTTTGAACTCGCGATTAAACTGCGACGGGCTTTCGTAGCCAACGGCGTAGCTCGCGGCGGCGGCAGTGAGCTGCTGACGGACCATCAGCATTCGTGCCTGATGCAGGCGAACTGATTTTACATACTGCATCGGCGGCAGCCGGGTTATGGATTTAAAGTGGTGATGAAACGTCGGCACGCTCATACCGCTTTCCGCCGCCAGTTGCGTGAGCGTTAAAGGATCAGCATAAGTGGCATGGATGCGGCGTAAGGCTTTGCCGATTTTGCCGAACTGACCTTGTAAGGCCAGCGCCGCGCGCATAGCGTTGCCCTGCGCGCCGGTTAATACACGAAAATAGAGTTCGCGCACCCTCCCGGGCCCCAGGATGGCAGCTTCTGAAGGATTCTCCAGCACGTCAAGCACACGTAACACAGCCGTTTTTATCGTGTCATCCATCGGGCTCGATATCATGCTCTCAGGCGCGGCGAAAAGTTGAGGTGCGCCATGCTGCTCAATCTGCAGCATCAGTTCCGCGGCAAGCTGAAAATTCAGATGAATATATACAGCCAGCAGCGGATGTTCTGCCGATGCGTCAGTTTCCATGGTAAAGGGCACAGGGACTGAGACGGCAAGATAGTGCTGTTCATCGTACAGATAGGTCTTTTGGCCGAAATAACCACGTTTACGGCCCTGGCAGACGATGACAAGGCCGGGATCATAGAGCACAGGGGTTCTGGCAAGCGGACGGTTGGCGCGCAAAATTCTCACATCGGGCAGCGCAGTAAGGTTGTACCCTTCCTGAACGGCCAGTGTTTTTACACGTGTAATCATGTCGGACATCATCGCACCTCATAAAATCAGGCAATAAAAACAGAAAATATGGCCTGAAAATCCATCAGTGATGACAATATCATGCAGCTTTTACTGCATGGGAATAAATTATGACATCTGCAAAAACAATTCTTATCACCGGTGTGAGTAGTGGCTTTGGTCTTGCCTTGGCGAAGGAAGCTCTGCTTGCGGGCCATCGGGTTATCGGCACCTTGCGCAACTGCGAATCTCTGCAAGCTTTTGAAGCGCTTGACGCACAGCGGGCATTTGGCCGCCTGCTTGACGTGACTGACACTGAACGTGTCGATGAGGTGGTCAGAGAGATACTGGCAACTGTCGGCCCTGTTGATGTTCTGGTCAACAATGCCGGTTACGGTCATGAAGGTATTCTGGAAGAATCCTCTCTTGAAGACATGCGTCGCCAGTTTGACGTGAATGTGTTTGGTGCAGTAGCGATGACAAAAGCAGTACTGCCGGTCATGCGAGAGCGCCGCAGCGGGCACATCATCAATATTACGTCGATGGGCGGTTTCATCACCATGCCCGGTATCAGCTATTACTGCGGCAGCAAATTTGCGCTGGAAGGCATATCAGAAACCTTAAGTAAGGAACTGGCCTCGTTTAACGTAAAAGTCACTGCTGTCGCACCCGGCTCGTTTCGCACCGACTGGGCTGGCCGCTCAATGTCACGCAGTGCACGCACCATCCCAGACTATGACTCGTTATTTGACCCCATTCGCCAGGCGCGTCAGGAAAAAAGCGGCAATCAGCCCGGTGATCCCGTAAAAGCGGCGCAGGCCATCCTGACATTGATCGAAAGTCAGAGCCCTCCCACACACTTGTTGTTAGGCAGTGATGCTCTGAGCTTAGTGCGGCAAAAGCTCACTGATTTATGTAAAGAAATTGAACAATGGGAAACGTTAACGCTTTCAACTGATGGCTAACCCATCCCTGGCCGAGGGAATTGACTGAATAATCTGGTATGGCCGTTCAAACAGACGGCCATTTTAAGTATGGATGATGCTAACACTCATGGAAGAACCGCTTTTCGCTCATAGCAGCATATCTAAATTGTTTAATTGAACATGCCAACATCAGACCAGCGAAGGATTGACCGGATCATTCGCTTTCAGACACAATCGAAACGACGCTTCTGATGTGGCGGGGATATTTACTTAGAAACCGGGCGGAATGGTTGTGGACTGTAGTTGTGCTAAACCCCGGCTCAGCTATGGCGTTTTGTCATTTACAGGGAGTAAACATGGAAGTAACGGTAGAAATGTGTCCGCCAGATGAATGGGAATCCATGGTGAAAATTTTTACCGAGATGGAAGAGCACTACTATGGTAAGGGCATCATTCAGAAAGCACTGTTGAAGAATTATCTCCGCAATCGACTCTTCAGTCAGCTCTCCGGTACTCTGGTGCTCAGGGCTCGCCACGATGCAAATATCGTTGGGCTGGCGTGTTGCAGCATTCTCTATCCTTCGCCCCGGTACAGTGGAGAGTTGCACATCAAAGAGCTGTATGTTTCACGGAGTGAGAGAGGTAAAGGCACAGGGAAATCAATAATGCGCTTTATGGCAAAACTCGCTCTAGAGCATGAGTGTCGTAACCTTAGCTGGAATGCCGAGAAATCAAACGCTGGAGCAAACCGTTTTTATCAGTCTTTAGGGGGCAGAATAAATGGCGATATTGTGAATTATTATCTCCATGGTGACCTCCTGATTAAACTGGCTTCCGACAGTTCGGCACTGTCTGGCGGCTTTACCGGTTAGTCTCTCGCACTGATTTGGCCTGCCAGCAAGGCAGAGGGAACTGCGTAATATTGATGCCGTGTCCGCTCTGTGCCAGAAGCGAACGTTTCCAACATCTGCGAGCACTTATCGGTGGAGAGTAAATCTCACTGCATAACAATTCAGATGCGCCGTAATCTTCAGGGGCAATTTTCAGGATTGTGGCTGGAAAAAGGCGCCTAAAAAACTTCGTTCGCCGCAGAATTGCGCTGAGGGCGTATCAGGGGGGGACGGCTAAGAGATGTTATGATAAGTCCGATTACAAAGCAGGAGCCGACGTAGAAAGTTTCTGTGTAGGTGCGCTAATGTTTTACAGGAAATGTCCGATAATCCATTTATCCCCACACCAGGGAACTATGAGAGCCTCTGTCTTGCTTAGCCCCGTTTTACGGGGCTTTTTTTTGCCATTCCTGGGTTTCCTGGCCAGGCTTGAAGTGTGCCGTTCCTGCTGGTTTCGGCATGGCATTTAGAAATAATTATGAACATTAACTCCATTGTTCAGCCCGCTACGAAAGATGGCGGGTTTTTTCATTTCATACGTGGCTGGGTTGTTATGTTTAATGTGTCAAAACGTCCCTATCGCTATCATGTTGACGTCCGCTTTTCGCTCATAGCGGACCTTCAACTTAGTTACTTTGTCCGCCTTGTGCCAGAAGCGGAAGTTGCTTACATCGTGCTATGTTAGTTTGTTGGGAGTTGGTCACAGTCAAAAAGAAAACCCTGCAACATACCCCAAACCATAGTTCGCTTTTCGCTCATAACAGACTTTCACACAGGCAACCTGCTAATTTCATACTGTGTTGACGCGCGGGGAGTAGGTGTTAAAGCTAAGCAAATGTGACCGGATTCATATGTTAGATTTAGGTGACGTGCATACAGCAAAAGGATACGTATGAGAATCGACATCTGTAGTGACTCTGATATTCCCGATTTGGCGAAGATTTTTGTCGAAATGGAATCCTATTATTTCGGGAGTGAGGCTGCCAGCTATGAAGACATACTTTCTTATCTCACCCACAGGGTTTTTTCCGTCTATTCCGGGGTGAGCGTCCTGGGGGCATGGAAAAACGGAGTCCTCGTGGGATTTGCCACGTTCACACTGATGTTCCCTGCGCCAAAGTGCTCCGGTCAGGCATATATGAAAGATCTGTTCACCTCAGCAGCGGCGAGAGGTCAGGGAGTTGGTAAATCACTCATGCGATTTATTGCGGCTTTCGCTGTTGAACATGGCTGCACGCGATTTGACTGGACCGCTGAAACCACCAACCCCAAAGCTGCCGAATTCTACTTGTCCCTTGGGGCTTCCCTGATCAAAGAAAAGCAGTATTTCCGATTAGATCATCAACGTTTAGCTGCGTTTGCTGTGCAGGACGCACATTCCTGAAGCCCACCCGGCTGTGTAGCCCTAATGTGGCATAACATCCCTCTCGCCATGATTTTGACGTCCATTTTTCGCTTATAGCAGACCTTCAGTTCAGTTAGCCTGTCCGCTTAGTGCCAGGAGCGGACGTTGCAAATATCACTGTTTTAATAAGAGGTTAAGGGTTTTTCTGTATACAGAGCTTCCTTAACTTCACGTTGTCATGGCAACAGGTAAGGGCGCAACAGTGGTGTTGTGATATAACATCGTGATTTTTGCAAGTTTATAGGGGTCAGTAATCTTATCCCTAATCACCCTCTTATCTTAAGGCATCACTGATATGGTCACCTGTTTTCTAAAGTACGTAATAGATCCCTATAAGCTGGATGAGTTTGAGTCTTACGCGCGGGCATGGATTCCTATTGTAAATCGTATGGGGGGAAGTCATCACGGTTATTACCTGCCTCACGAGGGAGCTAACAATCTGGCCTATGCTCTTTTTAGTTTTCCCAGCCTTGCGGTATATGAAGCATATCGTGAAGAAATGAAGAGAGATCCTGAATGCCTTTCTGTCTTTGCAACTGAACAGGTTAATCGAAGCATCATAAGTTATGAACGAAGCTTCATGCGGCCAGTCACTCAGGGGTAGGAAACCGTGAAAAAGAGCGGCACGAATGCATTTTAATGCTGAAAGAGAGTGTCCGCAGGATCACGCGAGGATGAGCAGAATGTGTATGGGAAAGCGCAGGTTGCCTGAATGCAGCTTTTACGGCAACAGGCGCAACGATCGTGAGTGACCTGACCTGTTCCCTGCAAATGAATATACGGCCTCATTAGCAAACTCTTCCTCCACACTATCGGATAACCGCGAGCGTCCGCTCCTCGCTCATAGCGGACCTCCAGCTCAGTCAGCATTTCCGCTTTGTGCCAGGAGGGGACTTTTGGTAGTTGTTAGTAGGAAGGTATTTCAGCAGAATGAGACTGCCTTTAAGCATGACCATTTTTTATGCAGTCACAAACTATTGAATCTAGCTCCGGCAGGGGTTACTGACTCACAGAATAAAGGATGCACGAGATCGAGCTATGCGTACTCATCAACTGAATAAGTCCCGTAAACTGTATCGCAGCGTCAACACAACTACGCGGCACCATTCTAATAATCCAGGAGCAAAGTATTGCTGGGAACGCAATCGTAAAAAAGTCGGAGATGAGCTACTGGTAAAGCGCGAGACAATGCATGGCAGACAGAAGCGTGGCCGAGACTACACACCATTGTTTTATTTTCTGATCAAGCAGATTGGCAAACCGTGGGATGAAATATTCAGCGAAGTATGTGGACGTCTTGATACCACCGAGCCTGTTTTCTGGTTGGTCGCGCTACATGAGCATCAGCGAAGAGATTTAGTCTGCATTGGCGAAAGCAGTTTTTATCCGGGTCTGTTTGTTGATGAGAATGGAATTCTGCAACAGGTGAACCCTTCAATTACTAGAAAGGACGTTAAGGTGACTTGCCGCTGCTGCACACACACTTATATTGGTGAACCTGTACCATGGTTAGATTGAATAACAACATCTCCTATCCTGCCACGGGTAGGGCCGTCATCAACAATGAGAGCGATTGCGAACTTCCGCTCCTCGCTCATAGCGGACCTCCAGCTCAGTCAGCATTTCCGCTTTGTGCCAGAAGCGGAAGTAGCGCATGAACTGTTATGGTAAATTTGAATGTCAGGCTTAATCACTTGAGGATAAGCAGAATGCTTCTGGAGAAGCTCAGATTGCTTGAGTGCAGCCTTTACTGCGACAGGCGCAATGATACGGAGTGGCTGGAACTGATTCTTCATCCTGAATTCCGTGAAATCACCCGGTCAGGTGTGACGGTCGACCGGTCAGAGACCATTGCGTCGCTGTTAAGTGAAAAGGCTGCACCGTATATTCTCAGCAGCGATTTCCGTCTTACGGATATGGGCTGCGGTTACGCTCTGCTTCACTATCGGACGTTTTACGCTGATGGCAGCCATCATGCATTACGTTCCTCTTACTGGATTTGTTCGGATGAGGGCCAGTGGACTCTGTTTTTTCACCAGGGAACGCCGGCTGCAGGCAATGCCGGCGTTCAGGGTTGAGTTGCACACGTATGGCAGAGAGAATGTGTTTATGCGGAAGATCATTGTTGTGCCATACGATGATAGATGGCCTGAGATGTTTGAAGCTGAAAGTTTACTGATAAAAACATTGCTTGGTGGAATGGTTAAAGATGTCCATCATATTGGAAGCACGTCAGTTCCTGGTCTCTCAGCAAAGCCCGTAATTGATATACTACTTGAAGTTTCCGACCTCAAGGAACTGGATAAGTACCATTCAGCAATGGCCCACGCCGGGTATATTGCTCGCGGTGAGAACGGGATTGCGGGGCGCAGATATTTCATTAAAGGTGGTGATTAGCGTAGTCATCAAGTCCATGCGTTTGCAGTCGGAGATATGCAGGTATTGAGACATCTTGCTTTCCGTGATTATCTTCGAAGAAACAAAGACATTGCAGATGAGTATGCTGAGATAAAACACGCAGCTGTATTACTCAGCAGGAGCGATGCTAATCGCTATAGCGCACTCAAAGCGAAATTTATAGAGCGTCATCAACAACTGGCGCTAGCGGTCTGAGAACGATTGAGACTGAGTTCGTTGCCGGGAGGGTGTGTTCAATAACGATGAATTCACTGAGTAGTCATCAGTCAACGTCTGCTGTTCGCTCAAAGCGGACCATCTACTCATGCTTCAGAGCAGGTTAAATGAGCCTTCCATTACAATAACGGTTTTGCCTCCTACCCGCACGGCCGGCACTTCTGACGTGCCATCGAAGACTGAATACAACATGCTGGCCCGTCCCATGTCTACGCCCTGGCTTACCCGGAGCGAGAGCACTTTCTCATTGCGAAGCTGTGCCAGCAGGGCTGTAACTGCTGCTGTTGCACTTCCTGTCGCCGGATCTTCGGTCATTCGCGGAGTAAACATGCGTGCATGAATATCACACTGGTCTTCCGGAGCAGTTTCCATCGTATAGGCATAAACAGAAACCGCACCATTGAGAGGCAGAACAGCCCGGAAACCCTGTAAATTTGGCACGCAACGGCTAAGTGCATCCCGGGTTGCGAGTTCGGTAATCAGAAAAGGCAGGCCTACCGAGGCGACAAGGGGCAAATGTGTTTCTGTACGAATATCACTGATTTCCAGAGACAGGCAGGCAGCTATCTTTTCCGGGCTGACTTCTGTGCGGCGGGATAATGCCTCTGGCACAAGAAGTTCTGCACCGGTGACGCTCTCATTTTCTTTAATAAGCCTGACCGGCACCAGCCCGGCAGCCTCTTCAAACAGCAGAATCTCAGGCAGCGACCTGCCATTCAGTGTGGCTTGATTTGCCAGAACAAAAGCAGTCCCTACATTGGGATGACCAGCGAAAGGAATTTCACGCGACGGGGTAAAAATCCGGATCTGAGCCGTATTTAATACATTTTCAGGAGGTAGTACAAAGGTCGTTTCACTGTAGCCAAACTCTATGGCGAGCAGCTGCATTTGCTCAGTGGTCAGTCCCTCAGCATCCAGAACAACTGCAACCGGATTACCTCTAAAAGGTTTGTCAGTAAATACGTCTGCAATCACATAGCGCCTTTTCATCAGTCCTCCATGAATTTAAATTCTATGAGAATGAGTAGTTATTCAATCATTCTGATGTTTTTAACATACTTTATATATTATTCACAGATGCTTATGCTTATTCTTTGTACAGGGTTAACTGACCTGCTCCCCGTTGATTCATACAAAATGCTGTGAGCAATGTCCGTTGTTCGCTCTTAGTGGACGCTCATCACCTGTAACCACTGACGTCTTTGAAACATCCTTCCAGGTTGACATCAAACACAACTGCTCACCCGTTCCCCGCCGTGCGCGGGACATTCAGTCCGCTCCGGCGGCGCGTGCGGCTTCGCGTCCGCCCGTGACTGCTCCGCTTTTCGCCCGGCTGCTGTGGCGGCACGGCGCAGGTGAGGCCGTGCAACCACTGACTGACGAGCAAATCATGCCGAACTGGTGTGCAAACAGGCTGCGTGTGACCGGCCTGGCGGAGAACGTGAGTAAGGTGCGGGCGCTGATGCGGGGAGAGGTGCGCCCTTACTACGCGAGGGCGGAAGGGCAGGGCGTTCAGCTGTTTCTGGCGGGCTGCGCCGGACTGCTGCGTCCGGTAACGGACGAGACGTATGCGCCGTATCCGGCGCTGACGGCGGCGGGGCGGGGAGAACATACCCCGGAAAACGCCGCGTTTACGGAATGGCTCACGCAGCTGCGTGACTGCGTGGCACTGACGGAGGAAAACTGCGACCGGCTGCACGACCTGTGGCTGTCCACCGGCCTCAGCCGCCGGACGTGGGACACCCTAGACGGTGATGCGCAGGCGGTGATGGCCGACATCTGGCGGAAAAAGTATTTCGACTGGTCGGGCCTGGGCGGGACTGGCCTCAGCGAATGCTGGAACCGGGTGTGCAGTGAAGATATCGCTGAAGGCGCAGCGGCGTTTGACGTGCGCCTGCTGCTGCCGACCCGGCTGGACGTGGAAATCAACGGCTTCAACGGCGGGCTGCTGGCCGGTGTGCCGGATGCTTACCGGTTTTACCTCTCCCTTTATGGCGTGAAATGGCCGGAGGGCTACCAGCTGGAGGTGGGTGACAGCGGTCCTGACTTCCTGGAGGTGGACTTTGACACGCCCTGGTCTCCCATGCACGACCGCGTGTTTTCCGTCCTGAGTGAGCGGTTCGGTGTGACCGTTGAGCACTGGTACGCCGAGCGCGGCTGCGACTTCTGCGGCTACGACACGTACAGCCACGGTGAACTGACGGACAGACTGAGCGGCCCGCTGGAGTGGGGTGATGAAGATGATGACGGTTATATGACCGTGACCGGGCCGGACTGGATTGTGAACAACGTCGGACATTACGGCTGATAACAGGAGGCGGCGGGGGAAGCCCCGCCGGACAACGACATGAGAGAAATGACGGTACGTGAATTTAAGGTGCGCCTCGATGCCATCGGGGATGACGAGCTGTGCTGCGGCACCTTCTGGCTGGCAGATGACTTCCTCAGCATTGACCGGACGCTGACACAGGAAGAAATCGCGTCGGCAATGGCGATTGCCGAAGACAGGCATGATGCGAATGAGGGGTTCAACTGGTGGCATCTGGAACGGGCCATCAGTGAAATGAAACAGGGCGGTGACGTATGAATACCTGGCTTGTCAGCTGGCAGGAAGAGGTGGGAAGCACCTCGCACGAGTATCACATGCTGCTCAGGGGGCGTGATTTTCCCCTGGCGGAAGCAGCGTGCGAGCGGATGGGTGAAAACTGGTGGCCACCGGAGCGGCCCGTCTGCTCACAGGGCTGCTACTGGCAGTTTGACCGGGGCAGCGTCTGGCTCAAAAGCATCGTTCTGCTCGATGACCGCGAGGCTGACACCCTCACCGGTCTGAGGTTCCTGGATGAATGGGTGGTAAGCGGCTCCCCGGATGCGCCCGTCATCTGTGACCGCTGCGACTGCCGGTGGGAAGATTACCGGCCCTGACCTTTCACCCCGATGCCGCCCCGACCGGCGGCATCATCTCCAGAAAACCCTGAGTATGTCGCTCCGCTCCGCTTTTTTGCCGCTTCCCGTCCGCTGGCCGGAAACCGGCCGATGCAAACTGCCGTGCCCTCACTGTAGCCTGGCTGCTTCTCAGACAAGCGAAGCTTCGCCGGGCTGCTCACCCGTTCCCCGCCGTGCGCGGGACATTCAGTCCGCTCCGGCGGCGCGTGCGGCTTCGCGCCCGCCCTTGTCTGCTCAGCCGGTCGCCCGGCTGGGTGATGGTCACGGCACCACAGGAGTGCCCCCTGAGACTGAGGAGCAGAACTATGTCCCGATTCATGCGTGGCGACAGCGTACAGGTAATGGCCGGCTTTCCGGATAACAGCATCGATTTCATTCTCACCGATCCGCCGTATCTCGTCGGCTTTAAGGACCGGTCCGGCCGTTCGATCGCGGGCGACGTTAACGACGAGTGGGTGCTGCCGGCGAGCCGGCAGATGTACCGCGTACTCAAAAACAACAGCCTGGCGGTGAGTTTTTACGGCTGGAACCGCGTGGACATCTTCATGCAGGCCTGGAAGACGGCCGGTTTCCGCGTCGTCGGGCACCTCGTTTTCACCAAAACCTACGCCTCGAAATCGGCCTTTGTGGGGTATCAGCACGAAAACGCCTACGTGCTGGCCAAAGGCCGTCCGCCGCTGCCGGCGAACCCGCTGCCCGACGTGATGCCCTGGCAGTACACGGGCAACCGTCACCACCCGACCGAGAAGCCGGTGAGCGTCCTGCGGCCGCTGATCGAGTCCTTCACGAAGCCCGGCGACCTGGTTCTGGACCCTTTCGCCGGAAGCGGTTCGACCTGCGTCGCCGCGGACCAGTGCGGCCGGCGCTGGATCGGCATTGAACTGCTGGAGCAGTACCACGCCGCCGGCCTTAAGCGCATCGGCGAACTGCGCGCCGCCCGGGCCGCCTGATTTATTTCCCTTAACCCGACCAGAAGGACAGCACCATGACAGACCCGACCCTGAATACAGAACTGACTCAGCTCACCGACGACGTGAACGACCTGGAGGAGTCGCTTTACGAGTTTCACCTGCGGCTGCGGGACATGGTAAAGCGCAACCTTTACCGCGGCGCCTCGCCGGCGCAGAAAATGGCGGGCGTCCTGATTGAGGACATGGACTTGCAGCTCCTGGAGCTTTACCGGCGGGCCGCCCTGATGCGCAAGCACCTGAACTGATATACCGGAGTGGTCATTTTATGACCACTCTTTTTCAGTTCGCGGGTACTGCCGCCGCGGCGCTTTTATCCACAGGGTTCCGGCCGGTTTATGCACCGGGCTGTGGACAACAGGGAATAAGGCGGTTGCTGCGCGCCGCTTTATGCCGCCATTCGGCGGGACAGGGCAGAAAACCCGGTCCGTGCGGTCTGCGGCCGGTGCCGTGCCTTCACTTTAGCCCGACCGCCTCGTGGTAAAGCGCGCCTCCTCCCCCGTTCGCACTCCCTCCGCCGCGCTTACTTCCGTCGCGCTTCCGCTCAGTTTTCGCGTCAGCGCCGTGCGTAATCACGGCTCCGCTCGCTTGCGCTGCGGCCTCGTCGTCGCGCTTGACCACTGCGGCTTTTCGTCGGGCTGTCATTCAGGCACGGCACAGGCCGGAACGTTAATCAATTCTGACTGCGGAGATATCTGATGAACACACAACCCCACGTTTACCCGCCAGCGTCTGTCCTGGCAGATGCTGAAAGGCTGCACTTTCTTCCTGCGCTGTTTGGCCACGACTTCATGCGTGCCGAAAACAACGTGTACCTCTACGCCGACCGCTATCTGGCCAACTATGACGGGGCGGTGTGGGATTTCGTCAGGGTGCCAGGCGTGCCACACGGCGGCGGCTACATGAAGCCCGCCGGAGAAGAACGCTGGCAGTTTTCCAGTCCCCACGTCTGGACTGACCTTGAAATCAGTTCGGACGCGGCGGGGATCATCATCACGGCGCTGGTACTCAATCACCGTAGCTGGCTGTACGACCGCCACGACGACGAGGAACTGTGCGCGCATTTCTGCCGTCGCTACCGCCAGCTGACCGCATTTGCACAAATCCATCCCGAAGCAGCCGCGATTTTCTGCGCCCTTGACTGATAACCCACGGGGAGAGGAAAACACCATGTACGGAACCGTTAACGAAATTTATGAGCAACTGCGCCAGCGCTACAAATCCGACGAACTCATGACGCTGATTATCTGGACGAAAGAGGACGTGCGGGACGTGCTGGACAACACACAGATCACCGACGAAACCGCCGACGAAATTTTGCAGCAAATCGACGGGATCAGCGATCAGCACGAATACGGCGTGAGCCTGGAAACGCTCCAGGCGGTACTGGATAGCATCCGTGAGGAAGAGAGGCAGGCCCGCGAGGTGACGCTACCCGCCACCGCAGCGGAAACCGTGGTGCAGCTGGCGTGGGAATTCATGCGGCTTCACGATGCGCAGAGCGGGGAAGAAGGGGCCGCCGCGCGTCTGTATCCGGCTCAGGCAGAAGCGCTTCGTCGTGTCGGGGCCGCGCTTGAGCAGCAGCGCAGCGAAACCGTCAGCATCTGATAATGCGGGGCGGCGGGGCCGCCCCTTTACGGAGTGAAAATCATGTACGGAACCGTAAGCCAGTTGTGCCACCGCCTCAAAAGCGAGTTTCAGGGCGAGGAAAAAATGACGCTGATTATCTGGCGTAAAGAGGACGTGATGAAGGTACTCAGCGAGGAGCACATCACTGAGGAAACTGCCGCCGAAATCGTGTGCGACCTCTCGACATGGGACAGGGATGCACAGCACGAAGCGGGCGTGGGCGTAGAAACCCTTCGGTTTATCGCCAGTGGCGTCCGCTACGCCGGCGGACGGCGTCACCGGCCGGTGACTGTCACCGCGTACGATCTCGCTGTACTGGCCGAGGCCGCTGAGCGCTTGCTGAACACGGGGGGCGATGAAGACCCCAGCGAAATAGAGGAAGCGCTCAGACGGGCTTATCACGCCATAAACCAGTAAAGGCGGGGAGCAGGGCAGGGAAGCCCGAAGCCCGTTTCGGCAGGGCGAAACCCCTTCCGCCTGCGGCGGCAGAACGGCAGGGCGCGCGCCTGACGGCGCGGCCACCGCACTGCCTCGAATACCGGAATCCCTCAGCGTCATTTTTGCCGCCATTTTTTCAGGCTTTTTTGTCGTGATGCGTGACCGGAATGGCTGTTTAAGCCCGTGTCACACAAAAAAAATGCTGCTACGTCGGGCGTCCTGTCGGCTGTCATGCTTCGCACCGAGCCGGCAGGCCGTCTCTGCCCGGCCCCGTTCCGGGGCAGCGGGTTTCCATCCTGACGCAACACCTTTCGCCTGCAGCAGCCGTTCCGGCTGCGCCGCTCAGTCGCGCCGTCTCCGGCGCTCAGTGCATCCCGCCAGTACACACGGCGGGACGTAAGGGGCAACGCCGTTTCGCGTCCGCGCATCACGCCGTTGCGGCGGGTTCCTGCTGCCGGTTGTTTTCACGCGCATGAGTCCTTACGCCGGGGCTGAGACAGCCACAAACCGCCTGGCTGTCCAGGGACGGCTGAAGCCTCTCGCCGGAAAATTTTTTATGTGGCCAAAAATTTTTCCGCTCGCACCCGGACAGCTGCACCGGCCCGTGCCTGATTCGCCCTTTGCGGCGTACGGCTCTCAAGCGGGTGAAGGTTACAACCTGGAGAGCAGACAGCAGTTCCCCGCAAAACGTCAAAACCGCGGCCCCGGCAACTCAGCGGATGATGGTTCTTTAACAGACTGGAGAGAGGTTCAGGCAGATGCAGGCAAAGCGTATCTACAACGTTGCGTTTCTCGGCAGCAACGAAAAAGGCTCGTTACCCGTGTTTACCCGCGTTGAGGCTGTGACGGCGAAGCGGGCGCGGAAAATTTTTGTAGAGCAGTTCAGGCCGGTAAAGGGCTGGTTTTTGGGCGACCCCGAGGACGTCACAGAACAGACACAGCACGAAGCAGCTACTAAGCAGCAACAGGCATAAACGCCATCCCTTAACAATATGACACGCCGCCCCGCAGCGGCATACAGGAAGGAGAAAAAACATGACAGACACAACGACCGCACTCACCGCCGATATGCACTGTTTTGAGGATGCAGGCGAACTCATCCCGTCCGTGCCGGTAGTCGAAGTGCGCGCCAGTAGCGGAGATGTCCAGCTTGGCGGTGATGATTTCAGCGAAGCCATCTGTCAGTGGATGCTTGACCAGCAGCCGGAGCTAAAATCAGCGTTGCCCACAGTTAAACCGCGGCTACTGGAAGAGGCTGAACGCCTGAAATGTCAGCTAAGTAGCATGACGGAAGCCGTTGCCGAGCTGCACTGGCAGGAGAAAACGTGGCGCTGGACGATGAACGAAGAAGCGCTTGCTCACTATTGCCAGCCCCTGATTGTTCGTCTACAGCAGCCAGTGATACAGGCATTGAACGACGCGCGTTTTGCTCTGCAAGATCTCGATCATGTGCTGCTAGTGGGTGGCGCAACCCGCATGCCGCTGGTACGTCAGGCAGTAGCGCGGCTATTTGGTCGCTTTCCACGGCACGATTTGCATCCCGATGAAGCGGTGGCGCTTGGGGCGGGCATCCAGGCGGGCATGGTGATGCAGGCCGCAGCGGTTGAAGATATCATCCTCACCGACGTGATGCCGTTTTCGCTTGGCGTGGAAACGGTGAAGGAAAGTTATGGCAAGCAAGAAGAGGGGTTCTTCCTGCCGATTATTGAGCGTAACACCTGGCTGCCGGTGAGCAAAAACAAAATACTTCACACTGTTGCCGACAATCAGACACACGTGCTGCTGAAAATTTATCAGGGCGAAGGACGCCGCATTACGGATAATGTCTATCTCGGCGAGATGAACATCAATGTCCCGCCGCGCCCACGCGGTGAGGTTGCGCTCGATGTGCGCTTCACCTATACGCTGGATGGCCTGCTGGAAGTAACCTGTCAGCATAACGACAGTCCGGACACGGTAAGCATGGTCATTGAAAAAGTGCCTGGGCAGATGAGTTCAGAGCAGATCACGCAAAGCCTGCAAAAGCTCAATGATCTTAAGCGCCATCCGCGTGATCGTCAGGAAAATCGAGAGTTATTGTTGCGAGGCTCCCGACTTTTTACCTGCCTGCTAGGTGAAGAGCGCGAGTGGATAGATAACGTGATAAGTGTGTTTGAGCAGGCGCTGAATAGCCAGGATGAGCGGCGCATCGCTGACGTTCGTCAGAAGGTGGTCGATGCGCTGGCACAATTTGAAGAGAGGGCACCGCGATGAATGGCTGGCAGGTGCTGGACATTGAGCCTACCTCTGACGAATCACTGATACGTCGTGCCTATGCGCGCCAGTTAAAATTGCATCGTCCTGACACCGATCCTCAGGGTTATCAACAGCTGCGAGAGGCATTTGACTGGGCAAAAGCACACGCCAGCGCGACAGAAACTGACGTGAGCGAACCACAGTATTATGGGGTTGCCGAACATCAGAATATCTCATCTCAGCAAGATGAACTGTCGTTTACTGAGTCGGTGAGCTACTCCTTTTCGCTGCGACCACTTTATAGTGAGCAGGAGATCGCCGAACTGGCCGCCACCCTTGCAGATGAGGGGCCACGGCATTTTCCCGCATTGCAGACATTGCATCAGCAGGTAAGTGAGGAAGGCAATCTGTTGCAGCAACAGCAGTTTCATCAGGATTTGGCGGCGGCGCTGGCGCAGCAACCGGAGTTGGCGGGCTGGCTGGTAGAAGCGGTGAGCGAACGTCTTGGCTGGCAACTGGATAGCTACAATAGCGACCATCTGATACCTCAGGCGTTACAGGATGCGATGTGTGAAAAAGTTCGCGCCACAGAGGCTGAAAATGCCTGGAAGAAACTGATAGCCGAACAGCATAATGACGACAGTGTGAGCGGTCTGGCACTGAAGCTGTTGTGCAGTGACCGCACTGCCGTGCCGTTCTGGATAAGGCTGGTGCCGGGTTTATTCGATAATATGTCGCAGCAGGTTAACAAATTATGGGTGACTTTCCCTGAGCTTGTACAGCGTCTGAACCCTGTAATGCTCGCGTTTTTGCGTGAACAGCCCTGTGCGCTGAGCTGGAAAGGGGGGTTCTTAGTTTTATTTTGGGCTGCGGTCCTACATTTTGCATTGCCCCGCGTCGGGCTCATCTCTCCCATCGGCCTGATCGCCAGTTGCATCGCTATTTACCATCTCTGGGTTTACGATTTGATGCTATCAAACGTACATCGTTCGTGGTTAATGGGACTGCTTCGTATACTGGATGCGGTGTTCTCCTCGCTATTACTGTTTGCGTTTTTTGCTGGCTTATTGTTTATCGTTATAGGCGAGTCACCAGGTAAAGGTGAGGGGGCTGGCGGCTTGTTACCCTTTTTTATGATGTTTATTGAGTGGCTGGTGCTATGGTCCGTCTGGTCAAAACAGGTTCCGGGTTTACGTCGTCCTGGTTTAGCGGTGGCCCGTCTGCTGTCCAGCCCGTGGCGGCTGCTTGACATACTGGAATTTGAAATCATTGGTTATGTACTGGTGAGTTTTTATGCGGTGTTCTGTTCGGTGTTGCTGAATCAGCTGCTGACATTGTTCGCCCGTTTCTCCTGAGTAAAGACGAAGCTACAACAACTCACACGCAGTCAGATTTTTATGTTTAGCAAATTCCCTATATAACAGGTAATAAAAAAGACTATAGCCACTGTCTGCTTTGTGCCAGGAGCGGGCATTAGTGATCATTGGTCGGCAACTGCTGAGCAGCAACATTACATGCCCTATATGTCTGTTAATATGCGCACAATACTAATGTTTCTGGGTAAGAGTGACATGCCTCAATTAACCATCCATATTCTGAATGCTCAGGAAAAACTCACTGTTCACTGTGAATGGCTGCGAACTACCCTGAACGATACCTTTGTAAAAGTCACAAGGCTGATGCCGACTCCTTCAGTTGATGTCATAGTTAAGGCTGGGAAGTGTGTTATCCCTGAAAAAGGGCATGCCGGTTTTTGTCCTGAATCTGGAGTTATCTATATAACCGTCGATCCTGAAAACCCTGCATTTTGCAAAAACGTTGCGCACTCTATTGAACGTATGTTTGCTCATGAACTTCACCATGCTGCAAGGTGGGCAGGACCGGGATACGGCTCAACGCTGGGAGAAGTACTGGTCTCTGAAGGACTTGCCGGGCATTTTTCTCTTGAGCTTTTGGGTGGTGAAGCTGAGCCCTGGGAAAGCCTCAAGTCCGATATTGTTAAGCCCTACTATCCACTCATGTTTGAAAACTGGAATCACACTGATTACGACCATAATATCTGGTTTTTCGGAACAGGAGATTTACCAAGGTGGCTGGGTTATACCGCTGGGTTCAATCTGATATCCAGGTATCTCGCTTCATCCCCACATTTGAAAGCATCAATGCTGGCGAACATAAAGGCTGAGGAGTTAAAGGCTTTTATATGAAGTACATACTTTTAATTTCTCTAACGCTGTTATTCAACTCATAAGCGAAACTCGCTTGGTCCGCTTTTCGCTCACAGCGGACCTTGTTGAGCATGAGTTTCTTCTGTCTCTGGGTGCGGAAGTGGCTAACAACAATCTATGTGGTTAAACGGGGAATAGGTCATTCCATTTATTGAGCTGATCATCTAGTACTGTAGGATTGCTAATTATCTTTCTGATTAACCACTAACAAGGAAAAGGTATGTTCGAATTCCTTCGAAAGAAAAGACCTAAAACTGAGCCCGGGCAAGGTTCTTCAATCACGGCAAAACAGTTCATTGCGCTGACGATGAGTGATGAAAAGCTGTCTATGCCCGTCTATCTTCCGGGGATCCGTAACGAAGATGATTGTGAGAATATTGGGCTAGGTCCTCTCATTTATATCTGGAATGTGGATCGTGCCGCTGGCACATTCAGCCTCTCTGTTAACGGTAAAGTGATTGGCCACCTCCTTGAGCCATTTGTGCCCCGAGATAACCCTGCGTATGTTGAAATACGTGATGAGGAAATGAAGGTTATTGCTGAAGTATCTACTCAGTCAGTGCTGAAAACCATAGAGAAAACTGGAATCATGCCTGATATATTATTTGCTTACCATACTGAGAATGGCTGACAGTCAGGCAGAGTTTGAGATAACGCCAGGGGCACTAAGCTAATCAGTCCTGTCATCGCAATGCTAAATTAACATCAAGAAACGCTTTAGATTGCCGAAATATACAATTAGCGTTATTCCTGAAAATAAACAAAATGGATTGATCCATATGAAGAAACTCTTACTTCTTGTTCCGCTGGTGTTTACTGCGCCGGTACAAGCTTCTGAAGTCACGGTAGGTCAGGTTTGCAAGGCTGCTTCTGCTGCGATGTTTGGCCGTAACCATAAGATCATGCAGCTGGATAAAGTCGAATCAGGTGTTGCCTAAGTACATTATATCAGACAGAACGATGGCACCCGTTGGGCAATCAAGTGCAAACTTATAGGTGATCAAGTTATGTGGGCATCTGATAATCCTGACAGCACCGGTCGCTGGCGGGATGATCCTGCAGACAGTACAGTCAAATATACTATTGATGGTAAAAAAATTGTTATTGCCGAGCTCTACAGTGACGGTTCCAGTACCACCAACTCTTATCCCTTGACGCAGCTAAAGTGACTTTGTCCTACTCTCCGTTGATTACGACACCTGAATGTTAGTCATGTAGTTGTGGGAGTTACGTACTTCCGTTCCTTGCTCACAGCGGACACTCTGGAGCTATCTGATGTCCGCTACGTGCCAACAGCCTACATAATCAGTATTGCTGAACAATAACTGCTAACGGAGAAGGTATTTAATAAACTACTGGGTGATTAACTTTTTAATGAAATAAAATTAACGGGAACTGCTTCGGTTAACCAAACCCCGTTTTCAGCCTGGAAAAATTTATATCCATGCTGGTACATTTGCAGGGATTCAATCTCCAGCAGTACTGGTTTACCGTAGCGTTGTCCAACAGCAATAGCCGTCCGGGTTTCCTGCGATAGATGCACATGGTGGCGTGAGCCTGCAATCAATCCTTGCTGAAAAATAGATTCAATGAAGCGTGTTGCAGTGCCATGGTAAAGGAGTTCTGGCGGTTCTTTTTCTCTATGCTGGAGATTTACGTCTGGTGCTGAGTGCCCTTGGGCGGCACGTATACGCTGACCATCATCGGAGAGGGTAAACCGTTTCTTATCACTGCTATTCACAATTGTCTGAATCAGTGCCAGATCAAGTATGCGACCTTCTTTCGCTGCGCCGGTAATCAAAGAGTTAATGTCTGCCCAGCCTTCTGCGTCGAGTTGCAATCCGATAGTGTGAGGCTCATGGCGCAAGATATAACTCAGGAACTTGCTTATTTCGTTAAGTTGCTTGTTATTCATGATTAGCCTGCATAATTTTTAAGATTTAATTACAGCCTTTATACTAGCCGGGAGCGGCTGTGCAAGTCCAAGTGAACGGAGCACGACTAACATTCGTTTTCACCAGGGCTGCCACTGTTGCCCCCTTTCTGCAGTCACTTTACCTCACTTTTGCACCCATCTTGATGACTTACAGGCTAGCTGCTCAGTACGTAATAACGCATCTCATACGAGATCTATTGTGCTATTTCACTTATATCAATTACTTTTTCAAATTGTAGTGCAATGCTTTAGCCGACAGCTTTTATTGTCTGGGATAATGTCTGCTTTTCGCTCGTAGCAGAAAAAGGAAGAGATGTTAGCGTCCACTGCGTGCCAAAAGCGGACGTTGCTACTAGCGGGATATACTAATCTGTGGGGAACAGATCACCAAAATCGGAAATTACTAACTGCCGTATGTATCAGCGGCGAGAAAATCACGCTGATGTTAGGTTAAGGATATCTATTATTCAGTATCGTACTGAAGTTGGTTTCACTGGATTTAAAATCGTTTTCGGGTGGGATATAGTTATTGAGTTTTTTACTGATACTGGAAACTTTTAGAGCACAAGCTGCGACCCAGCACCATATTATAAAAGCAACGCCTAAGACGGGCAAAGAATTTAAAAGTTCTGCGCCTTCACTCAGTATATAGCTCTTGTATATCTCAGCACCCATGAATAATAGCAAAGTTATTAATACTAGGGGTACCAGCCACTTGTGGAATTTATAGGGGTGTATATTTCCGTCAGTAGTTGTATACATACCTTGATAACGTAAGATTGTCTTCAGGGATGGGATCAATGATGGCCCATGATCTGCCTGGAAACAAATGATTTTATGGGATAAATCCCAATCCCTATGCAGTCCGAAAGACTCTAAACGAAACTGTTGTTCAGCCTTAGCTAAGGAATTAGAAGTCGGCGCGGAAGACTCTCTAAAAAATTTAACGGCTTTTATTTTCTCGGAGGGTGAGCGCGAAAAAAAACCTCTGCGATGAAACTGAAAATATTTTTTTGTAATCGCTCCAGTGATGGCCAGAACTATTGCAGAAACCAATGGGATGCTGATGAGTTCATTTATTTGCACTATCATAATTTTTCTCCTGAATATCTGACCTGATATAAGAATACTATGTCAGTTTTTTTACAAGCTAATACTTCATCTTGTATCTGCGATTATCCGACTAGTGATACGTGGGACATTATAGCTTTAGCACTTCGCGGTCTCGCCAACATCTGGCGGGATGGTTTCCGGTATGCCAGAGCAGGTGTGATGCTCAGCGATTTTTACCAGTCAGGTGTGGCGCAGTTTGATATGTTCAGTGAACAGCAGCCGCGTGCCAACGCAGACGCTTTAATGGCAGCGCTGGACGGTATCAACCGCTCAGGAAAAGGAAAGGTCTGGTTTGCGGGTCAGGGAGAGCGCGACAGTTCATGGCAGATGAAGCGTGAAATGCTGTCGCCGCGCTATACAACACGATTAAAAGATATACCGGTAATAAAGTAGATCTAAGAGCTAAACCGGAAATATCCAGATCGTCTCAGGCGCACAGTCATTATATTTCCCGTGAGAGAACGTCAGTTCATTACTAAAGCGGACTGCCAGATGTGAAAAAAGAGCCGACAGCCCGGTAAAGCTGCCGGCTTGAATTAACCAGTACCATTTATTTCTTAGAGTTAAGTTCGCGTCTCACCGATAGTTATCGTCTCGCTTATTCGTAACTTTAGCCTTTTTCAGCCTTCATCCCCGCCCGTAGCTGTTCCGGACCTCCTGCATTGCCATGCAGAGAGAAACCAGAAAAAACAGGCATCTGCGACAGAGACCTTTTTGTGAGGCAAAAAAGGTTACGAAATCTGACTTCAGACTGGATCTGAGATTTTTCTGAGGGTATGATTTTCGGACGATCGTGTGGCGCGATCGTAACGATCCTTTTCGGCGGGCTGTGGCGGTCTGCAGAAGAGGAGAGCGCAAACCTCCGTGACCGAACATGCGCGGCCGCGGGGGCCACCGACTATCCGGATGGGACGTATCCGTAAAACGTCCAGGGTCAGAATCCGGCGCGCCCGGATTCTGAATGCAAAAACCCCCCGGTACTGCTCAACTTTGGCGGGCTGACAGTATCGGGGGGTTAAAAGCAGGCGCTGGCCTGTGAAGGATTATAACGCATGCATTTCATAAGACAACCCCTGTCCGCCATAAGTCCGGGACAGGGTGGATGACAAGATTTTAACCGGGTTAAACTGCCCGACCCCGTATGAAGCCAGACGTTGCAGCAGTGACCATTCTGCTGCCGGCATTTGCCTCCCGACCGGATGTGGCCTGGCTCCTGCTACGTTGCTGAAGTCTGTTTTCGGGCCGGACCGGCCGGCAATTCCTCTTCACATCAGAACTGTGTTGTTAGCCCGTGACACCGGCAGTCATGACGGTGGGATTCCCCGCGTCTTTTTTCCGGCTGCTCTGTTTTCACGTCAGGCGGTCTGTGAAGACTTGCGGCATACCTGTGGCCTGAGAACAGAGCGGTCTCAGCCTGCCGGGGAGGCGCTGTCATGAAGCAGGGCAACCCGTCACGGCACTGGAGTCAGCTCAGCACCGAAGAACAGGTGCGTTTCTGGCAGGGCGTTGATGCCGGTGAAACGTCCTCTTTTCTCGTCCCCACAGTACCCCGTAAAACCCGCCGCGTAAGGGGCGAACACTCCACGCGGGCGAAATGTGAAAATCCGCGGTGGTTCCGGCCGGCGCGCTACAAACCGGTCGGTGGCCAGATTGGCTACCTTTACAACCGGCTGGTGAAAACCGATCCGGAAACGGGTGTCAGTGAACTGCGTATGCGGATGTCGCTGCACCCCTATTACCTGATGAACCGCCAGAAGGCGGGCCGTAAAAACCATTTCAAACCGGAAAAAGCCCGGCTGCTGGATACCACCTGGCCGGTTCTGATCAGTTTCTGCGACAGGGGCAAACATTCTGTCGGCATGTGCA
>Ga0308171_1001664_pt1 | contig 27903 bp, 33 predicted proteins | sample PhyGR1_FD_202135 | JGI IMG/M metagenome (GOLD analysis project Ga0308171, IMG submission 202135) | Phyllosphere microbial communities from UC Gill Tract Community Farm, Albany, California, United States - DLSLSG.R1 | ecosystem: Host-associated > Plants > Phyllosphere > Unclassified | place: USA...
CGCAATTAAGATGGATGTTGGGCTCAAGATAATTCAGTTTCAACATGAAATTGTTTATCGAGGAGCTGTATGGTTTCAAGGTGAAATTTGGTCCGATTTTATATCTAACTTGGAGCAAGGTGATGGTGAAGCGAACCTGAAGGATATGAGTGATATTTTCTCTCTGAAGCTCATTCGAGGAATCGATACCGATTCCTTGATCTGGAAATTTAGAAAAGAGGCAGTAGACGCATCAGTTGGGGAAGCTGGTTTTATGTGTAAGTCGGCAAATATCAATCCCTTCGTTGAAGAGTTTTTATCGTTTTATAGATGGTGGGAATAAGAAGCTATCAGCCAAATTACCCTTCCAGAACAACGGCTAGGTAGATAAATCCGGCTACAGCAGCAATCAAGCGCAATACCGGGCAGGGCATGCTGATCGCGTGCAATGATGCGGCCTTCCAGGCGGCGCAGGACATCAACAACCTGGGCGGAGCCATCGACGGCAGCAACAGCGCCACGCTGTCCGGCAGCAAGGATGTGAGCACGCACGTCAGCGGCAACAACATCAGCATCCGCGCCGGTCAGGACGTGGTGACCAAGGGCACGCAGATTGTGGCTGAGGGCGCGCTCGGTGTAACGGCCGGGCGCGATGTACGCATCGAGACAGCCAACGAATCCGGCAGTGCAAGAGATGAACACCAGCACAGCTCTGGCGGCCTGCTCACGGCCACGTCGGTCAAGACGGATGATTCCAGCAGCTACAGCCGGAACGTGGGCAGCACTTTCTCGGGGAACGCCGTGGTGGTACGTGCGGGCAATAACGTCAACATCGTGGCCGCCAATTAACGGAAAACCTTATTTTAGAGAATTTGTTCAATGGTTAATTCTTCCGAAGACGCCTATAAATATATCGCTCTGGAGGTGCTGTCATTCATCAGCGACCGACAGTGGGAGTCCGGAGGAGCCAAATACGAGATATGGAATCAGAGCATTGGTACAAGCTGGTGGCTTGAGTTCAACGGAGTGAGAGATGAAACGGGTTCCTTCCCAGCACGAGAGGCTAGTGCACTTGCCTCAGAAGCTGTACGTTTTTTGTGTCAAGAAGTCATTAAAACCACCGGCCATCGAATATGGGGATTGGAATTTTCGCTTTGCCCTGACGGGAAATTCAATGTTGAATATGACTACCAAAAACCAAATGACCTTGATGAAAGTGACGAAACTATTGGCGGGGATGAAGTCAACGTGTCATTGAATCGGATTTCTTCTAAGGGGGAAGTGTAAGAGAAATATTACTTTTTACGCTTCTCTTGAATTTCGAGTAGGTGGATTCGGGCGCGCGAATGGCGGCTGAAGTGCGCCCCTGGAGCGGATCGAGTTCACCTTTACGTTCGTATTGGATCAGGAAAACTTTGCCGTCTGGCTCCACAGCGTGGCTGACGATATCGCTCTGTCGACGTCGACCTTGAACTGAATTCAAATGAGGTTGACGCGTAACGATTTGTATTGATGAAATCCGGCCAAAATTTACCGCTCGCAAGCATCCTCGGCAACGTAATGAGAGAAAGGGTAGGTGCAATTTTGAATGGGAAATAACAATGAATGTGAAAGACTTTCTTGCCGCCGATTATCTGGCAACGGATGACGTCATCGAGGTAACGGGCTGGCTCGTCGATCAAGATGAGGGATTGTTTCTTCTCGGAGAACATTATCCGGAGGATTTTGACTTTCCTATAAAAGTTAGGATATCCAAATCAAATGTAATCTACCCCATACTCAGCGTCGTTCCTCAGCTTGGTGGTGGAAGATCCTCGTTATTTTATAGAGCAAAAATAGTTGGCAAAAAAAATAGACGTAATGAGCTTGAGATTGAACACATCTATATTCAAATTGATAGAAGTAAAGATGAATTTCAAGAAGTAGATGTGAGTGATCTTCTTGTTGCTGAATTCGTAAAGAAATTTGGTGACTACAATTTTCGTTACTCGCGAGATCCCATGGACGATTGGTTGGATGATTTCAAATAGTTGATTTGGCGTGGTTTGCTGCTTTTCAAGGAATGGCGTGCGGTCATAAAAATGACTGAGCTGACTGTTGGCTTTTCCACATAATCGCACCTCTCCATTTTTCCATCTTTCACTGCCATGCCTGGCCGGCATGGCCAAGACGCGCAAGGTGCAGGTGGTCCGTGGCGACGCTGTGGATAGCCCTTCCCATCTTTATATGGCACATTCCTTTGTCACGTATAAAAATCAGGACGTAAGGCACTGGCATATTAGGCAGCCGCGATCCGTATGGTCAATTTGACCAAACCAAAAAATGAAACTTAGATTTTCTTATGTCGACGGCGGAGTCCATCTCAAGTCAGGTCAGGCATATTATTGGTGGCCCGAGATCCTTCCAGAGCTAGGCTACGAGCGCTATGTTCGTTATCTTTCTGGAGTATTAAGCGCAGTTGCGCAGCTTCCTTCTCAGTGTGATCGGCTGCTTAAGTATATCGATGATACTGAGGACTGCATCGAATCCAGAATCGTAGGTGGTGGAAATGATGTTGAACTGACGTTTAGTAAAACTGGTGTTCAAGTTGATATTCTTATTAATGATGATTGGTGTGGTCAACCCGAGGGGCATTTCCAACTACGTGAGTGGAAAATGGCATTAGAGGCTTGGCGTCATTTTTTGACGTTGCCTGAGTCATTGGAGACGGTCGTTGAGGTTGATATCTAGATCCTTTTCTGTATCGACGGTGTAACGCAGCCGCTGAGGATATCCATTCAATTTTGAATTCCAGGGTGTATCGTGTGCAACTGATCCAGCGCCAGGTACAGCAGATCACTGCCAACGGTATCTGGCCGGATACAGCAGCAATGAAGCGCATACCAGGCCTTGATGAACGCGGGCGTGCAGGTGGCGCAATCACAGCGCTATACGCTGGGCGTGGCATCGACCGATGCGCAGATCGCGGAACTGAAGAAGGAAAGTACGCAGGAGGGCGTGGCACCTGTCGGCTATGGGTTTGCAGTATTACGCAGGCTGAAAGCCGGACGCGATATCAACGTCAACAGCACCAGCGTCAGCACCGCCAATGCGGTGACCAGCGGCACCAACATCAACCAGGTTGCCAGTATCAGCGGCAAGGACATCACCCTGGCCGCTGGCCGTGACGTCACGGCCAATGCAGCCGTGGTCGCCGGAACGGGCGACGTGAATCTGGCCGCAGGCCGCAACGTCAGCCTGGGGACGGTCAACGAGAACTTCCGGCAGCAGAGCAGTTGGGCCAATGTCAGCAGTCGTACTGATAATTTAATGCCGGCCTACAAGGCCGTAATGGAGGCGTTAGATAACGGGACCTTAGTGAAGGGCGTTATTGGCGTGGACAGGAATACTGGTAACGTAATGATGATCAGGGTGAAATAACGACATGAAGCAAGATGCTCAATTGAAGCGACTGGAACATATCGAAAGCCATCTGCGTATTGGTGAAGACCTGCAACGTTTGATCTTCAACATTGAGAACGATCTGGGCGATCCGATAGCCTGTATGCTCGGATTGTCCAGCCAGGCGTTGGCTACGGCGATTCTTGCATGGTTTAAAGAACGGGACTTAAGTCTGACAAAGAAGTATCTCTCGATTGCTGCCGAAATAGACAAAAAGCGATATTCAAGAGAGATGAATAAGCTTGGGGCCGGCGGCAAAGTGCTTGCGCTACTCAAGCCTCTGATATCGGACAACAAACTGCTCATTGATTGGTTTTCTGGATTTGATGAGGCTTATGATCTCAAGAGAATCGAAAATACAAAAACTCGTGATTTCTGGGCATATCAAAGTATCGTTGCCTTGCGCGGAGATTGGGCGAGGTTAAAAGAGCGGTCAGAGCGAGTTTTAGAAAATCCACCAGCATCCTCAGAAAAAAAGTATTTGGTCGATCATCACTTTCATCTGGCGCTGTCGAAGGGCGATAAAAGAGGAATGGAGGAAGCACTTAAGGTCATTCTATCGCCCAAGGTAGTTAATGGACGCACTATTGATGAGAGCGGATTTACCGAGGATTTGATTTTCACTCCGGCTGTAATTTATGCAAAAATTGCTTGGATGCACGGCTATGAAATCAGCGTTGATTCTCATCTGGTGCCGCGGGAATGGCTTTCTATCGCTCCGCTCGATACATATGAAAAAGGATATGATTTCCTGAGCAAGGATTAAATACATCCTTTGTTAAATGCTGTTGTTGGCTGCTCGTGGTTACACGATAGCGTCAATTCAATGTTCTTTCGTATCAACGAGGGCCCGGCGCAGCGCTTCCTGGTGCAGACCGATCCGCAGTTCGTGGGCACGCGCAGCTGGCCAACGGTATCTGGGCGGATACAGCAGCAATGAAGCGCAATACCAGGCCTTGATGAACGCGGGCGTGCAGGTGGCGCAATCGCAGCGCTATACGCTGGGCGTGGCGCTGACCGATGCGCAGATTGCGGAACTGAAGACGGACATTGTCTGGCTGGTCAAGCAGACCGTGACGCTGGCCGATGGCAGCACGCAGGAAGTGTTGGTGCCGCGGATGTACATCCATGCCTCCAATGTGCAGGTGACCGGGCAGGGCACGCTGATCGCGGGCAATGATGTGGCCTTCCAGGCGGCGCAGGATATCGTCAACAGTGGCGGCACGATTGCGGGGCGGTAGAGCGTTTCGCTGGCGGGCAACAATGCCCACTGACTAATACAATAAGATCACGGCAGGGGCTAAGGATGCCACGCGGCCGGGGTACAACGGCATTTCGATGCTTCGTGAATACGGAACACGGATCGGCCTCATAAATGGCTCAACCACGGGAGGAATGACAATTGATGTTCAGCCCGCTCCGGGACGCGGGAAGACATACAAAGAAACTAAGGAAGTTAATATGTCCGAAAGAGAATATTGGATAAGGGTCATAAGTGATTTCTACCTAATCGGAGAAGAAGATTTATTCTTTTTGAATGATTTAATAGGGTTGGTTTCGTACGACGAGAACGATAATTTCCTCGATAAATCTTCTGAAAGGCGAATTGATCATGCTATTTTTTTGGCTAATTACTTACTAAGTACATGTGATTTTGAGGCAGGTGTGACTGTTTCTTCTGGCGCAAAAGGAGTTGATTACGTTAAATTAGATGGAGATATAAACATATATTTTGACCTCATTCGAAAAGATGTTCGCGCGAATGGTTTGGATGATTTTGAAACTGGAGTTCGATATTGGATTTCTAAGATAAAGGGGAGAAGAATGAATTCTATTCCCCCGGTTTCACTACGTGATTTATTTGAAAATTAGCGCTTCTTCAGATCACCATTTTCCATCGAAAATTGATTTATATTCGATCTTTTCAATAAGTTTTTAGATAGTAATTTTGAGGATTATTAAATTTTAAAATTCTCTTTGTAAGTAATCCCGATTTCTCGACATGTACTCGAAAATGTAAAGAAATGAGCGGTATGAATTCGAGATCTAAACGGTAAATCCTACTACTTGAATGAAAATTCTATTTTTGTAATCCCTGGTTTTGCGCAAAAAAATAGCTCAACTATTTTGAATGAGGATCAGGCCGGCCGACGACCGCCGCTACGACGATGCGCCGTATCAGTCGCAGGACATCGTCACCAACCTGCAGATGGACATTACGCCGACCAGTAGCGCAGGACCTAGTCGACAGATCTCGCTACGCGTAGTTGGACTGGCAGAATCCCGCGTAAACATGGATGCACCAGTGTAGTAGTGCCAACGTCTGCAATCCCAAACACTCTGTTCGTTTATTTTGGAAATCCACTTCCATGATTAAGGATCGTGTGCACGGTAATTTCGCATCCGCTGGCGGCCGCACAGGACATCAACAACATCGGCGGAACCATTGATGCGCGCAATACGCTGGTGGCGAGTGCGGGTCGTGACATCAACAGCGCTTCAACCAGCGAGAGTGAGGTAAAGATGGTTTTATTAGAGGATGCATACTCCCAGATTGCTAACGGAATTCTTTGGTTTGTACAAGAAGACGAATGGTCATGCGCAAAAGCCAGTGTTTCTATATGGCATAGCTCTACACAAGTGAGTTACACGAGAATAGCAGGAGAGAAAAAAATCACTGATGATCGATTTCCACCGTTGAATATCGCATTGGACTCAAGTGATGCGTTTCTTTTTTTGCGTGATAGGTTGCTTGAAATGACTGGGCAGCGGATATGGGGAATGGAAGTCACACTGTTTACGGATGGTACGTTCGAGATTGAATACGACTACTCCGTGCCTATCGGCTATGACGAAACTGATGAATCAATTAGTGGGATAGAGATTAATCAGTCACTGCAAGAACTGAGGGCTGACAGCGATAAAAAAAGATAGTGGAAAGCTGTAAGCAAATCTAAAGATTTTTGAGTTAAGACGGTACGGAAAGTAGATAGGCAAGGGGGCGCGCTGGCATCCACATTGCCAATATCGACCTGACGCTTTCCAACAATGCGCTCTTCCGCATCATTGCGGGTCCGGCGCAGCGCTTCCTGGTGCAGACCGATCCGCAGTTCGTCGGCACGCACAGCTTAGGGTCTGCGATGGACGTTCCGGGGGCATTGTGCGTTTGTTCGCTATTTTGATATTTGGCGTTATGGAATTCGTATTCTGATTTTCAAAGATGGGAGCGTAAATATTGAACTGCCTGATCGGTGAATATCATGACTGTGATGTTCTGTCCAAGATGTAAGCAAGGTGAAATTGCGAAGGCAACGATTCGTAAAACAGGTAGCTTAATTTTCGTTTGCCAGGAATGTGAGGCTGCCTGGTTTTTCGCTAGTGAAATCAGTGAGGCAGAGTTCACTGACTTTGGAAATCACATGGAAGGAATTGGTTTGGAACCGCGATGGACCGAGTTGGATGTGACAACGATATAAGCAAGAAAAGGCTGCTGGTTAAGGTGAACCGGTTGGGCTGGGCCATTGCAGTTCTTTGATTTGAAGATGAAATCGAGGTTGGAAAAAATTGAACTCTCTGTCAAATGCCATCATTTCGTGGAACGCACCGATTGTTCCTTCCTGTTCTTTAGCAGGGATCCCGATCGGCCTGCAAGTGGAAGAATTTAGGAAATCGCTTTGCTTCTATTTAGTGGATCGCGAAGAAAATCTATATCAATTTGATTCCGCGCCTCTACTTCAGCTGAAGCACTCAGCTAAATTAAATGATGACGAAACTTTTCTATTCAATGTTCATGATAGAGGCATGACAAATTGGAGCCTGTATTTCGATACTCCTCATCATGCTGGAGCTAATCCAAGAGCGTTGGCAATAATTATCCGAGAAAACAGGATCCATGCAATTAAGGTCTGGCACTTCGAGAGGTTAAAAAAAGATCAGAAGCCGAAGCATATTTATCGAGGAAAGCTAATTGAAAATATTGGTTTAGGTAACCTTGTGAAGGATCTATTGCCTTACACGAGGTTGCAATACGATGAAGCAGAAGAATGTTTCTACACGGATGAAAAGTACGGTGGGCTGGAAGTCACCGGATACGGTGATCTGGAGGACCATCCAGATCAAGAGATAATGGCGCTAACCGTTATTTCCAAGTCCGCATATATGGAGGATCTCGGTGCCAATTAAAATAGGATTCAATCCTCTGGTATTTAGGTGGGCTGAATACTCAAGCGAATCCCAAAGAAATGGTGTGACACCACGAATTTTTTCGTCGAATGATCTTTCCCAATGCATTGTGAGCGGCGCTTTTGTGTCAGCAGATTAAGTGGTCTTTCTTTTGGAAACACAATTGGTGAAGCTACCTCAAGAGCTACACCTGGAGCGACGAGTGCCGCCGGTCAGGTTCAGCAGAAGTGAGTTGAAATGCAAAGTAAATTGATCGAGGCCGTAGGTGCTCTTATAAACGCATCAGCAGGTGTGCGGATTAGATCGCCGGCACCTGATGACGAATTGATTGATAGCTATGAGTCGCAAATGGAAATTACCTTTGGTGACGAATATCGTTATTTTTTAAAGAACGCGAGTACCATTTATTTTGGAAATATTGAGCCGTTAGTTCTTTCCCGAGATATCAATAGCAGGGGAGACCTGCTGCAAGCGATTAAGGTTGCGAGGCGATTGGGCGTTCCTTTCAAATGGCTTCCCGTATGCGAGGATAACGGTGATTATTACTGTTTGGATCAAACGGGCAACATCAGATTCTGGAGCGGAGATGGAGTGAGTTCGGAGAGCTGGCCAACGCTTGCGGATTGGATAATCGATGTGTGGATTGGTGGAAACTGAACTTGGTATAGAGACGATGTATTTTCAGTCGACTCATCGGTCTTGTACAAAATTGAGGAGGGGAGAGACTAAGATCAATCCTCAATAAAAATGTGCTATGGATATATTCGAAAACGTAAACACTAAAATTGGTCCGACATGGATCGTTAAGGAATTTTTTAATTCACTCCAATCTCAAGAAAGTTTCTTGTGGGCGTTACGCCTGATAGTTGATAGAAGAGGGTGCGCAGTCAACTACGATTATTGCTTCTTCTCAGATTTGAATGATCCAGATCCCGAGTACCATTTTTCAGGTGTAAAAATTGGTATAGGCGACGACGAAATACAGCTAACAGATGAGGAGTTCGCTGAATTTCTCGGGCGAGCCTGCGAAAGATATATGCAACTGCATCCGGAAGAGAAAGACGAAGTGACTTCTATTCTTCGAGGGTGAGCGGGAAGCAAATTGCAACGCAGCCGCGCTTGCATCTGCCTATGCCTGGTCGACTATTTGAACGCGTTGATTCACTGTCTAGGGGCGTGGATCGGTTTTTGGATACCTTGCGATTCCGTTCTGTTGGCGTCGACTATGATCAAATGCAGCTTCTATTAAATCGAGGGGGCGAGCAGCAATTGCTGACCGACAAGAGGCGACGCCGGCACGAATATGATTAAGTCATGAGAAAAAACTTGGAGCGTTATCTGGACGAGATTTGTCGAGATGACTTGTTTCGCAGAGCCAGAATTGAGGCTGTAGAAGAATGGGGGGAAGATATCCCTATGACCATCTTGTTTTCATGCTTTGGCAAGATAATTGCGCGGGAGTTCGCGCTGATGCCTGCGGATCAAAAGGCACGTATCTTTGAGGCGATCGAGGTCGGAATGGTGGTCGGTGACGAATCCTTAAAAGCAGTTCTGTGCGCTGGGCTTTTGGAGGGGCTGTACGGTCAGATTTATAAAGATGAAGCTGTGGTAGAGGCTGTTATGAACAATCTGAAAGACTCATCAAAAGACCATCTTTTGAAATGGATATCTTGGCAGGAATAGCAGGCACAGCTCTGTTTTTATGCTGGCTGCCACAGTGCCATCGCCTGCACGATTCGAGGCAAGAAGATCCGTGTCATCGCAGGGCGCGACCTCAACGTAGAGGAAGCCTCCGTCAGGGTCAAAGAACTGTAGCCATCTACCAAAGGTAATAACGTCAATGCCGGCAGGATGGCAGGGGAGGGAAATGGAAGAGAAAGGCCTGGGAGAAAATCGTCGAATAGTCCATGAATTGATTATCAGCGGAGTGATCCGGAAGGCGTACGTGATTTCCTTTTTGGCTGTGATTTGCGGGACATTTTTTTTGGTTATCACTTTCGATATTGCGAATGCAGCCTGGACGTTATCTGATGAATTCGCGACGATTATCGAACATGTTTTGAGCAGTATCTCTCGTGCATTTTTCTTTTCGGGAATAGTAGCGAGCTTGCTTTTTTGGGTTGGTGGAGCGTTGAATTTTGTTCGTGTTCTCTCGTCAAAAAAGAACGGAGTAGATAGTGGATCCGCTACTCCCTATAAGTATCATGTGCTCTCTAAAGAGTATTTGACTAATGCAGGAATCATAGCGAGAGCCAGGCTATTCGTATTCTTAGGTCTATTTCTCTTGTCGATACTGACGAACGTTTTGCTTACTTCCCTCCTCTCTTTTTTGCAAGCATAAATCTTGCCTGAAGGTCGGATATTTGACTCTTTCCATAGTATCGGTGAGCCGGTCTGGTTGATCACTATATGGAATTCATTTTCTAATCCTACCTAAAGGATATAGCGATTGGCATTCAAATTTAAATCGTCTTTGATCGCTGGTGCGATATTTATCTGGGCAATTGTTCTGGGGGCTGCATTGATGAACAATCCCAGCCTAAGCGGCGCTAAGACCAGGCTTGTGATAATGAAAGAGGAGATGGATGCTTTGTTGGGGCAAGGCGGGAGGGTCGTGGATGCCGAGGAAAATGCCAAGTACGGCGGCGCGTTGCTTGCTCGTCTTATTGGTGATGAAGGCTGGAGCAGGTTATTGCTGCAGCGGTATCAGGAGACGTTGGTGTCCAGAGGATGGAAGCGAATCCAGGATACGCCGATTCTCTATTGCAAAGACGAAATCCTGATCAAACTTCAGCCAAATGCCGGTGTGACTAACGGAGTCGGAACTAATTACATTGGCATGACTTATGATGCCTCCACAATCAAGAAGTGCAATTCATGAGGCTTGAATTGTCCTGGGTTTTTGAAGCCCTGCAATGCAATTCCTTGGGTAAAAGCAATGCGTAAAGAAACCAGTCTCGGCGGATTTATGATTGATGCTGAAGGCATTCGCCATCAGTTGCCCATCATCTTGAATCCCCATAGTGCGGATATTGAAGGCGTCTTGAACGCTGCATCTGTCTCGGGAAAAGGCATTTTGGTAATGCGGCGCAAGCCAGCTCCAGAATTTGGTCCTTACGAATTGGCCGTTTATATTGATTCCGGTTACTTCCTGCTGATGCTCAATGTCAACGAAGATGATGGAGGCCATGGCGTGGGCACAATATCAAACGAAAATATGCCGAATGACTGGATGGTGATCCTGGGAGAAAAATTCCCTGCCAGGGCGGTCACACGCGACGCAGGTTTTGTTTGTTCCGCTTTTGGCGAGTTCGCCAATACCGGCAACGTATCGATGGATCGTTACCGAAGCTCTTGACGCAGGAGCCCAAAATTAGGGGGGCGACGCATCGGATATCTTTTTTAAAAGCGAATTTGGCGGGAGCAATACCGTGATCAGAGATGCTTGGGGTGACGACATCTATTGGAATGACTGCAATGTGTTTTGGGATCGCGCTATTGCGGATAGCTGGCAAAGAATTGCTGAACCAAGCAAAAATCCGTCATACCGTCCACAGTATGTGTGGGATACGGGAATGTTTACTCTCAGACAATTGCTGTGTCTATTTTCCAGCGGAGCACTCGTCAGCCATTTATCTCAGCACTTCGGCCGAATCCTGGAGGCATGGGAGCTCTCCAACAAGCTAGCGTTCGAGCTGAATGCACAGCTGAAGCCAGGTCAAGGATGGGATCACCGGCATGTACTGAGAGCGCCGTCCATCAGTGAGGATTCACGTAGTCATGGTGATCCGCGTGCATGGATATTCCGGCTTTCCGATCTCAATCATTACAACTGGTGTTTCTGGCTGGTGGCGTTGGCGCTGCTGTTGGAGGTTCCGGATGAAGAATGGCGGAGGCTGATTGCGTTGATTGGTGAAGAGGGACATGACGTCTTGCTTGATAAGGTCATGGCTACCCGTCAGCCCGATCGCATCATAGGCACAACCCTGCTGCATCATAAACCTTACGCAAGATTGCTTGCCGCGATAGAGGCGCACGAAGAGCAACAGGCCGGGAAGTTGTTTGCGTTCGTCGATCATTGGTATGCCGAGCTGCAGAGAAAAGGCAATGACGAGTTGTGGTGGTATCTGTTTGCTGATCCCGTCAAACACCCCTTGGAAAAAGGCAGCTATTTCGGGAGATGGTGTCTGGAAGCGGCGGTTGCGGCGAAAGCATTCCATATGGATGATAGCCTGTGTATCGGCCATGAAAGCTATCCGAGTGCTTTCCTTGGGCCGGACGGGCCGGGTGCGCATCTGAACGTTGAACCAAAAAAGCCCGGTCTCTGGCAAAGCTGGTTGAAATGTCTTCGGTCGCATTGACGTTCAACACTTGATTCGTCATGTTGCTGCTGCGGCGCTTGATGTATCCGAGGGTGATAAATAAATGATGGACTTCCTGTTGGAGCATGAGTATTCCTTGCCAGAACTTTATGAGTTCTTCTCTGAGGTCTTTGATTGCTCCGCTGAGCGGATAAAAATCTATTCTCTTGACGAGTTTAGTTCTGCAACTGAAGCGCTGGATTGTTCGGGCTTGGATGGCATTTGCGTGTTTTCCTCTGTGCGAGGCAGCGCTTCCCAGTTATTGCAGCTCTACAGATACGAGCTACCTGATCCGACGCTTTGCAGACGAGTTATCGATATCGCTTGCAGGAGAAAGATGCACTGCTATATCCCAACTGACTCACTGAACGGTTGGACTTACGTAGGCGATGATGGAATGCCAAAACGGGCTCGTCAAATCGAGTGTGATGAAGACGATTGCTATCTGTTTGAACTGCTGTAACGTAGAACCATAAGTACAGTGGCACCCGCTAAGCCTGGTTGGATTCGAATATGATCGACAATCGACTCAATGCTCAACTGGCTACAAATTACCGACGCAGGTCAGTAAATATGGCACATTCATTCATCACTTATAAAGCTCAGGACGTTAGAGTCAACGACTTCGACCTCATTGTTCTTATTTTCTTTCTTGAAAAAACAGCTAGAGAAATACGTGCAGATTCCGAGTTAAAGGAACTCTTCTTGATGTGGATAGATTCCGTAAAAAACGATGGAGCAGGTAATATTAATTTGCACCTTGATGTGCTTCTTAAGAATCCAGATTATGCGGCGTGGCTAGATAAAACGGTTCAAGAGGCAAAGAAATCGTTGTCTAGTCTTCCAGAGATAATTCCGGCCTCCTGCTTGGAGAAATTGGTAAAAATTGGCGGTATTACTTTTGGTGATTACCAAAAAATATTTTTGCAGAGCGTACTAGTATCTTTTGAAGACGTTATTCGAGGTGATTAGCTTGTTGATTTAAATGGAAAACTGTCTTGTTAATTTGCGTTTAAAGCCGACCTGCTTTTGGAGCGAACGCCTCAGGTGCGCCAGCGTCCGCATTGCCAACTTCGACCTGACACTGTCCAGCAATGTGCTGTTCCGCCTCAATGTGGGCCCAGCGCAGCGCTTCTTGATGCAGTCCTATCGGCAGTTCGTGGATACGTGCAGCAGGCTGCCTTCGGATTTCATGCTAAATCAACTGAGATCGTTCGCTAGCCTACAGCAGCTTTGAGATGGCTACTATGAACAGCAAATGATCCACTTACCGACGGCCAGCTTATCGAAAAATGGATACTGATACCCTAGCAGCTCAATTTCAACGGACACAAGGACGACCAATAAATTACTGCGGAAATATTGTTCTGCCAATTTTTAAAAAGGATCTGAATCAGGAGCTAGTCTCTCTTGTGATCACAAGGCTTTCTTCGCTGAGAAAGCCAGAGCAAGGGATCCGTATCAAAGTGGAAAAAGGGGATATTCATTTAGATGGGAATAAATATAGTGAAATTGTCCTTTGGACAGATAGCAGTCCTGACTCCGTTGAAATCACGCTGACTTCAAAAGGAAAATCGCAATTAAAGATCTGGAATGTCTGGCGTGTGGACGATGGACTTGTAAATGCATGGGTTGGAAACGCCGGCATGTTGATTAATGAAATCGCGGATCAATCTCTGGCTTTTCAGTGTAGTGACGGCGTTGGCGCTGTGGATTTCACCAATTTCATTTTTGTTGTCCGTGGGTTGGATGGCGCATAGGCAGTATTAATGAATTTAACCAAGGAAAAGTTAGAAAATGAGCATGGCTTTACCACGATTTTTCTGCTTGCTATGAGTGCCTGCGTTATCAATCAAAACTGATGTAAAGAAGAACCATAGAAACAGCGGCACGCGCCAAGACATATTGATGATATCCGAGCTACTTCCAAGCGCCGAGGGCAACTGATGGAGTTGACCTCTGAGCAGATAAAAAATCGCCTCGTGGCCGTGTTGATGCCGATTCTCCTGACAGGGTTTCTTTACGGGATTGTAACGGGGAAGAATGTTGGGCCAACGCATGAACAGCTGGCGATAATGAAGGCGGAAATGAAATGGATCACGCAAGGGCAGAATGCGAATCTGGAAATTCATTCCAGGCGAGAACTCTCCAAGTCTGGCGTAGCGTCCTCCAACCTGATCGTCGATCCGGAGCTTTGGCGTTCACCCTCCAAAGAGAATCTCGAAGCGCATGGATGGAAGCTCTTGTCCAAGGGGGCGTATTGCAAAGAAGGTATTCAGTTGGAGATTCATTCAAGCACTTATATGGGAAAGGCTGCAGTCTATGTTTCGATGAGATACGATGCGGCGACTTCTGATGCCTGCAAGGCTCTCGCGCCTCCTTGATCATCTATGTCCATATTCACCGCATTTTTGCGGGGAGAAAGTTTGGCAAGGAGTGGCAGGTTGCAAGTGGCGGGCGCTAAAGGCCTGAAAAGCCGTAACTCTCGTAAGCCGAGTTCCGGGCCATCAGCGAGGCTGCCCGTATAAGATCTTGCACATCGTCTCGGACCAATATCATCTGCGCGAGCGACATCACGAACTACGTCAAAGAGAATTAGGAGGGCTTGCATGAGCATTGATTTTGCAGTGGCAAAGAGAATGGCATTGACTTATCTTGAACAACTTTCCAACGCTTCAGACGATGTTACATACGCGCTAGTGGAATCGCATATCCGGGAAGAGCCTGATGGCTGGTACTTTCCTTATCAATCTGAGAAATACCTGCTGACGCGTCAATTCGGAGACTCCCTGGTAGGGAACTGGCCAATATTTGTCAGCCGCACGGGTGACTTTGCAGTCCCTCGTCGACCAGGAATGTCTGTGCAAATCAGAGGTCGGCCGTCGTAAAGAATGCCGGATGACATTGAAGATCGTCGCAGAGAAAATACAGTCAGCTATCGAGGATGTTCCAATGATTGAAGTGAATGTCGTAAGAGGGGACATCACCCTCATTCCGGCTGACGTCATCGTCAACGCTGCCAATAGCTCGTTGCTGGGAGGTGGCGGTGTCGATGGTGCGATCCACCGTAAAGGCGGGCCGGACATACTGGATGAATGCAAGAAGATCAGAGCCAGGCAAGGAGGATGCGCCGTGGGTGACGCGGTCGTCACGACAGCCGGAAAGCTGCCCGCGCAATACGTCATTCACGCTGTGGGCCCGACCTGGCAGGGCGGCGAAAAGCATGAGCCCGAGCTTCTGCGAAAAACCTATCTCGCCTGCCTGCAGCTCGCCAGGTCGCTCAATGTCGAGAGTATTTCATTTCCCAATATTTCGACGGGGACTTATCGCTTCCCCAAGCCACTTGCGGCCGCCATCGCGCTGGAAGCTGTTCGCTCCTTTCAGAGCGAGGCGGGTACTCTCAAGACGATCAACTTCGTCTGTTTTGAAGAAGAGAGCTATGAAAAATATCGCGAGTTGCTGGGCGGGCCGGTACCTGAGGTTCGCGAATGAAAGCGACAGCTGAGAATGAATGTCAATGGCGATGGAAAGGCCTAGTGCCGTGGATATTCAAGTTTGAATAGGCTGGCGCCTGCCGACGAGCATGATTGGCGTTGAATTCGACCAGATCTGAGAGGGCAAGGTCTCCATTATCGGGAGCATCCGCGAAGTCAGGCAAAGGCCCCTCCCGTCCCGCTATCGAGTTCAGGAGATGAAGAACTTGGCTGCTGCTGCTACGATTCCAAAGAGCAGACCGCCCCCGACTGGGCGCAAGCATTTCACTTTCCATGGCCAATATTGAACACCTCCCAGAAGCACAAATCCTGTTACGGCTATTGCGTACAGCGTCCAGCTTGCCCAAGCATAGTTGCACACGACAAAGCTTGCAGCCGATACGCCGAGCGTGGAAGCGATAGCAATTACCTGTGAATAACCCATCTTGAAGGCCCCGTGAGCCGCCCCGGCTTTCGCGGAGGCTTTTTGGTTTAATTTATGACGACACCATAAAAGAAATCGGTGGACCTTGAATGTCAGTGCTAGATAAGAATGTGATTGACTCTATTGGAACCAATATTGAAACTGGTTCAGTTATCTTGATTATTTCAGACCATTTGGGCTGGGCGGAGGAGACCCAATCGCATCTACTTGCGCTTCAAGAAAAATTAAATACCTATATCCAGTTCATAGAGAGTTCAGAGATATATTCTGCTTTCCCCTCGGCCGTTGGGAAAAAACTGGTGGTCGATATCTACTTCAAGTTTCCCCCTGGCGATGAGTGTCGGCATTTCCTTTCTCACGTTCAGCGAATTTTGGAAAGTATTGGTGTGGGTTTTGCTGTCACAGATTTTGATCCCAAACTGTGTACTTGAAAACCATGTCCGACTATTTTGAGACGCGTGGGTTGTAAAGAGCGGCCGCGGCTCGATCGCGTTTCGCCGAGGATTGCCGCAACGCTGCAAGGCTGCTTCCTCCCGGCAGCAACCAGAACGAAATGCATTTGATGGAGTAAAAATTGCCGACCGACGAATCACTCGGGCAGCTGGAACCTGCAAGCAGGATGGCCATCTTGCTCGATGCAGCCGACGCTGCGAGCAGACTGAAACTTGATCGTCATCCTGAAACACTCGATGCGTGCATGAATGCGCTGAACCTATGCAGAACCTGGATGGCGGGGGGCGCTGTTGCTCCTGATGAGCTGGCGCACTTTGTTGATGTGGAGGTTGGTGAGAAAAGCTGTCTGCAAGAGTCATGGTTTCAAGAAGATGCCGAGGGATGCGACGCATTCATTTTCGTCACGATGGTCGTGGCGCATGTTGCTCATTTTGCCTATGTGGCGGCCGGCCAGGAGACGCGGATGTCAGAGTCCATTGCAGAAGCTGGTTGGAATCTCATCGACACATTGATTGAGTATGGACGGAATGAGGGCCTGCTTTCCTGTCGACTACAGCGAAGGGAGTCCTGAAATTGAATAGCACTGTCTCGATAGCCGACCTGACGTTATTTTTCGGTCAGGCCCCCAGCAAGGTCATTCCCGACGAGGGCACCTGCATCTTCGTGCTGAGCAACCCTGAGCTCAAGCTGACGGTTGCGATCAATGAAGTCGTGCCGTCATTCATGACCTCATTGGTGATGAAGACGGGGGAAGAGATGCGGATGGAGTTTGATGGTTTGCAGGAGCTTGCCCTGTTGACGGACAACATCGGGCCATACCTGCTGGCCAGCCTCGACGTACAAGGCCGTGTTCAATGCAGGGTGCGGGTCATTCCCGGATTCTCCGTGTGCTGGAGTTATCTGCGGTAGTGCCTTTCGCCCGCCCGGAGCTCCAGCAACTCTTCGCCACCTTCAGTCCTCGATCAAACGGACCATTCAAAAGAAGATCTGCCGGAACTGGATGTCTCCGGATTAACGGTGGCGCAATGAAATGAATGTTCTTTCTCAGCAGCGGCCACCAGCAGTCCCGGACGTGTGAAATGCCGATATGAAGCTCTGCACCCCGATAGCAGCCCGACAAAGTCAGAAAATTCATATCCCGCTTCATCTCAAATCCTCACAAGTCCCGCAGTCCACCCATCCTGCGAGAACCAATCCCCCAAAACCCCACTCCTAGCTCAGCGGCCGGCCATGTGGTCTGACCATTTGACATCCCTGACCCTGCTCTCTAGAATAAATCGTCATACAAGTTGACCTCTGAACGACGAGGCCATCGTTTCATATAAGAAGAAATTGCAGCAAAACGCGGACGTTCAACAAGTCCGCTTTGATAGCCAACAACGGAGACAATATGAACGCATTGGTACGACGCCGTGGCGTCGGGCTGCATCTCGCGGCCATCGCAGCCACTTCGGCCACCCTCATCCTCGGCGCCGGCCACGCCAACGCGCAGGTCGCCACCGGCGATACCTCGCAAGCCAAGATCGCCCTGTCCAACAACTACGCGGCCAATGCCTGGCGTCAGTCCATGCTCAAGACCTGGGCCGCGACCGCCGACGATGCCGTCAAACGCAAGCTGGTGGCCGCCGCCCCCGCTTTCACCACCTCCGAAAACCAGCCCACCGAACAGGCCCAGCAGATCCAGAACCTGATCCTGCAAGGCTACAAGGCCATCGTGGTCGATGCCGCCTCTCCCACGGCCCTCAACGGCACCATCAAGAAAGCCTGCGCCGCCGGCGTGGTGGTGGTCTCCTATGACGGCGTGGTCACCGAACCCTGTGCCTATCGCGTCACCTTCGACTTCCGCAAGATGGGCGAACGCCAGGTCGACTACCTCGCCGAGCGTCTCAACGGCAAGGGCAACATCCTCGAAATCCGCGGCCTGGCCGGGGTGTCGGTCGATGGTGAAATCCACGCCGGCATCATGGACGGCCTCAAGAAGCATCCGGGCCTCAAGATCGTCGGCTCCGTCAACGGCGACTGGGCGCAGACCGTGGCCCAGAAGGCCGTGGCCGGCATCCTGCCGACCCTGCCCAAGGTCGATGGCGTGGTCACCCAGGGTGGCGATGGCTTCGGCGTGGCGCAAGCCTTCAAGGCCGCCAACCGCGAACTGCCCATCATCATCCTCGGCAACCGCGAGGACGAACTGCAATGGTGGAAGACCCAGATCCCCAGCGGCTACAAGACCTATTCCGCTTCCAATCCGCCCGGCGCAGTGACGGTGGCCTTCTGGGTGGCGCAGCAGGTGCTGGCCGGCAAGAAGATCCCCAAGGACGTCGATATCGTGGCACCGCTGCTCTACCTGACGGCGGAACAACTGCCGGATGCCCTGGCCAAGACGCCGCAGGGCGGGGTGGCCGATATCGGCTTCTCCCAGGCCGATACCGTCAAGCTGCTCGATACGCCGAAGTCCAAGTAAGTCCTGTCCCATCCCCGCGCAGACCGCCTCGCTGAAGGCGGCGCGCGAGCCATGGGCGCATCCACTGCCTCAAGAACACAGGTGATCCAGCGTGAACGCCAGCCATCCCCCCTCGGCCGCCTTGTGCAGCCTGTCGCATATCCGCAAGTCCTTTGGTCCCGTCAAGGCGCTGCAAGATGTGAGCGTGGACATCCAGCCCGGTGAATGCTGGGGCCTGGTCGGCCACAACGGCGCGGGCAAGTCCACCCTCATGAACGTGCTGGCCGGCGTGCTGCCCGGTGACGACGGCCAGATCATCATCGACGGTCAGGCGCGCCAGAACTACACCACGCAGGCCGCCTACCGGCTGGGCGTGCGCTGCGTCTTCCAGGAATTGTCCCTGTGCCAGAACCTCAACGTGGCCGAAAACCTCTGCGTGTTTCACCCGCAGCTCAAGGGCTGGGGCTGGCGGCGCCGGGCGCGCAAGCTGGTGACGGAGAAGCTCGATGACATCTTCCCCGGCCATGGCATCGATCCCGATCGCATCGTCGGCGAACTCAGCATCACCCAGCGCCAGATGGTGGAAATCGCCTGCGCCTTCACGGTGGTCGATGCGCCGGTGCGCCTGCTGATCCTCGATGAACCGACCTCCAGTCTCGATGCGCAAACCGCAGCGCGGCTCACGGCCTACATCCGCCGGCGTCTTGAAGACGGCATGAGCCTGGTCTTCATCTCGCACATGCTGGGCGAGATCTTTGACTGCTGCAATCGGATTGCCGTCATGCGCGATGGACAGCTGGTCTTGCAGGATCACACCGCCCATCTCACGCGTGACGCGCTGGTCCACGCCATGGGCCACGCCGACCAGAAGCAGATCGAGCGTCAGGCCGAACAGCAGGCGCAGCAGGAATCGGAGTCCGCAGACGTGCAAAGCCAGCAACTGCTGGAAGTGAAACTGCCGGCGGCGTCACCGGTCGGTGCACTGGGCGTGCGCCGTGGCCAGGTGGTCGGATTGTCCGGGCTGGCAGGGCAGGGGCAGACCGAGATGCTGATCCGGCTCTTCGAGCAATATCGCGGCAAGATGCGGGTGGCCTTCGTGGCCGGGGATCGCGCACGGGATGGCAACTTTCCGCTGTGGAGCATCCTGCGCAACCTGAGCATCCGCGAGCTGCCGCATCTGGCGCGCGGCGGCGTGATCGATCGTGCTGCCGAAGCCGAACTGGGCCGCCAGTGGCATGAACGCGTGGCGATCCGTACGCCGGACCTGTCCAACAATATCCTCTCGCTGTCCGGTGGCAACCAGCAGAAGGTGCTGTTTGCGCGGGCCTTGTCGTCGGATGCGGAACTGATCCTGATGGACGATCCCATGCGCGGCGTCGACTTCGGCACCAAGGTCGACATGTATCGCCTGATCCGCGCAGAAGCGGCGCGCGGCCGCAGCTTCGTCTGGTACACCACCGAGAACGACGAGCTGGAATACTGCGATGCGACCTACGTCTTCTACCAGCAGCAGGTCACCCTGAAACTGGCCCGCCATGAACTCTCGGAGGAACGCATCATCGCCGCGTCCTTCGGCAACGTGCGCGCCGATGGCGGCACCGTCACACCCCCTCTCGAAGGAGCCCGCGCATGACTACGCTTGCCCGCACCCTCGTGCGTGCGCGCCACGGCCTGCTGTCGCGCCACGAGGTCCAGACCCTGCTGCTGCCCATGGCCACGCTGGCCGTGGTGCTGGCACCGATCTTCTGGATCAATCCCAATACGATGAGTTATTTCGGGCTGGGTCTGCTGCTGAATCTGGCCGTGCCGATGATCCTGGCCAGCATGGCGCAGCTGTGCATCATTGCCGTCAATGACCTGGATCTGTCCATCGGTGCCTTCATCAGCCTGGTCTCCTGCATCGCCGTGACCTGGTTGCCGGAGCATCCGCTGCTGGGCGTGGCGGCGTTGATTGCCTGCGTGCTGCTGTACGCGGCCATCGGCGCGCTGGTGGAATTGTTCGATCTGCCGTCCATCGTGGTGACGCTGGGCCTGTCCTTCGTCTGGGGCGGCTGGGCGCTGATCCTGCTGCCCATGCCGGGCGGTGCCACTCCGCAATGGATACAGGATGTGATGAACCTGGCCATTCCGGTGGTGCCTACGCCCATCGTCTATGCGGTCGTGATCGCGCTGTGCGGACACTGGTTCCTGATGCGTTCCTCGCTGGGCGTGCGGCTGCGCGGTGCCGGCGGCAATCCCAAGGCCATCGTGCGCAGTGGCGGTTCGGTGGTGCGCGCCAAGGCGTTGATGTACGGGCTGGCCGGTGTGCTGGGCATCCTCTCTGCGCTGACGCTGGTCGGCATCACCACCTCGGCCGATGCCAATATTGCGCAGCGCTACACGCTGATCTCGATTGCCGCCGTGATCCTGGGCGGCGGCAGCTTCATCGGCGGCAAGGTCTCGCCCATCGGTGCCACGCTGGGGGCCATCACGCTGGGGATTGCGGCCTCGTTCCTGTCCTTCCTCAACATCGCGCCGAAGTGGCAGATCGGCTTGCAGGGCGCGATCCTGATCATCGTGTTGTCGATGCGCATCCTGCTGTCGGCACGGGGAGAACGTCAATGAGCGCCGCGCGTGCAACGATGGGGGCCGCGCTGCAACAGCGGCCCTGGGTCTGGTCCTTCATGGGGGCGGCCCTGCTGTGGCTGGCCACGCTGGCGGTGGCCGGGCCGGAGGCGGCCTTCAATATCGGCTTGTCGGCGTTTTCTTTCGGGGCGCTGATGGTGCTGGTGGGCCTGGGGCAGATGCTGGTGGTGACCACCGGGCCGGGCAACATCGATCTCTCCATTCCGTCCACCATCGCGCTGGCCGGTGCGCTGGGCTTGCGTACCATGGGTGGCGAGGATGGCGGCATCCTGCTCGGGCTGCTGGTCACGCTCGGGGTGGGCGTGGGCATCGGGCTGGCCAATTACCTGCTGATCCGCTTGCTGCAGATTCCGCCCATCATCGCCACCATGTCGTCGTCCTTCATCCTGCAATCGCTGGCGATTCATGTCGGGCAGGGCCTCAAAATCACGCCACCGCAATTGCTGGCCAGCTTCGCGACCGGATGGCTGCTGCACCTTCCGCAACTGGCCTGGCTGGTGTTGGCCGTGGCGCTGGGGCTGGCCTGGATATTGGGGCGCACGCTGTTCGGCCGCTTCCTCTCGGCGGTCGGCCAGAATGCGCGCGCGGCCTGGCTGGCGGGCATCGGCGTGGAACGTATCCGCTGCCTGTGCTACGTGCTGTGCGCGGTCTTTGCGGCGTTGTGCGCCTTGCTGATCGCCGGTTTCTCGGGCGGCGCCTCGCTCGACATGGGCAATGAATACCTGTTGATGTCGGTGGCCGTGGTGGTCATCGGCGGCACCAGCGTCACCGGTGGCCGGCCCAGCGTGGCCGGGATCTGGGGCGCGGCGCTGTTCCTGTATTTCACCAATACGCTGTTGAACGTGGTGGGCCTGTCGGCGGGCGAACGCTCGGTGCTGTCGGGGCTCATCATCATCGCCGTGATCGTCTGTTCCGGCCGCCGCCGTCAGTATCGCTGAGGCGCCAGCGTCAATTACACTGAAAAGGAGAACGCATGTCCTTGCCCGATACCCCCTTCCAGCATCTCGATGCGCGCTTTCGCCGCATGGTCATCGACACCGCCCAGGTCGATCGTCTCTACCACGGCTGCCGCTGGGCCGAAGGCCCGGTGTGGCTGCCGGCCACGCAGGAACTGGTCTGGAGCGACATCCCCAACAATCGCCTGATGCGCTGGTCCGAGGGCGCAGGGGCGGGCGTATTTCGCCAGCCCTCCAACTTCAACAACGGCAATACGCTGGACCGCGAAGGCCGCATCGTCGGCTGCCTGCACGGTGGCCGCGCCGTGGTCCGCACCGAACACGATGGCAGCATCACTACGCTGGCCTCGCACTGGCAGGGCAAGCGGCTCAATTCGCCCAATGACGTGGTGGTCAAGTCCGATGGCTCGATCTGGTTCACCGATCCGGATTACGGCATCAACAGCGATTACGAAGGCTATCAGGCCGAGAGCGAAATCGGTGCGTGCAATGTCTATCGCATCGATGGCGACAGCGGTGACATCAGCCTCGTCAGCGGCGACCTGGAGCGTCCCAACGGGCTGGCGTTCTCCACCGATGAAAGCCGCCTCTACATCGCCGATACCGGCCTCACGCACCGTGCGGGCGGGCCGCATCACATCCGCGTATTCGATGTGGTGGAGGGCGCCACGCTCGAGGGCGGCGAGGTGTTTGCAACCATCGATCCGGGGCTGGCCGATGGTTTCCGGCTGGATGCCCAGGGCAACATCTGGACCTCGGCCGGCGATGGCGTGCATTGCTATGCGCCGGATGGCACCTTGCTGGGCAAGATTTTGATTCCGGAAGTGGTGTCCAATGTGGTCTTCGGCGGGCCGCGCGGCAATCGCCTCTTCATCACCGCCACCACCTCGCTGTATGCGGTGTATCTGGCGGTCAACGGGGCCGTGCGGCCCTGAGCGGCCACAGGCGCGCCGTCTGCATCAGTCGCCCGGTGTGCGCACCGGGCGTTTCTTTTTCATGGTCACGCCCAGTCCGGCGACAATGGCCACGGCACCGGTCATCATCGACACCGACAGCGTCTCGCCCAGGATCCACGCCGAGGCCAGTACGCCGAAAAGCGGCGAAAGCGCATTGAGCATGAGCGCCTTCACGCCCAGTCGGGCCACCACCCAGTTGAACAAGGCCACGCTGACGATGCTCACCAGCACGCCCTGGTAGGCGCTCTGCAGCAGCAGTGCCGAGGCCGGCTTGCTGAAGGTCTGCGTGCCCAGCCACGGCAGCGCCAGCAGCATGCAGGCCAGCGACAGCACTTGCGTCAGCGCCACCGCATCCAGGGGCGCGATCTTCCAGGCGCGATTGAGCATCAGGTAGCTCGACCACATCAGCGCCGAGAGCACAAACAGCAGATCGCCCCGCCACGCGCCATCGGGAGCCAGTCCGCCGCTGGCGAGGATGCCATTGAGCGCCACCAGTACCAGTCCGGCAAGCAGCAGTAGCACGCCCCACAGGGAGATGCGTTCGCGCTGCCCGAGGGCGAAGCGGCTGATCGCCATACCGAACAGCGGCGTCAGGGCCGGATGGATCAGCGCGCCATGTGAAGCCGGCGCGTAGTTCACGCCCGCCACCAGCACCAGGCTGAACAAGGGGCCGGACAGCAGGAACAGCACCAGCCCGCGCCCCCAGCCGACACCGCAGGCCTGCCAGAGCCCGCGCCGCCAGGCAAAGGGCAGGATCAGCAGGCCGCTGGTGAGAAAGCGCATCAGGGTCGCATCCAGCGGCGTGAGCCCTTGCTGCAAGCCGTAGCGCGAGATCACGGGCTGCACGCCCCAGATGAGCGCGACCAGGATGCCGGAGAGGAGGGGAGGAGGCATGGCGAAATCGTTGGATGAAAACCGTACAGTAGGGCAGGGCCGGTTGACTGACTTTCGTACTTGGGTCAAGAATGTTTGAATTTACGCCAAGCTGCGAGGCGAGCTTCGTGGTGGCGGAGTTTCCATCATTGGTGCGTCATCTTTGCATGTACGCCAAGCGAGACCAGACCATGCGCAAGCCTTCTCCCTCCCGTTCCCCGCTGCCCATCGACCGGGTGGACCGCATCGCGCGCCCGGTGGTAGCCGCCGGCGCCGATTACGCGCGCGATTCGCTGCAGGCCTGGCACAGCCATCGCCGGGCGCAGTTGCTGTTCGGGCTGGGGGGATTGATGCAGGTGGTGACGCAGGATGGTGCCTGGGTGGTGCCGCCGCAGCACGCGGTGTGGATTCCTTCCGGGCGCGAGCACCAGAGCCGCATGCTCTTGCCGGTGACTACCTGCAGCGCCTTCGTCGAGCCCGAACATGCGCCGCGCGCCGCTCGGACCTGCCAGGTGCTGGAGGTGCATCCGCTGCTGCGCGAGCTGCTGATCGAAGCTACCCGCATCGATCCGCATTACGCACCCGATAGCCGGGAGGAGGCGCTGATGCACCTGCTGCTCAAGGAGATCGCCCGCGCCCGCGAGATTCCCATGTACGTGCCGCTGCCGCAGGAGGAGAAGCTGGGGGCGCTGTGTCGCGACTTCATGCGATCGCCCTCGATCCGCGCGCGCCCGGCCGAGTGGGCCGAACAATTGCACATGAGCGAGCGCAGCTTCACCCGCAGATTCCTGGCGCAGACCGGCATGGGCTTCCAGCAATGGCGGCTGCGCGCCTGCATCGTCAATGCGATCTCGCGGCTGGCGCTGGGGCATTCGGTGACGGCGATTGCCTACGACCTCGGCTACGAACAGCCGGCGACCTTCTCGACCATGTTCAAGCGGATGACGGGATATGTCCCCTCATCGCATCCGGCCGTGCGCGCATAAAAAAGGCCGGAGCATTTCACTCCGGCCAACCATTCTGCGAGGGATGCAGAAGAGACTATCGATACGCGATGGGGCGATCAGGCCCCTGCCAGGCGCGGCGTCTGCACGGTGCTGCCCGAGGCCATGTAGCGCGCCACCGACAGGTCTTCATGGGCGATGGCAGGGCGGCGTCCCGAGATCAGGTCGGCCAGCAGCTGGCCCGAACCGCAGGACATGGTCCAGCCCAGCGTGCCGTGACCGGTGTTGATGTACAGGTTCGAGACCGGGGTGGCACCGACCACGGGCGTGCCGTCCGGGGTCATCGGGCGCAGGCCGGTCCAGAAGCTGGCTTGCTTCGTGTCGCCTGCACCGGGGAACAGATCGTTGACCACCAGTTCCAGCGTGGCGCGGCGCTTGGCCTTGAGGGCCGTGTCATAGCCGACGATCTCGGCCATGCCGCCGACGCGGATGCGGTCATCGAAGCGGGTGACGGCGATCTTGTAGGTCTCGTCGAGAATGGTGGACACTGGTGCGGCCGATGCATCGGTGATCGGCACGGTGATCGAGTAACCCTTGAGCGGATACACCGGAATGCCCGGCAGGCCGGGGATGTCGCGCAGCAGTTGCGGCGAGTAGGAGCCAAGGGCGACCACGTAGCTGTCGGCCTGCACCAGTTCCTTGCCGCAGACCACACCGGCGATCTTGCCACCGGCCATGGTGAGGGCGTCGATGGAGACGCCATAACGGAATTTCACGCCCAGTTGCTCGGCCATCTTGGCCAGGCGGGTGGTGAAGAGCTGGCAGTCGCCAGTTTCGTCATTGGGCAGGCGCAGGCCGCCGGTGAGCTTGCCGCGCACCTTCTCCAGCGCCGGTTCGGCACCGCCCAGTTGTTCCGGGGTCAGCAGTTCGAAGGGGACGCCGGCTTCCTGCAGCACGGCGATGTCCTTGGCGGCACCCTCGAGCTGTTCTTGCGAGCGGAACAGTTGCAGCGTGCCTTGCTGGCGGCCTTCATAGGGGATGCCGACATCGGCGCGCAGGTCGCGCAGGCAGTCGCGGCTGTATTCAGCCAGGCGCACCATGCGTTCCTTGTTGACGGCGTAGCTTTCGGCATTGCAGTTGCGCAGCATCTGCCACATCCAGCGCAGCTGGTTGAGCGTGCCGTCCGGGCGGATGGCCAGCGGGGCATGTTCCTGGAACATCCACTTGATGGCCTTCAGGGGAATGCCGGGCGCGGCCCAGGGCGAGGCATAGCCGGGAGAGATCTGTCCGGCATTGCCGAAGGAGGTTTCCAGCGCGGGGCCGGGCTGGCGGTCCAGCACGGTCACATCGTGACCGGCCCTGGCCAGATACCAGGCGCTGGTGACCCCGATGACACCGCTTCCAAGAATGACGACGCGCATGCTGAACTCCCCGTTTCGTTGATGCCGCTGCAAAAGGCTTGTGGATTAGAAGATTCAGCTATCATATGGGCGAATAAATAGTATTTGTTTTCATATTTCTTGCTGATTTCATGAAAGTTTCATGAAAATCGCGCTGAAACGGGAAAATTTCATGAGAACTCAGCAACAGTCCATCCGCACCCTCGACAAGCTCGATCACCGCATCCTGGCCGTGCTGCAAAAGGATGGCCGCATTTCCATGAAGGAGCTCGGGGAGCAGGTCGGTTTGTCAGTTACGCCCTGCATCGAACGGGTCAGGCGCATGGAGCGCGATGGTGTCATCAGCGGCTATTACGCGCGCGTCAATCCCGAGTCACTGGGGGCGACCTTGCTGGTGTTCGTGGAGATCACGCTCAATCACAAGTCCGGCAACATGTTCGAGCAGTTCCGCCGCGAGGTGCTGCGCATTCCCGAAGTGCAGGAATGCCACCTGGTCTCGGGCGACTTCGACTACCTCATCAAGGCACGCATCCGGGGCATGGCGGAATACCGCAAGCTGCTGGGCGACATCCTGCTGCAGCTGCCGGGGGCGGCGCAGTCCAAGAGCTATGTAGTGATGGAAGAGATCAAGGAGACGCTGGCGCTGCCGCTGGATGACTGAGCCCGGCAGAAGCCGGTACGGATGGGCGTACGGATAACAGTACAGTGGCCGGACAGTTCCGGTACAGAAAAGCAGACACCCGCAACTTCAGCTACTGTACACATCGTCGGCGAGTCTTTGCGCGCGCGGCTTGACAGGCACTGTGCTTGAATCCGTCGCCGCTCCCTGTGCATTCCGGTCGGGACTGGCGTGTCCTAGACTTCGCCTACACTGGACTCCACTCCATCCCGAGACATCATGCCTTCCAAACCAAGAATCGAGCAATACAATCAACCCGCAGGCGGCTGGGGCGCACTGAAGTATGTCGCGCTGAACCTGGTCAAGGAACACGTGGCCGACGGCAAGGGCTTGCGTACCCTGTTGTCGCAGAACCAGCCTGACGGCTTTGATTGCCCCGGTTGCGCATGGCCGGACCGCGAGCACACTTCCACCTTCGAATTCTGCGAGAACGGCGTCAAGGCCGTGGCCGCCGAAGCCACCAAGAAGCGTGTCACCCCCGAGTTCTTCGAGAAGCACACCGTCACCGAGCTGATGCAGCAATCGGATTACGAGCTGGAAGAACACGGCCGCCTGACCCATCCCATGGTGTATGACGCCGCCACCGACAAGTACAAGAAGATCGACTGGTCCGCCGCCTTCGAGCTGATGGCCAAGCATCTCAATGCCTTGCCCGATCCGGACATGGCGGACTTCTATGTGTCCGGCCGCGCCAGCAAT
>Ga0308171_1001665_pt1 | contig 27880 bp, 19 predicted proteins | sample PhyGR1_FD_202135 | JGI IMG/M metagenome (GOLD analysis project Ga0308171, IMG submission 202135) | Phyllosphere microbial communities from UC Gill Tract Community Farm, Albany, California, United States - DLSLSG.R1 | ecosystem: Host-associated > Plants > Phyllosphere > Unclassified | place: USA...
ATTTTGGAGATCCAGAAGTAACTAATACTGCAGGTAATGGTGGAGGATTCCAAGCTATTAGTCAATATCCAACTGCAAGAACATTTGGTGTCAATCTTAACGTAACTTTCTAAAAAAAAAAAAAATGAAAAAGATAAAATTTTTAATTCCGTTAGTGATGTTTGGATTAACTGCAACATCATGTAATAATTATTTGGATGTTAATGAAAATCCTAATTCTGTTCCCGCTGAAAATATATTGCCTAGTTTAGCTTTACCAGGTGCTATTTCAGAAATTTACAGAACACAAGGAACTGATATGATGAGATTAGGTAATTTGATGATGAATAACTGGGCGTGTAATGTTTACTCTTATGGAGAAACATTCAGTACAGAAAATACCTTAAACTTTAACAGTTCAGCGTATAGTGGAATTTGGGATAACATATATTTAAATTTAAATACATTTAATTTTATTGAAAATTATCCTAATGCTGATCATAAGCAGGATAATTATATTGCAATCGCTAAAATCATGAAAGCATTCTATATGCAATATATTGTTGATTTATATGGTGATGCACCTTACTCTGAAGCATTTAAAGGACAAGGGAATTTACATCCAAAGTATGATAATGATGAAGATATTTATAGAGCATCTTTAAATAATCTTAATGCTGCTATTGCAATAATTGACGCAGCAGAACTATTGGCAGAAGATTCTCGTACTAGTGATATTGTTTTTGGATCTGCGGCAAGTAATTCTGCAGCAATGTTAAAATGGAGACAATTTGCCAATACAGTAAAATTAAGATATCTTCTTAGAATGAGTAATGTTACCGGCTCTATGGCAACTTTCAGAGATCAGGAATTGGCTAAAATTGTTGCTGATGCGGCGGCTCCTGGACATAGCTGGGGAACTACTTTTATTAATGAAATTGTAAAAGAAAATCCAGGCTATTCTCAGTCAAATAATGATTCAATGCACCCATTTGTGCAAAATTATTTTGCTACGGCTGCGGGTACTAGACCATCAAATTATGGTATCGTAACTGTTTCTGAACACTTAGCTAATACTTTGGAGGGGAATTTAATTCTTAATTCTACAGATTCATATTATACAAAATTTAATAATATTAGAGACCCTAGAAGAACTAGACAGTTTAATAATGTTACATATACATTAAACGGTTCGACATTTTCAAGATTGAAGGGAGTTAGACAAGGCGCTACTGCTGGACAACCTGGAGCTCCTCAAGATCCTAATAGTCCTTCAAGCAGAAACGTATCACAGCTTGCGAATGGTAACTTCATTGGTAACGCAACAACAGGTAGTTTAATTCCTTTAGCAAATGGACGTGGAGGTGTTATCATGACGCTTGCTGAAAGTGATTTTCTTCAGGCTGAAGCTGCTTTAAGATGGCCTACTTTGTTTAATTATAGTGCTCAAACTAAATTTACTCAAGGTATTACAGATTCTTTCACTTATTATGGAGCTACAGCAGGAACTTATATATCTGATATTGCTAGCAGAACAGGACTAGGATGGACAGGAACTGATGCACAAAAAATTGAGGCTATTATGACGCAAAAATGGCTTTCTACTGTAAATGCAACTCCTACGGAGGCTTTTATAGAGTATAATAGAACAGGTTATCCTTTTATTCCTTTGGCTGTAACAGCTAGCCAAGCTAGAAAGCCATACAGATTGATGTATCCTACATCTGAATTTAGTGCTAACCCATCAAATGTTCCAAACATTTCAACAGCACAGCTATTTACAAAAAATAGCGCAACTCCATTCTGGAACCAAAACTAATCTAACAACTTAGATTAATTATATTTAAAACCGCCTTCGGGCGGTTTTTTTATTTCCGTATATTTGTATTTCGAAATTTTAGACTAAGATTCTAAGCTTTTAAAATTATTAAATAATGAATATCAAAAATATAATAGAACAAAAACTTTCAGAGGTTATTTTAAATGTTTTTCAGCTGAAAGACATTAATCTGGAAGTTCAGGAAAATAAAACCGAATTTGAAGGAGATTTTACAATTGTGACTTTCCCTTTAGTGAAACAATTAAAAAAGAATCCAGAAAATATTGGAGTGGAATTGGGGGAAGCTCTAACAACACAAACTGAATTGTTAGAAAGCTTTAATGTAGTAAAAGGTTTTCTTAATATTAAAGTTAGAAATCAGTTTTTTGCAGATAATTTTAAATCTGTGGTCAATGATTTTGATACAGTAGTGAAGAAGAATTCTATGGTAATGGTAGAATATTCTTCGCCAAATACCAATAAACCTCTTCACTTGGGACATATCAGAAATAATTTATTAGGTTTTTCTGTTGCTCAGATTTTGAAAGAAGCGGGGTATGATGTGATTAAAACTCAGATTATCAACGACCGAGGAATTCACATTTGTAAGTCGATGTTGGCTTGGGAAAAGTTTGGAAAAAATGAAACTCCTGATGCTACTGATACAAAAGGTGACAAGTTCGTTGGAAATTATTATGTAAAGTTTGATCAGGAATATAAGAAAGAAATTGCTGAACTTATCACTCAAGGTGTTTCTGAAGATCAGGCGAAAAAAGATGCTCCTTTAATGAAGGAAGCTCAAAAAATGCTTTTGGACTGGGAAAATGAGGATGAAAAAGTAAGAGCTCTTTGGAATGAAATGAATTCTTGGGTTTATAAAGGTTTCAACGAAACTTACGGAAGATTAGGTGTGGATTTCGATCAGGTTCAATATGAAAGCAATACTTATATTTTAGGAAAAGACCTTATTCAGGAAGGTTTGGATAAAGGAGTTTTGTATAAGAAAGAAGACGGTTCAGTTTGGTGTGATCTTACGGAAGATGGGCTAGATCAGAAATTGCTACTGCGTTCGGATGGGACTTCTGTATATATGACTCAGGATTTGGGAACTGCTGTAGAGCGTTTTAAACAGGGGAATATTCAAAAATTAATTTATACTGTTGGAAACGAACAGGATTATCATTTTCAGGTTTTATTTAAAATCTTGGCGAAACTTGGGTATTCTTGGGCTGATCAATTATATCATTTGTCTTACGGAATGGTTGAACTTCCAAATGGCAGAATGAAATCTCGTGAAGGAACTGTTGTTGATGCCGATGATTTAATGCAGGATATGTACGAAACGGCAAAATCAATTACTACGGAATTAGGTAAGCTTGAAGGATTTTCTGAAGAAGAAAAAGAAACTTCTTATGAAATTATCGGTCAGGCTGCATTGAAATATTTCATGCTGAAAGTTGATCCTAAGAAAAAAATGCTGTTCAATCCTGAAGAAAGTGTAGAATTTTCAGGTAATACTGGTTCCTTTATTTTATATACCTATGCGCGTATTCAGTCTTTATTAGCGAAAGCAAATTACAGTTATCAGGACATTTCAGATGTTGTTTATAACCAACAGGAGAAAGAATTGATTATGCTTTTAGCTAACTATAAAGCCATTGTAGAGAAAGCTGCAGAATCGCTAAGTCCGGCTTTGGTTGCAAATTATCTTTATGATTTGGTTAAATCTTATAATTCGTTTTATCAGAGTAATCAGATTTTAAAAATTGATGATGAAAATCTAAAACAATTCCGTTTGAATCTATCAGATCTTACGGCAAAAACAATAAAAAAATCTTTACAGCTTTTAGGAATAAAAACCGTAAACAGAATGTAAAACAAAGCCCTTCAGAACTCCTGAAGGGCTTTTTATTTTTAAAAGTAGAAATCTTCTATACTTTATTAATTTCATCTCTATGGCTATCTTCGTATAATTTAGCATCGCTCCATTTGGCGTGCTGTGATGGGACGATTCTATATCCTTTTCTTAAAGCATATACTTTGGTATATTCTGCGCCGAAGAAAATCAGCATACATGAATAATTAATCCACATCATGATCAAAATAACAGTTCCCGCCGTTCCAAAAGCAGAGGTGGGATTTGCTGCAGTGAAATAAAGACTTAATAAAAATTTTCCTAATGTAAATAAAACAGTGGTTAAGAATGCTCCTTTCCAAACTGGTTTCCAATTAATTTGAACATCTGGAAGTACTTTAAACATCAAAGCAAATAACAACATGACAATGATAAATCCAATGAGAAAATTAACCAATTGAGCTAACACGTAGGTCTCTAATCCAAAATAAGCGGTAATCCAATTGTTAAAAACGCTGATTAATGAAGAAAGAACCATTGTTATCATTAATAAAAATCCGATAATCAGGATCATTCCCAGTGAATTGGCTCTGTCTAATAAAAATTTAACAAAAGCTTTTTTAGGTGCAGCCTTTACGTCCCAAAGACTGTTCAAAGAGTGTTGAAGCTGGAAAAATAAAGTCGTAGAACCATAGACCAGTGATCCGACACCTACAGCTTTCATGATGATATTTTCTTTGTCAATCAGAGCTCCGGCAATCATATCCTGAACACTTTTTGCTACATCCTTACCCATAATTCCGCTGATCTGACTGCTGATCTGCCCGCGGATTGCTTCTTCGCCGAAAAAATATCCTGCAATCCAGATAATAATAATCAGTAATCCGGGAATTGAAAAAATAGCGTAATATGCTAAACTTGCAGAGTCGTTTGATGCAGATGATTTATTCCATTCGCTGAAGGTTTCTTTTAATGTTTCCCAGAAAAATTTTGCGTGTTTTACCATCTGTTTCAAAGTTTAAATTAGAAAGGATATCCGATTGCAATATTTAAAACAAGATTGTCTTTTCTCCAATTGGAGTCTCCAAAATTAATTCGATCAAATGCCCAGCGGTCATTTTTTTCATAGTAAGGAACTCTTAAAGGCATTGCTAAATCTAATCTTAATATCAGAATAGAGAAATCAAGTCTCAGACCAAAACCGGCTCCTACAGCAACTTCGCTTAAAAAATCTTTTGAAAATTTGGCTCCGGGTCTTTGCGGATCATCATTAATTAACCATATATTCCCTGCATCTGCAAAAACGGCAACGTTTAAGAATTTATACAGATTAGCACGATATTCTGCATTTAATTCTAATTTTACATCACCCGACTGATCGAAATAAAATCCTTCCTGAACGGTTCTCGGATCAAAGCTTCCGGGTCCTAAAGTTCTCGCACGAAAGGCCCGGACACTATTACTTCCTCCTGAGAAAAACTGTTTAGAGAAAGGAATAAATTCTGAATTTCCATACGGATATGCAACTCCTCCGATAAATCTTGTAGCTAAAGAAGTTTTTTCGGTGAATTTATGATAGAACCTGAAATCATTCTCAATTTTAGCATATTGACTGAACGGTATTCCGAAAATGTTTTTTTCTTTATCCTTTTTTGCATTTGCTCCCGTTACTAAACCCGTGATATTTCCTGCGAGATCCAAAGTTCCTTTATAATAAATCGTATTTTTTCTCGGAAGCATCGTAGTGGTATACGTATAAGAATATGTTGGTCCGAAAATTAATTGTTTTTGAACAACTCTCTTCATTGCATCACTGTTTGCGGATATAGAATCATACAAGGGAGTAACTTTCGCAGGCGCAACCAACGTGACATCAAGTATTTTTAGATCATGTTCTTTCCTTGCATTTTCTTTCCAGACATAACCAAATGAGCCGTTGAATGTATTTAGAGTATAATATTCTGTCCGGTTTTGAAATTCGTAACCCAAAGTAATATTGGTTCTCGGAACAAAAGCACTGGAAGAATTAAATCTAAACGGTGCGACAAGTCTCGGAATGGAAAGCTGAACATTGGCACCTCCACGGAAAAGGTTTTTAGCATTTTCGGGACCGCCAATCTGTACATCAAAAGCACCATAAACAGCCGCTTTAAATTGCTCTGCTCCACGGAAAAAGTTACGTTGTGTCCAGTTAAGATTCAACTCGCTTCCGGCATAATTGGCAGAATTAGTTCTCCCTAAAGCTTCCAGGCGTAATGACTGAAGTTCTCTTGGCGTCAGTAAATAATATGCATCAAATTTATGTTGTAAAGAATCTGAAACGACAAAATCGTTTTTCACAAACTTAAAAACGCCCAAACTTATCAAACGGTTAAGTGTAAGGTTGTGATCTTTACGATTATAAATATCACCGGATTTAAAATACAGGGCACGGTCGAAAATTTTTGGCTTGAACTTATTTTCAGGATCAATTACATAAATATCTCCGTGTTTATATTTTTCAAGAGAATCAGTATCCATAGGAACACTGTATTTTCCCTTTTTTACATCCCGAAGATTGTAATTCGGGAATACCACCACTTTGTCGATACTGAATTGTTGAGTCGAAAGATCCGGAGTATTGTCTTTTAGTTTTACATTAAGCTCAACTTTATGATTTTTAGTCACTGTACTATCCGCCTGAACGATAATATTATCAGGATGGAAATAATAGAATCCTTTTTCTTTTAAGCCATTATCAATTCTTTCTCTTTCGGATTTTATGACATCAAGATCAAAAGGTTTTCCTTTTTTTAATAAAGTTCTGCTGGAAAGATTTTGGATTTCCTGATTCACCAATGAAGAATCTTTCTGAAATTTTACATCACTGATCAAATATCTTGCGCCGGGTCTTACAGTATAAATTACTTTCGCTTTTTTATTTTTGGAAACGGTATCGTACGTTGCTTTAGCATTAAAATATCCTTTATTCTCAGAATAATTCTGAATAATATCTTTGTTGAATTCACGATCTACGTCACCTAATAAAACAGGTTTTTCTCCGATTTTATACTTCAGCCAATAATTGAAACCTTTTTCTTTTTTGGGTTCTTTGGCAATATTATAGAAATACAATTTTGGTCTTAAACCTAAAAATGATGAGTTGGGCTTCGGAGTAAGATTTTCTTCCAATGCAGATTTTAATTCCTTTTTCTCACTTTTGGAAATCGTATCATTTTCAATATTAATTTCTGCTCCGGTGTACAGCATTTGTCCTTCTTTCAGATATTTGGTATTGCTGCACGAAAGGGTAACCGATGCCATTCCGGAAACAAAGAAATATTTAAAATAGGTAGGGAATATTTTTTTCATTTATTTAAATTCTACGACTTGGTTCTGATTATTTTTTCTTATTTCTCTGTTCTTTTTATTTCTGGATTTCCTGAATATATCACGGAATTTGTCATAATCCAACGTAATGATAAATCCAACTCCTGTTTCCACGATTTGCCCTTGCAGAGCTACCTGATATTCATTCTTACGGTATGCGCGAAGCATATATCTTCCATCTTTGGAAAGGCTGTAATCTACCGTAACATCTCCCGCAATATTGGTCATATTTTCATTTTGTCGGGCTTCACCTTCCAGTCCGAAATTACTTCCTACCGAAACTTTCAGTCGGTCATTTAGCAGTTTTTTGCTTAATCCGACATTCAGATCGGTTCTGGTATTTTTTGCTCCTGTTGAATAATCTTCAGAAGACTCAAGGTCAAAATTAAGATCAACTCCTTTGATCAAATCAGAAGCTAAATTGTTCAGTTGTTGAGAAAGAATTTTACTCACACTTTGTCTTGCCATCATCTCTCCTGACATTCCTGCGCTTGATTCAAAAGGATTTTCACCAATAAATCTGTTGAGTAACAACAAGGCAAAAACCTGTTTGTTCATTTCCGATTCCTGAGTTCTGAGCTGAGATAATTTTTGATCGACCACATCGGTAACCGTTGATGAAACTGCATTATTTTTTTCGTCGGTTGTAATATCGAATGTAATGACAGGTTTCAGTAATTCGCCTTTCATTTTCAGCAAAGTATTGAAAGGAATTCTCTGTTTAAACTGATTCAATTCGGCGGAGCCGGCACCATATTGCTGTTCAATAAGATCAATCGGTGCCGCCTGAGTTTTATAAACGGCGGTAATATCAAGATTAGCAGTCGTCGGTTCTCCCGTCCAGGTAATCGTACTTCCTTTTTGAATATCAAACTTACGTTTCAGCACACTTACGGTCATCTCATAACTTCCGGATTCTACTTCGTAAACACCCACCAGCGTAGTTTTTCCTGAAGGATCAACCCCTCCTGTCAATTCTGCTTCACCCTGAAGTTTTACAAAATCTCCGTTGGCTTTATCGATCAATAAAGATAATTTTGCTTCTTTACTGATTTCGATATTCACATTCACGTCCATTCCTTTGATTTTACTTTGGGCATTTAAAGAATCGGCTTTAATCGTTTTATTTAAAACAACCTGATCCTGATCGATAAATTCTACAATCCCGTCTCTTTCCTGTAACGAAGGCGTTGACTGTGGAAGAACAAATGTAAAATCTGTGTTGTCTGAAACCGCTAATCTTCCATCAACTTTAGGCAAATCTAAATTTCCTCTGATTTTTAATCCTGCATCAATAGCCAGAATTCCGTACATAATTGCATCATCAGATTTCTCTGAATTTACCACTTTGAAATCTTTAGCATTAAGATCAAGATTAAATGCAAAATCTCGATAAGTCTGTGTCAAAACCTGTCCGTCAATTTTAAGAGAATTTCCGTCTTTATCATTGATTTTAAAATTATCAAATTCGATTCCCCGGTTGGTAAAGGCAATTTCATCATTCAGTTTTCTGAAATCACTTCCTGTTTTGGCAATTTCCAGTCCTGCATCATTGAATTTAACTTTACCTAAGATATTCGGTTTATCGGTTGTTCCTGTAATCTTTAAATTTCCGGAAATATAACCTTCTGTATTCGTAATCGCATTCATTGAAAAGCCTTGAACACTCTTCATCTGTAATTGATTAATAGCCATATTCAGATCGAATGTGCTTGAAGAAGTGTTGTAATCTCCCAGAATTTTCACATCATTATTATTTCCTGAAAGCGCAATATCAGCATTTAAGAGATTGGGTGAAGAGTTATTAACTTTCACTGCAAGATTTCCGACTGCATTTCCATAAACAATCAAATCTGTAATATTTAAATCAGAATTGAAAGTCATGTTTTTCGTTAAATTGCGTAACTGTGCGGTTCCGTTAATCGTTCCTCTCGCTAAAACTGTGTCTTTTTTAATGAGTTCTGTAATCGTTTCAATTTTAAAATCTTTCAACGAGACATTTAAAGGTGAATTCGCTGTCTGGCTTTCAGATTGCAGTGAAATTTCACTTCCCGCATTGGAAAGTCTGAAATTATCTGCCAGAATTCCGTTTTTACCGATTTGGATTTTATTATTTTCTGAAACATTCCAATCGGTGTAATGCAATTTTAATCCGTTCGGATTTAATGAGATTTCTGTAATGTCGTTCAGTGATTTTGCATTTCCGGCGATTAAGAACTGCGTTGCATCTTTTGCGTCTTTTGTAGTGATATTGTAATTGATGATATTGTTGGCAACATCTCCGTTAATATTTACTTTATTTAAAGCAAAACTTGAACTTTTCAGTGCTGCAACACTCAGATCATATTGTAAAGCCTGGTTCAGATTCGTCACTTTTATAGTAGCATTTTCGATTGAATTTTCACCATATAAAACCTGTGGAATTTGTCCGTCGATTTCAATTTTTTGCGAATCGGCATCATAATTTCCAGTCAGATTGATGGTCTCAAAACTTTTCAGATCCGGAACAAATTTTCTGATCAGATCATCATTTTTAATTTTTGCATTAAAGGTAAAAAACTGTCCTGCCTGAATTTTTTCAGTCTTCCCGGGCTTTTGGAACTGATAATATTGATTAATCGTGTTTGCCAGTGAGCCAAAAATCTGTGTCAGTTTATATTTACCTTTCAGTTCAACATCTGCAATCTGCGAATTGAAATTGATTTGGGTAGAATCATTGGTAGATTTTGCAATTAAATTAACTTCCTGAACCGGATAAATTTCTTTAGTATCAGAGAAAGCAAAATCTTTTAGATTTAAATAACCGTTCAGGTTATCGGGATCTAAACTTGTGAAATCTCCATCGATTTTCCCTGCCAAAATCATCGGATCTTTGTAGAACCCAAGTTTATTAAGATCAAGTTTGATCACTTCACCATTAATTTTTACCGTAGGATTTTTTTCGTCATACATTCCCGAAGCGGTTAATAATAAATTGGCATTCGGATCTTTTGAATTTAAAATAATATTGTAAGCTCCATGTCTGATTTTTCCTGTCAGATTCATATTTTGGTAACGATACCCTTTGTAAACTGCGGAAGCAACGTGACCTTTCAGGTCTGCATTGGCATTTTTGAAATCGAAACTTTCTCCTTTTGCATAAATCTGTGCCGAAACTGCTCCAATATCTTTATTCTGAATAATTTTTCCGATCTGTAATCCCTGAAGATTGGCTTTTACATCATATAGTTCATGATTTTTTCTGCGCATATCAACTTTTGCTACGACAGAAGCATTTCCAAGAGTAGAGTAGAGGTTTAAGTTAGTATCTACAACCTTGGTCGTTCCTTTTGCCGTTCCTTTGATGCTCATGTGGGAAGGCAGAGAAATATTCGATGGAATTGTATTTTTCGGAACTAAATTAAAAATTGTTCTTGCTGATGAAGACAGTTCTGCAATCCTTAAATCATAATATAAATTGTCGGGATTCATTGCGTTTTTAACTCGTCCTGAAGCTGCAACTCTTAATTGATCCAATCCTGAAACTTTCAGATTATTGATTAGTAAATCATTAACGTTTCCTTTTACATTAGCGTTTACATTCAAAATCGCATTCGGATATTTATTGAATGGAACGGTATTTCGTAAGGTCGGAACTAAATTCAAAATATCTGAAAAACCAATTTTTGAATCTTTAATATTTGCTGAAATCTGTACTGCTCCCAAGTTTGAACTTAGCTGCTCAATGGAATTATAATTTAAAACAACCTCATCACGCAGAATCGTTTTCGGAGTCTGTAAATATAAATCTTTTAAATACGCTTCTTTTTCATTATAAACAAAATCTGTATTGAATTTCTGAATATCCAATCCTCTCGCTTCCTGAATTTCTGCAAAGTTTACACTTCCTGCAAATGTATTGTTCTGCATTTTAAAGCTTCTCACCTCAATATTCATTTTGGAAAAATTCAGGTGATTGAAATCCATTCCCTGTTTTGTGGGAGCGATTGCAGTGTTGTTGTACGCAACTTTTACGTCATTTAAAACCAATTTTCCAAGCAATACACTTAATGCTTTCTGCTGATCGGCAGCTTTTGAAACTTCAGCTTCTTTGCTTTCTTTCGGATTGGCATTTTGGGCGGGAAGATAAAGATTAGCATTAATATCTGCTCCGGAAAGGATAACATTATCAACATTATAAGCATTATTTTCCAGATCAAGTTTATTGACTTTCGTGCTTAATTCTTTAAATAGAACTTTGGCAAAGGTTTTTGTGTTGTCATCGCCATAATCGATATTGAAATTTGTCAGCTTGATTCCTCTTAAACCAATCTGCATCGGTTTTTTATTGTTTAAAGAATCAGCTTTCTTTTCTACTTTTTGAGAAACTTCTTCTACAAGATCCTGTTTTAATTTTAACTGTAATCCGTCAAGATTAATATCGTTTACAGCATAAGAATTATTTTGCAGATCAAAAGTTTTTACTCTTGTATCAAAAGATTTGAAGTATAATTTGATGTCATTTCGTGATTGCTGATCGTTAAAAGTAACGCCAATATCTTTTAAATTAATCTTATCTAAAGAAATAATGAATGGTTTTGACGGGCTTTCCTCTTTGTCAGTCGTCGCAAAAGCATCTAAAATATAATCAAAATTGAATTTCCCGTCAGGTTTTCTTACCACATTCGCTCTTGCTCCTTCAAGATCTACTGATGTAATATCTGCAGTGGAACTCAAAAGTTTTAACATATTCAAGCCGACATCGAGTTTTTTTACCGCTAAAAGCGTATCAACTTCCTGTCCTTTTAAATACAAATTTTCCATAACAAGACTGTTTGGAAACCCTATGTAAACTCTTTCGAGACTTACTTTTGTTTTGATTTTTTTCTCAAGATAGACGACAAGTTTGTCTTTAATAAAATTCTGGACTACCGGAAGCCGTAAACTGAGTATAAGCAACGTAAGAAAAACCAATATCGAAATAATGGTTATTACAATACCTCTAATGAGTTTTCGTTTATTAATTTTCAATGCTGATGGGATTTAAAAACAAATATAATACTACTAAATATACTACTGATCTGTTGTGGTATCCCTTATGAGTACAAAAATCCTGCCTTGGCCGCCATTTGTGGAATTTAGTTTAGTTGTCAAGTGAATTTAGTTGATAATGACAGCCAAAGCTCGGATTTGTTTTTAGAAAAATGCTCTCTTTACAATCGTTTTATTAATGTTGAAAAGGTTTAATAAAAATGATAATGCAAATGGTAGTCGTAAAGAGAGCATGAGATATGGATATTAAATTTCTTCAGTTAATAAACTTTCTAATCATTTCCGTTTTCCCATTTTACTTCTTCGCCCTGTGGTTTTGCGCCACCTTGTGCTACTGTAATAGGAGCTGTTTCCTGATTGATATGATAAATATATGCTGCAATTTTTTCAGCATCTCTTCCTGTAATGGTTCCTTCTTTTATGAATGGTCTCATCGTAGGATTATTCGGCGAACCGTTTTCAAGCATCCAGATCACGTTTTTGAAAAGGCTTTTTTGTTTTATGTTAATCCAGTGTGTGTCTGTTAAATTCGGTCCGATTCCTCCTTTTGCTCCGTCTCCGTGGCAGGTCACACAGTTGGTTTTGAAAAGTTCCTGACCTTCTGCAATATTATCTGCGCTGTATTTTGCAGTTTCCAATGTTATCTGAGGTGCTGTTTTTTCATATTCTGCAATAGATGCCAGCATTGTCTTGGTTTCTTTGTTTAATTCAGCTTCAGGATGGGCATAATCTGAGAACGCAAAAGCGGTTAAATACACTGCGCAGAAAATACATCCGAAATAAAATAAACCGATCCACCATTTGGGAAGAGAATTATCCAGTTCTGTAATTCCATCGAAACCATGATCAATCAAAATATCTTTTTCTTCTGTTGCAGACTGCTTTTTGAATGCCGAATTCCAAAGTTTCTGATAATAAGGAACACTTTTATCTTTTAAATATTTTGCTTTTTCTTCATCGGATAATTTAGAGAAATTCTGATTTTCAATTAAATCTCCCAAAGAATTCATGATTAAAAGAAGGATAATGGCAATCAACATTAATCCCCAGAAAAATGGTGACGAAAAATATCCTGAATCCTGTGCGAACATTTCGAACGCCATGATCGTTAAACCTACAGTTGCAAGGATATAGACTGAAATTGGGGTTCTTGTTTTCATTTTAATTACAATTTAAATTATTCTGCACTTGCTGTCTGAATCTGAGTCGTCTTAATATCTGTTCCTAATCTTTGCAGATAGGCAATCATGGCTATGATCTCTCTTTGCTCAAGCGGAACGAAAGATGCACCTTTTGCGAGTCTGTCTTTTTCTACCTGATCTCTTACATCGGTTGCTTCGGCATAAATTCTTTTAACGATTGCTTTAGACTGATTGTCTGCCCATTGATTGGCGGAATCTATTTCTGCTTTTGTATAAGGAACATCGAATGAATTTTTCATTAATTTCATCTTGTTCACCATCTGGCTTTTGTCTAATGTGTTCATAATTAACCAAGGGAAACGTGGCATGATAGAACCTGCTGAAGTAATTCTTGGGTTGTACATGTGTTTAAAGTGCCATGAGTCAGGGTTTCTGCCGCCTTCTCTGTGTAAATCCGGACCGGTTCTTTTTGATCCCCACAAAAATGGTCTGTCATAAATAAATTCTCCTGCTTTAGAATATTGTCCGTTTTTACCTTCAAATCTTACGATCTCATCACGGAAAGGTCGGATCATCTGTGAATGACAGGCATTACAACCTTCTCTGATATACAAATCTCTTCCTTCTAATTCTAATGGTGAATAAGGTTTCACCGATGTAATGGTCGGAACACTTTGTTTTAAAGTTAATATCGGAACAATTTCTACAATACCTCCGATGGCAATTGTAATGAATGCTAATATGGCTAATAATCTAGGTGTTCTTTCTAACCAAAGGTGAACGCCTTCGCCTTCTTTTCTTGCAGTTCCAATGTTGGCTAAAGCCGGGGCTTCTGCCGGAACATTTTTCTGAAATGAACCTTTTCTAACTGTTGCAATGATGTTTACAACCATTAAGATTGCTCCTGAAAGATAAAATATACCTCCTAAAAATCTCAGTTTATAATACGGAATAATTGCAGTAACAGTATCCAGCCAGTTTTTCCAAAGCAAAGTTCCGTCCGGGTTGAATTGTTTCCACATTAATCCTTGTGTGAATCCTGCGATATACATTGGGACTGCATAGAAAATAATTCCTAAAGTTCCCAACCAAAAGTGCCAGTTGGCTAATTTTTTAGACCAAAGTTCGGTTCTCCACATCACCGGAATTAAGTAATAAACAACTCCGAAAGCCATAAAACCATTCCATCCAAGTGCCCCTAAATGTACGTGACCAATAACCCAGTCGGTGTAATGACCAATTTTATTTAAAGATTTTGTTGCTAAAAGCGGTCCTTCAAAAGTTGCCATTCCATAACAGGTAACAGCGACAACGAAGAATTTCAAGATTGGATTTTCTCTTACTTTATCCCAGGCACCTCTTAAAGTTAATAAACCATTCAGCATTCCTCCCCAAGATGGTGCGATTAGCATGATTGAGAAACCTGTTCCCACCGCCTGAGCCCAAGCCGGCAAGGCTGTGTATTGTAAATGGTGTGGTCCTGCCCAAAGGTAAACGAAGATTAGAGACCAAAAGTGGATAATAGATAATTTATAAGAGAATACGGGTCTGTCGGCTGCTTTTGGTAGGAAATAATACATTAAGCCTAAAACCGGAGTCGTCAATACAAACGCAACTGCATTGTGACCGTACCACCACTGAACCAACGCATCTTTTGCTCCTGCATACACTGAATATGATTTCCAGCTTGTAAAAGATAAGGGAACTTCCAAATTATTGAAGATGTGAAGCATCGCTACCGCCAGCCAGGTTCCGATATAGAACCAAATCGCTACATATAAATGTCTTACCCTTCTTTTGGCAATCGTTCCGAACATGTTAATTCCGAAAATAACCCAGGAAATAGTAATTAAAATATCAATCGGCCATTCGTGTTCTGCATATTCTTTTGATGTGTTGATGCCCATTAAGAACGTAATCACCACAGAAATAATCATAATTTGCCATGTCCAGAAGTGAATCCATGAAAGGGTATCGCTGTACATTCTGGTTTTAAGTAATCTCTGCATACTGTAATAAGCACCGCAGAAAAAGGAATTGCAGACAAACGCAAAAATAACGGCACTCGTGTGCAACATTCTGATTCTTCCGAAGCCTAGCGCTCCTTGTGTATTAACCAATCCCTGAATATTTCCCGATGCCAAACTTTTAATGGTTGTATCATCTGTTCCGAATAAAAATTCGGGAAGTTCAGGATAAAAAAGCATCAGCGCAGCGGTAAGTCCGAGTAAAAAACCCACCAAACCGAATGCTATTGTAGCATAGAGGAATGCTCTGACAATATTATTGTCATAATTAAATCTTTGCGTCTCCATAATTCCTATGTGTTGTACCGAAGTGATATTTCCTTTAAAACAAGAATTTTTAAGTAAATTTTAAACTCAGGTTTTAAATATCATGTAGCGTAATAATGTTTTGCCAAAGGTATTCACTAACTTTGTGTAAGTCTAATAGATATACTTCTAAAGTATACTGAAAACTACTAAAATAGGGATAATGAAAATATGTGGACAAAATATTAGGAAAATCAGAAGAACTAAGGATTTTACGCAGGAATATATGGCATTTGAGATGGGAATTTCTCAAAAAGCATATTCTGATATCGAAAACTCTAAAGTGAAAATTAATCTGGAAATTTTAACGAAGATTTCCGATATTTTGGAAATAAAACCTTCTGATATTTGCAGTATTTCTCATAAATGCGGAAATGACGAGTATCAAGATAAGTATCAAGATCTTTTGGAATATATGAAACAAAATAACATCACTGTTCCTGAAGAATTTAAATAAAAATAGCCACATTTTACAAAAATGTGGCTATTGAATTTATAACTAAAAGTGAGTTAATTTCCTGATGAAATTTTAATTAAATTTTTGAAGAATATTATGACAGAGTTTATACAAAAGAAAAAACCATTCTAAAAAGAATGGTTTTTCGTAGACCCACAGGGATTCGAACCCCGACTGACGGTACCAAAAACCGGAGTGCTACCGTTACACTATAGGTCTGTCTTATTTTGGTGAGGCAAATTTACAGCTTTTTTCATTATTTGCAAATACTTTTTAAACTTTTTTTTAAATTTACTTCATAATTTATTCATGGAAATTATGGTGATAGACTTCAATAATCTCAATATTAATCAATTATATTCCAAAACAGAATTTGAAGAAAAAGTAAAAAATTTTATTGAAGAATGGTTTTCGGATTCTGCGATGGTGAAAGTTCAGACTTCCGGTTCTACAGGAATTCCTAAAGTTTTTGATATTGAAAAAAAGAAAATGATCAGTTCAGCGGACATGACGTGTAATTTTTTAAACTTACAAGAAAATGATTCCGCATTGATCTGTCTTCCGATTGAATATATTTCTGGGAAAATGATGGCTGTTCGTTCGATCGTGAGAAAATTAAAATTGATGGTTGTTGATCCTTCCACAAAGCCTTTGGAAAAATTAACGGAAGAAATTGATTTCTGCGCCATGACTCCTTTACAGGTTGAAAACTCGTTAGATAAATTACAGATGTTTAAAAATCTGATTATCGGTGGAGCGGCTGTTTCTGAAAGTTTGAAAAATAAAATTACAGACACCCTAAAACTCTCAAAATCTCAAACCCAAATATTTGAAACGTATGGAATGTCTGAAACACTTTCTCATATTGCATTAAAGAAGATTTTTCCTCAACCAGAAGAATACTTTACTGTTTTTGAAAATATTACCATTTCTAAAGATGAAAGAGGTTGTTTGAAAATTTTTGCAGCTAATCTAAATGATGAAGTATTGCAGACTAATGATTTAGTTGAAATTAAAAATGAAAATCAGTTTAAGTTTTTAGGAAGAATTGATAACGTGATCAATTCTGGTGGGGCGAAAATTTTTCCCGAACAACTGGAAGTTTTAGTAAAGAAAAAAATTCCTAATGAAGCTGTTTTTTTAGGAATTAATGATGAAAGTCTGGGGCAAAAATTGATATTAATCATTGAAGGGGAAGAAACTAAAGACATAGTTAATAAAATTTCTGAAATTAAGTTTGAGAAAAATTTTCACAAACCCAAAGAAATAATTTTTATTGAAAAGATTCCGAGAACACCAAACGGAAAAATTAACCGTATTGAGTTGCTAAACTTAATTCAAAAGAATGATGGAATAATTACAAAACTGTAATTTTATATTATGAAAGACTTTTCAAAGGAACTCAATTTCAAAACTTCCCGAAGCAGTGGGGCAGGAGGGCAGAATGTGAATAAAGTGGAGACTTCGGTGACTGTTCTTTGGAAAGTTTCTGAATCAGAATTTTTTTATGAAGATCAAAAGGATTTAATTCAGGATAAGCTGAAAAACAGAATCAATGCAGAAGGATTTTTATTTTTAACAGTTTCTGAAAGCCGAACGCAATTAATGAATAAAAACAAAGCCATTGAAAAAATTCTGGAAATTGTAGATAAAGCGTTATTTATTCCTAAAAAAAGATTTGCTACAAAACCCTCAAAAGGTCAAAAACAAAAAAGACTCGATAATAAAAAGAAAATTTCGGATAAAAAAGATAATAGAAAATTTAGATATTGATCTACCATATTAAATCTTTCATTTTCGTAGCTGACTCTTTCCCATTTTCTTTCATGGGTATATAAAATCTATTATTTTTGCGGGAAAATTTTAAACTAATGATTAAAAAACTAATAACGTTTGGATTATTTTCGGTTGTAACATTTTCATTTGCTCAGGAAGCAGATACGAAAGTGCAGCAAAAATTTACTATTATGCCATCAGTTGGTTTCGGGTGGAGATTAGCAGCTACACCAAAAGGAATTAATAATGAAACTAAAAATTATATTAAAGGGTTAAAAAGTGGCGTAAACTTCGATATTTCTGCATATTATAATGTGAAAAATGTTGGAATTGGAGTTAAATATTCCAACTACAGTGCGTCAAGCGATGGGAGACTTACAGTACAAGATCAAAATGGCAATTTTGTTTCCGCAAATGTAAGTACAAAAGATCATATCATTTTCGTGGGCCCAGCTTTGATGTATTCTAATTACAATGAAGACACAAAACATAAATTGTTTATGGATTTCGGAATTGGAACAATTACTTATAAAACAGTAACAGGAAATGTGACGGGAAAAGGAACGAATATCGGTCTGGAAGCTGATTTCGCTTATCAATACGCTGTTTCAAAGAATTTCTACATTGGTCCTAAACTTGGATTTACAGCAGGAACTTTATCTAAAATGAAATATAACGGGCAGACTATTCATTTTGAAGATGATCAAAAAGAAGGTTTAGCGAGAGTTTCTCTGAGCGCAGCCGCTACATTCCGTTTTTAAGTTTTATCTTTGCAAAAATTAAAAAAATGAGTAAGCCAATTACTGAATTTATAGAAAAATATTATCTGCATTTCAATGCTGCTGCTTTGGTAGATGCTTCCAAAGGATATGTTGCTCATCTTAGAGATGGCGGGAAAATGATGATTACTTTGGCGGGAGCAATGTCTACGGCTGAGTTGGGGAAAATCCTTGCTGAGATGATCCGTCAGGATAAAGTAGATTTTATTTCTTGTACAGGAGCGAATCTTGAAGAAGATTTGATGAATCTTGTAGCGCATTCTCACTACGAAAGAGTTCCTCATTACAGAGATTTAACGGCTCAGGACGAGTGGGATCTTTTGGAAAGAGGTTTAAACAGAGTTACAGATACCTGTATCCCTGAAGAAGAGGCTTTCAGAAGATTGCAGAAACACATTGTTGAAATCTGGAAAGATGCTGAAGCTAAAGGTAAAAGATATTTTCCGCATGAATTTATGTATAAAATGATCCTTTCAGGGGTATTGGAGCAGTATTACGAAATTCCTAGAGAAAATTCTTGGATGATCGCAGCAGCTGAGAAAAATTTACCAATCGTGGTTCCGGGATGGGAAGATTCTACAATGGGTAACATCTTCGCTTCTTACTGTATTAAAGGTGAATTGACTGCAACTACAATGAAATCTGGTATCGAATACATGACGTATTTGGCAGATTGGTATACTAAAAACTCGGCAGGAAAAGGAGTTGGTTTCTTCCAGATTGGTGGAGGTATCGCAGGAGATTTCCCGATTTGTGTTGTACCGATGTTATATCAGGATATGGAAATGCATGACATTCCGTTCTGGTCTTATTTCTGTCAGATTTCAGATTCTACGACTTCTTACGGTTCTTATTCAGGAGCTGTTCCGAACGAGAAAATTACTTGGGGTAAACTGGATATTACTACACCGAAATTTATCGTTGAAAGTGATGCAACCATCTGTGCACCATTGATGTTCTCTTATATTTTGGAGAATTAATCGTAAAAATAATAATCAACTATACTTAAAAGGCTTATCATGTAAGCCTTTTATTTTTTTCAATTTTGGAGAATTTACAGAAACATAAATTTGAAGCCCTTACAGGAATGCGTGCCATTGCAGCGATTATGGTATTTGTGTATCACAACCGTAAATATTGGCGTTATGATCTGCCTTTTCCTATTATGCGTTTCATTAGTGAATGGCATATCGGTGTCACGGTTTTCTTTGTGTTGAGTGGTTTTCTGTTGGCTTACCGCTATGAAGATTCGCCTTTAGACTCTAAAAAATCATACTTAAAATATATTCTACTCCGTATAGCCAGGATTTTCCCGTTATATTGGATTTTGTTGAGTTTTTATTTTCTCGATACTCATTATTCTAAGGATGTAGATACTTATTTTCTGCAGTATTCGCTGTTGTATTCTTTGTTTGATAAATATTCTATTTCGGGAATCGTACAGGCGTGGTCTCTCAGTGTCGAATTTTTTTTCTATCTATTAGCCCCATTTTTATTTTTACTGTTGAAAAAAAACTGGAAATATTGCGTTTCATTTCTGTTAGGACTTTTTCTTATAAGCTATGGCATCGGTTACGGATTACATGAATATAACGGAAATCCGAAAGGGTTTTTATATCCTTTAAAATTTATGGTAGGAAATACTTTTTTCGGAAGAAGTATGGAATTCTTTTTCGGAATGTTGTTGGCTTATTTTATGAAACAGACAAAAGGAACAGAATTTCTGACAAAATTGAAAAATCCTACATTCTATGGCGGAATTTTAATCATTATTTTCACTGTTTCAATTGCTTTTTTTGCCAGAAACAATTTTGTACATGGAGTAGAAAGATGGGAAGGGAGGATTATTCATGAATTTTTTCTACCTATTGCGATTGCTGTTTTCTTCTGGGGATTAATATCTGAAAAAACATGGGTTTCTAAAATATTGTCAAACAAATTTTTTGTTCTTTTAGGCAATGCTTCTTTTGTCTTTTATCTGATTCATCTCAGCTATTTTAATATGAAGCTGAAATCTTACTTTTATCTTCCGGATCGCAATTTTGTAGCCTTGTGGATTTGTTCAATTATTATTTATTTACTAATTGAAAAGCCTTTGTACCAATGGTGTAGGAATTTAATTTCTAAAATTAAATAATCTTTTAATCTAAAGAATTCACCAATACAAAATACCGATAGGCCAGAATTCCTTTCTGAATTTTGGTAAGCTTTGTTGGGTCTTTATCGCTTAATTTCGGTAAAACAGATTTATTGATCTTATTGAGAAACCGGAAAATTGACTTTTTCATGATACAATATTTTAAGGATTAAAAATAAACATTCAAAAATTATGCAATAATGAGTGCTTGTTAAAACAAAATTGCCTGCTTTTCAACAGACAATTTATCACTAACAAAATTAAAAATTATGTATTATTTACTTTTATGAATTCCCGTACATATTAGATTCACCGCCGTCGATCGCAATTACCTGCCCGGAAACATAGCCGTTTTCGTCACTTAATAGATAGGCTACTAAATGTCCGACATCAGTGGGATCACCTAATTTTCTTGTAGGATTTCTAGAGGCATATTCTTTTTCAGCAGCTTTAGGATTATCAGGATTTACCTGCTTGAAAGCCTCTGCAACCATTGGCGTCAATATAGCTCCCGGAGCAATCGCATTCGTTAGAATATTATCTTTACCATATTCCAGTGCTGCATTTTTTGTCATTCCGGCTACGGCGTGTTTCGTTGCAACATAAGCGGTTTGGTTGAGAACTCCTCTTATCCCTCCTACAGAAGCCACGTTTACAATTCTTCCGCCACCGTTTTTCTGCAATTCAGGAATTACGTGTTTCATTCCGTAATAAACGCCCAAAAGATTAATATCTATTACTTTTTTGAAAACATCAATATCATAGTCAACTAAAGGAGCTTGTTTCCCTTCAATTCCGGCATTGTTGTACAATCCGTCAATCTTTCCGAATTCTTTAACGGTCTGATCAACATAATTTTTTACATTTTCTTCCACAGAAACATCTGCTGTTACCGTCAAGAATTTATTTTCAGGATATTTTGACTGAAGATCTGTCTTTGTTTTTTCTAAAGCTTCAGCGTTATAATCTACCAACGTCAAATCGGCTCCTTTAGAAGCTAATACATCTGCAGCAGCAAGACCGAGTCCCATCGCTGCTCCCGTTACAATAATTACTTTTCCTTTTAAATTTGCCATAATATTTTATTTTAATATCATTGCTTCAATTTACAACAATAAAAAATATCGTTCTCTTGATGTATGGTAATTTTAGAAAATTTTAACACTCATAACAATTGATCAATTTATTTTTTGATAAATGAAATCTTGGAAATATCTAATTTCTTACTTTTGATAATATAAATAAATATGAACGAGATTTTCAAACAACAGGTCTGGGAAATAACAAAGCTGATTCCTGCCGGAAGAGTAACAAGTTATGGGGCGATTGCAAAGGCAGTTGGTTTTCCCAACCATTCCCGTCATGTCGGAAAGGCAATGGGAGGCTGTCCAAAAGATGTTCCTGCCCATCGGGTAATTTCAAGCTCGGGAACGTTATCTGTACCGGAATTTCAGGAAAGATTGGAAGCGGAAGGAATTGAGGTGGAAAATTTTAGAATTAAAAATTTCAAGAAATTGTTCTGGAATCCTTTGGAAGAATTGTAGAAATTCTAAGATGAAAATTATTTCTATAAAAATAGTTTCGGGGCGACAAAGTCGCCCCGAAACTCAATATAAAATAGTCAAATTACTTTTCTAATTGCTTATAACTTCTTTGGATAAAATCTGTCAAATCTTTTCCTTTCAGTAAATTCTGAGAAAGTTTAGCCAAGTCTAAAGCATATTTTATTAAGCCTTCTTTTTCTCCTGCATCTTCAGTTTTCAAAATCTGATTGGCAAATTCGCTGTTAGAATTCACAACCAAATTATACATTTCAGGGAAACCGCCCATTCCGAACATTCCGCCGCCGCCAGTTGCCTGCATGTCCTTCATTCTTCTCATGAATTCCGGTTGTGTAATGGTAAACGGAGCATCGGTACTGTCTAAATCTTCAAGCTGAACCGTGAATTTTTTATCGTTAATCGTTTCTTCAACATTTTTCTTCAACGATTCTTTTTCAGTCTCATTTAATTTAGAAATAATTGGCTCGTCTTTTTTAATCAAATTATTCACGTGATCTGCATCCACTCTCAAAAATGAAACTTTCTCTTTTGAAGTTTCCAGCTTCTGAATAACGTGAGATACTACTGGAGAATCCAATAAAATAACTTCATATCCTTTATCTTTTGCAGACTGAATATAACCATGTTGCTCATCTACATTGGAAGCGTAAAGAATAACCAAATTACCATCTTTATCCGTTTGATTTGGCTTAAGTTTTTCCTCTAATTCATTCCAAAGGAAATATTTTCCGTCGGTTGTAGGATATAACGTGAATTTGTCAGATTTTTCAGCGAATTTCTCTTCGGTAACGATTCCGTATTCGATTACAACTTTAATGTCGTTCCATTTTTTCTCGTAATCTTCGCGGTTATCATTAATTAAAGAAGCCATTTTGTCGGCAACTTTTTTCGTAATATAAGAAGAGATTTTCTTTACCGCACCGTCAGCCTGTAAATAAGAACGCGAAACGTTCAACGGAATATCCGGAGAATCAATAACTCCACGAAGAAGCATTAAGAAATCCGGAACAATACCTTTCACTTCATCCGTTACAAAAACCTGATTTTGATATAACTGGATTTTATCTTTTTCAATATTTAAATTGTTGCTCAATTTTGGAAAGAACAAAACTCCCGTTAAATTGAACGGATAATCAACATTCAAATGAATATTAAATAAAGGTTCCTCAAACTGCATCGGATACAATTCATGGTAGAATTTCATGTAATCTTCGCTAGTCAATTCACTTGGCGCAATCGTCCATGCCGGAGTCGGATTGTTGATGATATTGTCAACTTCTTCCGTTTCTGCAACCGCATCTTCTGCAGCGTCTTCCGGTAAAGGTAAAGTGTGGGTTTTGGTTCCAAACTTAATAGGAACAGGCATGAATTTGTTATATTTCAACAACAATTCACGGATTTTTCCTTCTTCTAAAAATTCCAAAGAATCTTCTGCGATATGAAGAATAATTTCTGTTCCTCTGTCGGTTTTATCAGTTGTTTCTTCTAAAGTAAATTCAGGGCTTCCGTCGCAAATCCAACGAACGGCCGGTTCATCTTTGTAAGATTTTGTTACGATTTCAACTTTCTCCGCAACCATAAATGCAGAATAAAATCCAAGTCCGAAATGACCGATAATCCCTGAATCCTTTGCCGAATCTTTATACTTTTCTAAAAACTCTTCAGCTCCTGAAAATGCTACCTGATTGATGTATTTCTCGACTTCTTCCGCCGTCATCCCGATTCCCTGATCGATGATTGTAAGCGTTTTATTTTCTTTATCAATTTTCACTTCAAGCTGCGGATTTCCATACTCCACTTTTGCTTCTCCAATGCTTGTAAGGTGCTTTAATTTTAAAGTAGCATCCGTCGCATTTGAGATTAATTCTCTCAAGAATATTTCGTGATCACTATAAAGAAATTTTTTAATAAGCGGGAAAATATTTTCCACAGATACATTAATATTTCCTTTGGTCATAATAATTTTTGTTTTAATTTATGGTTATTCTTTCTCAAAAAAAATACCGTTTAAGAGAAAGTGACATTTTGACATTATTTGTAAGTGTGGATTTTATTTTTCGGTTGTAATGCCTATCATTACTCCGAAATCTCCCTCCTCCTGAATCCAGTTTTCTTCGGGAAAATAAGTTCTTGACACAAAACCATCCAGATATAATGCATTTTCACATCCTAATTTTTTGAAAAATAATGCAAAATTGTAAAAGTTGATTTCTTTCTTCGACATTGCAAAGATTATATTGCCGTTTTTCAAAATTCCGACACCGTTTCTGATATTTAAGTTGTTAGAATTTTGTTGAAAAATGAGATTAATTTTTCCTTTATTAATGAGCATCGGACCGGATTGTGTTGCAAATTTTATAGTTGAATTTTGTTTAAAATTTTCGGTGGGAACAATCTCTACTGTATTAGATTTTGTAATGTAGAAAATTCCATTTGGTTTTAAATAAAAATTTCCTCCGCCACTCAAAGTATCGATTGGATGTAGGGTTTTAAAATTTTCTATATACAATCCTTTTGGAATATTTTTTTCAATGTACATTCCGCCATTCATGGCAAATTTTAAAGATTTATTTTGGGAGCTAACATAAGTTTTTAAATTCCGAATACTTTTTAACGGTTGATTTTTTTCATTTTTCCAATAAAACTCAATATTTTCCTTTTGTGCATTGGTAGAATAGATAACAAAATCATTGTTGACTGTCTTTTCTTTATCACAAGAAAGCATCATTACAAATAGTGAAAAGATTAATATTTTACATACAATATTGAGTTTCATTGGAAATTTTATTTTAAAATTAAACAAAAAAGACAGCCTAAAAAAGCTGTCTATAAATATTTAAAAAAACGGAAAACTTATTTTACTTTGTTTGCCAATTCTTCTTTGATTTTGTTTTCCAGTTCTTCAGAAAGTTCAGGATTGTCTTTTAATAAATCTCTTACAGCATCACGACCTTGTCCCAGTTTAGTATCACCGTAGCTGAACCAAGAACCGCTTTTCTTCACGATTCCCATATCCACTGCAGAATCAAGGATTTCTCCTGTTTTAGAAACTCCTTCACCATACATAATATCAAATTCTGCCATTTTGAAAGGTGGAGCCACTTTATTTTTTACAATTTTCACCTTCACACGGCTACCCACCGCTTCGTCACCATTTTTAATTGGGGCGGATGCTTTTCTGATATCCACTCTTACGGAAGCGTAGAATTTCAAAGCGTTACCACCGGTAGTCGTTTCAGGATTTCCGAACATAACACCGATTTTTTCTCTCAACTGGTTGATGAAAATTACTGTACATTTTGTTCTTGAAATTGTTGCTGTCAATTTTCTCAACGCCTGAGACATCAATCTTGCGTGGAGACCCATCTTAGAATCTCCCATTTCACCTTCGATTTCCGCTTTTGGTGTCAATGCTGCCACTGAGTCAATTACTACGATATCGATTGCTCCTGAACGGATCAAATTATCAGCAATTTCTAATGCTTGTTCACCATTGTCAGGTTGAGAAATGATCAGGTTTTCAAGATCGATTCCTAATTTTCCTGCATATCCTCTGTCGAAAGCGTGCTCAGCATCAATAAATGCTGCAATTCCGCCTGCTTTCTGAGCTTCCGCAATGGCGTGAAGTGTTAACGTTGTTTTACCTGAAGATTCAGGTCCGTAGATCTCGATAATTCTACCTCTCGGGTATCCGCCAACTCCTAAAGCGATGTCTAATCCTAAAGATCCCGAAGGAATAACTTCAATGGTAGAATCGACTGCGTCGTCTCCCAATGTCATTACTGTACCTTTTCCGTATGTTTTATCTAGTTTGTCAAGCACTAAAGCAAGTGCTTTTTTCTTATCTTCAATGTTACTCATCTGTCGTTTAAATAATTTATCAAAAATACAAAAATTTACAGTCAAAAACTAATATCGTATACCATTAAAAGTTGTTTTTATAGTTAAAAAATAATAAAATTTCATTCTTTATTTTATTTGAAAACAAGTTACTGTAAGTGAATGTTTTCTTTTTTTACAAGATATTGATTTGCCGAAAAATGTCCAGCCTCGATAGAAACGGTTACCCCGCAACAAGCTTCGGCAAAGTATTGGCGTGAGCGGATAGCGAGAAATAGTTTTTAAAAATAACTATAGATTTGAAGCTAATTAATTCAGAAAAAATTAATGAAAATTAGAATTTTGGGTAATATTTAAATAATCACTCAACACTTTCATTTGATCTTTGTTTCCTTTGTTGATTCGGGCTTGTCGGCTCACCAAATTGTCATAGATTTTATTGATCATCCATTTTGTTTTCGGAAAAACTTTTCTGTTGGAAACTTCCGGGATCTGCATCCTTTTGCAAACTTCATCATCAAGCAAAAACCACGTACAGCAGATGTGAAGATAGCGAAGGTTTTTTCTTTGAAAATTATATTTTAGAATAGGATTTTCCAGCGATTCGTTCAATAAAGAATGAGCTAAAAGAACGGAATCTTTATCGGCAGGCGGCTGAATTGATGTCCACAAATAAAAATATTGTGTGGCTTGTTTTTTGTTGTCGGGCAGTAGATTTTCAGGAATTCCCAACAAATATCCGACATATTTCCAAAGGTGGAAAAGTCCTTTCTCTTCTTGCTCGGAGAATGTATTTCCCAATTTGTGAAGGCTGTGCATGAAAACCAGACTAAAACCAATATACGTTGCCATCATATCCCAGGAATTGATGGGTTCTCCCCAATTTTCCGTGTCCCAATCTTTATAATGTTTTTTAATGGAAATTCTTGCGTAAGAATGAATTAATCTTGTTTTAATGGCAAATTCGTAGCCTTTTTTATGGATTTCCAATGCATTATATCTTGTGACATTAACCCAAAAATCCAACGTTTCTGAAAGTCGTTTTACAGCTCCTTTTTTTAATGCTTCGGTGGCAATCAACGGTTTATTTAGATAAGCATAATCGTACCCGCCTATCAAACAGTAATCTCTTAGTGAAATTAATGAATCAAGATTGCTTCTCATGCAAAGTTCTGCACCGCTTTTTAGTAAGTTATGATCCAGCCAATCGGGAGTTTTTTGAGTTTGAGAAAATAGTTGTTTTATACTTTCCGGAACATCAGCATTTTCTGAAACTCCATTACGAATATAACCTTCGATTTCTCTTGAGGCTTCATGATATTTTTTGGTTAAATAGACATCTTTTACCACCTGATCACCAATTTCATCTACATGATAGAAGTAAGGAGCAAACTTTTCAAAGTTATCGAAACTTACTTGAGTACCGGAAAATTCCATAAGCTGCTTTCCGTTGCCTGTGGTCCAAAAATCTTTGAAATGCTGTGAATCCTTGAAACGTGGTTGTACAATCATTCTATTTATTTAAGATAAAAGTACAAGTTTTGCGCCGAAATATCGTAGTGAGATTTATCAGACTTTTTTATAGAAATTGACTTCGTTTGTAGCCTTTTTATTTTAATTGATCATTCATTCTTCACCATTGCGATTAAATAAGTCCCCATTCAAAAGCTTTTTTTAATAATTCTTTGCTGTTTCTGGATTTGGTTTTCGCTAAAATATTTTTTCTGTGTGTACGCACTGTATGTTCCGACAAAATAAGCATTTTGGAAATTTCTGATCCCGAATATCCTTTAGCGATATA
>Ga0308171_1001666_pt1 | contig 27878 bp, 28 predicted proteins | sample PhyGR1_FD_202135 | JGI IMG/M metagenome (GOLD analysis project Ga0308171, IMG submission 202135) | Phyllosphere microbial communities from UC Gill Tract Community Farm, Albany, California, United States - DLSLSG.R1 | ecosystem: Host-associated > Plants > Phyllosphere > Unclassified | place: USA...
GTTATATGTCTGTACAGATCATGACTTCTGACCGTAGACATTAGAGTCAGGAAAACTGGAGGGTAGCGTCACCAAAAGACTATCGTAAGAAGGCTTCTACGTATCTAGCTTACTCTGGTCCTTTCTCTGCTGATGGAGAAAAACAGCAGGTAGGCCATACAGTATCTGTTTCGCTGTTCCCAAACTGGATAGGGCAGACGCAAAAGAGAATCGTTAACTTTGAAAACGGTCTGCTGCATCTGGAAAGTGAAAACCCTTTTCTGACAGGCGGAAGACTAGTAACCCCTAGGCTGACTTGGAAAACAGTAGCGCAGTCCATAAAAAATCATTAAATTTAACCTTATGAAAGCAATTGTCATTACAAAACCAGGTGGCCCAGAGGTCCTGAAGTTGCAAGACTATCCAACACCTGAAATAAAAGGGGATGAAGTCCTGATAGAAGTGAAGGCTGCTGGTATCAACCGTCCGGATATCTTTCAGCGACAAGGAAATTACCCCGCACCAGATGGAGCTACGGCAGACATTCCTGGATTGGAGGTTGCCGGGATCGTGGCAGCATGCGGACCCGATGTGACCAACTTCAAAGTAGGAGATGCAGTCTGTGCACTGCTGGCTGGTGGCGGTTATGCAGAATATGTGGGCGTGATAGAAGGTCAATGCCTGCCAATTCCTGCCAATTTGAGTTTTGCCGAGGCTGCTGGTCTTCCTGAGACTGTCTTTACGGTCTGGTCCAACGTTTTTCAAAGAGGTGCACTGCAACCGGGAGAAACACTTTTGATCCATGGTGGAAACAGCGGGATAGGAATTACCGGAATTCAGATCGCGCACGCTTTAGGTTCCAAGGTCATAGTGACCGTTGGGACAGCCGAGAAAGGAGAGAAATGTCTGGAGCTGGGAGCCGATGCTTACATCAACTATAAAACAGAGGATTTCGAGAGCAAATTACAGAATGCTGGCGTAGACGTCATTCTCGATATGATAGGCGGTGACTATCTAAAGAAAAATATCAATATTCTGAATCCCGAAGGAAGGCTGGTCCATATCAATGCGGTGGCTGGCAGTCAGGTTGACCTGGATATCTGGAAAGTGATGGTCAAAAGACTGACGGTGACCGGAAGCACGCTTAGAAGCCGTGAATATGGATTTAAAAAACAACTTACCGCTGAGGTGAAGAAACATGTTTGGCCATTGATAGAATCGAAGCAATTTCAGCCGATCATCTATAAGACCTTCCCCTTTTCGGAAGCAGCGGCGGCACATCGTGCCTTGGAAGAAGGAACGCACACGGGAAAGATCATCTTGGTGAATGACAGGATTCAAGATTTAAATTAAAAAGTTTCATCGCGACGCCTGTTGCTATTTAGCAAGCTTGACAATCACAGGAAAGTGGTCACTGTATCCACCCATGTACCGTGATCCAGAGTAGGTCCGCATTGGATAGCTGCTGTTCTTGCGGTCTTTATTTCGCAGTCGGGGTGTGTTGTAGATTTCAGCAGAAATAGTTTGGAAATTGAATTGGTTTAAAATCAAATCCTCACTGTATAAGATCTGGTCAAAACAAAGACCTTTCTTGCCATGGTAAGTGGAGAATTGGTTGTTGAGATACAACGATTCAAAAGGATTCTTCAAAATATCATTGCCTTTATCCTCAGCATCAGGATTCTCATTAAAATCACCCATCAAGATAATTGGTTCCTTTTCTTCTACTAAATCTTTAATGGTATTGCGTAGCTGCTTAATAATATAATTCCGTTGCGCCTTCTTAGCATCTTTTTCTCTTTTGGATGGAAGATGACAAACAAAAACATGAAGCTTCTTTCCCTCGAACAAGAATTCTGCGTGTAGAATATCGCGGGTATCAAATGCCACAGTTTCATCCATCTGAAACTTCAAAGTATTGAATTGGATCAAGGTATATTTCGCCTGATCAAACAGCAAGGCAACACTCAATCCTCTGGAGTCTTGCGATCTTTGATAGACGATCTCATAATTCTGAATCGGGGAATTTTCATTAATCAAATCCTCTAAGACCAATCTATCGCCAATCTCAGCCAAACCAATGATGGAAGGTAATTGCCCGTAATCTTCCTCAATAAATCGAAAGACAGTGCTGAGTTTTCGGATTTTCAGGCTGTACTTGTAACTGTCCCAATTGCGGAATCCGGAAGCTGGCTTTTCATCAGATACAGAATCTGGCGGAAAAAGATTCTCCACATTGTAGAACATCATCAATTCTGAATCCATAGATGCTACCAACGTTTTCTGCGCATATAGATAAACGTTACGACCACAATCGTCAGCATCACGCCAATTGTGAAGTAATAACCGTGCTTGTGATGCAGTTCCGGCATATTGTCGAAGTTCATCCCGTAGACCCCGGCAATAAAAGTAATAGGTAAAAAGTAAACCGAATAGATGGCCAAAAGCTTCATGACCTGGTTGGCTTTCTGGTCAGATAGGGCCAGGAACATCGATATCAAGTTGGTTGTCTGTGCATTCAGGTGGTCAAAGTCTGCGATCACGTCTTTTTGCTTATCCAATAGATCCATCACCTGCACATCCTCCAGATCCAAAGTTTTGAATTTCGAGATCCACTCGCCTGACATATTCAGGATCCTGGTGTTGAGGCCAGACTTGCGTTTGAGTTTGTAAAGTCTTCTGATCTGGACAGAATCGTTGGTGTTTTTGAGGAATATCTCGTTTTCCATCGCATCCATCACTTCTAGCAGACTGGCACTTTCGTCGTCGAAGCTTTTCATAATTTTAAGAGCCAATCGCAAGGCCAGGTCATCTTTTTTCACCGCATCAATATCTTCTTTGTCCAATTCTGAGCACAATTCGTTGATGCTTTTGCTCTTGGTCCGGTGCGTGGTGATGATGAGGTTTGGAAGGAGAAATATGCCCAATTTGCTACTGATATCACTGATGGTGTTCAGCGTTCTCTTCTCCAGATCGGTGGATTCGCGGGTCAGAAAGAACTTCACATCGCCCACTTCTTCGTATTTAGGAAGGTGGTTCGGGTCTATCGTATCCTCCAAAAGCAGGTAATTGATGTGATAACGCTGATGCAGGAACTGCAGGTCTTCCTCGGTCGGTGCCGTGACATCCACCCATTCCCAGTGCTTTGATTTGTATTTCTGTTCGATTGGCATATCGCAAAACTAAATAAAATTACAATGACTTGATACAAATCGTTCATTCAAATTATTTGGGCAGCTTTATCCGCCTTCCGTTCCCGCTTTTTTGTCATTGCGATAGATGGGAAGCCATAGCTTGAACTTTTATACAATCGCAATAACAAAAAGAGCTCCACTCAAGTCGGGCTGCGCTGCGCAACAATCAACATTTGTCATCCATTGAAATGTTCAGCTGCTTCGACATTCGAAACGGAAGCGTTAAGAAATTTTAAAGAAATTACGTTAAGAAAAATCCACTGTTTGAAGCTAATACAGGAAATGCGCTGGCAGCAAGTTTAGATTTTTTAGGAATTTATTTAAAATTTTAGCTGAGTTTCCCAGTCTTGACGTTTTGGTTCTTTTGTGTCAAGACAAAAGAACTATCCATTATGTATTATTTATTTGCTTATGAATCAACCTAATATCTAACCTCTCAATTCTAACTTTCAATAAAAAAACCTATGTAACAAATAAAATAATTATTTTTGCAGGTACTTTTAAAATGACAAAATGATCAAAAGTGTGATTGCAGGCGTAGGCCATTACGTTCCTGAAAATATCGTGACCAACGATGACCTTTCCAAACTGATGACCACCAACGATGAGTGGATCACCGAGAGAACAGGCATCAAGGAAAGAAGACACCGCAAAAACCGCGTCGATTCCGAAGAGACGACTTCTTTCTACGGTTTCAAAGCGTCAGAAATTGCTCTGAAAAACTCTAACCTGACCGCCCAGGACATTGATTATATCGTATTTGCAACTTTGTCCCCGGATTACTATTTTCCTGGTTCAGGCGTACTTTTGCAGGATTTGCTGGGTTGTGGAACGATAGGCGCCTTGGATGTTAGAAATCAATGTTCAGGTTTCGTCTATGCGATGAGTGTTGCAGATGCCTTCATCAAATCTGGATTGTACAAAAATGTTTTGGTAGTAGGTGCAGAGATCCATTCTTTCGGATTGGATTTTTCTGATGCAGGGCGAGGCGTTTCTGTCATCTTCGGCGATGGAGCAGGTGCAGTGGTTTTATCAGCCAGTGAAGATGCCGACGCCAAAGGAATCTTGTCTGTTAATATGCACTCCGAAGGGAAATATGCAGAAGAACTTGCCGTGAAATTCCCTGGAACCAAATTGGGTTGGAGCGACACGTTATTGACAAACCCAGACTCTGTAACCTCAGAAGACATCTATCCTGTGATGAATGGAAACTTTGTTTTCAAACACGCTGTGACGAGATTTCCAGAAACGATTTTGGAAGCTTTGGAAAAGGCAGGAAAGAAAATTGAAGATTTGGATTTACTGATTCCACACCAGGCGAATATCAGAATTGCGCAATACGTTCAGCAATTGTTGCATTTGCCAGACGAAAAAGTCTTCGTGAACATCCAAAAGTATGGAAACACGACCGCAGCGTCTATTCCGATTGCTTTGAGTGAAGCCATCCTGGAAGGCAGAATGAAACGTGGCGATTTGGTTTGTATGTCCGCTTTCGGAAGTGGTTTCACTTGGGGAAGTGTCCTTTTTGAATATTAATTCAGTTCTATCAAAAATAAAAAAAGCGCTATCCGGATTTCCAAATAGCGCTTTTTGTTACTCATTGATTTGCCTGACGACTTTATCAGATAAAGCTTTCAGCTGCGTCATCTCTTCCAGACTCAGGTTCATTGCTTTCGCCAGTTCAATCGGGATGCAGGTTGCTTTTTCCTTTAACTTCCTGCCTTTTTCTGTGAGGTGGATTTTCACCACGCGTTCGTCGTCCTTGCTTCGTTTCCGCGTCAGATAATCTTTGGATTCCAAACGTTTCAATAAAGGTGTCAAAGTTCCGTTATCCAATTGCAGGATTTCTCCAACTTGGTTCACGGTCAAATCGTCCTTTTCCCAAAGCGTCATCATCGTGATGTATTGCGGATAAGTCAGCCCAATATCTTTCAGAATCGGTCGATAACACTGCATTATTTCGCGGTGTAAAACGTACACGGAAAAGCAAAGTTGCTTGTCGAGTTTTAGTAGATCTTCCATATTGGGCTTTTTAATTTGATCCTTTGTAATTCTCAAAGATAACAGATTTTATTTCTGTGTCATCCTGAGTGGAGTCGAAAGACGGGTTTGGGCAAACAAATTTTAGTTGTTGCTGACCGTCAATTTAACTTCCATATTTCCTCTTGTTGCATTAGAATAAGGACAGATTTGATGCGCTTTCTCAATCAATTCCTGAGCTTGTTCCAAAGAAACACCTGGAATATTGGCGTGCAATTCAGCTTCCAATCCAAAACCGCCGTTTTCGATTTGTCCGATTCCAACTTTTGCTGTTACGGTTGTTTCGCCAGTTTCTATTTTGCTTTGTTTGATAACCAAGTTCAATGCGCTGTCAAAACAAGCTGAATAACCTGCTGCGAAGAGCATTTCCGGGTTGGCAAAATCGTCGTTTGCACCACCTAGACCTTTTGGCATTCTCACTTCTAAATCAAGAATTCCGTTATCACTTTTCACATTTCCGTTTCTTCCTCCTGTGGCTGTAGCGCCAATTGTGTACAATGTTTTCATTTTGTTGATGATTTAATTATAATTTGATGTGACAAATGTATGGTGTAAAATTATATTGTGCAAAATATAATATAAAGTTTACATCAAAATCGATGATTGATGTAAACTATAAAGATGTTTTTTGACTTTAAAATTTAAATAAAATCGTAGTAACCATTATCCTTTCCGAGGATTTTCTGGTCGTTGGTATTCAGCCATCTTTTCAGAACTGTGGCATAGACTTTTCGGAAATCTTCGGTGTAAATCAAATCGCCGTCATTAAGTTTGGTTAAGTCCGGAAGTGGATTTAAAAGTCCATTTTTCTTGAGTCCACCACTGGTGAAGAACATTTGGTTAGCCGTTCCGTGGTCGGTTCCATTGCTAGCATTTTGCGCAACTCGTCTCCCGAATTCTGAGAAGGTCATAATCATCACATCATTGAATTTCCCGTTCTCCTTCATATCCTTCACAAAAACTTCCACCGCTTCATCAATCGTCTTAAACAACTGATTTTGCCTTTGATTCTGATTTGTGTGCGTATCAAAACTGCCAACCGAAAGGTAATAGACTTGGGTATTGATATCCGATTTAATCAAAGAGGCAATTGTTTTAAAGTCCTTTCCAATTTGCGTGGTCGGATAAACTTTGTCCGTCGGTTTCGCTTTGCTTTCTTTAAATATATATTCTGAGTTGTTGACTGTATTTCCCAACGTGTTGTAAAGGTAACTCGCCAAATCGTGGTCGTGGTCGTGATTGTCGGCTGCCAATTTTTTATAAAGCGACTCCTGACTATTATCGAAAAGCTTTTTCGGGTCTTTCAAGGCGATTGCTTTTTTGTTATCGCCTTTCATTGCCAGACTTAGCAGGTCATCAACTTCAATCGCCTGCGTCGGATTGGTACAGTCGTGGCAAGCTTCATCGAGATATCTTCCAAGCCAGCCGGAATTGATAAATTCATTGCTTCCACTCGCAGATTGCCAGATGTCCATACTTCGGAAATGCGATTTGTTCGGTTCTGGATATCCAACGTTGTTCATCACCGCCAATTCTCCATTATCGTAAAGGTTTTTGAAATACTTCAGACTTGGATTGATGGCTGCTTCATCCGTCAGCAAAAGCGCAGTATCTTCTTTAATAGAGATTTGATTTCTTGAACTGTAATAAATATCGTTTTTGATGGGAATAATTGTATTCAGTCCATCATTACCGCCGGAAAGTTGAAGAATGATGAGCGTTTTTCCGTTGATTTCAATGGCTTCCGGAAGAGTAAGCGCACTTAGGAAATTCGGGAACAGAAAGGAGGCGGCGGCAAGACTGCTGGTTCGTATAAAGGTTTTTCTATTAATAATCATAATGGCTTATTTTTAACAAAGTTGATATTCCGGCGTCGACATTATACTAATCATCAAGTGCTGTTTGCTCTTATCAGTATTGAACTGCGTAATCATATTTCTGAGTTTTTCAGTAGGATTTGGTAAGAGCAAAGTGAATAGGTCTTCATGCAAAATATGCTTGATGCTTTCCCAGTGGATGCTGATCTTATTCTGGTTTTTGTTTACGACCACTTTGTTTTCGCCTCTGCCCATATTGACGTCGTCGTTCGGTTTTGGTTCAACATCAAGCGTTTTGTAGCCAGCCATTACGGATGGGATTTTCATTCGTAATAATAGGGTAGAACTGTCAATCCATTCGGTTCCGGATGGCCAGCCTGCGACGTTTGGTGGTTGCAAAAGCTGTTGTCCAAGAAGTCTTTCAAAGTTATAAATGGTGTTTCCATTTTTCGTGTCCATCGGCATTATTCTACGAATTCCGACAATCAAATCAATTGGCGATTTGACTCTGGCACCAATATTAGTCTCGGAATAAAACCAATTGGAAAGGAAAATCTCATCCAACAAAGTCAAAATTTGATAATCCGATTCGTAGAATTTTTGGCTTAAGGATTTGATTAATTTCTCGTCCGGCGTTTCATTGACCACATATTTATAAATCTTAGTTGTGATAAATTCTGCGCATTCCGGTTTTTCTAGAATCATATTAATGATATCTGTTCCCGTAAAGTTTCCTCGTTTTCCCAGAAATTCCTTTTCTCTGGAATCGTGTTGTTTTAAGTTTTCACGGAATTCTCCATTTTCATCATAACTCCAGCCTGTGAAAGCCCGAGCAGATTCTTTGATATCTTTTTCCGTGTAAAGATTTCCTCTTCCGAGCGTGAAAAGTTCCATCAATTCCCGGGCGAAGTTCTCGTTGGCTTTTGCTTTTTTGTTTTGTTGGTTATTAAGGAAATTCAACATTGCCGACGATTTCGAAACTTCGAATACCAGATCTCGGAGACTGCCCAAGGCATTCTTCCTGAAAATATTAATAATCTCAAGATTGAACATCGACTGCTGAATCCTCGTGGCAAAATGGCCGTGCCAGAAAAGTGCCATTTTTTCCTGAAGCTGATCAGGGCTGTTGATCATCAAATCCTGCCAAGCCTTTCCTATGGCTGCATTGTGATTTTTATTATAGAGATTGACTGGCTTTTTATCGGTCGATTTGGCCATGTCCTGATATTGTGAATACGAGATTTTATAGGCTTCTATTTCAATCGGTTTATAATTGGAAGTCGCCTTCAGTTCCTCATAAAGTTTCTTTTGATTGCTATTCTTCAGTTTCTCAATATCATTATGATGAACGCCAAAACCCGCTCTGGAAGCCAAATGTTTATTCTTTAGAAAATTATTCATAGCAGGATATTTTATAGTTTGACTTTGAATATAAGTTTTAGTTAAAGCAAAAATTATGAAAACATCGATTTGTGAATGCTTTTTAATATTTAATTATGATTTTAATGAATTGGAAATTAGATGATTGATTTCAGCAATGTTAGATTGGTCAAACAATTGATAGGCTTTGGCACGGTATTTACAAGTATGTCACTTGTAAAATTTAAAATTTAAAAATATGAAGTCTTTAAAACAATTAATAGCAGGAGCTGGGATTTTAGCGGGAGGATTATTGTCTGCACAAAGTGCTGATATGACTAATATCTTAAAAGTAGGTCTTAATGGTGGCGTTTCTACAGGTGGTAACACGGCCGCAAACCTAGGTGTTGACCTTTCTTACCAGAATTTGATTACACCAGGCTTTGGTTTGGGTATCGCAACTGGTTATAATAACTATTTCGGAAAAGACAGAAATGTAGCCATCAATGGCGTTAATGTAGATGTGAAGAACAATGATTTTGGTGTGATCCCGGTTGCAGCACTTTTCCGAGTGTATCCAAGAGAAATGGGATTCTATTTCGGAGCTGACGTTGGTTATGGATTCATCGTTGGAGATGATAGAGTGGCAGAAAACGTAGATGTGGCTAGACCAGACGGAGGTTTTTATATCAAACCGGAAATTGGATACCACAACCGTGACTGGAACTTCTTTGCGCAGTACAACAAAACATTTACTGGCGACAAAGGTCAGATTGCAGACCAGGATTACAATGCTGGAGCAATTGGCGTAGGATTTAGCTACAACATTCCTTTAGGAAAGTAAATTCTAATTTTTTCATTCTTTAAGAACCGTAGAAATCAAAACATTTTTCAATAAACTATGTACAAATAAAGCCCTCATCTTCGGATGTGGGCTTTATTTTTAAAAACTTATCATACATCAACATTTATTTTGAATCATTCTAAGTAGATTTGCAGCATTAAATAATTAAAAAAACAATGAAAAAAGTAGCATTACTTGCAGTACTGGTTAGCGGATTGGCTTTCGGACAAACAAAAAAATTGACAAGCTCAGACGTACACTGGTGGGGTTATAAAATCGCTAAAACAGAAGCATCTTCTCACGATGGAACTGTAAACGTAAAATCTGGAAACCTAGTTCTTAAAAACGGAGCAGTTGTAGGCGGAACTTTCGTATTGGATATGACGAGTTTGACTTCTACAGATCTAAGTGGAGAATACCAAGGTAAACTGAACGGTCACTTGAAAAACGGTGATTTCTTCGAAGTTGAAAAATTCCCGACTGCGACTTACAAGATCACTTCTGTAAAGAAAAACACAAACAAAGATTACAACTTTGTAGTGAACGGAAACCTGACTGTGAAAGGTAAAACGGCACCAGTTTCTTTCCCTGCAAAAATCACTTCTTCTAAAGGTATTGTGACTTTGGAGTCTGACAAATTCTCTTTCGACAGACAGAAATTTGACGTAGCTTACAAATCTACAATGCAAGATGTAATGGTAAAAGACGAAGTTGATATGAAAGTGAAAATCAGCGTAAAATAATTTTATCCAAAATAGATAATTTCGAAGAGCAGATTTTTTTCTGCTCTTTTTTTGTTGTTAAATTTGAATAATGAAACTTTACACCATCAGCGGTCTCGGCGCAGACGAAAAAGTCCTGGAAAAACTCACGTTCAATCAAGGAATTGAGATGGTTCACATTCCCTGGCTAATTCCAAATCTCGATGAAGATTTCCACGAATATGTCTTAAAAATGTCAGAAACCATAGACGATTCCGAGGAATTTTATTTGTTGGGTTATTCTTTTGGTGGAATCATTGTGCAGGAAATTCACAAGTTGAAACCAGCGAAAAAAATCGTTATTCTGGGAAGCATTCGAAGTGATTTAGAAAAATCAAAACTCATTAAAGCGGGACAAAAAACCAATGCTATCAAATATATTCCAGTCAGAGTTTTCAATGGTAACACGACTTTATTTTATTCGTTTTTCAGAAAATTATTCGACCCGAAAAATCCGAGATTAAATCAATATTTCAGGGTTAAAGACCCATATTACCTCAAATGGTCTATGGACAAAGTTGCGCATTGGAAATTCGATAAAATTCCTGATGTCATTCAGATTTTGGCAGACAAAGACATTGTTTTTCCCATCAAAAATTCCCAACCGGATTATGTGATTAAAAACGCAACGCATCTTTTCCCGGCTACAAAACCGAAAGAAGTTTCCGAGATTTTGAAAACGATTTTTGTTTAAAATTATTTGGGCAGCTATTCCGTCTTCCACTCCCAATCTTTTTGCCTTAGCTCTTGCAGCCACAAAAAAGGATTTCCGTTCAAGCCGGGCTGTGCTTCGCAAAAATCAAGATTAGTTAGTGAATCCACGTTTTGCCTTCAATCAAAATCTGCAAAATTTGCTCTATCTGCGAGAAACGTAAAATCTTTGATGAGTTTTACGCCCTTGTGAACCTCAAAAATATTTTCAATCATTAATAAAAATCTTTGCGGCATTTGCGTTCAAAAAAATTCATCTAGTATTTGAACTGAATCACTAAAATCAATTACTTTTACCGCAATCAATTTGTCTTAATGGAATCTATCAGTGTTTTTGATATTATAAAAATCGGAATCGGACCGTCATCTTCCCACACAATGGGACCTTGGAACGCAGCGAAAATGTTTCTGGATTTGGTCAAACGAAATCATTCTTTGCAAGAGGTAAAGGAAGTTTTTGTAGAATTCTTCGGTTCATTGGCAAAAACCGGCGTAGGTCACGGAACTGATATCGCCGGAATGCTTGGACTGAGTGGAGAAAATTTCCGGACCATCGACACCAATAAGATTGATGAGAAAATAGCGAAAATCAGAGTAGAGCAGCAGATTCTTTTGGCCGGAGAAATTTGGTTGCCATTTGTTTATGGACATCACCTGATCCTGAATAAAGAAAAATCCCTCGACTTTCATCCAAACGGAATGATTTTTAAGGTCGTTTTTGAAAACGGACAAGAGTTCAGTCAAGATTATTATTCCGTGGGAGGCGGATTTGTAGCCACTACAGAAGATAATTCTATGGAAGACCGTTGTGTCCGCACGCTTTATCCTTGTCATCACGGCAGCGACATTCTGAAATATATTGATAAACTGAAGCTTGATAAAATCTCCGATTTGGTTTTTCAAAACGAAGAATCCTGGAGAACCCATGAAGAAACGCGCCAGAAAGCATTGGAGATATGGGATAATATCAAAAGCTGCGTTTACAAAAGCATCAACAAAAAGGGGATTCTTCCTGGCGGACTCAATGTCACAAGACGCGCGTCGGAAATGAATGAGAAACTCCTAGGAACGCAGATCTACAAAAACAAAAATGAGTGGTTTGAAATGGTGAAAAGCGACCAGAAAACCTTCAGTTCTGTCACCAAGTGGGTTTCGTGTTTTGCATTGGCTGTCAATGAAGAAAATGCCTCTTTTGGTAGAATTATCACAGCTCCAACTAACGGCGCAAGTGGTGTGATTCCAGCAGTTTTGATGTATTCACAAGTTTTCACTGAGTTTAATTCTGAAGAAGATATTATCAGATTCCTTTTGGTTGCGGGAGAAATTGGAACTTTATTCAAAAAGAATGCAACCATTTCCGCAGCAATGGGAGGTTGTCAGGCAGAAGTCGGTGTTTCGTCGGCAATGGCTGCAGCGGGACTTACAGAGATTTCTGGTGGAACACCAGCTCAGGTTTTGATGGCCGCAGAAATCGCAATGGAACATCACCTTGGGTTGACCTGTGACCCGATCGGCGGACTTGTCCAAATCCCTTGTATTGAGCGAAATTCTATGGGCGCAATGAAGGCAATTACAGCAGCATCTTTAGCGTTAGATGGCGATCCTTCAAAAGCCAAAGTCTCTTTGGACAGCGTGATCAAATCGATGTGGGAAACAGCTCTCGATATGAATTCCAAATACAAAGAAACTTCTGAAGGTGGTTTGGCTGTAGCGGTGAATGTGGCGGAATGCTAAATAGATTAGGACTCTTGACGTTCTACAATTTACAATCCCAATATTAATTTTCCGTAATAAATAATCCTTAAAAATACTGGGGTTTTGTTATCAAAAATAAAAAGTGTATCTTTGCACCAATTATTAGACGATCTTTTTAAATGAATTTATTTACGGAATCCAATCTTAGCGCTGAAGTTCTTCAGGCGATTGGCGACCTCGGCTTCGTAGAGCCGACAGAAATCCAAAAACAGACTATTCCTTTTATCTCCACAGATACACGCGATCTTATCGCACTTGCGGCAACAGGAACAGGCAAAACAGCAGCGTTTTCGCTTCCGATTTTGGATATGATAGACGACAAGAGTCGTAAAATCCAATTTTTGGTCCTTTGCCCTACTAGAGAACTTTGCCTCCAGATCACCAAAGACATCAAAAACTATACTAAATACCTGAGAGACATCAAGACTACAGCAGTCTATGGTGGTAGCAGTATTATGGATCAGATCAAATCTCTTAGAGAGAAACCACAGATCATCGTGGGAACTCCAGGACGTGTGATCGACATGATCAACAGAAAAGCATTGGACTTTTCTGAAGCGCAATGGGTAGTTTTAGACGAAGCTGACGAAATGCTTTCTATGGGTTTCAAAGACGATTTGGAAACTATATTAAGAGAAACGCCAGATACAAAACAAACTTTCCTTTTCTCTGCTACAATGAGCAAAGAAGTGGAACGTATTTCTAAAAATTATTTGACAACACCTCACAGGATTACTGTTGGGTCTGTCAATGAAGTTAAGAAAAACATCACACACGAATTTTATGTAGTTGGTTACAGACAGAAGAAAGAAGCTCTTAAAAGGCTGATCGATGCTAATCCAAACCAATATTCCATTATTTTCTGTAGAACAAGAATGGAAACTCAGGAGGTTGCAGACTTCTTGATGCAAAATGGTTATGCGGCAGATGCACTTCACGGTGATCTTTCGCAAGCTCAAAGAGATACAGTAATGAAGAAATTCAGATTGAAAAACATCGATATTTTGGTAGCGACAGACGTTGCGGCTAGAGGATTGGATGTAGATTCTTTGACGCACGTGATCCATTTCTCTTTACCAGATGATCCGGAAGTTTTCGTTCACAGAAGTGGAAGAACAGGACGTGCAGGTAAAAACGGAATCTCTATGACTTTGGCAAAACCAGAGGAAAGCAGAAAAATGAAACAGATCAAGGCTGAAACCAAGATCGAGATCGTTGAGAAAAAAATCCCTACTGGAAAAGAAATTATCAAAGCTCAAGTTGGTGGTGTTTTTGAAAAGTTATTGACGGAGCACGTTGATGTGATCGATTTTGACGAGAGCTTGATCCCAGATCTTTCAGCTTTTACAAAAGAGCAGTTGGTAAGCCAATTATTGCAATTCCAATTGAAAGAAATGGCGACTTATTATCAGAATAGTAATGATCTTGCTGATCAGAAATTCGGTAATAGCAGAGATGACAAACCAGGAAGAAGAGATAGAGACGGAAGAGATAGAGATAGCAGAGGATCCAGAGATGGTGGTTCTTTCCGTGACAGAGATGGCAGAGGAGACCGTGGTGGATCTAGAGATGGCGGTAGAGACCGCAAGCCTAGACGTAACAATGAGGACATGGTAAGATTCTTCTTCAACCTTGGAAAAAGAGACCAATTGAAGAAAGTGGACATGCTGGAGATCATCAACAAAGCGACTTCTAAATCCAAAAAGAGAGCCGATATCGGTGAAATAGAAATTCTTGATAAGTTCAGTTTCTTCGAAATTGAAAAATCTTACAAGAATGAAGTTATGGATGGATTAACTAGTATGAAGTTTCGGGGAAAAGAAATGAGAGCAGAAGTTGCCCAATAAGAACAAAACCCGAAAATAAAATAAAATATTTTACGTAAAAACCTGCTAATCAGCAGGTTTTTGTGTGTTTTAATCTTAATGAAAAATTAATATAAAAGTTTTTCGTTAAGGTTTTTTTGTTTCATATTTGCAGAAATTAAAGCAAAATAATGGGAATAGGTAATATTTTCAGAGCATTTCAGCCGAAAGATAAAATCTTTTTTGATCTGTTTCTTCGTGTAGCAGATAACTTAGTAGAGATGTCAAAAACATTTCACGATGGGTTACTGGAGTTTGATATCAATGACGAAACGTTGTTGAATCAAATGAGTGATTACGAACACAAATTGGATGATCTAACACACGAGATCTTCGTACAATTAGGCGAGAACTTCATCACACCATTTGACAGGGAAGATATCAACTATCTCGCATCTGGTTTGGATGATATTGCAGATTACATCTACGCTTCTGCAAAATATATTTATCTTTACAAAAGTCCTGAGAACAAAGTGTATTCTGAGTTTTCATTGTTGATCCACAAATGTTGTATCGAGATCAAGAAAGCTTTGGAAAACCTGAAAGATTTCAAAAATCCGGACGAAGTAAGAGAATCTTGTATCAAGATCAATTCTTACGAGAATATTGCAGACGATGTTTTGAGCCAGGCTATTGTGAAGTTATTTGAGACCAATGATGCATTGTTGATCATCAAACAAAAATCGATCCTTGACTATCTAGAGATCGTTACAGACAAAGCAGAAGATGTTGCCAACACCATGGAGAGCATAGTTATCAAATACGCATAAAAAGCAGTATCAAAAAATAAACGAATGGATTTTCCAATTCTACTAATTATTATTATCGTTCTTGCGCTAATATTTGATTATATCAATGGTTTTCACGATGCAGCTAACTCCATCGCAACCATTGTTTCTACAAAAGTACTGACGCCTTTTCAAGCTGTTCTTTGGGCAGCATTTTGGAACTTTGCAGCGTTTTTCATTGCCGCTTACGTGGTAGGCGAATTCAAAATTGGTAATACGATTGCCAAGACCGTGGATGAAAACTTCATCACACTAGAAGTTATTTTCTCAGGACTTATCGCAGCCATTGCGTGGAATCTACTCACTTGGTGGTTCGGGATTCCTTCCTCATCATCTCATACTTTGATTGGTGGGTTCATCGGTGCAGCATTGATGCACGCTTTGATCACCGACTATCATTTGATCGCTATCACACATCCTGATTATTCATTTTTCGAAAAGGCCTATCAGGCATTTGTACAGCTTTTCACGCAGAATGTAGTCAAGTATAAAGTGGTAATCCCTATTTTCCTATTTATCTTTATGGCACCGCTTATCGGTATGGCGATATCAATTATCATTACATTGATCATCGTTAATATCTGTAAAAGAGCAAATCCACATAAAGCGGAACGCGTCTTCAAAAAATTGCAATTGGTTTCTTCAGCGTTATTCAGTCTTGGACACGGGACCAATGATGCTCAGAAAGTAATGGGAATCATTGGAGCAGCGATGATCTATTTCCACGTGAATATGATGAAAGATCCTTTGTATCTTAATATTCCTGAAGCCGACAGATTTAATTTCTTTGCAGAACATTACCTTTGGGTACCAGTAGTTTCTTTCTTAGCAATCGCTTTGGGGACGATGAGTGGTGGTTGGAAGATCATCAAGACGATGGGAACCAGGATTACGAAAGTAACGCCATTGGAAGGTGTTGCGGCAGAAACAGCGGGTGCTATTACGCTTTTCATTACAGAACAATTGAGAATCCCGGTTTCTACAACACACACTGTTACAGGTGCGATCATCGGGGTTGGATTGACTAAAAGGGTTTCGGCTGTAAGATGGGGAATTACCGTAAGTTTGCTTTGGGCTTGGATCCTTACGATTCCGATCAGCGCCATCGTTGCAGGAATTACTTATCTGCTGTTTATATTGGTATTTTAATATTCCAATAGACTCTTAATATGATCTTTGTAGTTCCTTCCGATAGGAATTTGGGTTCCTTGGATTTCTACAGATTGTGAATCAAAAAAGTCTATTTTGGATTTTGAAACGATAAAAGAACGGTGAATACGGATAAAATCTGAAGACAGCGTTTTTTCCAGTTCACTGATTGAATGTCTGGTTATAATTGTTCTTTCTTTTAAAACAATTTTGATATTCTCCTTTTGACTTTCGATATAAAGAATCTCATGAACCTGAATTTTTGCTCTTTTCTTATTAACAGTAAAGAACAAAAATTCAGGTTCATTTGTTATTTTACTTTCTGTTTTCGCTGTTGGTAAAGCTTTTTGAACCGCTGATACAAACCTTTCAAACGAAATAGGCTTGAGGAGATAGTCCAAAACCTGATACTGATAACTTTCTACAGCAAACTCGTGATAAGCTGTTGTAATGATGACTTTAGGCGGATTCTTGATTGCAGATAAAAAATCCAGACCTTTAATTTTTGGCAAGTGAAGATCCAGAAACATCAGATCGATTTTGTTTTCATTGAGTTTTTGCATCGCACTGATCGCATCATTGCAAGCCGCAATCAATTCCAAAAAAGGAATCTGCTGGATGTAATCCTTCATTATATTGACGGCCAGAGGCTCATCCTCAACTATTATACATTTCAGGTTCATAGGAATTCAGATTGATGTAAAGTGTTGCTGTGAATATATTATTTTCTGATTCGTTTTGCAAACGGAAATCATTGTAAACCAATTTCAGTTGTCTTTCAAAATTAATCAAACCAATGCCTTTACTTTTTTCATTATCATTTTTTTCAAAAGAATTAATGACGCTATAATTTAAAATATTATTATCAATTTCAAGATTGATATTAATGAATTTATCATCCGTGCTTTCACTCGCACCGTGTTTGAATGCATTTTCTAAAAAAGGAAGTAATATTAAAGGTAAAACCAATTCCTGATTATCTGTAACCGAATTTCGAAATTCAATTTTCAAACGCTCATCAAAACGTATTTTCTGAATTTCTAGATAAGTATTCATAAACTGAATTTCCTTCGATATCGGAATGAATTTTTCCTTTGTCTCATACAACATAAACCGTAAAAGACTCGATAATTTTAAAATCACATCGGCCGTTTTATCGGATTTTTCCCGTGCTAAAGAATAGATATTATTGAGTGTATTAAACAAAAAATGTGGATTGATTTGAGATTTCAGGAAATTAAGTTCTGCTTCTGTCTTTTCTTTCATTAATAATATTTCCCGTCGTTTCAGTTTTTGACTGGCAGAATATTCATAAAGTGCAATCATCACACAGGCCAGGAAAATCTTGTCCATAAAAGAATTTAAAATTCCGCCGTAACCATAAATTCCGATAATCTCAAGATGCGGATAAATATGAGGCACAATAAAATGAACCAGAAAAACATAGCCAAGAACCGAAAATAATATTAAGGTAACTGATAATGATATGATTAATTTGATATTACTTTTCGTGTGCCTGAATCTCGAAATGAAATACAACATCAAATATCCCATCGGCATTTTGATAAGCAATATTGTCAGAAGTTCTTCCCAAAAAGCGTGAACAAAAGTGGAGTAGACAGACTGCTTATACTGGATTTCCATCCAATAATATTCGGTGTAAACTTCCAATATCAAATAGAAGAACCAAAAAATGAAATGCCTTACGAATCGTTTTTTCATAAAGTAAAACTACGTTTTTTAGCTTTCCGATTTTCAGGATTGTCACGAACTACAGTTTTTAATACATCAATGATTGTCTTTTTGACATAAACCGTTGTGATGTTATTGAACGACTTAAAACGGTTGTGTGTAATTGCTGATAAGCTTTGTATTGTGAATGACTTTTTTCAATCTTTTTACAAGTTAATTTTAATAAAAAAATGAAAAAATCACTATTATTTATTTTGACGTTTGTCTTTTGCGAAATGTTCTTTGGGCAATGGACAACAGGAGCAGATATGCCGGAAGGAATACGAGCAGGGAATTCAATTTCTTATTCTGATGCAAGCAACAATGCTTATATGTACGTTATTGGTGGTAGAAACGACCAGGAAATTATTTCAAACAAAACCTATCGTTATAACATCAGAACTAATTCTTGGGATACGAGACAAAATGTTCCCACGCCGATTTTAGGAGCAGCCAGTGCAAGAATTGGAGATAACATTTTCATCATCGGTGGAATGGTTACAACGCCAGGAACGGTTACACGGAAAGTTTATAAGTACAATATTGAAAATGATATCTGGAGTAACGTGGCAGATTTTCCGAGAGCATTTACAGACGGCGACGCAGTGCCTTATCAGGACAGTTTGATTTATGTGGTTGGCAGTTATAATTCTGAGAAGACTTTTGTTTATAATATTAATAAAGACAAGTGGCGTGAATGTAACGCTGTTCCTTCTCCTGGAACTTCGCTTTCTTACGGTGCGCTTTCCGTTTCTGGAAATAAATTGGTTTACGTTGGTGGCTCCAATGGAACTTTTTCCGCAACTTATTGGAACAATGTCTGGATTGGGGAAATTGACCAAAATAACCGCTCGGTTGTCAATTGGACTCAGGGAACTTCTTTTCCAGGTCAGACGCGTACTTTCTTCGAACTTCAACCTTGGAATAATGGTTTGATACTCATTGGTGGAACTACGAACAATACTTTTGATACTTATACCGATGAAAATTATTTTTTTGATGCCGATAATAATACTTGGACTCAGTTAACCAATAAACCAACGGCTTGGAACACCGGAAACGCAGCTTCAATTTTTCTTGATGGCAGTTGGAAATTGGTTTGTTCTGGAGGATTTGAACAGCAATATTTGAAAAAAACTGAAATCTATTCTCAGGAAAATTTATCTGTTTCCGATGATAAAGCTTGTCATTTGAAAAATTTGAAAACCATAAGCGGAACTCGTCCGGGACTTAATTTTTGTCTTTCTGAGAACGGCGAAACGCTTCTTACAATTTGGGATATGCAAGGCAGAAAACTGAGAAAGGAATCAAAAGTTGCGGATAAAAAAGGAACGCATTCGGTTTCACTTGCCAATGAAGGCCTTAAAAGCGGATTGTATATTATTAATTTAAATCAAAATCAAAATTCGGTTTCAAAAAAAATTCAGATAGTTAATTGATTATTGGTGATTAAATATTAAATTCAATTTCAAAGAAATACTCTGGCAGTTTGTCGGAGTATTTTATTTGAAAAGTGTTTAAAAATCGTATTTTTGCCTCAAACAAGTTTTTAAATGGAATTCTTAGACCAGTATCAGAAAATTGTAGCAGACGCTATCGAAAAACATACTTTTACCAACAAACCAGACGAGCTGTACCAACCGATGAATTACATCATTTCTCACGGTGGGAAGAGGCTTCGTCCGATCATGTTATTAATGGCTTGCGACCTTTTCAAAGGCGATTTGGAAAAAGCTTTGAAACCTTCCTTAGCAATCGAGTTTTTCCACAATTTCACCTTGATCCACGATGATATTATGGATGAAGCGCCATTGAGAAGAAACAAACCAACGATTCACACATTGCACGGGATCAATGTTGGGATTCTTTCTGGCGATGCACTTTTGATCAAAGCTTATCAATTCTTTGAAGATCTGGATCCGGAATTATTCAAGAAATGTATTAAGATATTTTCTGAGACTGGTGCTGTTCTTTGCGAAGGTCAGCAGTTCGATATCAATTTTGAAAATATGTCGAATGTATCTTATGATGATTATATTCAAATGATCACATTTAAAACAGGCGTTTTGAGCGCTTCTTCTTTCCAGATCGGTGCATTGATCGCTGGAGCGTCAGAAGAAGACGCAGAAGCGATGTACAACTTCGGAAAACACATAGGAATCGCATTCCAAATTATGGATGATTACCTGGATGTTTTCGGAAATCAGGAGCAATTTGGGAAGAAGCACGCTGGTGATATTTACGAGAATAAGAAAACCATTCTCTATCTTTTAGCTCTTGAACACGCCAATCCAGAGGAATTATCTGAACTGAATTACTGGTATTCCAAAAAGACAGACAATGTTGACAAAGTTTACAGCGTAGAAAAGATTTTCAGAAGAACAAAAGTGGATGACAAAGTTCTAAGATTGATTCAAAAACATAACGAAATTGGTCAAAGTTATCTCGATAAAATCAATCTTCCTGACGAGAAAAAATTACCTTTCCGTGAATTGGCAAATTATTTATTAAGAAGAGAAAGTTAATTGAAAAATCGTAAACCGTTGATTTGTGAAATCGTCTACTTAACAATTTTACAAATCAACGGTTTAACAAGTTAACGCTCCAAAAACCACAAAAAATGAAATTCAGAACAGAAGTAGATATTAATGTAAGTGAGAAAAAAATTGGGACAGATGACTGCATCTTCTCCATCGGATCGTGTTTCGCAACAGAAATGCACGAGAAATTTTCTGAAGGTCAGATTCAATCTTTAAGCAATCCATTTGGGACAATCTTCAATCCATATTCAATCAATAATGCAATCCAGCAGATCTATGATGCGAAGGAATATCAGGAGAGCGATTTGATCTTGGCCAATGAAAGTTACATAAGTCTCGATCACCATTCCTCTTTCGATTCCAGGTCTGCGAAACAATCTTTGGAGAAGATCAATAAAAATATAGAAGAGGCGAATCAGTTTTTACAGAACACGAGTGTTGTGATCATCACATTTGGAACGTCTTACATTTATGAATTTCTTCCGAAGAAAAAGTTGGTTGCCAACTGTCACAAGATTCCACAGAAGTTTTTCGAGAAACGATTTTTATCCAATCAGGAATTGATGGAATCCATCAATAAAACCATTGATACTTTAAAGGATATTTGTAAAAGCGATGTGCAGATCCTGTTCACAGTTTCGCCTGTTCGTCACACCAAAGACGGCATTGTGGAGAATCAATTGAGCAAATCAAAATTAATAACTGCCATTCACGAATCGATTTCTGGAAAAGAAAATTGCCATTATCTCCCGATCTACGAATTGATGATGGACGATTTGAGAGATTATCGTTTTTATAAAGAAGATATGATCCACCCAAGTTCTCAAGCTGTTCAATATATTTGGGAGAAATTCGGGAATGCTTATTTTACTGATGAGACCAAGGTTTTCATTAATGAAAATAATAAGATCCTAACTGCGCTCAATCACAAAACAGCAGATGAGAAGAATCCAAAATATCAGGAATTTTTAGAAAAGATCAATCAAAAGATCCTAGATCAGCAGAAAAAAGTTCAACATAAAATTTTCAGCTAATTGCTTTTGGCAGATTGCTATTTGCTATCAGCCGATCGCCAATCGCATCACATTATGATAGACACTCACACCCATTTATACTCAGACCAATTCGACGAAGACCGCACGGAGATAATCCAGCGCGCTTTGGACAAAGGCGTGGAGAAATTCTTCCTTCCGGCAATTGACTCCGAAACACATGAGAAAATGCTCCTTCTCGAAACCGAATATCCAGGCAAAATATTCTCGATGATGGGATTGCATCCATGCTCCGTACAACCGGATTCTTGGGAAAACGAGTTGAATCTTGTTCAGAATTACCTTGATCAAAGAGATTTTGTGGCAATCGGGGAAATTGGGATCGATCTGTATTGGGACAAATCGACTTTGGATATTCAAGTCAAAGCTTTTGAACAACAAATCGATTGGGCGATTGAAAAAGATATTCCGATCGTGATCCATTCCAGAGAAAGTTTTGATGAGACCTTTGAAGTTCTGGAGCGAAAGAAACATCCGAAATTACGCGGGATCTTCCATTGTTTTTCTGGAAATCTGGATCAAGCACGACAAGCAATCGACCTTCAATTTGTTTTGGGAATCGGTGGCGTAGTGACATTCAAAAATGGAAAGATCGATCAGTTCTTGAATCAAATTCCGTTAGATAAAATCGTTCTGGAAACAGATTCACCTTACTTAGCGCCAGTTCCTTTCCGAGGGAAACGAAACGAAAGTTCCTACGTTGAATTGGTCGCTGGAAAGTTGGTTGATATTTACGGAAAAGACTTTTCTGAGATTGATAGAATCACGACTGAAAATGCCAATAAAATTTTTAGTACTTTAGATCAATTATAAATCTAATAATCTAAGTATGAAAAACAAACCTCAAATTTTATTGATCATAGGCATCATTGCCCTTGTCATTGGTGGCTACCTTTATTTCCAGGTTGATGGTGACGCGGTCAATCAAAAGAATTTGGAAATTGCTACAACAGCAACCAGTGCGGAAGAAGCTGCTAAACAGATCTCTGCCAATAATAGAAGTGAAGTTGGAGGCAATTCGATAGCTCTTTTTTTACTAGGTTTGGGTGGTGCAATTACGCTGGTGTCAATCATTAATTTGGTGAAAAAGAAACCAGCATAATTATTCAACTTAAAAATAAAAAAACCGGAAATTGCTTCCGGTTTTTGTTTTATTTTTTTCTGTAGAAATTGCTTTTATTCTTAGGCTTTTCGGTGCGTTGACCAGTTGGTCTCGGCCTTGGATTGAAAGGCTTGTTGTTGCTGTCTCTCTTCTGTTCTACAAGATTGTCTGTGTGGAAAGGATGATCCGTTACAACTGGAATTTTCTTCCCGATCAGTTTCTCTGTATTTCTGAGATTCGCAAGATCCAAAGCATCTACGAATGAGAAAGAAGTTCCTTCTGATCCAGCTCTTCCCGTTCTTCCGATTCTGTGAACGTAAGTTTCAGAAACGTCAGACAATTCGTAATTCACAACGTATTTCAACTCGTCGATATCAATTCCTCTCGCTGCGATGTCTGTAGCAACCAAGATTCTTGTTCTTTTTGATTTGAAGTTTGAAAGTGCGTTCTGTCTTGCATTCTGAGATTTGTTTCCGTGAATCGCTTCTGCGGAAATATTGGACTGATGCAATTTTTTAACAATCTTATCTGCACCATGTTTGGTTCTCGAGAAAACCAAAACCTGATCGAACTTCGGATCTTCCAAAAGGTGGATCAAAAGATCGGTCTTGTTGTTATTATCAACAAAATAAATACTTTGTTGGATCGTATCCGCAGTAGAAGAAACCGGAGCTACTTCAACTCTTACCGGATTGATCAAAATTTCAGAAGCCAATTTTGCGATTTCCTTCGGCATGGTTGCAGAAAAGAAAAGGTTTTGTCTTTTTGCTGGGATCAGTTTCAGGATCTTCTTCACATCGTGAACAAATCCCATGTCTAACATTCTGTCCGCCTCATCCAGAACAAAAATTTCTAAGTGATGAAGTTTTACAATACCTTGGGAAATAAAATCCAACAATCTTCCTGGAGTCGCAATCAAAATATCTACGCCTCTTCTAAGTTGTTGTTCTTGTGCGTGCTGTTTCACACCTCCGAAAACCACTAGAGATTTTAGTTTCAAATGTTTTCCGTAGTCCTGGAAATTTTCTTCGATTTGGATAGCCAATTCACGCGTAGGTGTCAGAATCAAAGCTTTGATCTGATTTCTGTGTGGTTCTTTGGCAGAAGAAAGATTTTGTAAAATAGGGATGGCAAATGCCGCTGTTTTTCCTGTTCCTGTCTGTGCACTTCCCAATAAGTCTCTGCCTTGCAGGATAGATGGAATTGCTTTTTCTTGTATTGGTGTCGGCTGTTCGTAACCTTGCGCTTTTAGGGCGTCTAATATTGGCTTGATCAAGCCTAATTCGTCAAAATTCAAATGGAATATTTTTTTAATTTAATAAAGTAAAAATTCCTCCGTATATTAGGAGGAATTAATATTGTGCAAAGATAGCCTATTTTAAATAAAGTCGAGATTAAGTATTAATTTACCTTTTCCCACTTTTGATTTTCTTTAATTTCAGTAATTAAAGTAGTCAGATCTGTCAATTTTTTTGGTTTTTCACCAGCCGACATGGCGATATCTCTTTTGGTTCCGTCAGCAAAAGTAACTCTCAAATTTACTTTTGAGGCATCCATGATTCTTTTGTCGATATAACTTTCATTTAATGTCTTGATGTTTGCAGCATCTGTCGCATCTGCCAATCTCTTGTAATCTTCTGTACTCAAGGTTGCTTTGAAGGTACCTTCTCTTGGCTTGTTCATATCATCTTTGGAACCGCCTTTTGAAAAATTAAAATGTTCTGCTTCCAAAATCGCATTTCTGTCAGCGTCAATTGTAATTTTATAAGTTGGACAAAATCCGAAACAAGGACCTACCTGATATTCAATGGCAGAATATTGTGAAGTTTGAGAATTTTGAGATGTTTTGCAGGACATTAATCCTAAGAACACTACTAAACTGAATAAATATTTCATTGTATTTTTTTTTGCTGTACCTCTTTCAATAATTGTTCCGAAAACATAAAATTATCCATGTAATTTCTTCCAGATCGCATCTTTCAATTCTTGGAGACCTTCGCCAGTTACGCCAGAAAAGAATAACGGCTGTCTGTTTTCTGGAAATTCAGCTGCGATTTCTCTTTTTAATTCATCATCCAATAGGTCAGCTTTTGAAACGGATAAAAGGAAGTCTTTGTCCAAAAGTTCAGGATTGTATTCCTTAAGTTCGTTTTCAAGGATTTTAAATTCCTGGAAATGATCTTCAGAATCTGCTGGAATTAAGAATAATAGAATAGAATTTCTCTCAATATGTCTTAGGAATCTGTGTCCAAGACCTTTTCCTTCCGCCGCACCTTCGATAATTCCTGGGATATCTGCCATGACGAAAGATTTGTAATTTCTCCATTCCACGATGCCAAGATTCGGTTTCAAAGTGGTGAAGGCATAATCAGCGATCTTTGGTCTGGCTGCAGAAACTGAAGAAAGAAGAGTCGATTTTCCAGCGTTAGGGAATCCAACTAAACCAACATCAGCTAGTAGTTTCAGTTCGAAAGTCACGAAACCTTCTTGGCCATCCATTCCAGGTTGCGCGAATCTAGGTGTTTGGTTGGTCGAGGATTTGAAATGCTCATTTCCTTTTCCACCTTTTCCACCTTCCATCAGGATAATTTCTTGTCCATCTTCCAGGATCTCGCCAACGATTTCGCCTTCTTCATTTCTAGCGATAGTTCCAATTGGAACATCGATGTAAACATCTTCACCGTAAGCACCTGTCAACTGGTTTTTTTGACCGTTGTGACCGCGTTCTGCTTTGATATGACGCGTGTATCTCAATGGCAAAAGCGTCCATTCGTGAGCGTTTCCTCTCATGATCACGTGACCACCACGTCCGCCGTCGCCACCATCGGGACCACCTTTAGGAATATATTTTTCTCTACGAAGGTGAGCCGATCCAGCACCGCCGTGACCGCTTTTACAGTGGATTTTTACGTAATCTACGAAATTTGACATATTGTTTGGGATTATAGACAAATAGAGAATAGATTGTAGACTGATAAAAAAGTCCACGATCTATTCTCTAAAAAATCTAAGTTTTATTTAATTTTTTCTACTTCAGCAAATAGTTTTTCGGAGATCTCGGAGATGTCGCCAACGCCGATTACTTCTGCATATTTGCCTTGATTTTTATATAATTCTGCAACTTCTGCAGTTTTTGTATAATATTCTGTGATCCTATCTCGGATGATTGATTCATTAGAATCGTCTGTTCTACCGCTGGTTTCTCCTCTTTTCAGAAGTCTTTCCACCAAAACCGCGTCATCTACAATTAATGAAAGACAAACACTGATCGCAGAATTCAATTCTTCTTTCACGATGGTTTCCAAAGCTTCTGTCTGAACTGCAGTTCTAGGGAATCCGTCAAAAATAAATCCATTGGTTTCTGTTGGTTTTCTCAACTCATCAATTAACATATCAATTGTAACCTGATCCGGAACCAATTGTCCTTTGTCGATGTATGATTTGGCTAATTTTCCAAGTTCAGTATCATTTTTCATATTGAAACGAAAAAGATCGCCTGTTGAAATTTGTTTCAGATTATACTTCTCAATCAAATGCTGAGCTTGGGTTCCTTTTCCACTTCCCGGAGGACCAAAGAGAACAATATTGATCATATTTCTTTTTATTTATTTAGATTATTTCTTTTTATTTTGAGTAGAGATTAATGATTGATTCTACCTTCTTCCAATTGATATAGGTCTGGTAGGTTTCTTCCTAATTCATCATAATCCAATCCGTAACCTAGCACAAACTTGTTAGGGATCTCTTTAGCTACATAATCTACGATAAAATCTTTTTTGAAAACATCAGGCTTCAAAAGGAGGGAAGCTACTTTCAAAGATTTAGGGCGTTGCGTATTTTTGAAATATTCAAATAGATTTTCTAAGGTGTTTCCAGTGTCAACAATGTCTTCCATAAGGATGATATGACGATCCACAACATCTTTAGTTAGTTCCATTTTTTTATAAACTATTCCAGTAGATTGCGTTCCGGAATATGAACTTACCTGTAAAAAAGCAATTTCACATTTACCAGGATAATATTTTAAAAAATCTGAGAAAAACATGATGACACCATTCAAAACACCAATGAAAATTGGGGTTTCATCTTTGTAATCTTCGTAAACTTTTTCTGCTAATTCTTTAATAATTGCCTGAATTTCATCGTGTTTCAGGTATGGTACGAAACTTTTGTCGTGAACTTGTATAGACTCCATATGTATTTCAAAGTGCAAAAATAAGATTTTTAAACCAAACCGCCCATTTTCTTTTTTTTAATAGGTTTTTCGAGTTGATAGAAAAGGGTAATACAATTTAATTATCTATATTTGCGTTACGTTTCTGAAAAAGAATAATTATGTTCAAATCGCTTTTCCACTGGAAAGTATTACTTAATATCGTATTGGCAATGGCGTTTTTCGCCGGTTTGGTTTGGCTTACATTCCGTTGGTTGGAGTATCATACCCACCACGGAGATGAAGTTCCTGTGCCCAATGTGATGAATATGAAAGTGCACGATGCTATCAAGATCCTAGATGATTCCGGTTTGGAATATGAGGTCGATAGTTTCAAATATGATCCAAAATTCCGTCCGTTTCAGGTTTTGGCAGTTTTTCCATCACCTGGGGCCAATGTTAAAAACGGAAGAGCAATTGTTCTAAAAGTAAATCCAAGAACTTGGGCAAAGGTTGCCGTTCCAGATATTATAGATAGGTATAAAGGTTTGGCCTTTAATCAGTTGAATCTTGTTGGGTTGAAAGTGGGCGACACTCTCTTTGAACCAAGTATCCAGAGGGATGCGGTTCTTAGAATTGTTTATAATGGGACAAGTATCAAACCGGGAACTCTATTACCAAAGTTTTCCAGTGTGGATTTGGTAATTGGATCTGGACCTTTGAGAAATGTTTCAATTCCTAATGTTGTGGGTAGATCAGTTCAAGAGGCCAAAAAAATCATCGCTCAAGCTTTGTTTGAAGTTGGGATCGTAGATCATGAGGATGGTGGAAAGGATGAGTCAGATATTGTTTACTACCAAGACCCTGGGTTTGGCTCATTGCGAGATCAGGGAATGCAGATCGACCTATGGGCGAGTAAAAAAACGCCGGCTGAGATGCAAGGGAAAATACAGCAGCTGGATGATATGTACCGTCCTAAAATAGATACTACATTAGCTCCGATCCAATACAATGAAGTTCCACCACCAACAATCGAGC
>Ga0308171_1001667_pt1 | contig 27872 bp, 23 predicted proteins | sample PhyGR1_FD_202135 | JGI IMG/M metagenome (GOLD analysis project Ga0308171, IMG submission 202135) | Phyllosphere microbial communities from UC Gill Tract Community Farm, Albany, California, United States - DLSLSG.R1 | ecosystem: Host-associated > Plants > Phyllosphere > Unclassified | place: USA...
GCATTACAAAATGCCTGAGCATCATCACTAATGCGTTTGACCAGCACCTCCGTTCTTGCACTTTCAAAATTATCAACTGTTTGACTTACATAATATTTGGTATGATCTGTTAAAGCTGTTGTGGTGGTTAATACCGTACCATTAGTAGCGGCAGCATACCATTTTAGGTTGTCTCCACTTGCTGTTAAATTGGCGATGGTTCCAGTGCCCGTGTAGATCTGTACCGGCAAAGCTATTGGAGCAGATAACACAATAGTGTGATATTCGTAAGCACCCAGGTCTATATTGTTCCCATTCAGTCTAGGTCTGCCTGCCCGGTCTTTGTCTGTGTTCAGGTTTCCTACATTATTTGTATATAAGGCATTACTCCCCTTATCTATTACAGGGCTAGTCGTTTGTAATCTGTAATCTCCAGAAGATGGATTGACGAACAAGGGGTTGGTATAACCATCGATATTTCCATTATTAGTATTGCTTAAACCTTGTATTACTGAGTTTTGGATATCATTATTTGTCGTACTATTAATCCCAGAAGAATTACCATATATGATTGTATTGTAAATTTTCGTATTAGGAGATGTTTCATTGTAAATTGCTCCTCCATTTGTTCCACGATTACCTGTAATAGTACAGTTTATAAAATGAGGATTTGATAATCCATAATAAGCTGTATTTATAACCGCACCGCCACCATAAAGGGTACTAGTAGCTGTATTATTAAGAAAAATACAGTTGATAACTTTTGAAGATGATGGATACAATGCCATTGCTCCCCCTGCATTGACAGCACTGTTCTCTTTAAAAGTACAGTTTTGAATGATTGGATTAGATCTTAGAATATTGACACCTCCTCCAATTAGATAATATGAAGCATTCCCATTTGTAGTCAAAGTAGGAATTGTACCGTCTGCATTCCCTCCTTTTACTACAAAACCATTCAACTCTGCTACCCCAACAGCACCAGCGCTTATAACCACATTTCCGACATTCTCCCCATTACCGCTGATGGCTAAAGTAGAACCTGTTCCCATAACCACATCATTATTATTATAATCACCACTTAGAATACTAGCATTGCTATTGATGCCGAGGTTTCTGTCTGACAATGTATTTTCTGTTCCTGCAAAACCACCGTACAGCTTTACATTGTTCACCATCAGGAAGCTGTTATTTCTATCCATAATATTAGGTCCTGCGAAAGTATCAGGGCGGTACATTGGTTTGTACGTGCCTTTGGCTACCCATATTTGCAATGGCGTGGTTGTAAAGTTCGCTTTATTTGTATTAGCCCATTTCAAAGCATCTGCTAGTTCTTTGATGGCATTGCTCCAACTATTTCCAGAACCATCTCCGCCCAAAACGCTGGTATTAACATAGAGAATGTTATTGGCATCTGGTGCGGTTGGAATTGTACCACAAGCTACTGTCCCGGCAGTATCTCCTGTTATTGTCCAACCTTTTGTATTGACAAGCATATTTCTTGCTGCCACGGCATTAGTTCCGTAAACCCTACCATTTGCATCTAGGCTTCTTCCGTTTGATGCGACAGGATCAGCTGCCCAGCCCATCAGTATTTCCGAATAATTAATGCAATCTATCCCAGAGTTGGATAGCATATTACCCATGCTGACAGAGGTATTCAACTTCCAGCTTCCTATGTTCTGATTGAAGGCCGAAGCTCTATAGAACATGTAACTCATATTAATAACCTTAGAAATGTTCCAATTTTTAATATTTTGATCAAAGCGAGTACAACCCTCAAACAAACTATTCATATACATAATATTGGAAGTATCCCAATTATCAATATTTGCAGGTCCATTTAGTTGACTACAATATCTGAACATCTCTCCCATGTCACTTACATTTGTAAGGTTAGGAATATCAGTAGCTGTAATATTTAAATCTGGACAGAAATAGAAAGCATCAGACATAGAACTCCAATTTACATTTCCCCATTGTTTGACATCCGTCAGACGAGAACGGTCTGGAAAAACAGCTAAGGTGCTACCGGTGAAAAATCTTTTGAAAGATGGAGATTCTATACTCAACACAATAGTCTTATTTGCTGGCAATCCATTGATGGTGGCAGAAATTACACCTGCTGGTATTGTACCAATACTACTTGCAGATTTATCCGTGGTTGTCCAGCTATAATTAACCGCACCTGTCACTGCCACTCCAAAAGTAAGTGAAGTAGTCCCATTTGTAACGGCACTTCCCGGTTTGCTCAGGTCCCATTGGGTAATAAACGGTGTATCTGCAGTTTTTCCAGAAGTAGATTCTTTTATGACATTACTTTTCCCGAAAAAGGAACAAGGAAGTAATAAAGAGATCAAAAGAATGAAGTAGAGCTTTCTCATCAGTAGTTTTTTATAAATAGATTTTCCAACAAACAAAGAAATCGTAGAAATGATCAAACTCAAAAAAACAAGGGTGGACAAAGGGTGGACAAATGCTTTTACAAAAAAAGACATATGAAAATCAATGCGTTATGAAAACCAATTAATTACAAACAGTTTTATAAAGTACTAAAATCGCAGAAAAACAATTATGTACCATATCAAGATCAGCTTCTGATTGAGATAGAAAAAACATTATGATTCGTCTTATATATCCAAGAATGATTTTTAATGTGGGCAGTAAAAAAACAGCATAGCAAGCATAATTCAATGAAAGATCCCACATTTAAAATGCGGGATCTTTGATACTTGTGAACTTTAAAACAAAATGGAACCTTAAACTTCCTTAAAATAACTGTTTATATTTATTGTCTAATTTCTTTATTATTTTTATTTCAGAACGAAGAATTCTAATTAACTTCTAAACATTTTTCGTTTCTTTTTCATAGAAAATTTCGATTTTTTTTGATTAATGAATCGAAACTCCGGCGCATAAAAAGTTTTTATTACAAAGTTTCAAATGTCTGATCCACAAGAAAGTCAAGTGCATTTTTTATATGACTCCTATCTGTTTCCTTCTTGATATCCAAACCACAAAAAACACTACCATTGACTTCCGAATAAAGATTAAGATAGTAGATACCTGAGATCAATATGGCCATCACTGCGCGAAAATTCTTTGCTTTTTCCTCTGTCATTCCATCTGTAACAATCTTTAAAAGGATCTCGCCATTTTCCTCCTGCTGATCTGTGATCTTTCTGAGCGACGCACGCTCTTCGGCCAGCCGCCAGAGTAAGATTTTTTGCAATGCTTTGTTCTGGGCAACAAATTCAAATTGTTGGGACAACATCTCTTTTGAAAAGGTTTTTCCTCCATCAGACATCAATGCCGTGAGACCTTCTGGTTCTACATTGCTCCAAAAATCCTGAGATTGGATATATTCGTCAAGGAGCTGCTCTGTCCCGCCAAAGTAATTATAAATCAATTTTTTGTCGAGTCCGGCCGTCGCAGCAATTTCATTGACCTTGAGATATTTATAACCTTTCGTCTGCAAGATCGTTCCTACGGCATCCAGAAACTGCTGCTTACTTTTTTCTTTGCTCTTTGTACGGCCTATATTTTTTTCCATCATCGATCTTTAGAATCTTTTGCAAAAATAAGTACAATTTCATTTGTCACCAAATGGTGATATCTATTATATTTGTAAAAACTAAGACAAACGGATTATAAAAACTATCTCCTAATAACCATGAAAACTTATTTAAGCTTCATTCTCATTCGAAGTTTCCATCTCAGCTTTTCACAAAACCAACTACCGCTCATAAGGTCAAAAACATCCCAGGTCAAAATCATTGAGAACAAGGAGTTGATCACCGAGTGGAACCTGGTTCCTTCTGCAAAACCGGATACCTACGTAACGGGAAAAAATGTTCGGTCCAGAAACATAAAGATCGTGACCGACATCGATTCATTAGAGATCGACCTCAAACCGAAACAACATTTTGATTTCATTGTATTGCTTAATGAAAAGGACTCCTGCCTTACCAGATTCACAAGTCCCGAGATCAAGAATTTCGCAAACTTAAAGCCGTCTAAAACAAACATAATTCCTTTTGTTCTGACTCCAGACAATAACATCCAGACCCAAGCCATCCTCAATAAAAAAGACAGTATAAAACTCCTTTTCGACTCTGGCGCTACTGGTTTCTATCTGAAAAAGACAGCCATCAAAGAACTACTAAATCCGGAAGGTAAGAAACTGACAATGAAGGACATCAGTGATAATCACTTTCAAATTTCAGATATAGAATGGGAACATCAGCAGATCTATCCTTTGGAAACCACAGGTGACTGTTGTGGCGGGATGTACGGCTGGGAAGCGTTTGACGGAAAGATTGTCGAGATAAATTATGATACGAATCTAATGACGGTACATACAAAAATTCCAAAGATCTCCAAAGATTACGAAAAGTTTGAAATGGAAATTATGAAAGAGCATTTTTGCATTGATCTGGAAATAGAAGCGGACAAAAAGAGATACAAGACCAGATTTTTATTTGATACCGGCTTTCAAAGAGCCCTGATGATGGATAATGCCCTTTTGAAAAAGATCGGAGTTCCTGTGGAAAAATTAGCGTCGCTTAAGAAAACAGTCATGTACAATTCCAAGAATCAGGAGATTCCTGTGAATACTGTCAATACAGAAAAACTGATCATCGGAAAGTACATGTTGGAAAATATCCCCACTCAGATCAACAATTACAACAGACCAGCAGGATTTGCCACGAATTTTTTGGGTGGAGAACTGCTGAAACGCTTCAATATCATTTTGGATTTTCAGGAAAATGTTGTCTATCTAAAGCCGAATCATCTATTCTATGAACCTTATGCAGAAAATAGCAAATCCTAAGCTAGATCTAAAAATCAATTAAAAAATGATCTATCTCGTCTGTAAAATTTTACTTTTCTTATTAAGCCTGTTTTCATCATCAAGGGGATAATGACAGATCTTCGCAGTGGTTTTACGATTCTATTTGATCAACTTGGTATTGTTTTTCTTGTAAACCTTCGCATCGAATTTATAATATCGGGCTGCCCTGTGTGACACATTTTTTTCTATTTCTTCCAAAGGAATAATATAGTTGAAACCTGATATCTTTTTATGGAAATTTTTGATATCGATATACCTTTCACTCAGATCGTTATACAATTGATAAAGCTGTCTGATCGTGAATTTTTTTGGCAGTAGTTCAAAAATGATAGAAAAATCGGACTCGATCCATTTTCTGATCTCTATCAACGATTCTCTTACGATCAAATTATGGTCAAAGGGTAAATTCGGAATCTTGTCGATAGGAAACCAATCCACCGTATCATATTTTGTACTGTTCATTTTCTGGTCGATCCTGCAGAGGGAAAGATAGGCCACTGTGATGACCCTGTCTATACCGAATTTGTATTCCTCTTCCATCCATTTCGCATCGCTTGGATCACTAGCTCGCTTGGGATCCGCAAAACACCTGAACTGTTTGAGGACCATTTTTTTGATTCCAGTGATTTCATGCAATACCCTTTGTGCCGCATCATCCACATCCTCATCACTTAGGATCAGACTTCCAGGCAATCTTCTCTGCTTTTCCATTTGAGCCTTATCACGATTTTTGAGGACCAATAGAATATTCAGCCTGTTCTCGTTATCAAAACCGAAAACAACACAATCGACAGAAACGTATGTATGGATAAAATTGAAATTCATTATAAAAAAGCATTTTTGAAGCGTTACAAATATAAAAATTCATTTTAATCAAACTACAAATATTTTTATTTAATTAAATATCAAAAAGTTACCTACTAAAACCAGCACAAATTGAATAAATTACATGATAAGCTTCCTGTACTTTTTATGATATACACATTTTAACAGACTAATTTTGGGTAAATAAAACCCGATTTTTTTTCCAATCTACCAAATTTTACCTCCTGCGATATGATTTTGGTAAATAAAAATGTAATAAAACACAGTGTAATACACACAAAACTACACACCTTATCATATTTCTTTGAATAAGTTACAAAACATGAAATAATGATCAATTCTTATTGAATAATGAATTGTTAAGCAAATGTTATCAGACCTTAACATCAAATAAAATTTAATTTCACAAAAACAACGTGTCAATTAAGAATAATTCTATATTAAACCCATGATTTTACACAAGATATTACAATCATGAAGTTTATAGGATACGATGTCGGGAGCTCATCGATAAAAGCATCTATTGTAGATGAAAACGGAAAAGTGATCGCTCACGCAAAATATCCGGAAAGCGAAATGCCAATTGATTCGCCAAAGATCGGTTGGGCAGAACAAGATCCGGAACAATGGTGGCAGAATCTCCGTATTCTCACGCAAAAAGTGATTGCAGAAAGCCACATCGATAAAAATGAGATCAAAGGAATCGGGATTTCTTATCAGATGCACGGTTTGGTTTTGGTGGGCAAGGACAAAGAAGTTTTGCGTCCTTCAATCATTTGGTGCGATAGCCGTGCGGTAGAAACCGGCGACAAAGCATTTGATGATTTGGGTGAGGAAGTTTGTATGAATAAACTTTTGAATTCTCCTGGGAATTTTACCGCTTCGAAACTAAAATGGGTCAAAGAAAACGAGCCGGAAGTCTACGAAAAGATCTGGAAATTTATGCTTCCCGGAGATTTTATCGCTTTAAAATTAAGCGGTGAAGCAACAACGACGGTTACGGGACTTTCGGAAGGTGTGCTTTGGGATTTCCAGAGACATCAGGCTTCAAAAACATTATTAAATCATTGGGGAATTGATGAATCTTTGGTTTCAACAGTTGTTGAAAATTTCACTGAACAATGTGTGGTTTCAAAACAAGGTGCTGAAGAAAGTGGTTTACCGGAAGGAATTCCAATTTTGTATAGAGCCGGAGATCAGCCGAATAATGCTTTGTCATTAAACGTCATGAATCCTGGAGAAATCGCTGCTACAGGTGGAACTTCAGGCGTTGTTTATGGGGTGACGGATAATATTCATTCTAAAGAATCTGTAAGAGTGAATAATTTCGCTCATATCAATCATACAAAAGAGCAACCTAGAATCGGGAAAATGCTTTGTTTAAATGGTGCAGGAATTCAGTACAGCTGGTTGCGTCATCAGGTGGATCAGAAAAGACATTCTTATCAGGAACTGAATGATTTAGCTTCACAAATTCCTATTGGTTCAGACGGAATTATCGTTCTACCATTCGGAAATGGTGCTGAGAGAGTTTTAAAAAATAAAGACATCGGTTCTTCTACTTATAATGTGAATTTTAACCGTCACAAAAGCGTTCATTTGTTCAGAGCCGGATTGGAAGGTATCGCCTACTCTTTCGTTTACGGAACTGAAATTTTAATGAATGACGGTCTACAAAAAGGAATTATCAAAGCGGGTGGAGACAATTTGTTCCGTTCATCCTTATTTGCGCAATCGATTGCATCTTTGCTGGATACGGAAATCAGAATTTTTGACACAACAGGTTCTACGGGAGCAGCAAGAGCAGCGGCAATCGGAGCGGGAGCATTTGAAACATTAACGGATATTCTAACCGAAAAAGACATTACCACGACCTACATTCCTGATTTTAAAAATATGGATCAGTACATAGAAAGTTATGGTAAATGGAAAAGCAAATTGGAGCAAGTGATAAGCGCGACTTAGTTTCAATTTTAATGGTTTAAGTTCATTTGAAAGACAAAATTGCAGCCCGACTTGAACGGAGCTCTTTTTCTGAAAAAAAGGATGGGAAATGCGCTGGATTTTTCAGAAAAAAGCGGGAGTGGAAGGCGGAAAAGCTGCCATAAAAAAATAATAAATAGCTTTCGACGCAGTCAAATAGCTGCCCAAATAAAAAAATAAATTAAAAATATAAAATCAAAATAATGGCAATTACAACAGGAAACAAAGAGTACTTTAAAGGAATAGAAAAAATCAAGTTTGAGGGAAGAGAATCTGACAATCCGCTAGCATTCAAATTTTACGATGAGAATTTGGTCGTTCGTGGAAAAACGATGAAAGAATATTTCAAGTTTGCTTCTGCTTACTGGCACACGTTCTGTGCAACTGGCGGAGACCCATTTGGTGCAGGAACTCAGCAATTTGACTGGTTAACCGCTTCTGATGCTAAACGAAGAGCAACAGAAAAAATGGATGCTGCTTTCGAATTTTTCACAAAATTAGGTGTTCCTTACTACTGTTTCCACGATTACGATTTGATTGATGAAGCTGATAATTTCACAGAATCTACAAAAAGATTGGAATTCATCACCGATTACGCTAAAGAAAAGCAGGCTGCTTCAGGAGTAAAATTACTTTGGGGAACTTCGAACTGTTTTTCAAACCCAAGATTTATGAACGGTGCGGCCACCAACCCTTCATTTGACGTTTTGGCTTACGCAGGTGGACAGGTGAAAAATGCTTTGGATGCAACCATCAAATTAGGTGGAGAAAACTATGTATTCTGGGGCGGTCGTGAAGGTTATATGTCACTTTTAAATACCAATATGAAGCGTGAGCAGGAGCATATGGCGAAATTTTTACATTTGGCGAAAGACTATGCAAGGGCTCAAGGTTTCAAAGGGACTTTCTTCATCGAGCCAAAACCGATGGAGCCTACAAAACACCAGTATGATTTTGATGCTGCTACATGTTTGAATTTCCTTCGTCAGTACGATTTATTGAATGATTTCAAATTAAATCTTGAAGTGAACCACGCAACTTTAGCACAACATACTTTCGAGCACGAACTTCAGGTTGCTGCTGATAATAATGTTTTGGGAAGCATCGACGCGAACAGAGGTGATTACCAAAACGGTTGGGATACAGACCAGTTTCCGGTTGATTTGTATGAAATGACTCAGGCAATGTTGGTGATTATTCAAGCGGGAGGTTTCCAGGGCGGAGGTGTTAATTTTGATGCGAAAATCAGAAGAAACTCAACAGATTTGGAAGATATTTTCATCGCACACATCAGCGGAATGGATAATTTTGCAAGATCATTCTTAGCTGCTGATAAAATTTTAGAAAAATCAAAATATTCTGAGATCAGAACGAACAGATATTCATCTTTCGACAGTGGAAAAGGTAAAGATTTCGAAAACGGAAACTTATCTTTAACTGATCTTGCCACTTACGCTCAAGGGCTTGGAGAAGTTGGTAGAGAGAGCGGAAAACAGGAATATCTTGAGAGTATTATCAATCAGTATTTATAATATTGGTTAATCGCAAAGGCGCAATTTTTTTACTTTGAAAATATTTTAAGGCGCAAAAGAATCAAAGATTCTTAGCAAGGAAATATCTTAAATTTTATCTTCGATAAAATCTTTGCGACTTAAAACACAAAGCTTGTAAAATTTATTTGCGCCTTTGCGTACAACCAAAATAATTAACAATTAAAACTAAATCAAACTATGCAAATAATAGATTCTGGTCCTAAATATTCTTCAGGAACAAAGGCACAGATCAATATGCTGTACGTTACTGTACTCACGTTGGTCGCCACTTTGGGAGGACTTTTGTTTGGATACGACACCGCCGTAATTTCCGGAGCCGAGAAATCGATTCAGGAATATCTAATCATTCCTTTGGGATTGAGTTCACTGGCACATGGAGCCACCATTTCGAGCGCATTGATCGGATGCATCATCGGTGGCGCTATTTCCGGAATGATTTCTACGAAGCTGGGAAGAAAAAAATCATTGATGCTTTCGGCATTTCTGTTCTTCATCAGTGCTTTGGGAGCGGCGTATCCTGAATTTTTATTCTTCAAACACGGCGAACACTCCATGGGTGTTTTGCTGGCATTTAATTTTTATAGGATCATTGGTGGAATCGGTGTAGGACTGGCTTCGGCGGTCTGCCCGATGTACATTGGTGAGATTGCACCTGCCGAAATACGTGGTAAACTGGTATCGTTAAATCAGTTTGCCATTATTTTCGGGATGCTTGTTGTTTACTTTGTAAACTGGGGCATCGCAAGCGGACAAACCGTAGAATGGATCAATGAAATCGGATGGAGATATATGTTTTTATCTTTAACGATTCCGGCTGCTCTTTTCGGAATACTATTGTTTTTCGTTCCGGAAACACCACGTTATCTGACGTTTGTCAACAAAGATGCGGAAGCTTTGAAAATTTTAACCAAAATCAACGGTGAAGATCGTGGAAAAGAAATTTTCTCCGAGATTAAAAGCACTGTGGTAGAACATAAAAGTGAAATTTTCGCCTTCGGAAAAACCGTGATTGTGATTGGAATTTTACTTTCTGTTTTCCAGCAGTTTGTGGGAATTAACGTGGCTTTATATTATGCTCCGAGAATTTTTGAAAGTATGGGCGTTCATAAGGATTCATCAATGTTACAGACCGTTGTGATGGGATTGGTGAATGTTGTGTTTACCGTTATTGCCATTTTCACGGTGGATAAATGGGGAAGAAAACCATTGTTAATCGTTGGTTCTGTCGGAATGGCGATTGGAATGTTTGCGATTGCAATTTTATCTTATTATCAGATTATCGGGATTGCCACTTTGGTCTTTATCATAGTTTACACAGCTTCATTTATGATGTCTTGGGGACCGATTTGCTGGGTTTTGATCTCAGAAATTTTCCCTAATAAAATCAGAGGAAGTGCGATTGCAATTGCTGTTGCGGCTCAATGGGCAGCCAATTATTTAATTTCATCAACTTATCCTTTTATGATGGAATTCAGTGGTGCTTTTACTTATGGATTTTACGGCGTGATGAGTGTTCTCTCGTTGTTCTTCGTATGGAAATGGGTTCCTGAAACTAAAGGCAAATCTCTTGAGGAAATCGAGAAGGTTTGGGAGAAATAGAGTTTGAATTTAATTTTCAATTAAAAAAACCATCGAGTCATCGGTGGTTTTTTTTCTAATTATTTTTGATAAACAATTTATAATTAATTAAAAATAGTGCTAAACAAGCCAAGATCAAAATTGGAAGAAACGAACAAGTAGCAACGTAATACAGTTCTTCATTAAAAAGATAAGTGCTCCAAGATGATTCACGATCAACAAAAATCGAGTAATCCCAGAAAGACCAAGTAGAGATCAAAAGCAAAAACTGGATGATCATTTTTAAAATATTGCTTTTAATCCTATTCAAGAACCAAAAGATGATTGCCAACAAAACAGCCGTTATCAAAGACATATTGAAAGCATCTTCTATAAACCAACATTCCAAACATGAGCTTGACATCCTTTCTGACAAATGCCCCATCGCCCAATAAAATTGTAAAATAGAGGTCAGAAAAATGATTGCTGCCACAAACAAAATCTGCCTCAGGAATCTCACAATATTATTTTTAGCATATCTCTCCATAAAAACCAATTCCAATTAATAAATCAACTAAATATATTAAGTTCCGAGTTATATCATTTTCAATCTTTCCTCCTCCAGATCGATTTGCAACAACTGCTGACGGATGATCTCTTCGTTGATCTTCGGGTCTTTATTCAGATCAGATAGATATTCCCGCTGTTTTCCCAACAAGTCTATGAAGATCTCTTTTGTTTTGTCATTCATCCAACTGTCGTCTGTAGCTTTCGCACGCTCTTCCCAATGTTTCAGGAACATTTCCAGTCCTACATGACCTTTTAACTCGTGTTCGTATTTATCTTTTAAAATTTTGTAAACGTGCTGTTTTAATTCCTTTTTGATCCGTTGTTTTGTCGATATCTCATCTTCTTCCGCGAAAATACCATCAAAAAATCCGGTTCGCTTTATAATGTAAGGCAAAGTAAGACCTTGTACCAAAAGCGTGAGCAAAATCACAACAAAAGTAATGAACAATATCAAATTCCTATATGGAAAAGCCTCTCCATTGCTTAGAGTTACAGGTATTGCCAAAGCTGCTGCAAGAGAAACCACCCCTCGCATACCTGTCCAACCCAGCAAAAGCGGCATCATCCATCGGCGCGTTCGGGAAGAAGCGTGAGGTTGTACGCTAGGACGAAAAATAACCGTAGCCACCAATGCGGCGTAGGAACTGATCATCCTTGCTGCGATTAGAATTCCTGTCACCAAAATACCATAACCTATAGCTGTTTCCAAAGGAATCTGATCAGCCCGCAGCCCATCAACAATTTCGGGAAGTTCCAGACCAATGATAAGGAAAACAACGCCATTTAATATAAATATCAGACTTTCCCAGACGCTGTATGCATGAATCCTGCTCGTGCTGTTTAAAAAAGTCAAACGCCGAACTGACATAAAAAGTCCGCCAGCAACCACCGCCAAAACCCCAGAACTATGAACCTGTTCCGCCACCCAGTACATCAGGTAAGGTTCGATAATGGTCAAAGCAATATCCGAAGGGGCGTCTGTTGGTAAAATCTTGTGAGCCTGCACGAACAACCAGCCTAAAAGCAAACCAATTCCAACACCGCCGATCAACATCCAAAAGAAACTGAGCGTCGCATCTTGCCAAACGAATTGGCCTGTCCCAACCGCAACCAATGCGAAACGAAATATAATCAATGATGAGGCGTCATTCAGCAAACTTTCTCCTTCTAGGATCGTGGAGGTCGATCTGGGAATTTTGACAAATTTCGTAATAGCTCCAGTACTTACAGCATCTGGCGGCGAGACTATCCCACCCAGCAAAAAACCTAAAGCAATCGTGAAACCCGGAATAAAATGATTGGCGACCAGAGCTACGGACAATGCGGTAAAGAAGACGACGAGAAATGCAAAACTCCCGATGATGCGCCACCATTTCTTCATCTCTTTAAAAGAAATATTCCACGCTGCATCCCATAATAATGGTGGAAGAAAAATGAAGAATATAAGATTGGGATCGATCTTGATGACCGGCAACCCAGGAATAAAACTGATCAATAATCCGCCAATGACCAGTAAAATAGGATAAGCAATTTTAAGTTTGGCAGCGAACATGTTCAAAATGACTATGATAGCAACCATTGCCAAGAAAAAAGGTAAAAGACTGTGCATTGTGATAGTTGTGTTTTAAGATACAAAAATAACAATTACATCGACTTTATAAAATACAAATTTCGAAGCTCCTCTGACTAATGATATCCGTCATACAATTTTATTAAATCCTTAATAATTTAATATTTCTTATAAATATTCAAAAATAATAAAACTGATATTCATCAGCAAATAACTACCTAACAAATGTCATGTCTTAATATCCGCTAACTACTATTAATAAAAGACATAAATCAAATTAATAAAACTTTAACATTTAGACAAAATCGATAAGCTTTATTGACAAATATTATCAATACAACAATATCAGACCAAATAAAGATTTTTGTCATCATAATATAATATTGAAATCATTAATAACATTATACCTTTGACACATCAAAACAATAAAATATCTAATTATAACAATCAAATTATACGAAAATGAAAACTACAAAAAATCTAATCAGTTTTGGCCTTGCTATCGGAAGTTTCTTACTCCCACAATTATTAAATGCACAAAAATTAAATCAAAAATCTACGACAATAATAATTTCGGGAACATCACCAATGCATGATTGGGAAATGAAAGGTTCTACAGCTACTTTTTCGGGAGTAGTGAATGGAAACGCAATTAATAACGTCACCTATACAGTGCCTGTAAAAAGCCTAAAAGCAGAAAAAGGGAAAACGATGGAAAAGAAAGCCTACGAAGCTTTGAAGTCCGACAAAGCACCAAACGTGACATTCACCGCAACTTCCATTAATCTCGGAAAAAGCAATGCTACAGGAAAATTGACCATCGCGGGCGCTACTAAAAATATTTCGTTCCCAGTCTCTATCGTAAAAAAAGGTAACACGTACATCATCGATGGAACCGAAACCATCAAACTATCAGAATTCGGAATGGAACGCCCAGGATTCATGGGAATCAAAACCGGCGATGTGGTCACCGTAAAGGTGAATGTGGTAGCCGAGTAATTTAAAATCGATTATTAACAACTAAATATTTAAATATCATGAAAAGAAATCTACTGAAAGCCGGCCTCATCGCAGCTTTACTGACAGCAACATTCGGATTTGCCCAAGAAGGTAAATTGGACAATCTAAAACCAAGAGACAAACGCGGATTGACGGTTTTCGAAAATCCAAAAGATACCGTTTCAACCTTTGATCACTTGAGAGTAAAAGTAGGTGGCGCATTTGCCCTACAATTCCAAGGATTGAAACACGAGAACAACGCGACACCTGTCCTGAATGCAGCTGGTGTGAACACAAACAAACTTTTCGATATCGGAAACAACATCAATCTGCCAACTGCCAACTTAGACCTGGACGTCGCTTTGTACGATGGTGTGAATCTTCACTTGAGAACATTTTTATCTTCTCGTCACCACAACGAAACCTATGTAAAAGGCGGTTACTTGCAAATTGACAAATTAGATTTCATCCAAAAAGGGTTTGCAGAGGACATCATGAAATATACAACCATCAAAGTAGGTCAGGACCAGATCAACTATGGCGACGCACAACTTAGAAGATCAGACAACGCTTACGCAATCCTTAATCCATTTGTCGGTAATTATTTGATGGATGCTTACGCTACCTTCCCTTTCGCAGAGGTTTACTATAGAAGAAACGGCGTCATCGTAATGGGTGGTGTGACCAATGGAAGACTGAACCAAACTGCGACTGGAGGTACAAGTCCCGGAATCTATGGGAAAATTGGTTACGACAAACAGATCAACGAAGATCTGAGAGTGAGATTGACAGGGTCTGCCTACAACATCGCAAGAGCACCAAGACTGGATTTCTATAATGGAGACAGAGCTGGATCAAGATACTATTTCGTAATGGAAAATACAGCTGCAACATCTTCTGCTCAAATGAGAAGCGGAATGGTGGATCCAGATTTCCAAAACACACTGACATCATTCATGATTAACCCATTTGTGAAATACAAAGGATTGGAATTCTTCGGGATCTTCGAATCTGCATCTGGACGTAACCTTACAGAGACCGAAAGAAGAACGTACAACCAATATGCGGCAGAATTGCTTTACAGATTTGGTAACGACGAGAACTTCTACTTCGGTGGCCGATACAACAAAGTGGACGGAAAACTGATCAGCGGAGACGACATCAGCGTGGACAGATACAACATTGGCGGTGGCTGGTTTATGACCAAAAACATTCTGACAAAACTGGAATACGTGAATCAGAAATACGACGGCTATCCTACAACCAACATCAAAAACGATGGGAAATTCAACGGATTCATGTTGGAAGCGGTCATCTCTTTTTAAATATTTAGTTAATAGCAGCAGGGGAAACTCTCGGGAATCCTCTGCTTTCTTTAAAATCAAAAGTCATGAGACCTTTCTATATTTTACTTCTTTTCTTGACCACGATCATAAAAATCGGTGCACAGGAAAACTTCGTGAAGATCAATGGCAGTACAAACGTCAGTAGTTTCCAATGTATCAACAGCAAATTCAAAAATGAAGGCGCCTATTCTTTTTCAGAAAAAAGCCTTCCGAATATCATTCTGAAAGTCGCAGATTTCGATTGCGGAAACAAAATGATGACCAAAGATTTCCAAAAGATTCTGAACGCCGCAAAGTACCCGGAAATGACCATCAAGTTCATCAATTTCACCAGAAATCAAAAGAAATACATTGCAGTTGTGGAAGTCAAAATGATGAATCAAAGTAGAAAGTACAATGTAGAATTCAATTTAGAAAACAACAAAATGGTAGGCAAAAAGAATGTAAAATTCAGTGATTTCAACATCACACCACCGAAAAAAATGGGCGGCATGATCGTTGTTAAGGACGACCTGGACCTCATCTTCAGCTTATCAACCAAAATTTAAATCATACTTTTTCATACAATTAGATTTTTCGTGCAGCATCACTGGGTTTTCCGGTGATGTTGTTTTTTGTAATTCTTAATTATGATAACGACGATTCAAATCCTCTATATTTTGAATTTGTTTCTTATCAATTTTATCACTCAATTTTATTTTAATATCTGAAAAATAATTCTCGGAATCAAATTCATTTAGAAGTAAATAGATATGTTCACTGAAAGAATTCTTATCATCGTAGGTTTCATATTTTGAACTTGATGTTAGTTCATTAAGCATTTTTTTTGATTCCTCATTTTGATATTTAATAAGAGTTGTTACAAATTGTTCAAGTGCAAAATAAGAAATATCGCTTCTGAATATTTTCTCAACAATTTTTCTCTTATAATACATTTTTACAATTTTAAAATACTGTTTTTCAGGATGTTCCAAAATTGCTTCCAATGTAAAATTATAAGAATTGTTCTCTTCAAAAATTGCTTTTTCAATATACTTTTTAATTAATGTACTATCTTCATCTTTTTTATAATTATAGAAGTAGTTGAAATATATAATATTATTATCATTCGGAGTTTTGGTCATTCTCTCAATCTCTTTTTTAATATTAGAATAATATTTCAAATCAGGTTTCTTTTCATTTTCGTCAAGATAGAGACTTAAGTCGCCAGCGAGATTTTGATTTCTATCAAGATTTGTGAGGATCCATTCATAGATATATTTCATTTGCTCTTCACTAAAAGCATTTTCATTACGTGCATAAAAAAGCATTGCTTCGGGAATCGTCATTTCTATCAAATTGTCATAACTTACGGCAATCGCTTGCGAATCTTTATTTTCCAGATTCTTCAAACACAGTTTATATGCTTCTTCAGGATTGACTTTCAACAGATATTCATAATACTGAAGAAGAGTTTCAGAATTTTGACTAGCAAAAAAACATGCAATTTTATACTTGAACAAAAAGAGAATTACTATAAATCCAAATAAAAATAGTAGTTTTTTCATACAACACTTTTCACAAATCTACAAAACAAATGATTATCAAAATATTTTCAAGTCAGTCTGAGGTTCTCGAAGACAAATAAAAAGACCAATTTCTGAAAGAAATTAGCCATTTGAAATTTCCAAATTTCAATAAAAATTAAAGTTTTCAAATTCGTAAATTTGCATTGTGAATATCAATCAAGCAGACCTTAATGAACTAGAATTTCCGGAACTTCTTTCGGAGATCGCCCCTTTCGCATTCTCGTCAAAAACAGCAGACAAGATCATGGAACTTCGGCCAATGCCAATAGACGAAGCCGAAATATCCTTGAAAAAAACCTCAGAATTCCTATCGAGTTTTGAAGGCGCCGCCGCCGTTCCCTTTGATGAATACGAAGATATCGAAGAAGAATTGAAACTGATGCTCATCGAAAATTTCCGACTGGAAAACAAATCCTTTATGAGGATCAAAACGATGACGGAACAGATCGGGAAACTGCAACGCTTTTTCCCACAACTTTCCGAGATTTTCCCAACCCTTCTGGAAGAAATAAAACACCTTGAATTCCGAAAAGAAATTGTTGACAAAATAGATAAAGTTTTCAACCGATTTGGAGAAGTCAAAACCGAAGCGTCGCCCATCCTAAAAACCCTGAGAACAGAGATTCAGCATGCCAGAAAAGCAATTAGTGAAAACTTCAATCGGGCATTGTTCAATTACGGACAAAGCGATTTTTTGGATGACATCAAGGAAAGTATTATCGAGGACCAACGTGTTTTGGCAGTAAAATCGGGATTCAAGAAAAGAGTTTCCGGACGCGTTTTAGGAATTTCGAAAACAGGTTCCATCACCTTTATTCAGCCGGAAAGTGTGGTGAAGCATTACTTCAAACTGAAAGAAAATCAGGAAGAAGAGAAAAAAGAGATCGATAAAATCCTTACAAAACTCACAGCCGAAATCGCTGAATTCCAGCCACAACTTTCAGATTATCAAACTTATATTTTTGATTTAGACCTAATAAGAGCAAAGGCAAAATTCGCGGAGCAGGTCAACGGCATTTTACCAAAGATCAACCGCCATCAGACTTTAAGATTGCGGGAAGCTTTTCACCCCTTACTTTGGATCAGAAATAAAAAAGAGAAAAAAGAGATCTTCTCACAGACAATATCATTGACCGAACACAATAGAATCGTCTGCATCTCCGGACCAAACGCCGGCGGAAAATCCATCACCTTGAAAACCGTTGGATTGTTACAATTAATGATTCAAAGTGGCATCCTAGTGCCTTGTCATCCAAAGTCAGAAATGTTCTTCTTCGAGAAAATCATGACGGACATCGGCGATAATCAATCCATAGAAAATCACCTTTCCACCTACTCTTCCCGACTGAAAAAAATGTCCGGAATGATCAAACAAGCCGACGGAAAATCATTGTTGTTGATTGATGAATTCGGAACTGGTTCCGATCCGGAATTAGGTGGTGCTTTGGCGGAAAGCTTTCTAGAATTTTTCTACGATAAAAAGAGTTTTGGGATCATCACAACGCATTACACCAACATCAAGTTGGTCGTGGAAAATCTTCCTGCAGCAACCAACGCAGCAATGCTTTTCGATGAAAATTCTCTTGAACCTCTTTACAAATTGGAAGTTGGGCAAGCCGGGAGTTCTTTCACATTTGAAGTGGCGGAGAAAAATAGGATCCCAAGATTCATCATCAATTCTGCCAAGAAAAAAGTGGAACACGACATTGTGAATCTTGATAAAACCATTGTGAAACTTCAACAGGAAAAATTTGCGGTTGAGAAGATCAAATCTGACCTTTCGGAAAAACGAGATTCTGTAGAAGACAAGCGGGATAATCTTCAAAAACTGAATGAGCAACTTCAGCAAAAACTTCATAATTTTCAGAAATTGTATGAAGACGAACACCGCAAACTCCAATTTGGAAACAAAATAGAATCCTTCATTGACAGCTACGTGAAAGGAAAATCTAGAAAAGATGTGGTGAAAGATTTCGTGAAGATCTTGGAACAGGAAAAATTCCGTAAAATAGGCGTTGATAAAGACGAAAGCAAACGTCTGCAAGTCATCAAACGAAAGATCACGCAACAGCTGAAAAAAGAAGACGTTCAGGAAAAAATCGTAGAGACCAACGAAAAACTGGAAGAAAAACGCGTCGCAGAAAGAGCCGTCTGGATGAAAGTTGGTCAGCGCGTCCGTATCAAAGGTAGCACGAGCGTTGGAACCATAGAAGAGATCAAGAAAAGCAAAGTCACCGTGAACTACGGAACTTTCAAAACTACGATTGATTCTGGGGAATTGGAGCGGATTTAAAAAAAACTTGACTATGAAAATTATTACGAAAATTGAGTTCAAAGATTATTTGAATTGGAACATTCAAATGATTTTGCGAAGACCAATAATGCTTGTTTTTCCTATTGCAATATCATTTATCTTATTCAATAATATTGACTTAATCTTGAGTTTTGATATTTTTTCTGTGATATATGTTGTCGTTGTTTTATCAATTATCATATGGATGCCAATTAAAACTCGACAAAAAATTAAAAAAGATTTCGAAAGTAATAAGACTCTTCAAGAAGAAATAACATATCAATTTACAAATGAAAAAATAGAGATTATAGGAGAAACTTTTCACTCGGAAGTTTCATGGACAACTGTTTTCAAAGTTAATGAATTGAAAGATTGGTTTCTGATCTATCAGGGTAACAATGCAGTCAATTTGGTTCCAAAGAAAAATTTCACGCGACAACAAAAACAAGATTTAAGGAATTTAATAACTTCCCATAATATAAAATGCAAGTTAAGAAAAGATTAAATAAAAAAAAGCGACCAAATCAGGTCGCTTTTTTTATGCGTTGAAGTGAGATTTCACTTCCTCCAGAACTTGCTGTTCACTAAGCTGTGAATCCGTTCCTAGTTTGATGTTTAGATTTTTGTATTGTGCCGTTTCCAAAAGGTGATTTCTCAATTCCTCCTGCGAAGTTCCAGGGCCAGTTACATAAAGATCGGTACTGTTGGTGATCAGCTTTTCAATCTCTTTGTAGAACTTCAGCTTGTTGGATTGTTCTGCATTGTTCGCTGCATTTTCACTTGAATTTCCGTGTTGGATCTCCGCTTTTACCGTATCAACTATTGCAAATTCTGTTACTTCCTGAGAATCGTGATTGGTCACCACAATTGCTTTTGTGCCGTCTATCCATAGACCGGCCAGTTTTTTATCACTCATAATTTTTTGATTTGAATGATAACTTCCAAGGTTCGTGCTAATGCGTTGTTAAAGGAAGTTAAAGTTGAGATTAATGGTGATAAACATCTTCATACATCACGCCAGCTTCTATTCTCACAGGCAATTTGTTCTCTTCTGGAACAATCGGGCAATTGTAATCAAACGCATTGTAAGCACAATAAGGCTGATAGGAAAGATTGAAATCCAAAACGATCATATTACCATTTGGGATCTTCAGATCCATATATTTCCCGCCGCCGTAGGTTTTTTTGCCATTGGTCTCATCACGGAAAGGAAGAAAAAGATGATCTTTATATTGCTCCATCTTCATCAGATCCAAGCTTTGATAAATCGTGAGCGTATATTTTTTTCCATCGATCTCAAAATCAGCTTTTCCGTATTCCTGATATTGTTTGAACTTCCCGGAAGAAGTCGGCAACTCGAAAGGAACTGGATTTTCCGTCTTTACAAAATTGGCTGTCACTCTGTACTTTAAATTGGCTGGAAAGAACGGATGTTTTTTGAAGTTGGTCAGGTTATCGCCTCGTAATGGAGATTCTTTGGGATTTAGATATTCGGCGTTCAATTCTTTTTGGAACTTTTTGATGGCTTCAAGGTTTTCCTTTTTGGTTTGTGCATTCAGAAACAAAGAGAAGATGAAAAATAGGAAACTTAATTTTTTCATAGTTTAATTTTAATTATTTTGGGCAGCTTAATCCGTCTTCCGTTCCCAATCTTTTTTGCCGACGATTTCCATTTCAATAGAAATTCAAGTCACGCAAAAAAGGATTTCCACTCAAGTCGGGCTGCGGGTTTCAACTTTTAAAGTGGATTTTCACATCAATTTTTCGGTTCATCTTTCGGACCAGGAATGATCTCTACCTTTTCTATTTCTGACCTCTTAACCAAAAAATATTTATCAAAAGTCGATTTGAAAACAGGAACATCATCATCCTCACCCATCAGGAATCCCCACGATTGGAGACCTTCTACTCTATCAAAAACGATTTTCATGATCGCCAAGACCGGAATAGTCAAAAGCATTCCCGCAATCCCCCAAAGCATCTCGCCAATCACCAAACCGATGATCACGATCAACGAATTGATCTTCACTTTGGAACCAACCACTCTTGGCATGATGATGTTTCCGTCTATCGCATGGATCACCACAATGGCGATCACAATGAATAAAACATGACTGACGCCTGCAGTAGCAAACGTGATCAAAGCACCGATCAACAAAGCGGTGAAAATACCGATGTAAGGCAGAATATTAAGAATCCCGGTGAGAATCGCAAGCATGAAATTGTATTTGACCCCAATGATCGTGTACGCGATCAAAGACAAGATCGTAACGATCAACATTTGGAGAAATAACCCTACAAGATATTTCTTCACCATAAATTGGATATTATCGATGATCTCAAAAACTGTTGTATGATAGGTTTCGGAAAAACTCGCAACTAAAAATTTGATCAAATGTGTTCTGTACAAAAGGAAAAACAGCGTAAATAAAAAGGTAAAACCAGTCAACATCAAAACATAACCAATGGATTTCAAAGCTTTTTCCAAAATCGCGGTTCCTGTGCTGATGGATTTTTTCGCAGTGTCATTCAGATAGAGCAATTGGTCTTTTCTTTTCACGCCAAAAGTCCTCGATATCCAGCCCTGAAGGTCATCTATCAGATCCGTGAATTGTTTCTGGAACGATGGCCAGTCATTCGCCAATTTCGCCACCTGGAGAGACAATACATAGATCACGCCACCAATGATCGCCAAAGCCAAAAGACTTGCCAGGATGGAAGATAGACTTCGTGGAAATCTTAGCTTCTTCTCCATAAAGCGACTCAGCGGCATGAGTAAAATGGCAATCAATAATCCCAAGACCATCGGGATCAGAATCTGCTCACCAATAATGGCCAGAAATCCCAAGATCACAATGCTGATCAAGATGCAGGAAAGTTTGAGGTAAAATGGGTAGGTTTGATTCATGGTTTAATATTTTATGATAGACATGATATTGTTATGCCAACGTGAAAGGCGTAGTTCTAAAATATAAAAATTGATGATTCGGTGAAAATGGTTGTATCAAATTCTATTGAAAACTCAATCTGACTATTTTATCTTTTCCTGCCAGGATCAACGTGTTCTTGTCTGCCCATTCGCAGGCGTAGAGGTTTTTCTCGTCGGAGATCTTGACCCAGGTCTTTCCGTAGTCTGATGAGAAACTGATGTGCTGATCACCAACGGCAACAATCTCCTTCCCTTTGGTCTTCGGACGGAATTTCACGCAGGTCATGTAGCCCGAATTTTGTCCGCTGGCTTGGATCTGCCAGGTCTTTCCGCCGTCATTTGTGGTAGCGATATTGTTGATATTATCGGCTTGCTTGATGTAATCTCCGCCAACTGCAATTCCGAAATTTTTATCATAGAAATCGATCGAATAGATGCCTTGGGATGATGTTCCTTGGATAAAAGGCGTTTCAAAAGCTTCCCAATGTAAAGGATAATTCCAGCTGAATCTAAAAATTCTAGCTCTTTTCCCGCCAGTTGCAATCCAGACCATACCTTTATTCATAGCAATATTAGTATTACTAGCAGCAAAATGTGCTTCTCCCTTATCATATTTTGGATAATTCAAAACCTCATAATTTTTAGAATTATTAAAATTAAAATACTTCGGAAAACCATCTTCATTGGGATCACTAATTGAAATTCCTAAATTTTTGGACTGAATAACAAATGAATCGTAAAATGCAGTTTTTGCAGAATCTGTATGAAAAATTTCTGATTTCAAAGTTTTTTTTTCAACCTTAAAAAAATAAGCTGGACTCTCAATATTAATCATATAAAAATCAGTTTCATCTTGCGCTAACGTTCGAAACTGTAATTTTTTCTCTGACAACATAACTTGTTTCTTATCTGATCTGTCTTTCAAATTAATAAATCCAAACTTGGAATCGGTTCCAGAGTACCAGACTTTGCCGTCCCAAAGTTGGATAGCGCGAATGCTGATCTTATCGGTCAGTAATGTGTCCATTTTGAATTTCTGGGCATAACCAAATATTGAGATCAAGAGAAGAAGGAAGCTTAGTTTTTTCATTCTATAAAAATAAAGAAAGTTTGGAAAATATTTGTTTTTTTATTGTGTTTGGAAAACTCAATTTCAACTATAAGCTGTAAGCATGAATCTACAATGGAAACCCATAGCCCCGATAGTAACGGTTACCCCACAGCAAGCTATGGCTAAGCTTTGGCGCGAGGAGTAATAGTGGATAGCGGGAATTGCTTCTAAAAAAAATAAAAACTTAGCAATCGACGAAGTCAAATAGCTCCAAAAAAAAATTCCGCTCGTGAAAGCGGAATTGATATGATCAATCTTTGTTGTCGATATTGATGTCAACGTCCTCCAAAGGCTCTTGCTCTGCTTTGAAAGTCTCTCCAAATCCGCCATTCTGCATCTTGGAGTTTTTCTTACTGTAAAGGAAGTATATCACAAAGCCTAGACCCAACCAGATCAATGAATATTTCTGAGCTTCCGGACTTAGGTTGAAGATCAAATAAACGTTGATCAAAATCCCTAGTGTTGCAACAACCGGCAACATTGGAACTTTGAAGTTTCTTTGAAGATTCGGTTCTTTCTTTCTCAAGATCCAAACCGCTACACAAACCATTGTGAAGGCAAATAATGTCCCAAAGCTGGTCATGTGCGCCAAATCATTGATCGGCGTAAAAGCTGCAACAATCGCAATCACTGCTCCTAGAATATAAAGATTCTTTTTCGGAACACCTGCTTTTTCGTCTACTTTTGAGAAAGTCGAAGGGATCAAACCATCTTTTGACATGCCCAGGAAAATTCTGGATTGTCCCATGATCATGACCATTAAAACGGAGATCAAACCTATTGTTGCTGCAATCGTAATGATGTAACCTGCCCAGGCTTGTCCCGCAATATCAAAGGCGTAAGCAACCGGAGCTTTGATCGCATCCGGATATTTACCTAGTGGATTGAAGTCTGTGTAATGCATCATTCCGGTCAATACCAATGACACCAAAATATATAAAACGGTACAAACCACCAGTGATGTGATGATTGCAAAAGGAACGTCTTTCTTCGGATTGATCGCCTCGCCAGCCTGCGTGGAAACAGCATCGAAACCAACGTAAGCAAAGAAAATGGCTGCAGCTCCGGCAATGATCCCGCCATAACCATAAGCCGGATGCGAGACGCCGTTCTCTGTAATAGTTGTAGCAGCAGGAATAAATGGTTTCCAATTTTCTATATTGATGAAAAATACACCTGCCACGATCACGAAAATAATAGCTGATACTTTTAGGATCACAATGGCGTTATTCGCTTTTGCGGCACCTTTTGTCCCTCTTACCAATATAGAAATGACCACCAAAACGATTAACAACGCAGGCAGATTCAGGAACAATTTGAAATTCAAAAGTTCAGGAGCGGCGTTGAAATTGTTGATGGTTTCCTGAAATGCCTGTAATTTATCTAATGGCAGGCCTCCAGTAGCGATCTGTGAAGTAGCTTCTCCAAAGGCTTTCTTTGCAGTTCCCGGATCTGTCGTCATCCAATAAGGTAAATGCAGACCGAACATCTTGAGCAATTTCCCGAAATAACCAGACCACGAGACGGCGACCGTCATGGATCCCATCGCATATTCCAGGATCAAACCCCAACCGATGATCCAAGCGAAGATCTCACCAACTGTTCCGTAAGCGTAAGCATAAGCAGAACCTTCAACTGGTAATATCGACGCAAATTCTGCGTAACAAAGTGCCGCAAAAACACAGGCGATCCCAGCAACGACGAATGAAAGTGCCAAAGCCGGACCAGCATTGTAATAAGCGCCCGTACCTGTTAAAACAAAAATGCCACCCCCAATGATAGCACCAATTCCAATAGCCGTTAAACTCCATTTCCCCAATACGCGTTTCAGCTGACTTTTTTTGATGTCTGCTTCATACGCTTCCATTGGCTTCTTGATCCAAATATTTGCCATAATTTAATTTTTTTAATCCCCAAAAAATTTGAGGGGCTTTCTTCTGTTTGTTTGTTTTGAATTACGAAAATATTAAAAAAATATGACCCTTAACATTTTTTAACTAATTTATTTTACTTATCCATGTTAATTCGGGACTTAGCGCCATTTTTTTGAGTCTAAATAATTATCTTTGAAAATGGATTTTTTACAAACTCTCACTGCGCAATACAGTTCCTACGAGACCTATCTCATTATTTTTGAAGTTGTTGCTGTTTTCTTTGGTTTATTAAGCGTTTTTTTTTCGATCAAGCAAAATATCTGGGTCTATCCCACTGGCATAATCTCCACCGTTCTCTTCATTTATATCATGTACGTTTTCGGACTGTTGGGTGATATGCTCATCAATGTTTATTATACTGTTATGAGTGTTTACGGCTGGATCCTCTGGTCAAAACATTCGGATGACAACATCCACGTGCAAGTGAAAACAGCCAGTAAGAAAGATTGGCAAATCGGTAGTGTTCTGTTTTTGGGAAGTTTGATTTTCGTTGGGTTGATCTATTATTTCAAACCTTATATTGATAATCAATTTTCCATGAATGGCGTTAGGCTGGGACTTTACCATCTTGATTGGGCCAATTACACCGACATCATCACTACTTCGCTATTTTTGGTAGGTATGTTTTTTATGGCAAAACGGAATATAGAAAATTGGATCTTCTGGATCGTTGCCGATTTTATCTGTATTCCGATGATGGTTTACAAAGGGTTGGGAATCACAGCAATCCAATATGTTATCTTCACAGCGATGGCAATTATTGGGTATTTGGAATGGAAGAAAAGCTTAGCGAGAAATTAAACTTTCCCTCAGATTTAACAGGAACTTTTTAATTACTTCCCGATAATTTATCAGCATATTCTTTTGAGAAAAGCACTTTATCTTCCTGAAGTTTCTCTAAAGTGGTTGGTAAAATATAATGGAAAAGATAGTCGTCCTTATCATCTACGAAAGTAATTTCCTTTTCCTCATCATCAATTAACTGTGCAAAAATATCCCACATCGATTCACCTTTCAGTTTCAGCAATTCGAAGAAGTCGTTGGCTTTTATTGTAATCTTTTTCATTGTTAGTGTAAAATGTATAGTGTAAAAAGTATGATATATTCTATTTTAAACTGATTTAATGAAATCCTCATATTCGTAATAGAACATTTCGAAGGCATTCATTTTTTCGACGAAGAATTCGAAAGTATCTGGCCAGGTTTGCTTGTTGAAAATACTAACATTGTGTTTTTCTACCCAGATCCTGCTGATGACTTTTCCGTTTTCCAAAGTGTAAAACTCATCCATCTGGAATTCGCCAATCTCATCTCTCAGCAGATCTTCCAGCGACTGAAACTTCTCGAAGTAAGCATTTCTGAACAATTCATCCTTCATTTCAATATCAATTGAGACCTCAGCTTTTTTGTTATCTGCAGAGAATTTGAAAGAAAAATCCTTGATCTTGGTGTCATACAACAACCACTTTCTCGGGAAAGCTTTTCCGAAAGCTGTCCAAAATTCTGTCTTTAGTTGCTGCGCTTCTTGTTTTGAGAACATAATATATAAATGATGATTGATCAATGATGAGCGATTGTCAGGCTGAGGCTCTCGAAGCCCATCATACTTTATTCTTTTGCCTTTATTTTTGTTTCTTACAAAGTCAGATCTACTTTTGCTTCGTTGAATTCTCTAATTAAGTTTTCGAAGACTTTTTCAACGGGAAGGATCTCATCGATCAAAGCAGAAACTTGACCAATCTCCAATTCACCTTCCGTGAGATCACCTTCGAACATGCCTAGTTTTGCACGAGCTCTTCCAAGAGTTTCTTTCAAAGCTTCAACATTTCTGCCAGACTCGTATAAGCTTTCCAGATCGTGGAAGAATTTATTTTTAATTAATCGAACCGGCGCCAATTCCTTTAGAGTTAATTGGGTGTCACCTTCCTTCAGTTCAACGATTTTATTTTTGAAATTGTCATGCGAGCTAGCTTCGATTGTTGCTGCAAAACGAGAACCGATTTGAACGCCATCTGCGCCAAGAATCATCGCTGCTTTCATCTGACTTCCCAGCCCAATTCCGCCCGCTGCGATCAGTGGAATATCGATATGTTTTTTCACATTTGGAATTAAGCAAAGTGTAGTCGTTTCTTCACGACCGTTATGTCCGCCCGCTTCGAAACCTTCTGCTACAACGGCATCCACACCAGCGTCCTGACATTTTGCTGCAAACTTGGCACTTGCCACCACATGAGCGACTTTGATACCTTCTTTCTTCAAAGTTTCGGTGTAGGTCTTGGGATTTCCGGCCGATGTGAAGACGATTTTCACGCCCTCTTCCAAAATGATATTGATGATCTCTTCGATATTTGGATAAAGCAAAGCGATGTTGACTCCGAAAGGTTTGTCAGTCGCTGCTTTACACTTCTGAATATTTTCTCTGAGGATATCCGGATACATGCTTGCAGAACCTATCAATCCCAATCCGCCGTTATTGGAAACTGCTGAAGCCAACTTCCATCCGGAATGCCAGATCATGCCGCCTTGGATGATTGGATATTTGATGTTGAAAAGCTGTGTGATTCTGTTCATTTCTGATTGTTGATTCTCGAATGATCTTTTGGCTAATCCAAAATCTATGAAACTGGACATTGATTTATTTTTTTCAAAAATAGGGATTCATCTCCTAATAATCAATAATACAGTGCATCATTAAAAATCAATCTTCAAAACCAACATCTGGCAGCTCTGTAATATCCTTATAAAAAAAGCAAGCCTGCTATCGTTTGACAGCAGGCTTGCAATTGTGTAAAAGCAGGCT
>Ga0308171_1001668_pt1 | contig 27872 bp, 20 predicted proteins | sample PhyGR1_FD_202135 | JGI IMG/M metagenome (GOLD analysis project Ga0308171, IMG submission 202135) | Phyllosphere microbial communities from UC Gill Tract Community Farm, Albany, California, United States - DLSLSG.R1 | ecosystem: Host-associated > Plants > Phyllosphere > Unclassified | place: USA...
GAGATCTACGACCGTATCCGCCGGGACAAATCCGTGATGATCAGCGCCGACCGGGTGCCGGACCTGGCGGGCGCCTCCGCCCCGGTCTTCGACGCCGCCGGGCAACTGGTGGGTGCGCTGACGCTGATCATGCCGGCCACCCGCAGCCACCCTTCGCACCAGGCAGCGGTGCGGACGGCGGCCCTGGACCTCACGCAGCGCCTCGGCGGCCTGCCGCATCTGTTCAGTTAGCGGCGGCCGCTTCGGTCGGGCCAGCAGTCGAAAGGACGTTTTGCCGGACGTTGGGGAGGAGACATGCCCCTCCCCGCCCACATCAGCTCGCGGCGGTCCCCGGCGCCTTGCCTTCGCGCCGGCTCATCCGCAGCACGGCATACCCGGCCACCCCGGCGACCAGGGAGCCGGCCAGGATGCCGAACTTGACGCGGTCCTGCATCGCGGGCGCGTCGAAGGCCAGCAGGCCGATGAACAGACTCATGGTGAAGCCGATGCCGCAAAGCAGCGACACACCGAACATCTGCCCCCAGCTGGCACCCGCCGGCAGGTCCGCGGCACCGAGCCGGACCATCACGGCCGCCGCGCCGAACACGCCCAGCACCTTGCCCAGCACCAGCCCGCCGGCCACGCCGAGCGTCAACGGCTCCGTCAGCACCGATGCGCTGACGCCGGAGAAGGACACGCCGGCATTGGCGAAGCCGAAGATCGGCACCACCAGGAAGGCCACGGGCAGATGCAGCGCATGCTCCAGCCGGTGCAGCGGCGAATCGACCGGCGCGGCTTCCGGCTTCCCGGGCGTCAGGCGGATCGGGATGGTCAGCGCCAGCAGCACGCCCGCCAGGGTCGCATGCACACCCGAGCGTAGCATCAGCACCCACAGCACCGCGCCCAGCGCCATGTAGGGCAGCAGGCTGCGCACGCCCCGCCGGTTCAGCGCCATCAGCACCACCAGCAGCGCCGCCGCGCCCGCCAGGTCCGGCAACGAAAGGTCGCTGGTGTAGAAGATCGCGATGATGACCACGGCGCCCAAATCGTCGATGATGGCCAGCGCCGCCAGGAACACCTTGAGCGAGACAGGGACACGCGGCCCCAGCAACGACAAGACGCCCAGCGCGAAGGCGATATCCGTGGCGGCGGGAATGGCCCAGCCGCGCAGTGCCGCCGGATCGCCGCTATTGAAGGCAACATAGATCAGCGCCGGCGCCAGCATGCCGCCCGCCGCCGCGACGCCCGGCAGGACGCGCCGCCCCCAGGTGGAGAGCTGGCCGTCCAGCATCTCCCGCTTGATCTCCAGCCCGACCATCAGGAAGAAGACGGCCATCAGCGCATCATTGATCCAATGCTGGAGGCTGAGCGGGCCGATATAGGTGTGGAGCGCGCCGAAATAGCTGCCGGACACCGGCGAGTTGGCGGTGACGATGGCGAGCAGCGCCACGGCCATCAGGACCAGGCCGCCGGAGGACTGGCCATCGAGAAAACGGCGGAAGACGTTGGGGCGGGCGTGCGGGTGCTGAACCATCAATGGGCCTGTCGACAGGAACGAACACCCGGCCTCTGTATTGCACCGCACGCTACGCCCCGCAACCGTAAGCGTGCTGCGGCGCTGGCCCGGCAGAGTGGTTCAGGAAGGGCCCGGAGGTCCCGGCCGCCTGCCCATCCTCCAGACGCCACCATGATCCCCGAGGCGGCCTTTTGGGTGCCCTCCCACGATCAACGGCGAAACGCGGCCGACCGCCCGGGCCTCACGGCAGGTTCTCCCGCAGGATAATTTCCCCGACGGGCCGGCCAATATTCAGGTCAGGGGCGTTGCCGGCGCGGATGTTGTCGAAGATCGCCGCGCAATCCATCAGCAGGGCGCGCGGGTTCTGCGTGATCACCACGTCCATCGTGCCGTCGATCAGCAGGGCACGGGTATCCGGCGTCAGGCCGTGGCCGATGAACACCACATCCTGGTCCCGCCGCGCCTCCCGCAAAGCGCGGGCGATGCCGGCCGCAGCACCGCCGATGTTGTACAGGCCCGCCAGGTCCGGGTGGCGCATCAGCAGCGTCTTGGCCTGGCGGTAATTCTCCGCCTCGTCGTCATGGCCTTCGCGCAGCCCCAGCACCTCGATGGACGGGAACAGCTCGGTGAACAGGTGCAGGAAGCCCATCTCTCGCTCCTCATGCGCGCGGTAGCTGAGGCTGCCGGCGATCATCGCCACCTTGGCGGGGCGGGGGCCGATGAAGCGCGCCATCAGGGAGCCGGCAGTCCGGCCGGTGGAGCGGTTGTCCAACCCGACATAGGCGGCGCGCCGCGTGTTGGCGATGTCGGAGATCAGCGTCACGGTGGGCGTACCGGCTTCCGCCAGCGCGTCCACCGCTTCCCGCACCGCCGGATGTTCCAGCGCCATGAACGCGACGCCATCGGCCTCCCGCCCCGCATCGCGCAGCGCGCGCGCCAGCAGCGCCGGGTTGAAGGAGCGGATGAACTCCACCCGGGCGGTGAAGCCGAAAGCCTCGAACCGCGCCCGCGTCTCCGTCACCAACTGCCCGAGCATGGCGAGGAAGCGGTTGGAGCCTTCCGGCAGCAGGAACACCAGCCGCTGTGGCCGCCGCGCCTGCGCGATGTAGGGGCTGCTGTCCAGGATGTAGCCGAGCGCCGCCGCCGCGCGCACCACGCGTTCCACCGTCATGGCGCGCACGCCGGTACGGCCGTGCAGCACGCGGTCCACCGTCGCGGTCGAAACGCCGGCCTCCCGCGCCACATCGGCCACGCGCATCCGAGCCAGGGGCTTATCCATCAGAATCCATCAGAAAACGGGTTTGACGCTGCATATTTGATGCATATAGCGTGGGGTCACCTCAAAACGCATCAAATCATATCAAAAAATGAGGGGAGGTTCAGGACATGACGATCATCACCCGCCGGGCAGCACTCGGCCTCGCCGCCGGCATTCCGGCAGCCCTGCTCGCCACGCCGCGCCTCGCCCGCGCGGCGGAGTTCGAGTGGAAATACGGGCACAACCTGCCCGTAACCCACCCGCTGCACATCCGCGCGCAGGAGGCGGTCGAGCGCATCGCGCGTGAGACCAACGGTCGCGTGGACATCAAGATCTTCCCCAACAACCAGCTCGGCGGCGATACCGACATGCTGTCGCAGGTGCGCAGCGGCGGCATCACCTTCTTCACCCCCTCTGCGCTGGTCATCGCCACGCTGGTGCCGGTGGCCGCCATCAATGCGGTGGGCTTCGCCTTCGCGGACTACGACCAAGTCTGGAAGGCGATGGATGGCGGGGTCGGCGCCGCGGTGCGGCAGGCGATCAGCAAGGTCAACCTGCACGCCTTCGAGAAGATGTGGGACAACGGCTTCCGGCAGATGACCACCAGCGGCCGCGCCATCGACGGCGCCGCCGCGATGGACGGGCTGAAGATCCGCGTACCGGTCTCCCCCCTGTCGATCTCGATGTTCCGCGGCCTCGGCGCCTCCCCGGCCAGCCTGCAGTTCAGCGAAGTGTATTCCGCGCTCCAGACCAAGATCGTCGACGCGCAGGAAAACCCGCTGCCGATCATCCAGGTCGCCAAGCTCTACGAAGTGCAGAAGAGCTGTGCGCTGACCAACCACATCTGGGACGGCTACTGGTTCATCGCCAGCGGCCGCGTGTGGCGCGGTGTGCCGGCGGACCTGCAGGCGATCGTGTCCAACGCCATCAACGAGGCCGGGCTCGCCCAGCGCGGCGATATCGCGGGGTTGAACGCCACCGTGCAGGCCGACCTGCAATCCAAGGGCCTGGCCTTCAACCGCACGGACCCGGACAGCTTCCGCGCGAAGCTGCGTGCTGCCGGCTTCTACGGCGAATGGAAAACGCGCTTCGGCGACGAGGCCTGGGGCCTGCTCGAAAACGCCGTCGGCAAGCTGGCCTGAGGACCGCGACCATGGCCGGCCAGCTCACCGCCCTCGATCCCGTGGCGCTGCCCAGCGGCATGCTCGCGCGCGCCGCCTTCGGCTTCGACCGCGCGCTGGGCGGCGTGCTGGAAGCCACCGCCGCGGCCCTGGTGCTGGCCGAGATCCTGATCCTCGGCGCCGGCGTCACCGCGCGCTACGTGTTCCACGCGCCGATCATCTGGACCGATGAGCTGGCCTCCATCCTCTTCCTGTGGCTGTCCATGCTCGGCGCCGTGGTGGCGCTGCGGCGGGGCGAGCACATGCGGATGACCGGGCTGGTCAGCCGCGTCGGCCCCGGCACCCGCGCGGTGCTGGAGGCGCTGGCGCTGACCGCCTCGCTCGCCTTCGTGTTGCTGGTGCTGCACCACGCGATGGAATACGCCAGCGAAGAATCCTTCATCGTCACGCCGGCGCTGGAAATCAGCAACGCCTGGCGCGCCTCGGCGCTGCCGGTCGGCCTGGCGCTGATGATCCCGGTGGGGCTGGTGCGCCTGCTGCGTCTCGGACAGCCGCTGGCCGTGCTGCTGGCGGTGGCGCTGACGGCGGGCACCGTGCTGGCCTTCTGGCTGCTGGGGCCGACGCTGAAGCCGCTGGGGCAAGTGAACCTCATCATCTTCTTCGTCGGCCTGGTGGCGGTGAACGTCTTCGCCGGCGTGCCCATCGCCTTCTCCTTCGCGCTCGCCACCTTCGCCTATCTCGCCTGCACCACCTCCACGCCACTGCTGGTGGTGGTGGGACGGCTGGACGAGGGGATGTCGCACCTCATCCTGCTGGCGGTGCCGCTGTTCGTCTTCCTCGGCGCGCTGATCGAGATGACGGGCATGGCGCGCGCCATGATCGGCGTGCTGGCAGGCCTGCTCGGCCATGTGCGCGGCGGCCTGTCCTACGTGCTGATCGGCGCGATGTACCTGGTCTCCGGCATTTCCGGCTCCAAGATCGCCGACATGGCGGCGGTGGCCCCGGTGCTGTTCCCAGAGATGAAGGCGCGCGGTGCCAAGCCGGGTGACCTGGTGGCGCTGCTGTCCGCCACCGGGGCGCAGACCGAGACCATCCCGCCGTCGATCGTGCTGATCACCATCGGCTCCGTCACCGGCGTGTCCATCGCGGCGCTGTTCACCGGCGGCATGGTGCCGGCGCTGGTGCTGGGCGCCTGCCTCTGCTTCGTGGTCTGGCGCCGCTACCGGCACGAGGACCTCAGCCACGTCACCAGGCCGTCCTGGCCGCAGGTGGGGCGGTTGGCCATCGTGGCGCTGCCGGCCATCGCGCTGCCCTTCATCATCCGCGCGGCGGTGGTGGAAGGCGTCGCGACCGCGACCGAGGTCTCCACCATCGGCATCGGCTACGCCACGCTGATGGGGCTGTTCGTATACCGGCAGTTCGACTGGCGGCGCCTTGGCCCCATGCTGGCGGATACCGCGGCGCTGACCGGCGCCATCATTTTCATCGTCGGCTGCGCGACGGCGATGGCCTGGGGCCTGACGCAATCCGGCTTCAGCCAGAGCCTGGCACGCATGATGGGCGCCATCCCCGGCGGCGCCTATGGCTTCCTGGCGGTGTCCATCGTCGCCTTCATCATCCTCGGCTCGGTGCTGGAAGGCATTCCCGCCATCGTGCTGTTCGGCCCGCTGGTCTTCCCGCTGGCCAAGGCGGCGGGGGTGCACGAAGTGCACTATGCGATGGTGGTGATCTTCGCGATGGGCATCGGGCTTTTCGCGCCGCCCTTCGGGGTTGGCTACTACGGTGCCTGCGCCACCAGCAAGGTCAACCCGGACGAGGGGCTCCGCTACATCTGGGGCTACATGGCCGCGCTGCTGGTCGGGCTGGTGCTGGTCGCCGCCATTCCCTGGTTCTCCATCGGCTTCCTCTAAGCCCTTCCCCCCTTCCGCAAGCGAGACACGAACGATGAGTCGCTTCTTCGGCGAGATTCGCCAGCTTGGCTACGTGGTGCCCGATATCGAGGCCGCCATGGATTACTGGACCCGCGAGCTGGGCGTCGGGCCCTTTTTCTACAACCCGCGCGTGCCCATCGAGAACTACCGCTACAAGGGCGAGAGCTACGAGCCGCACAACTCGGTGGCGCTGGCCAATTCCGGCGCCTTGCAGGTGGAGCTGATCCAGTGCCGCAACGCGGTGCCGTCCATGTACAAGGACTTCACCGACGCCGGGCATAGCGGGCTACAGCATGTCGCCTACTGGACCAGCGACTATGATGCGGACCTGGCGCGCCTGACCGCCGAGGGCTTCAAGCCGGTGATGAGCGGCGAGGTCGGCACGCGCGGCCGCTTCGTGTATTTCGACACCTACTATCACCCGGGCACGGTGATCGAGCTGTCCGAGGTTGCGGGGCCCAAGGGCGAGATGTTCCGCCTGATCCGCGAGGCGTCCGAGGGCTGGGACGGCAGCGACCCGGTGCGCCCCTTCCCCGACCTGTCGAAGCTCTGAACCGATGCGCGACGACCGCTTCCAGGCGACCTACCTGATCGAGACGCCGCTGGACCCCGCCAAGGTGGCGGAGGTCATGGCGGGCGAGCAGTCCTGCGGCACCTTCACCCGCGTGGAAGGCGAGACGGACGCGCTGCGCGAGCGCGCCCGCGCGACCGTCGTCTCGGTCGAGCGGCTGGAAGCGGCGGAGGCGCCGTCCCTCTCCAACGCCTGGCTGGAGCGGCGCGGCGTGCCGGGCCCCTGGCAGCGCGCCCGCATCGTGCTGGACTTCCCCGTGGCCAATGTGGGCGCCAACCTGCCGACGCTGGCCTCCATCGTCGCCGGCAACCTGTTCGACCTGGGCGAGGTCACCGGCATGCGGCTGGAGCGGATCGACCTGCCACCCCCCTATCGCCGCCGCTTCGCCATGCCGGCGCAGGGGCTGGCCGGCACGCGGCGGCTGGCGGGCGTGCCGCAGGGCGTGCTGGTCGGCTCCATCATCAAGCCGAATGTTGGGCTGAGCGCCGCCGAGACCGCGGAGCTGGTCGGCCGGCTGTGCGACGCGGGCCTCGACTTCATCAAGGACGACGAGATCAACGCCGACCCGGACCACGCACCGTTGCGCGAGCGCATCCCCGCGGTGATGGCGGCGGTGCGCCGGCATCAGGACCGCACCGGCAAGCACGTCATGGTCGCCTTCAACATCACCGATGAGACGGACGCCATGCGCCGGCACGCCGACCTGGTGGCGCGCGAAGGCGGCTCCTGCGTCATGGCCAGCCTGAACTGGTGCGGCTTTTCCGGCATCGAGACGCTGCGCCGCTCCACCGACCTGGCGCTGCACGGCCACCGCAACGGCTATGGCGCGATGTCGCGGCACGCGCTGCTCGGCATCGGCTTCCAGGCCTATCAGGTGCTGTGGCGGCTGGCGGGCGTGGACCACATGCACGTGCACGGCCTGCAAGGGAAGTTCGCTCAGGAGGACAGCGAGGTCGTCGAATCGGCCCATGACTGCGTCACGCCGCTCGCGGGCGAGGTGGACGACCGGGTGATGCCCGCCTTCTCCTCCGGCCAGTGGGCCGGCACGGCGCCCGCCACCTTCGCCGCCATCGGACATGAGGACCTGCTGTTCATGGCGGGCGGCGGCATCATGGCGCATCCGTCCGGCCCCGCCGCCGGCGTTGCCAGCATCCGCGAGGCCTGGGACGCCACGGGGCGCGGCGAGCCGCTGGAACAGGCCGCCGCCGGGCATCCGGCACTGCGCGAGGCGCTCGGCTTCTTCGGTGGCCGATGACCGCGCCTGAATACGGCTGGTTCGGGGACGATTTCACCGGCGCGACGGACACGCTGGCGGAACTCGCCGCCCGCGGAATGCGCGCATTGTTGTTCCTCGGCCTGCCCGATGCGGCACGGCTGGAACGCGCCGGGGCGCTGGATGCGGTGGGCATCGCCGGTGCGACCCGCACCATGGCGCCGGACGCCATGGCGGCGGCGCTGCGGCCGGCGGGCGCCTTCTTCCGGGCGCTCGGCGCGCGGCTGATGCACTACAAATGCTGCTCGACCTTTGACAGCGCGCCGCAGGTCGGCAATCTCGCTGCCGCCATGGCGGCACTGGCGCCCGGCTTCCCGCACGGCTTCCGGCCGGTCATTGGCGGCCAGCCGAACCTCGGCCGCTATCTGCTGTTCGCCAACCTGTTCGCCGCCGCCGGCACCGGCGGTGCCGTGCACCGCATAGACCGCCACCCGACCATGAGCCGCCATCCCGTGACCCCTATGGGGGAGGCGGACCTGCGGCTGCATCTGGCGGCCCAGGGGCTCACCGCCGCGCACCTGCCCTATCCCGCCTACCAGCAGGACGGGGCGGCGCTGGAGCAGGCGCTGGAGCGGTTGCTGGAATCTGCCCCGCAGGCCGTGCTGATGGATGTCAGCCGCGAGGAGGATCTAGCCGCGATCGGCGCGCTGCTGCGCCGGCAGGCGGCGCGGGCCCCGCTGCTGGCGGTGGGGCCGAGCAGCGTGGCGCAGGCCTGGTGCGCCGACCGGGCCAGGCTGCCCGGCCGCCCGGCGCTGGGCCCGAAGCCCGGGCCGGTGCTGGTGCTGGCGGGTAGCCTGTCGCCCGTCACCCGCGCGCAGGTGGAGGCGGCCTCGGGCTACCGCCACCTGACCTTCGACCCGGCGCGGCTGGCCGCGGATGCCGGCGCGATCCAGGCCCTGGTGCGGGAGGCCGGCCGGCTGCTGGATGCCGGCCAGGACGTCCTGCTGCTGACAGAGACCCCGGCCGACACCTCCCTACCCCCGGGCGAGGCCGCGGCGGCGACCGCCCGGCTGCTTGCCGCCGCCATGCGTGAGCGGCCGGTACGGCGCCTGGGCATCGCGGGCGGCGATACCTCCAGCATCGGCGTCCAGGCGCTGGATCTGTGGGGCCTGTCCCATGCGGGGACGGTCGCCCCCGGCGTCGCGCTGTGCCACGGCCATAGCGACGACCCGGCGCTGCACGGCGTCGAGATCATGCTCAAGGGCGGGCAGATGGGCGCGCCCGACCTGCTGGCGCAGTTCCGGGCCTAGGCAGCCGGAGGCGGGACACGCGCCGGCCTTTCCGCCAATGGCGCGATTCGCGGGGCGACAACCGTGGCCAGCGGCGCAATCATGCATGCTTCCGCAGCAGCCGCAGGAACAGCATGGGCGAGCGCCGCTACGCAGGGCCGATCATCGACGCCCACCACCACCTCTGGGACCTCTCGCTCGGGCGGCATCCCTGGCTCGCCGGCCAGGGCATCGGCGCGCTGGGCGATATCGGCTACCTGCGGCGGGACTACCTGATCGCCGACCTGTTGGCCGACATGGCGGGACAGGGCGTCACCGGCTCCGTGCATGTCGAGGCGCTGTGGGACCGCTCGCGCGACCCCGCTGAGGAAACCGCCTGGCTGGAAGGGCTGGATCGCCCGGGCCAGATCGCCGGGCGCTACATCGCCTCCGTGCCTCTGGCGGCGGCGGATGCCGAGGCCACGCTGGAACGCCAGCTCGCCGCATCGCCCCGCGTCATCGGCGTGCGGGAGACCATCCGGTGGCACCCCGACCCCGCCCGCCGCTGGACCGAGCATCAGGTGCTGGCCGACCCCGCCTGGCGCCGGGGCCTGGCGCTGCTGCGCCGCCACGGCCTGGTGCTGGAGCTGCTGATGAACCCCTATCAGGCGCAGGACCTCGCGGCCCTCGCCGCCGAGCATCCCGAGCAGCGCTTCATCGTCAACCATTGCGGCTCGCCGCTCGACCGGGACGCCGAGGGGCTGGCAAGGTGGCGGGACGGCCTGCGGGCGATGGCGGCACGGCCCAACATCGCCATCAAGCTCTCCAACGCCAGCGCCTACGCTCCGGACACGAGCGTGGAGGCGCTGCGGCAGGTGGTGCTGCCTATCCTGGAGATCTTCGGCCCCGCGCGCTGCCTGTTCGGCACCGACTTCCCCGTTGCCCGCCGCACCATGACCTATGCCGCCATCTGCGACAGCATCCGCACCATCCTGCAGCCCTTCACCGCCGCTGAGCAGCGCGCGGTGTTCCACGACAATGCGGCCCGCATCTACAACTTCCCGGAACAGGACCTGACATCATGAAACGGCGTGACCTCATCGGCGCTTCCGCCGCGCTGCTGGCCGCACCCCTGGCCGCGCCGCGCCTTGCCCGCGCCCAGGCGGCGAAGCCGCTGCGCTTCGTGCCGCAGGCCGACCTCGCCGTGCTCGACCCGGTCTGGACCCCCGCCTACGTCACCCGCCACCACGCCTACATGGTGTTCGACACCCTGTATGGGCAGGACGAGCAGTTGCGCCCCGTGCCGCAGATGCTCGCCGGCCACCAGGTGGCGGCGGACGGGCTGCGCTGGACGCTGACGTTGCGCCCCGGCCTCAAGTGGCACGACGGCACCCCGGTGCTGGCCCGGGACTGCGTCGCCAGTATCGAGCGCTGGAGCAAGCGGGACACCTACGGCCGCACCCTGATGGCGGCGACCGAGGAACTCTCCGCCCCCGACGACAAGACCATCCTGTTCCGCCTGAAGCGCCCCTTCCCGCAACTGCCCGCCGCGCTGGCCAAGACCGCCAACAACATGGCGGCGATGATGCCGGAGCGGCTGGCGCGCACCGATCCCTTCAAGCAGGTGACGGAGATGGTGGGCAGCGGCCCCTACCGCTTCCTGGCGGATGAGCGGGTGCCCGGCGCCCGCGTGGCCTATGCCCGCTTCGATGGCTACGTACCGCGCGAGGAGGGCACCCCCTCCGGCACCGCTGGCCCCAAGCGGGCGAGTTTCGAGCGGGTGGAATGGCTGGTGATGCCGGAACCGTCCTCCGCCGTCTCCGCCCTGCAGGCCGGCGAGGTGGACTGGTACGAGCTGCCGCCGCCGGACCTGTTGCCGCTGCTGAAGCGGGACCGCCGCATCGCCGTCGAAGTGCTGGACAAGTCCGGCTATATCGGCTGCATGCGGATGAACCATCTGCAGGCCCCGTTCAACAATCCAGCCATCCGCCGCGCGGTGCTCTCCGCCGTCACGCAGTCCGATTTCATGCAGGCCGCCGCGGGGACCGATCCCGACCTGTGGGGCGAGGGCGTCGGCATCTTTTGCCCCAAGACGCCCATGGCGACCGATGCCGGCCTCGAGGCCCTCACCAGCCCGCGTGACCTGGCCGCCGCCAAGGCCGCCATCCTCGCCGCCGGCTACAAGGGAGAGCCGGTCGTCGTCCTCGGCGCCACGGACCTGCCCATCCTGAAGGCCGCCGGCGACGTCACCGCGGACCTGATGACCAGGCTCGGCTTCACCGTCGACTACCAGCCGACGGACTGGGGCAGCGTCGTCCAGCGCCGGGTCAGCAAGGAAGCGCCGGCCAAGGGCGGCTGGAGCGTGCTGAGCAATTTCTGGGGCGGGCTGGACCAGGCGACCCCCGCCACGCATGCGCTGCTGTGGAGCAACGGGGAGAATGCCTCCTATGGCTGGCCCGACAGCCCCCGTATCGAGGAGTTGCGCGGCCAGTGGCTGGATGCGCCGGACGTCGCCGCGCAACAGCGCATCGCGGCGGACATCCAGCGCCAGGCCTTCCAGGATGTGCCCTACATCCCGCTAGGCCAGTATTTCTACGCCACGTCCTACCGCAAGGACCTGACCGGCGTGCTGCCGGGCTTCCCGGTGTTCTGGAACGTCCGCCGGGCCTGATTGACGGACGCGCGGCGAGGTCAGGCGCTCAGGGCCGGGTCGTCGGTGTAACCGTGGGCCGTGCCGCCATAGTGGGTGGCATGGTCCGGCGCGTTCATCGGCGCATCGGCCTGCAGGCGCGCGCTGTGAGGCAGGGCCGCGCCCTCAGGCCCGCATCACCTCCAGGAAGGCGCGGAACGCCGCGCTCGGCTGGCGGCGGCTGGGATAGTACAGGTGGTTGGGGGCCAGCATCGGTGCCCATCCCGCCAGCACTTCGGTCAGCGACCCGTCCGCCAGATAGGGGGCGGCCTGCACCCGCAGGAGGCACACGATGCCAAGCCCGCTCAGCGCCGCGTCCCGCATCACGTCTACATCGTTGGTGATGAAGGTCTCGGGCACCGCGCGCCCAAACATCTCGCCCTCCCGCACGAAATCCCAGCGATGGAGCGCGCCGGAGGAGGTATGGCGGTAGCTGATGCACCGGTGGGCACCGAGGTCATCCGGCGTCGCCGGCGCGCCATGCGCGTCGAGATAGGACGGCGATGCCGCGAAGACGAGTTCCATGGGTTCGCTGATCCGGACCGAGATCATGTCCGCCTGCAGCCCGCCGGAATGCCGCACGCCGCAATCGAACCGCTCGGCCACGATGTCCACCAACCCGTCGCTGACGACGAGGTCCACCGCGACGTCCGGGCAGCGCCGCGCGAGCGTCGTAAGACGAGGCAGCACCGCGTGGACGGCGGCCGACCGATGCGCATTGACGCGGACCAGCCCCACCGGGCGGTCGCGCGCCAGGTCCAGCTCGGCCAGCATATCCTCCACCGAGGCCATGGCCGGGCGCAGCCGCAGCAGCAACTGCTCGCCGGCGCGGGTGGGTGAGAGCGAGCGGGTGGTCCGGTCCAGCAGGCGGATGCCCAGCCGGCCCTCCAGAGCGCGCATGGCATGGCTCAGCGCCGATGCCGAAAGCCCAAGGCGCGTCGCCGCCTTCGCGAAACTGCCGGCTGCCACGATCTCGGCGAACACGGCCAGGCCCGACCAAAGCTCGCGGTCCATTGGTGAAAATCCTTCAGCAACCCATGCGCCGTTCAGGCACTAATCGACCCTCCGGCCACAGTCCATCTTTGCGGCGTATCCGGGAGAGATGTGATGCCGATGAACCTTCAGACCTACCGCCCGCTCGGCCACTCGGGCCTGCTGGTCAGCCCGCTGGCCCTGGGTACGATGACCTTCGGTACCGCGCGCTGGGGCGCGGACGAGGCCGGCAGCCGCACCATCTTCCAGCGCTATGCCGAGCTGGGCGGCAATTTCATCGACACCGCCGACGCCTATTCCGCCGGAAGGTCGGAGGAGCTGGTTGGCCAGTTCGTCGCCGAGCAAGGCTTGCGCGACCGGATGGTGATCGCCACCAAATCCGGCTTCGCGACCGGCCAGGGGTTCCACCAGGGCGGCAACGGCGCGCGGCACATCCACGCGGCGGTCGGGCGCTCGCTCCAGCGGCTGCGGACCGACTTCATCGATCTCTACTGGGTTCATATCTGGGATGGCATCACCCCCGCGGAGGAGCTGCTACAGACGATGGCGGCGCTGATCCAGGCGGGGAAGATCCGCTACTGGGGCATTTCCAACACCCCGGCCTGGTATGCCGCGCAGCTGGCCACGCTGGCGCGGCTGCGTGGGCTGCCCGCCCCCGTCGGGCTGCAGTACTTCTACTCGCTGGTCGAGCGTGGCGTGGAGAACGAGCACGTGCCCCTGGGCCAGGCGATGGGCATGGGCCTGGTGCCGTGGAGCCCGCTGGCCTACGGCCTGCTGACCGGCAAGTACGACCGCGCTGCCGTCGAAGCCGCCGAGCCGCGCCAGGGCGGTGTGCCGAACCAGGCGGATGCGGGCGGCCGCGCGCGCCCCGAGGGCGACAAGCGGCTGGATGGCGACAACCCCTTCGGCGACAGCCTGTTCACCGAGCGCAACTGGACCATCGTCGCCGCCCTCAAGCAGGTGGCGGACGAATTGGGCGAGAGCCCGGCGCGCGTCGCGCTGGCCTGGGTGGTGGGACGGCCCGGCGTCGCCTCCACCCTGATGGGCGTAAGCCGTGCCGGGCAGGTGACGGACAATGTAGCCGCGCTCGGCCTCGCCCTTTCACCCCAGCATCTGGAGCTGCTCGACACGGCGAGCGGGGGCGGCCGTAATTTCCTCTACAACCTGTTTCAGCCGCAGCTCCGCAACCAGATCGTGTTCGGGGGTGCCGACATCCGCACGTGAGCCCGCTTCCGTTTGAATCCAACACGCTCTGACGGCAGGGAGGGGCAGAAAGGCGCCGCTCAGTCGACGCGGATGCCGGCGCGTTGCACCAGGGCGCCGTAGCGCGCTGCCTCCCGCCGCACCAGATCCGCCGCGTCGGCGGCGCTGCCGCCACCGGGCAGGAAGCCGGCCTCTTCCAGCCGGGAGCGGTTGGCGGGCTCCTGCAGCGCCTTGTTCAGCGCCTGCACGCAGCGTTGCGTCACCTGCGGCGGCAGGCCGGCCGGCCCGAGCAGCATGTACCAGACGGTAATCTCGAAGCCCGGGAAGCCGCTTTCCGCCACGGTGGGGATATCCGGCAGGGCCTGCACGCGCTGGGCGGTGGTCACGGCCAGGGCGCGCGTGCTGCCGCTGCGCAGATGCGGCAGGTGCGTCGGCAGGGTGTCGATCGCCAGGTCCAGCGTACCGGCCATCAGGTCGTTCAGGACCGGGCCGGTGCCACGATAGGGCACATGCGTCATCTGGATGCCCGCAGCCTGGCACAGCATCTCGGCCGCCAGATGCTGCTGCGTGGCGATGCCGGAGGACGCGTAGTTCAGCTTGCCGGGATTCTGCCGGGCGAACTCGATCAGGCCCTTCAGGTCCTGGTACGGCGCCCGCGCCGGCACCACCGCCGCCAGGGGCACCGTTCCGGCCAGGCCGATCGGCGTGAAGTCGTTGTTCTGGTCATAGGGCGGGCTGCGCATCAGCGGCGCCACCACGGCCTGGGTCGACACCGTGCCCATCAGCAGCGTGTAGCCATCGGGCCGCGCGCGGGCGACCGCCGCGGCGGCCAGGGTGCCGCTGGCGCCGGCCCGGTTGTCCACCGCGACGGCCTGGCCGAGCTCGGCCTGCAGCGATGGCGCCAGCAGCCGCGCGATGATGTCCGTGCCACCGCCTGGGGCGAAGCCGACCAGCATGGTCACGCTGCGGCTGGGATAGGCGTCTTGCGCCCGAAGGTCGGCCGGCAACAGCCCGCTGGCGCCGGCGAGCGCTGCGAACGCGGTGCGACGTGTGATCATGCGACGTTCCTCCCGGACCTGTTTGTCCAGTTCTTTCTTGGAGGCGAAAGAATGCGGAGCTTTGACCCGCATGGCTAGTCGCTTTCCCACGGAACAGGGCCACCGCGGGCCCGATTGGGCAATCGCGGGCGCCAGCGTCCTGCCCCACCCCTGTGGCAATCACATCGCTTGGCGGTCCTCTTTGATAGTTGTATCATGCAACTTTATTACCTAGGGGGATGGTATCGTGGCTATCACGTCGGTCGAGCCCATCCGCGACGCCTCGCGCCGCCTGGTCCGTGAGCTTGGCTTCATGCGGGAGGGCCTGGCCGGCGTGGACCTGCCCCCTTCCGCCGTCCATGCCTTGCTGGAGATCGAAGCGTGCGACGACGTCACCGCCGCCGCACTGTCAGGCCTTCTCGGCCTGGAGAAATCCAGCGTCAGCCGCATGGCGCGAAAGCTGGTGGAGGCCGGAGAGGTGGCCGAAGCGCCGGCCGGCAACGATGGCCGGGCCAAGCTGCTCTCCCTGACGCCGCAGGGTCGCGCCACGGTTGCCGCCATCAACGGCTTCGCCCGCCGCCAGGTGGCGGGGGCGTTGGAACATCTGCCCCCGGCCCAGCACCGGGTAATCGTGGAGGGGCTGCGGCTCTACGCGGATGCCCTCGCCGCCAGCCGGGGCGCGGCTCCAGCGCCTGCTTCCATCAGCATCGACGCCGGATACCGCCCCGGCGCCCTGGGGCGCTGCGCGGAGATGCATGCCCGCTACTACGCACGCGAGGCCGGGTTCGGCGCATCCTTCGAGGCTCTGGTGGCGTCCGGCCTCGCCGAGTTCTCCGCCCGGCTCGACCGCCCCTGCAACGGCCTGTGGCTGGCGCGGCGGGGCGACCGGATCGTCGGCACCGTGGCGATCGATGGCGAGGACATGGGGAACGGCATCGCGCATCTGCGCTGGTTCATCGTCGACGACGGGGCGCGGGGTAGCGGGGCCGGGACGCGGCTGCTGTCGGCCGCGCTCAGGTTCTGCGAAGCGCAAGGCTTCAATTCCATCCACCTCTGGACCTTCCAAGGCCTGCACACCGCCCGGCGCCTCTACGAGGCGCAGGGCTTTCGACTGGTGGAGGAGCGGACGGGCCAGCAATGGGACAAGGAGGTGATGGAACAACGTTTCGTCAAAGCACTCCGCACGCAGTGATCCGCCGCGCCTTTGCCCGCGGGCACCGCTTCCCTGCCCATTTCACCAGTGACGCGCGCCCCAGCCGCCGCTGTCCGCACCCGGTGCGCGGCAGGCCCTGGCCCTGTGCACGCTACGCTTCGGGCGCAGGCTCATAGACGGGCGTGGCCATGCCCTCGAACCGCGCCTTCAGTTGCAGGGCCAGGTAGCGGGAGTAATGGCGCGACTGCGCCAGGTTACCCCCGTGGAACCAGAGGTTCAGCTGCGCGGTGGGCTTCCACATGTTGCGTAACTCGCCCTGCCAGGGCCCCGGGTCGCGGGTGGTGCCGCTGCCCAGGCCCCAGCACGGCCCGACCCGGTCGGCGACCTCTTTGGAAATCAGCAGTTCCGCCCAGCCATTCATCGAGCCGTAGCCGGTCGCGTAGATGATCACGTCCGCCGGCAACACGGTGCCATCGGCCAGCCGCACGCCCTCCGGCACGATCGCGTCGACCGCGCCCTGCGCCAGCTTGATGTGGCCGGCCGCGATGAGTTCGGACGTACCGACATCGATATAGTAGCCGGAACCGCGGCGAAGGTACTTTTGCGAGAGGCCCGAGCCGTCCTCGCCAAAATCCAGCAGGAAGCCCGCCGCGCGCAGGCGGTCGTAGAACGGCGCGTCTTCCTGTGCGATGTCGTCCCAGACCGGGCGTTGCAGCGCCGGCTGCACGCGGTAGGGCATGGAGGCCGCCAGCAGATCCGCCGTGTCGGTGTCGATCCCGGCCTCGGTGGCTTCCTCGGAATACAGGGCGCCCCAGCCACGGCGCAGCATCGTGTCCGTCCGCACCACCAGGGTAGAGGAACGCTGCACCATCGTCACCTCCGCGCCGTGCTCCCACAGATCGGCACAGATGTCGTGGGCGGAGTTGTTGGCCCCGATCACCACCACGCGCTGGCCGCGATAGTTGCCGCCGCCGGCGTGGCGGCTGGAATGGTGCTGCTGGCCCCGGAAAGTCTCCATGCCGGGAAAGCTGGGCAGCTGCGGCAGGCCGGCCATGCCGGTGGCCAGCACCAGTTGCCGGGGGTGCAGCGTCACCGCCTCGCCATCGCGGTCCAGCGTTACCGTCCAGCGCCCGGCTGCGTCGTCGAAGGCGGCGTGGGTGCAGCGTGTCCGGTTCCAGCAATCCAGTTCCATGACGGTCGCGTACATCTCCAGCCAGTCGCCCAGCTTGTCCTTCGGCGTGAACACCGGCCAGTGCGCCGGGAAGGGCAGGTACGGCATGTGGTCGTACCAGACCGGGTCATGCAGGCAGAGCGACTTGTAGCGCTTGCGCCAGTTGTCGCCGGGACGGTCATGCGTATCGACGATCAGGGTGGGCACGCCCAGCCGCTTCAGCCGCGCGCCCAGCCCCAGCCCGCCCTGGCCGCCACCGACAATAAGCACCTCCGGCTGTTCCGAGCGCCCCAGGGCTTCGGACTGCCGTTGGCGCCGCTCCAGCCAGCTCGGTCCGCCACGTTCGTCGGGCGATGGGGCGCCACGTTCGCGGCGGTGGCCCTCCCGCTCCTCGAACCCTTTCAGCTCGCGGGCGGCGGTCAGCAAGGTCCAGCACAGCCCGTCCCGCAGCCGCACATAGCCACGGCCGCGCATCGTGGCGGTCTCGAAGGTCATCCAACCCTCGATGCCACCATCCACGCCCTGCTTCGCCTCGCCCTCGACCGCGATGGCGGCAGGGCGAACCAACCCGGCCTGCCGCGCCACCATCGCGCCGATGGCCTCGCGGCCTTCCAGGGTGCACAGCGTCCAGGTGAAGGCGACCAGGTCCCGCCAGTAGCACTCGGCGCCGAACAGCGCGGCGGTGCCGCGCGCATCCCCCGCCGCCAGCGCCGCGCCGAAGCGCTCCACCCAGTGCTGCAACGCGGCGGTGGCCGGCATGATCCCGGTGATCTCAGCGTGCGACATGACGGAACCCCGCATCGGCGGCATCGAGCACCCGGTCGATATCCGCCTCGGTATGGGCGCAGGAGAGGAACATGTTGTGCTTGGGGTGCAGGTAGGCGCCGTGGCGCAGCGCTTCGGCGCAGAAGGCGAAGCCGCGCTTCCACTCGGGGTCGTCGGCGAACAGGATGGTCGGCATCTGCGGTGGGCCGCTCTGATCGATCCGCAGCCCGTGCCGCGCCGCGCGCTCCGCCATGCCGTCCCGCAGGCGCTGTCCGAGGGCGCGCATCCGCCCCGGGCCATCGAGGCGGCGCAACTCTGTCAGCGTCGCCACCGCCGCCGCCATCGGCGCCGCGCCGCACCAGAAGGAGCCGGTGGAGAACACCCGTGACGCCGCCTCGCGGAATCGCTCGCGCCCCGTCACGGCGGAAAGCGGGTGGCCGTTGGCGATGGCCTTGCTCCAGGCCGACAGGTCCGGCTGCACGCCGAGCGGTTCCCAGGAGCCGCCGAGGTCGATGCGGAAGCCGGCGCGCACGTCGTCCAGCACCAGCGCCGCGCCCGTTTCGTCGCACAGCGCGCGGGCGGCACAGGCGAATTCCGGCGTCGGCATGACCTGCGGTTGCCCCATGTCGTGGCGGAAGGCGGAGGCCATGATGGCAGCAAGGTCATCCCCCGCCTGCTCCGCCGCCGCATGCAGGCTGGCGACGTCGTTGTAGTCGTAGAACAGCAGGTGCGCGCGGTCCTCCGCCGTCACGCCCGCCACGCTGGGCGAGCACCAGGGCACCGCGCCGTGATAGGCGCCGCGCGCCACCAGCACCTTGCGCCGGCCGGTGGCGGCGCGGGCGACGGTGACGCAGGTGGTGGTGGCGTCCGTGCCGTTCTTGCCGAACTGGCACCAGTCGGCATGCGGGATGGTGGCGACCACCAGCTCCGCCAGTTCCACCAGCACCGGGGCCGGGCCGTTCATGCAGTCGCCCCGCGCCGCCTGCGCCGCAACGGCCGCATCCACCGCCGGGTGGTGGTGGCCGAGCACGATGGGGCCCCAGGAGCACATCATGTCGACGAAGCGCCGGCCATCGGCATCGACCAGGTGGCAGCCCTCGGCACGGTCGAAGAATTGCGGGTAGCCATCGGGCAGGATGCGCGCCGTCATGTGCCCCCAGAGGCCGCCGGGAATGACGCGTTCTGCCCGGGCGCGCAGGGCCTGGTCGGCGCTGTTCGGCTGCGGGACCACGTGACTGTCAGGCATTCCGCGCCTCCTTTGCTGGGCTATTCGGATATATCATATAGAAAGCATCTGGGTGGCGCCAACGCCTAGTTTTGCGGGGGTGTGGTGGGATATCCTGGCCGCCATGTCCCCGACCGTCTCTCTGCCCGTCCTGACCCGCACCAGCCTGAACGACCGGGTCTACGAGACCCTGCGCGCCGCTTTGCTGGAAGGCCGGCTGCGGCCGCACCAGCGCCTCAAGATCCGCGACCTCGCCGCGGCCATGGGCGTCTCCGAGACCCCGGTGCGGGAGGCGGTGATGCAGCTGGTGCGGGAGCGCGCCCTGACGTTGCAGACCAGCCGCTCCCTCACCGTGCCGCGCCTGTCCGCCACCCAGTACCTGGAGCTGCGGCAGATCCGGCTGGAGCTGGAAGGCCTGGCCGCCGCCCGCGCCGCCACGCAGGTCTCGGCGCGAGACATCGCGGCCCTCGCCAAGCTGCATGACCGGCTGCTGAAGGCGGAGGAGACCGGCAACGCGGCCGAGGCGGTGCGCAGCAACTGGCACTTCCACGCCCGGCTGTACGAGGCCGCGGCGATGCCGGAGTTGTTCCACCTGATCCAGGGCCTGTGGCTGCGCAACGGCCCGCTGCTGACCTACCTCTACCCGCACGCGGCGCCCCGCTATCCCGGCCGCCACCGGCACCTGGACGTGCTGGACGCGCTGCGGGCGCGGGACGGCGCCGGGGTCCGCGCCGCCATCCAGGCGGACATGATCGAGGGCGGCACGGCCCTGCTGCGCCTGCTGCAGGACCTGGATGCCGGGCGGCTTAGCGAGGCCCCCTTCACCGATGGGCCGGACCCCGATCCTCTGCAGGCTGTGGCCTAGCAGGGGCGCGTCCCGCCCAGCCGGCCAGCGGCGCGCGCGGGGGGTCAGGCGGCTTCCGGCGGGCGCCGGCCGGCCCAGGGGCGCGCCTCCTCCAACACCGCGCCCAGCCGCAGCAGGTCCAGCTCCGCACCCCAGCGGCCGACCAGCTGTACGCCGGTCGGCAGCCCGGCGTCGTCGAAGCCGCTGGGTACCGTCAGCGCCGGGTGGCCGGTCAGGTTGAAGGGGTAGACGTAGCTGCTCCAGCCCTGCCGCGTAATGCCGCACAACTCGCCCTCGACCTCCACCTCGTCATGCGCGGCGTCGAAATCGGCCGGTAGGGCGGTGCGGCTCAACGTCGGCGTGACCAACACGTCGAACTGCCCGAACAGGCGCTGAACGGCGTGGAACAGCCGCGTGCGGGCATACTGGCCCTCGCGGAACTCGGTCAGGCTGAAGCCTTCGCCGCGCTCCATGAAGGCCAGCAGCGTCGGGTCCATCCGGTCCCGCCATTCCGCCAGGTGGCGGCGCTGGGAGATCGCGAAGTTGGCTTGGTACATCACGCGGCCCGGCATCTCCATCCAGTCAATCTCGCTGCCGGCGGCCTCGGCACGGGCGCCTAGTGCCTCGAACACCGCGATGGAGACGTGGAGGTTCGCCGCCATCTCCCGCTGCAGCCGCGCATTGGCCGCATGCTCGATCACGCCAATCCGCAGCCCATGCAGGTCACGCCCCGCCAGGACGGGCGAGAGCGGCAGGTCCGCTGCGCCCAGGCTCCAGGGGTCGGAGGCATCGGGCCCGGTCAGTACCGCCCGCATGGCGGCGAGGTCCGAGACGCTGCGCGCCATCGGCCCTGCATAGGTATAGTTGCCGAAGGCATCCGCCCCCTGCTGCCAGGGAATGGAGCCCAGCGTCGGCTTCAGCCCCACCACGCCGCAGCAGGCGGCAGGGATGCGGATGGAGCCGGCGCCGTCCATCCCCAGCGCGATCGGCCCCACGCCGGTGGCCAGCGCCACCGCAGCCCCGCCGCTGGACCCGCCGGCGGTGCGCGACGGGTCCCACGGATTGCGCGTGGTGCCGAAGGCGGGCCCGTCCGTCAGCGCTTTATGCCCGAATTCCGGCAGCGTGGTCTTGGCGAAGATGATGGCCCCCGCCGCGCGCAGCCGGGCGACGGTGACGTCATCCGCCGCCGCCTCGGCGCTGCCGGCGAAGATGGCGGAGCCGTTGGTGGTCCGCACGCCGCGCACATCCACCTGGTCCTTGATACTGACCGGCACGCCGTGCAGCGGGCCGAGCGGCGTGCCCTGCCGCACCGCCGCCTCCGCCGCGCGCGCATCGGCCAGCGCCTGTTCCTCCAACAGCACGACGAAGGGGTTGAGCCGTGGCTGTACCCGCCTGGCCGCCGCCAGCACCGCCTGCGTCAGCTCGACGGGCGAGAGCGCGCCGCTGCGGATCAGGGCCGCCGCCTGGGTGGCTGGCATGAACGAAAGGTCGTCGTCGGACATCGTGGGAAGCCTCCTGCGGGCGGAGGGCGCGGAAATGTCTTGCCCTGCCTGATATCGGATATATCGTGTATCAACAGCGGGCCGCGATCAAGCAGGGCGCCGCAAGACCGGAGGGGCGTTATGAGCACCATCACGGCATCGAGGCGGGGCGTTCTGGCCGGCATGACCGCCCTGGCATTCCCGGCGGCACTTCTGCCCCGCCCGGCGGCGGCCCAGCAGAAGCCACTCACCGTCATGCTGGAATCCGAGGTCGTCATCCTCGACCCGCACATGACCACCGCCGCCATCACGCGGACCTTCGCCTACCATGTGTTCGACATGCTCTACGGCAGCGATGCCAAAGGGCAGATCCATCCACAGATGGTCGAGACGCAGGAAGTCTCCGCCGACCAGTTGCGCTGGCAGTTCACCCTGCGCCCCGGCCTGCGCTTCCATGACGATACGCCGGTCACGGCGGCGGATTGCATCGCCTCCCTGGCCCGGTGGGCGCCGCGGGACTCGCTGGGCCGCATGCTGCTGGCCGCCGGCGCCACCATGGCGGCGCAGGGCGAGCGCGTGTTCACCATCACGCTGACCAAGCCCTTCCCGCTGATGCTCAACGTGCTGGGCAAACCCAATGCGCCGCTGCCGGCCATCATGCCGGCGCGCGTGGCCGCCGCGGCGGGGGATGGGCGGATCAAGGAGGTCATCGGTTCCGGCCCGTTCCGCTTCGCCGCCGACCGCTGGCGGGTGGGCGACAGCATGGTGCTGGCGCGGTTCGCCGGCTACGTGCCCCGGCCGGAACCGTCCGACTTCCTCTCCGGCGGCAAGACGGTGCAGGTGCCGGAGGTGGTGCTGCGGACCATCGGCGACGACACCACCGGCGCCAACGCCCTGGTCGCCGGCGAGATCGACTACATGCAGTACCTGCCTTTCGACCTGGTACCGATGCTGGCGCGCTCGCAGGGCGTGAAGGTGATGACGCTGAAGGGCCTGGACATGTTCCAGGGCAATTTCCGCGTGAATGCCGCCAGCGGACCCTTCGCAGACCCGGCGGTGCGCGCCGTGCTGTGGCAACTGGTGGACCAGAAGGAGATGCTGCAGGCCGCCGGCATCGCGCCTGATCTGCGGATGGACCATTGCGCCGCCTTCTTCATGTGCGACGCCCCGCTGGGCAGCGATGCCGGCGCCGCGGCCGCCACCTTCGACCCCGCCGCCGGCAAGGCCGCCCTCGCCCGCACCGGCTACAAGGGCGAGCCGGTGGTGATGCTGCAGGTCTCGGCCTCGATCTCCCAGGCGGCGGGCAGCATGCTGGCGCAGCGGATGCGCGAAGCCGGCTTCACCGTGGACGAACAGGTGATGGACTGGGGCACGGTACTGCAGCGCCGGGGCCGAAAGGAGGGCTGGAGCATCTTCCCAGTCTATTCCAACGGCGTCGACATGGCCTCCCCGCTCACCCATTTCTACATTTCCAACAATTGCGGCGACTACCCTGGCTGGAGCTGCAGCGAGCCGATGTCCGCCCTGCTGACCCAGTTCGCCGCCGCGCCGGATGACGCGGCCCGCGCGCGCATCGCCGCCGCCATCCAGGAAGATGCCTATCGCACCACGCCCTCGGTGATGTGGGGCCAGTTCTCTCGCCCGGCCGGCTACCGCACGCGGCTGCAAGGGCTGGTGGCATCCTCCTACCCCATCTTCTGGGGCGTGCGGCTGGGGAACGCCTGATGATCGACGACACCACGCTGCGCGCCGCGCTCTCCGACACCCGTGGCACGCAGATGCTTCCCGGCTTGCGGGACGACGTTACGGTGCAGCGGGACGAATGGGGCATCCCGCACATCAAGGCCCGCACGGCGGCGGACGCGCATTTCGCGCTCGGCTTCGTGCATGCGCAGGACAGGCTCTTTCAGATGGAGCTGACCCGCCGCCGCGCCCTGGGCCGGGCGGCCGAGTGGCTCGGCGCGGAGGCGGCCGGCAGCGACGCGCTGTGCCGCCGCCTGGGCATGGAGGCCGCCTGTCGGCGCGACTACGCCGCCCTGGGCGACGAGGCGCGGACGATGCTCGACCGCTATGTGGAGGGCGTGAATGCCTTTCTCGGCACCCAGCCGCCGCTTCCGGTCGAGTACGCGCTGCTCGGCGCCACGCCGGAGCCGTGGGAGGGCTGGCACCCCATCGCGGTGATGCGCCGGCTGGGCCTGCTGATGGGCTCCGTCTGGTTCAAGCTGGCGCGCATCCTGGCGCTGCCATTGGTGGGCGCGGAGAACGCGGCCAAGCTGCGCTACGACGATGGCGAGAACGAACTGCTCTGCATCCCGCCCGGTGCCACGGGGGCCCGCATGGCGGCCGACCTCGCCGCCCTCCGCCCGGCGATCGAGGCGCTGCTCGGTGCCATGGGTTCGGACGAGACGGGCGGCGGCAGCAACAACTGGGCCGTCGGCCCCGGCCGCAGCGCCACCGGGCGGCCGATCCTGGCCGGCGACCCGCACCGGGTGTTCGAGATTCCCGGCATGTACACGCAGCACCACTTGGCCTGCGATGAGTGGGACGCGGTCGGCCTGACTGTGCCTGGCGTGCCCTCCTTCCCACATTTCATGCACAATGCCCGCGTCGCCTGCTGCGTGACGCACGCCTTCGTCGATATCCACGACCTGTTCCTGGAACGCTTCGAGGATGGCGACTGCCTGTTCCGCGACGGCCGTGAGCCCGTGCGCAGCCGCGCCGAGACCATCCATGTGCGTGGCGAGGCCGACCGCGTCGTCACGATCCAGGAGACCCGCCACGGCCCGGTCGTGGCCGGGGACCCGGCCTCCGGCGCCGCGCTAGTGCTGCGCTCCGTCCAGTTCGCCGATACAGACCTGTCCTTCGACTGCCTGCCCCGCATGCTGCGCGCCACCAGCGTGCCCGAGCTGTTCGAGGCGACGCGGGGCTGGGGGCTGATTGACCACAATCTGGTCGCCGGCGACGTGGAAGGCCGCATCGGCCACCGCGTGCGCGCCATGGTGCCGCGCCGCCCCCGCGCCAATGGCTGGTTCGCCGTTCCGGGCTGGACCGGCGAGGGCGAGTGGGACGGCTACATCCCGCACGAGGCCATGCCGGAAGTGATCGACCCCGCCGGCGGCACCATCGTCACCGCCAATAACCGCGTCGTCGCGGATGGCGAGCCGTATCTCTGCACCGATTGCCACCCACCCTACCGAGCCGCGCGCATTGCCGAATTGCTGGATGCCCTGCCGCGCTTCGGGGTGGAGGACGCCGCCGCCATCCACGCCGACGCGCTGTCACCCAACGCCGCGCTGTTCCAGGCCAGGCTGCGTGCGCTGGCCACGCCGGCCGACCCGCGCGTGGCTTCGCTGCGGGAGGAGTTGCTGGCCTGGGACGGCAGGATGGAGGCCAGCTCCACCGGCGCCGGGCGCTACAACACGCTGCGCCGCGCCATGACCGCGATCCTGTCCCAGCGGTCCGGCCTGTTGGGCCTGACGGCGCATGCCTGGGCGGCAATGCCTCCCGGTGTCTCGGCAGTTGGAAATTTGTGGTGGGTGCTGCCGACCCTGCTGCGCAACGACGACGCCGCCATGCTGGATGGCTGGAGCTGGGACGACGTGCTGCGGGCGGCGCTGGAAGAAACCGCCGCAGCGCCCGCGACCGCGTGGGGCGAGATGCACCGCCCCGCCTTCCAGCACCCGCTCTCCCCGCTGTTCCCGCAGGCGGCGGCGCTGCTGGACCCGCCCGGCATGCCACTGGGCGGCGATGGCGATACGGTGATGGCGATCGGCCTTGTCCCCACCGCCGGCCCGGCCGCGACCTATGGCGCGCTGTGCCGCTACGTCTTCGATGTCGGTGGATGGGAGAACTGCCGCTGGGCCGTGTTCCACGGCGCGTCCGGCCAACCGGGCAGCCCGCACTACACCGACCAGGCCAGTGAGTGGGCAGCCTGCCGCATGGTGCCGATGCGCTACGACTGGGCCGCGATCGGGCAAACGGCGACGACCACGCAGCGGCTCTCCCCCGCCTGACTCACGGGCGCGGCGTGTGCGTTGGTGCGGCACGACGCTCGCCTGATCCGGATTGCGGCCACTGCTGGAGGCTTGGCAATCCGGATCATCCGGCCGGAGGTGCGTGGAGTGATGCCGGAACTGTTCAGGCCGTCGATCGCCGGATCTGCTGTCCCGCAGCGGTCAGCAGTGGGTCCACCCCCCCGCCAGCAGGCCGCGCCAGTGGGTGGGGCCGGCCGCCACGCCGCCTACCCGGCGGACTGCGCGGCGGCGTCCAGCGCCTGTCTCAGGTCAGCCAGGATATCATCCGCGTGTTCCAGCCCGACCGAGAGCCGGACATAACCCGGCGTCACGCCCGTCGCCTTCTGCTCGGTCTCGCTCAACTGGGAATGCGTGGTGCTGGCAGGATGAATCGCCAGGGAACGCGCATCGCCGATATTCGCGACGTGGTAGAACAGCTTCAGCGCATCGATGAAGCGCCGGCCGGCTTCCGCCCCTCCCTTCAACTCGAAGCCCACCAGACCGCCATGGCCCCGCGTCAGGTACCTGGCGCTGCGCGCGGCGGCCTCGCCCTGGTGGTGCGCCGGGTGGATGACGCGGCTCACCGCCGCATGGGCCGCCAGCGCATCGGCCACGAGCCCGGCGTTGCGGCTGTGCTCACGGATGCGCAGCGGCAGCGTCTCCAGCCCTTGCAGGATCAGGAAGGCGTTGAAGGGGCTGAGGGCCGGGCCCAGGTCCCGCAACAGCGTCGTCCGTGCCTTCAGCACATAGGCCACCGGGCCCAGCGGCTTGGCGGCTTCCACCCATCTGGCGCCGTGATAGGACGGGTCAGGCTGGTGCAGCGCGGGCTGGCGCGCCGGATGGGCTTCCCAATCGAAATTGCCCCCATCGACGATGATACCGCCGATGCTGCTGCCATGGCCGCCGATATACTTCGTCAGCGAATGCACCACCACGGCGGCGCCGTGGTCGAAGGGCCTGATCAGCAACGGTGCCGCGGTGTTGTCGATGATCAGCGGAATACCGAGCGGCCGGCCGATGGCCGCGACCTCGGCGATGGGGAAGACCTCCAGCTTCGGGTTCGGCAGCGCCTCCGCGTAATAGGCCCGGGTGCGGTCATCGGTGGCGCGGCGGAAACTCTCCGGATCGGCGGGGTCGACGAAGCGTACCTCGATACCCTGGCCCTTCAGCGTGTTGGCGAAAAGGTTCCAGGTGCCACCGTACAAGTCGGTGGAGGCAACGATATTGTCGCCCACACTCGCCAGGTTCTGCACGGAAAGCGCGGAAGCCGCCTGGCCCGATGCGACGACCAACGCGGCCGCGCCGCCCTCCAGCGCCGCGATGCGCTGCTCCAGCACGTCATTCGTCGGGTTGCCGATGCGGGTATAGATGTTCCCCAGCTCCTGCAAGGCGAACAGACGCGCCGCCTGGCCGGTGTCGTCGAACTGGTAGGACGTGGTCTGGTAGATCGGCACCGCGACGGCCTTGGTGGCTTCGTCCCGCCGCCAGCCGGCATGCAGAACAATGGTCTCGGGATGGCCCTGGGTCATGCTGCGTCCCCTGTGATGTTCGGGGGGAGCAAGGCTCCGGCACCCGACATTCTTACGATTTAATTGAGTTATTTGATCTTAATCACTGAAAATAATCTCCGCAAGCTGCGGGGTCTCCACTGCCTGGCAGGGCATGCGCGCCCGCCAGTCCGGCCTCGACGCATTCCGGAAGGGCGATACGGCCTGCATCGGGCTGCTGCCCACCGCGATCCGGTCCACGGCAACCAGCGGAACTTACAGCAGTTCCGCCAGCGCCAAGTGTCTGAAATCATCTGAGATAGCAGCAGCGGACAGGACCTTCGCACCAACCTGTCTGCGGGATGTCCCGGCTGGCCCATGATGCCAGCGTGCGGGCGTCACCTGTCCGCAGCCGCTGTGTGGGAAACCAGCCGGTGACCCCGCCAGGACCGCCGGAGTTGGGTCATTCACCGGCCAGGCGTATCGGCCGCCGCCAGGGCATCCAGGTTCTTCTTCTGGTGCCACAACATGTATTGCATGAGCGTGATCGGCTCATAACGCAGCGGATTATCCGGGCTGCTGCAATTGGGCAGGCAGGACATCGGGTCATCCAGCGTCGTGTCGAAGAAGAACGGAATGGAATATCGCTCCTTCCCCGAGCGGTTGATCACCCGGTGCGGTGTGGCCAGGAAGCGGTCATTCGTCCAGCGCCGCAGCATGTCTCCGCCGTTGACGATGAAGGTGCCGGGAATGGCCGGCGCGTCGATCCAACGCCCATCCCGCGTGCCGATGTTCAGCCCCGGCACATCGTTCTGCGCCAACAGGGTCATGAAACCGGTATCGGTATGCGGGGCTAGGCCGAACTCATTCTCCTCCATGTTGTTCTTGTTCAGGCCGGAATGGCGGATCGTGTTGCCACGCATGGGCGGGTAGCCGAGGTTATGGGTATCGATC
>Ga0308171_1001670_pt1 | contig 27816 bp, 20 predicted proteins | sample PhyGR1_FD_202135 | JGI IMG/M metagenome (GOLD analysis project Ga0308171, IMG submission 202135) | Phyllosphere microbial communities from UC Gill Tract Community Farm, Albany, California, United States - DLSLSG.R1 | ecosystem: Host-associated > Plants > Phyllosphere > Unclassified | place: USA...
GGCGTCATGGCGACGGCTCCTCGTCGTCGGCGCGGTCGCGGCGGACGTAATCGCCGGCCAGCGGGACGGGATCGCGCGGCTGGGCGCGCTGGGGCACGAGGTAGTCCTGGAGGCCGGCGCGAACGCGCTTCAGGTCGGCACGCAGTCGGGCGTAGTCGAAGTGGTAGCGGGCGCGTTCCTGCGGAGCGGTATGGGCGGCGTGTTCGGCGAGGCGGTCGATCAGGTTGAGTTGGCGGGCGAGCGCGGCGACCTGCTCACGCTCCGAGGCGAGGCTGTCGGCAGCGACGGCAGGCTGCAGCGCCGAGAACGACAGAGCCAACACCACGGCAAGCGCAGGCCATGCGGATGTGCGGCGGTTGGTCTGTCCCATCGTGCCATTCCCAAGTGAAGCGGATGGCCAGATGCTGTGTCCCTTGCTCGGCTCGCGCCGCAATCAAACGGAACCGGTGATCAACCGTATTTCAGATGTGTTGCTTGATCTGCTAACCAACGCTCTATCTACTGTCACGTAGCAGGGCAAGCAATCCCTCCTTACCCGCTTCGACCATCAAACTATTTCCTTGCTCAGTCGCTCGCCCACAACCGCTCGTCATCCTGGGTCGCCGCCCAGAAGTCATCGAACAGCGCCAGCTTCGCCTCGTCCTTGGTGGCATAGGTCTTTGCACTGAAACGGCTGTCGATCCGATAACCCCATCGCTTTGTCTTCGTCGGGTGCACGCCGAGGTTATGGCCGTCGACATTCAGAAAGCTGTTGCCCTTGGCGGAGACCCGCCACTTGCGCTGTAGCCATCGAGTGCGTCGGACGGCGCGGTTGCGCAGCTTGGCCTCACGCCGCTTCGGCCCCTCGTAGTCGCCGCTCATCTTTTTCGGCGCAGACGCACCCGACTTCGAAATTGTCGTCCAGATCCGGGTGCTCCATGATGTGGACGTAGCGGATCTTCTCGTTGCCGCACATCTGGCAGGTCGCGTAATCGGTTTCGTCCTCCGACTCGCCGTCGGCTCGCAGGTCGACCACATCCACGCAGTGCCATCCTTTGTGGGGCACACCCGGCTGATCCCATCGATTTCCACTTACGACTGACCTCCCTGATCCTGGGTCATCGAATACTTGCCTGTATGGCATTCCACGCCACATCCCAGCGTATCCGCTCCTGTTCGAGGCGGACTTGTTGACCGCAGGCATTTCCCTTGATCGACTGATAGAGCTTTTGTTCGGTACTTTTGAGTAGTGGGAGTTCTGTGGAAGAGTGCTGGTCTTTCTCTTCGACCCATAAATCACGATGACTCATCAGCGTTGACTCATCCATAAGCACAGTCTTCAGGCTAGGGATGTATGTTCTGGCTCGATTAAGAATGGCAAAGCCATGCGTATCAATGTCACCCCAGTAGATACATTGCGCCTGTTGTAGCCATGGAAGCTGTCCCAAAACGTCAACCGCGTAACCCAGTCGCATGATCACAACCGCCCCTGGCAGGTCATCAAAGGCAAGTCCGGTTTGAAGGTTCTCAACAACGAAGACATTCTTTGGTCGTATGCCAATGCTTGCCACCTCCTCACAAGGAGCAGAGATATCGCCAAGACCGCCCAAACGGGCTCTCAGCTCTGGGTCTAGAACGCGCATGCGCATTAACTGCGGCTGTGCCCTCAAACCGCAGCGTCTAAAAAAGTCACGCTCTCCTGTCGGGTCACCCTGGAGCGTCGCAACCAAGTCAGAGATGAGGCCCTTTCTAGAATCCAGCCACTTGCTGTCGGCACCGGCAACCGGAATTTGTCGTGGGTAGAGATTCGATTTCGGATTGAGACTGATCCAATCCAGCATCTCTGCCAGCCGACGAAAATCGGCATCGCCGTAGTCAGCGAGGACATCAAAATATCTCGGCAACTGCTGCGCCAGTACCGGCCAGCGAGCAGTGAGCGTCTGATAGCGAGACTGGGCACGCACCCACCGTGCGGATTCACCAATCCACAGGGCAACATCTTCAGGGCCTCGTAACGCCAGTTTCTCTGGCAGTCGCTGGACGCCAAGCGCTTTCCACCGGCGCTCACACCAGGACAGGGTGCCGACTCCTTGCCAGCCTTGCCATGCACTCACCCAAGCGCGAACGCCGTCGACTTGCCTTAGCGCAGCCTGTTCCGTCGGTATGCCGAGCGGAACTTCCAGCGGCCATTGGCTCTCGCCAGCATCACCGATCAACCACTCGCGGTGTTTGCTCTGAAAGCGACGGGCAAGAAACTGCCGAACATCTTCAGGAAGCTTCAACGCTAGCCTCCTCTCGAGCGTGCTCCGGCAGCTTCAACCGCTGGCGATCACCGTCGTACTCGATCAACAGGACGCCTGACACCCGCCGGTCGCTGATATCTACGAAGCAGGCGCCACCGATGAATGGTTCGAGGGTCATGACGGACTTCAGCGGCGTAGCGACCACCATTTGAAATCCGAAATTGGTAAAGATGTTCATCGCCAAAGCGGTGAACTCGTTGTCGGCCTTGTCGAAGGCTTCATCAAGCACGACGGGCGCATACATCGGCACGCCGTGGTCGTTCCCTCCCAGCTGATACCGCAGGGCTGCGGCCAAGCACGTGGTGGCCAGCTTCTGCCGTTGACCGCCTGATTTGCCAGCACCGCTGCGGTAAATTTCGACCTCAACGCCGCTTTCATCGATCTCCCGTCCGATAAACTCAACATGCTGTCGAACGTCGAGCACAGTCTCGCGCCAGCGTTTCTGCTCGGGGTCCTGACTGGCGAGTCGATCAACAAGTCGCCGCAGGGCCAGGAACCGCGCCTCGGCAAACTCGCGATCCTCCGTCCACGCATGGCTAAGTGCCTGCTGGATCTCCTGCTTGAACTCCTTGACGTCGACAAGCTGCCGGTCACTGGCGTCGATGTGGAGATAGGTACGTTGATTGGCGCTTTGGTTGAACGGCACCTGGCCAAGACTGTCGTTGACCAGATCCATCCGCTCTAGGATGGCTTTGCGCGCATCGTTCAGGTAGGTGGACAGTGCCGCCAGATTCTGGTGGCTTTGGTTCTGCAGCAGTTCGAAGAATCGCTGCTCATAGGCGGGCAGGCCATCCGTTTCCAGTCGAACCAACTTGGCGAAAAAGTCCGCTGCGCTGGCTAGGCTCGTGTCCATGTCCACAGCATCCATTGGCCACTGCCGTTTGAAATCGGCAAAGCGTGCTTCTATTTCCTTCTCGCAATCGCCGATCTCATCTTTGATCTCACCGATTTCTGTGTTGAGCCCTCTCTCAACAGCGGTTGCTACCTTGTCGAGGCTTTCGAGCCTGATCGCGTCTGACTGCTTGGTGAATCGTTCGTCGAGCCCCTTGATCTGGTGGGGAGTCAATGGAACTCTGGAAGCATCTTGAAGGAGCGATTCAAGCTTCTGCGTGCTGTCGTTGATCTGCTTGAGAACTGAGTCATGCGCGACCTTGGCTTCTCGGAGGTCCTTGTCTGCTTGATCAACCAAGTTCTTTTGCTTGTCGATCCGCTCACTGATTTGCAGTAGGGCTGTATTGCCCTCCCGCGCTTCGCGAATCTGTTGTTCGATGGTGGAAATGCGGTCTAGCAACGGTACTACATCAATTTCCTGCCACTGGAGATTCACCAAGGTCTGGCACTGAATCGCTCGGGTCGCACGATTCTTGTCTTGGTCGGCGAGGGTTTCGATTTCTCCCCCGAGGCGCGTAATCGTCGCAGCCAGCTCCTGGGCCTGTGCTTGAAAGAGCCCAAGCTTCTCGCGGTTATCGAATCCGAGCACCCAGTTTCGTCGGTCGCCGACACTTCTCCGGTCGTCTTTCTCATGCCGGGTTTTGCTGTGCTTGACCTGGCCCTCGCGGGTGATGGCTCGATCAGCGCTCCTGAACGACTGAATGGAGTCGACGCACGCGTAATCGAATCGTTGCCGTAGCTCGGCCTGCAGCCAATCGGCATACGTACCGTCCTTGACGTTCAGCTTCAGGACGAGCGAGTTAGCGCCGATGGGCTTCGCCTGCCAGGTCTCCGAGCGGCCAGTTCGGTAGTACACCAGACGCTGCCCAAGATGGGTGTTGTTGATGTAATTGGCCAGCGCCGAATACTGGCGTTCGTCCACCAAGAGTGAGAGCGCAAATCCGTGCAGTACGCGCTCGATGGCACCTTGCCACTCGGCCTCGTCAGGCTTCACCTCAATGAGTTCGCCGACGAAGGGCAGAGCCGATTCTGATATCCCAATAGCTGCGGCGATGTCTCGGCGCATTTCGAGCATATCGGCAGGAATGTTCGATGGCTGGCGCTGGAGTGCCTGCACCTCCTTCACCGCTTGCGAAAATGCCGTCTCTGCGTGTTTCTTTTGACCTGCCAAGCGGAACTGTTCTTCGCGGTTCTCGTTGCTGCGCTGCTCCCAGTTTTCGACTTCCTGCCGCGCGTTGCCCAACAGTTCAGCGAAGGCCTGAGGCGAATCCGGGAGGCTCCAGCCAAGCTTCTTGCACGCATCTTCAGCCTGGCCGCGTTTGCGCAGGCGATCCGTGCGCTGGCCCTCCAGCCCAGATTTCTCTGCTTCCCATTGCTCGATCTGATCACCGCCTGCTTCACGGTGCTGTCGCTCCAGATCGCGCAAGGTTGTGGTGTGGTTATCCAGGATGCTCTGACGTCGACTTACTTCACCTTCCGAGCCGCTGGCTTGCACCTCCAGGGACTCGACATGCTGCTTGAGGAGTTCAATGCGGCGGGTTTCGCGGTAGCCATCAACACCCAGCCGAAGCTCATCCAGCCCATTGCGTTGCAGTATCAACGAATCTCTGCGCTGATACTGCTCCCGCGCTGGCGCGAGCGTTTGAACCTGCTCGCGAGCTGTCACTACCGCCTGGTGGGCAGCATTGAGTTCACCAAATTCGCTGACCAAGCGATCCGCCACCTCGAAGGTCTCGGGCTTGTCGAGCATGAAGTCGCGCAGGAAGGTATTGAGGTCGCCGAGATTCTTGGCCGACTGGGTTTTGTGCAGCAAACGCAACGCCATTTCGCTCTCGATACCGAGCAGGCGGCAGAATCGTTCGCAATAGGGACGAAACTCGTCGCGAGCGAACGCCTCGGGGAAAGACTGCTTGAGCTTTCGGATGTCGAAGTTGGATTGACCGAAGTCCTCCAGCTCGCGCAGGTCAAAGGCCCGCTCCAGGACAAGGTAGTGGCGTTTGACGTCGGTGCTTCCATTCGCATTGCCGCGAAGCCAGAACACCTGAACCAGCACCACAGACTGGCCCAATGCGTTCTGGTAGGTCAGTGCCAGGGCAGACCACGTTGTCCCCGAGCGCAAGTAGCGGGTGGCGATCTCACCCGACTCTCCATCCTTCTGTTCGGCCCACGCGCCGCGTATGTAGGTGACGAGGTTTCGATCACGGCCACTGCGGTCCGCCTCTCGCGCGGCAGCGTTGAAATCGATCCAGCGAGGTGGCACCAGCAACGCCGAAAATGCGTCGAGAAGAGTCGATTTCCCAGTCCCGGATCGACCGACAAACAGAAAGCCTCGTTCGCTGATCGGTACGTCATGCAGGCCAGAAAAAGTGCCCCAGTTGTAAACCTGCAGGCGAGTCATCCGGAATTGCTCCCGGGCGAACAAGGACGCGGTTTGGGGTTCCGAGATCATTGGTCGGCCCCCTCATCGGACTCAGTCTGAGCCAGTTGCGCTGGCGTCTCACCGGCGGCCATGCGCTGATACAAGTGGGTCAGGGCTTGTATTTCTTCTGCAGAGAAGAGGAGCTTCAGCGTTGGCGAAATCTCGAAACGATCTTCACTCGAGCGAATTTTCTGAAGGATGCTGTGCTTCTTGATCTTCTCGATGGAGGCATGAACACGTTTCACGAATCCTGCGCGGTCGGTGTTGGAGGCACGCTCATAGAGGGTAAGAAACTCCATGATCTCGTCAGTCGACACCACGGCACGATCGCCCTGCGAGTCCGCTTGGGTCAATCGCTGGCGAAGGTGGAGCAGCAGAATGGAGTCAATGAAGGTCAGCTGCGCGCGACGCAGCAGGAGTGGCACTTCAAGGTCGCCGGTATCTGCCTGACGGGTGAAGGCAACTTGTACGTCCCGGTCGATGACCAGTTCGAGAAACAGTTCGGCAAGGCGCCGACGTATCACCGCTTCGTCTCGCACCAATATCGGCCAGAGCTTTGGATGTCGACGTCCGTCGAGCGAAGGCCCCGCAAGTAGCTGTACCAGGGCGCGCCGGGTGTCCAGCGCCAACTCGCCGCTGTCACCCATGAAAAGGGTGTTAGCAGATGCCTGCGAAGCATCTGGCGCTTGTGCTTCGGCTGGCATTGCCGCTTCGTCGTTCTCAGACCAGTTCATTGGCCCGCTCCCTCAAAAAGAAGATCTTTGGAATTCGGGCGCTACGACGCTCGTCGTCGCCTCCAACCCAGCCTACGGTTTCGCTATGGTCGGCTTTGAAACCATGCCGACTGCCCAATGCAAGCAGGCCGACGACGCTGCCCAAACCCTGTGCGGCGGGGAACTGCTCCAGCACGTCAGCGATGGATGCCTGGGACCGTTGCTCCAGGACCGCCAGCACGTTGGCCTTCAATGTTCGAAAGTCGATCTCGGACTGGGCGACCAGTTCGCTGACGGACTCCAGGTCGATTGGCGGGGCATCCCCTTCCGCCATTTGGCCGGGCAAAGCTTGTAGGGAGGGGTCGTATAGCACCCATTGAGACAAGGAGCGCAAACGGCTGCTCGTGAGCTCAAGCGTGTACTGGAGGGTTTCTGTGGCCCTGACTTCGTCCTTCAGGGCGAGTGCTGCTCGCTGAGCGTCTTTCAGAAGGTGATTGAGTCGGCGTTGCTCGAGGTATTCACGACTCTGGACGAAGTGCTTCAGGCTGCGCGCGAAGGTCTGGAGCACCTCGTGAACCATGCCGCCCTGCTCGAGAAGGGTCCGCGTCAGCCGAAGAAGGAATCGTCGCTCCTTGGCTTCGAGCTGCCCCACGAACTCCCGCGACATGACGCTATCAAGGGCCTGATCAAGCGTAGCGCCCTGTTCTGGGTCCGTGAGCAATCGCCAGAAAGCGGAGAAAGTCCTTCCGGCGTCGCTCTCTGAAATCAGGTCGATTCCGGCGAACAGTGAATCCAGCACATCCCCCCGATTGCCATCGTTGTCCATGATGCGTTCACGGAGATCGCGATTGAGTTGGTCGAACTGATCGCGGACACGGCGGAAATCACCTGCAAGATCATCAGCCAACGTGATGATCTCCCGCGTGCGCTCCAGCGCCGTTGCGTGGGGCAGCACGCGCATCTGCCCCTTCTGGATGGCGTCTATCTCCTTATCGATGCGGGCTTGCTCGGCCATGAGCCGGTCTATGCGACGGAATTTGTCGGTGTCGGTGTCCTCGGCAAGCCGGGCTAGTGCCTCGATAACAAGCGTCAGGCGGCTTTCGGTTGCGGCTGAGTGCGGCTGCTCCAGGCCAGAGACAAATCGAATGGCTTCGACGGCGGCCGTGGAGAGTTCATATTCCTCCTCTGAAGCCCCAGCCGGGAAGCGTCGCTCCAGGTACCCATCGGCAAGCCAGCTGGCGACGTACGCTTGTGCCGTTTGGGGGAAGTCTTCGCCTTGGGCGCGTAGCTCTTCCAGATCTCTTGCGATTCGTTCGTGAAAAATGGAGGCAGGAAGACTTCGCTCACTCTCGTAAAGATGGGCCTGAAGCAGGCCAATGACGGTAGGTCCAGTGTTCGAGGCAAGCAGGCGCCACAGCGGCTGCGCCCGCATGCGCCGGTACGTCGCGATGGCTTTGTCTGCTTTCACTCCTGCGCTCCAAGTGCGCGTCTCGCCCGTTTGTGGTTATCACAACACGACGTATATGCGCATCAAGAACAACTGATAGACAGATTCTAGAGCAGACAATATACTTTCCGCAATAACCCTCACAAGCATTCGCTAACCCGAACGAGCCCGCCAGGATGTCGAACGAACAGCTTGCAGATCTCACCCAGCCACAACGCGATCGGCTCGCGTTCGTGGAGTTGCGCGTGCGCTTCGTCGGGGAGATACGCCGGCAAGACTTGGTCACCCGGTTTGGCATCCAGTCCGCCGCTGCGTCCAGGGATCTGGCGCTGTACAAGGAGCTGGCCCCCGGCAACATCGACTACGACTCCAAGGGCAAGTCCTACGTCCTGGGGCCGAGCTTTCAGTCGGTCTTCGACTTCCCCCCGGAGCGGGTGCTGTCGTGGCTGACCCAGGGCTTTGGCGATGGCGAGCCAATGCGGCTTAAGGCGTGGGTGGCCAGCGAGAGCCCGTCACGTCTCACGCATCCGGATCTGGATGTGCTGGCGAACGTGACCCGGGCGATCCACCAGGGCTGTCCGCTCGGCATCGAGTACCACTCCATCTCCAGTGGCTGCACCGAGCGGGAAATCGTCCCTTTCGCGCTGATCGATAACGGCCTTCGCTGGCACGTCCGCGCCTTCGACCGGAAGTCCCAGGAGTTCCGCGATTTCGTCATCACCCGGATCAGACGCCCCGTCGTGCTCAAGGGTCAGCCAGTGGCGCCCCACGAGATGAGCGATCAAGACATTCAGTGGACCCGGATCGTCGAGCTGGAGTTGGTTCCGCATCCGGATCAACCCCGGCCGGAGATCACGGAAATGGACTACAGCATGCGCGACGGCGTGCTGCGGATGAAGCTGCGTGCCGCCACGGCCGGATACATCCTGCGCAAGTGGAGTGTGGACTGCTCCCCCGACCACAGCCTGCGCGGCCATGAGTACCGGCTCTGGTTGAAGGATCATCTCGCCATCTATGGGGTGCGCAATGCCGTGCTGGCTCCAGGGTATTCGGCACCCGATACCGCTGGCGCAGGGGCGGAATTTGACTGAACAACGGATACCTCTGCTTGCGTCGATCGCGCCGGCAGAACCAACGAACAAAGAGAGATGAGATGAAGGAATCCTACCTATCGACATTGCTGCAAATGAGGTTGATCGTCGGCTTCCTTGGTGAGCGTGCTCAATGCGCTTGGTGGCCAACGGCGTTTTATGAAGCGTCAAGCCGGCTCTTCCTGGAGCCTGTCTTCTCTAAAACTTCCCGGCTCGCTCAGTACCACGGTGTGCTGGAGGCAGCTAGACGATTGCACGATGAGCATTTGAGCGTCGGCAGCTACCACCTATTCCGTTTGCCGGAAGAGATCGAACAAGACCTGCACGCGATCGTGCAAGGCGGTGGGGGCGAGGAACTCGCCAGCCAGGTTGCACAAAGCAAAGAAGCTGCTCTGGATGCGTTGAAGCGTTTGGCCGTGGCGAGCGGCAACTCCAGCGTTGGACCAATAGCGGTCGGCAACATCGGGGAAGTTGACTCTGCGGACACCCTGAAAGCCATCGCTACGGCCTATCTGTCGGCGTTCAATCAAAACGCCAAAACCTATCCGTATTTGGTGGGGTGACCGTGGCCGACAGAAAGCCCTACACGACTCAGTTGCAAGCAGGCCTTGGACTCGTCAACGAGACCAAGACGCTGCTCGACCTGTGGTCGCCCGGCATGTTGGCAAACCAATTGCACCAAGTTGCATTGGAATCGGGTCGATTCCCGACCGTCACGGCGCGCCGACTCCGCAACATCATTGTTGAATGCTTCGCTCCCCGTTATCTCGTAGCCGGCGGCGCGCCGGCAGCACACCTCAAGCGACTGTCCGCAACGGTTCCAACCTCTGACCTGACGCAGCTCATGCTCGTGTTTACGAGCCGAGCGAACCCGATTCTCGGCGACTTCGTGCGGCACGTGTACTGGACGCGGTATGCCGGTGGTTACACGCATGTCACCAATGACGACGCTCGCACCTTTGTTGAGCGCGGCATCGATGACGGCAAGACCATCAAGCGCTGGTCGGAAACTACTGTGCGGCGTGTCTCCGCCTATTTGACCGGATGCTGCGCCGACTACGGAATGCTTGAGCGCGGTTTGCGTTCGAGCCGTCGCATCCTGCCGTTCCGTATTTCACCATCCGTGGCCGCTTACTTGGCCTACGAACTGCACTTTTCCGGCGTCGGTGACAACGCTCTGCTGACGCACGAAGACTGGCAGTTATTTGGCCTGGCGCGCGAAGACGTGCTGGAGGAAATCAAACGACTCTCGCTGAAGGGGTTGCTCATCGTCCAGGCTGCTGGCGACGTGATCCGCATCAGCTGGAAACAACAAGACATGGAGGCGCTCTGCGATGTCCTCACTCAAAGCTGATTTCGACGAATTGCGCGAGCGGATCCGGCACGGGCGTGAACTCGGTCATGCGAGCTTCGAACCGATCTACTACCTCGTCTTCCCGCCGGAACAAATCCTTGAGGTGAAGCGGCAAACGCACGCTTGGGTGGCCAAGCTGCACCAGGAAGGCTGGGATGTGCACACGTTCTCCATCGCTGAACAGATCTGGGCCCTACTGAAAGATGACCCGTTCTGGTCGCTGTGCGTGATGGAGGACAAGTCAGCGCCCTTGGATTGGCCACGTACCAACAAGGCGCTGGCGGACATTCTGACGGCGGATAACGGCTTGCTGACGCGACTAGAGGATGCCCTACAGCCGCTCGAAGGCCAGCAGAGCGCGCTGCTGTTGGTAACGGACCTTGAGGCACTGCATCCGTTTATGCGCATAGGCGCCATCGAAAGCCAGCTCCAGGGCAAGTTTCACGTGCCGACGATTTTTCTGTACCCCGGCGTGCGAACCGGCAAGACACGCCTGAAGTTTCTCGGTTTCTACCCGGAAGACGGCAATTACCGCTCCGTCCACGTCGGCGGCTGAACAGACAAAAGAACCCTGGGATAAACCATATGACCATTCGCTCGCTTTTCGATCCAAGCAAGGACATCTATCGAACCATCGAGAAGGTCATCACCTATGGCGCCTCGCAAGAAGGCCGCCTCAAGGCTGAGATCTCCGAGTACGTGGTCACCGAGAGTATTGAGGAACAGTTCCGCAAGCTCCTGGATCGCATGCAGCTGGCGATGGAGTCCGGTGGCGAGAATGAAGTGGGCGTTTGGGTATCGGGCTTCTATGGTTCCGGTAAGAGCTCGTTCACTAAGTACCTCGGCCTGGCGTTCGATGATCAACGCACCATCGACGGCACTCCTTTCATCAAGTACCTGCAGGACCGCCTGCACAAGCCGCAGACCAAGGCCCTCCTCAGCACCGTGGCGCAGCGCTTCCCGGCCGCCGTGGTCATGCTGGACCTGGCGAGTGAAATGCTCGCCGGCGCCACGATGGAAGACGTCTCCACCGTCCTCTACTTCAAGGTGCTGCAGTGGGCCGGCTACTCGCGCAACCTGAAGGTTGCCGCTTTTGAGCGCATGGTCGAGAAGGACGGCCGCACGCCCGAACTCCATGAGCGCATCGCCCAGGCGCTGCCAGGTGCCACCTGGGCTCGCGTGCAGAACAACCCACTGGCCATCGATGGCTTGATCCCGAAGATCGCCCATGAGATGTACCCGGCCCTCTTCCCGGAGGCCAAGTCATTCTCGTCCAGCACCGAGGGCTTCTTCCAGTTCGAAGACCAGCGCGTGCAGGAGATGATCGACATCGTCCGCGAAAAGAGCGGCAAGCAGAACATCATCTTCATCGTCGACGAAGTCGGCCAGTACGTGGCCTCGCGCGACAATCTGATCCTTAACCTCGATGGCCTGGCCAAGAACCTCAAGCGGCTCGGCGATGGCAAGGCCTGGATCATCTCCACCGCGCAGCAGACCCTTACCGAGGACGACCCGCGCGCAGCGCTGAACTCGGACAAGCTCTACAAGCTGAAAGATCGCTTCCCGATCCAGATCGACCTTGAATCGAGCGACATCAAGGAGATCTGCTACCGACGTCTGCTCGGCAAATCACCGGCTGGCGAGACTGAGCTGGGCAAGCTGTTCGAGGCCCACGGCCAGGCGCTGCGGCACAACACCAAGCTGCAAGACGCCAAGTATTACGACGCGGACTTCAGCAAAGAGAGTTTCACCAATCTCTACCCGTTCCTGCCGGCGCACTTCGACATCCTGCTGCACTTGTTGGGCGCGCTCGCCAAGTCCACCGGCGGCATCGGCCTGCGCTCTGCGATCAAGGTGATCCAGGACGTCCTGAAAGGCGAAGGCGGCTCCAAGGCGATGGCCGATCAGCCCGTGGGTTGGCTGGCCACCACCGTCACCCTGTACGACGAGCTGGAGAAGGACATTCGTCGCGCCTTCACGTCCATCCATCAGGCGGTTGGCAAGGTCCAGATTCGCTTCCCAGACTCGCAACTCCACCAGGATATCGCCAAGTCCGTCGCCGTTCTGCAGATCCTCGGCAACCTGCCGGTGTCAGTGCAGAACGTCGCTAGCCTGATGCACCCATCGATAACTGCGTCCTCGCAGCTCGATACGGTGCGCAAGGCCGTGGAAGAAATGTTGGGCGACGTTCATGTGCCGCTGGGTGAGAAAGACGGCAACCTCGTCTTCCTCAGCGAGAAGCTGCGGGACATCGAACAAGAGCGTGGCGCCATTGCGCTGCGCACCGTGGACGTGAAGCGCATCTTCAACGATGCATTGCGTGAGTCCTTCGATCCGCTGCCCCGCGTCAGCCTCCACGGCACGATGGCAGTTGCTACGGGCCTGAAGGTCCAGGCCGGCAGCGCCATCACCAGCCTGGCTGGTGATCAGAGCACCATTCAGACCGTCGTCGAGCTGGTGCCTGCCAGCGACTACGACACGGCCAAGAACCGGATGCTGGATGATTCCCGCAGCCGCGCGGGCCGGAACGTCATCGGGCTCTTGGCCCGCGCCAATTCCGAACTCGACGACCTGGCAAACGAAATCTATCGCTGCCAGCGCATTGCCGAACTGCACCGCAACGAGCCCGACCAAGAGGTCAAGGACTACTGCACCGGCCAGCTCGACCGCGCCGCCAAGCTCGCGACCCAACTGCAGAGCAAGATCAAGCAGACCCTGCAGGCGGGCTCGTTTGTTTTCCGGGGCCAGGCTACGGCGGTATCGGCGCTGGACGGCGACCTACTGGAAGCTGCCAAGAAGCTGCTCTCCGATGTGGCCGACCAAGTCTTCGACCGCTATGTCGAAGCCCCAGTACGCGCCGGCACCGACACCGCCGAGAAGTTCTTGAAAGTCGCCAACCCCGCTGCCATCAGCAGCGCGCTGGACCCGCTCGGCCTGGTGCAAACCGTGGCTGGTCGCGCCTCCTTTAAGACCGACCACAAGGCGATGATCAGCATCCGCGACTACATCGACAAGCGCGGAACAGTCGATGGCAAGCGCCTGCTCGACGACTTCAGCAGCGACCCGTTCGGCTGGTCGCCGGACACCACGCGCTACATCGTCGCGGCCATGCTTATGGCCGGCGAGATCAAGCTCAAGGTCTCGGGACGCGAAGTCACGGCCGCAGGCCAACAAGCCATTGATGCCTTGAAGACCAACAACTCCTTCAAGCAGATCGGTGTCGCGCTGCGTGACGAGCGCCCGTCCATCGAAACGCTCGGGCGCGCCGCTGAGCGACTCACCGAGCTGGTCGGTGACATGGTCATTCCGCTGGAACAAGAGATCAGCAAGGCGGCGGCGAAGCACTTCCCGCGCTTCCAGCACGACTATGGCTCCTTGGCCGAAAAACTCAGCGGCCTCGGGCTGGCGGGCAGTGACCGCATTCGCACCTTGAACCAGGACATTGCCGACGTCCTGTTCACAGACGCTTCCGACGCGCCTCAGCGGTTGGGCGCAGAAACATCCGCCATTTACGACAACCTCAAGTGGGCGCTCGAAGTGAAGCGCGTACTCGATAACGGGCTCGATGCAACCCTTCGGGATCTTCAAGCCCATCGCCGTGACATTGAAGCCTTGCCGGACACCGGCGTGCCAGGTGAGCTGCGCCGCGAACTGAGCGAAGACCTGGGCACCCTGTCGGAGCGTTTGGGCAAAGAGGACTTCTACAAGCACACCGCCGACTTCAATTCGCAGCTCACGCACCTGAAGGGCCGGGTGCGCGATGCCGTCATCACCCTGTCTGAGCAGCAGAAGCTGCGCTTGAAGGAAGGCGTCGAGGACCTGCAGCGCATCCCCGAGTGGGAAGAGCTCACGCAAGAGGAGCGCGGCAACGCCGTCAACCGACTGGATGGCCTCGCCCTGGCAGCCACGCAGGACCTGGCCGGACTCAAGAAGCTCCTGGCCCGTGACTACGACATCAACAGCACCCTCGAAGATCTCAAGCGCTCGATTCAACGCCAGGGCCAGGAACGCCTGCGCCAGCGTATGGAGGAAGAGCGCGCCAAGACCGGCGAGAAAGGCCCAGCCAAGCTCTCCAAGTCGATCGCGGTGCCGACCAAGATGACTTCGGCAGCAGACATCGACTCTCTTATCCAGCAGCTCCACGAAATTAAGGCACAGATCGGCCTCTACGCAGAAATCGAAGTGACGTTCTCGGTTGGCAAGGGAGGCGATCAGTAAATGGCATTCGACCAAACAACAAGAAACCGCCTACAGCGCTTCGTCAACGACGCGCGCCGTGTGCTGGAGGAGGAGTTCACCCGCCAGCTCCAGAACGACTACGGCATGGACCCGAATGCAGGCACCGTGGCGGAGCTGGCCAACCTGCGCCATATCAACGACGCCCAGCGCGAAACTGCCCGCATCCTGCGCGACACCCTGGCGCACTACACCGCCAGCGGCGACATGAATGCCACCCAGGGGCTGGACCGTATCGTCCGCGAGCAGGCCTTTACCGTGCTCAACCGCCTGGCGGCACTGCGTATGGCCGAGGCGCGTGGCCTGCTGGTCGAGTCAGTGGGTAACGGCTTCCAGGCCAAGGGCTTTCAACTTTACGCGCGTCTGGCCGGCACCGGCCTGGGCGAAACCGGAGATGCCTACCGCGTGTACTTGTTCAGCGTGTTCGATGAGCTCGCCCAAGACCTGCCGGGGCTGTTCGACCGCTACTCACCGCAGGGCCGCCTGTTCCCGCGCGAAGCCGCACTGCTGCAAGTGCTGAATCTGATCAACGATGCCGACATTGCCCCGCTGTGGAGCGAGGACGAGACCATCGGCTGGATCTACCAGTACTTCAACTCCAAGGAAGAGCGCAAGGCGATGCGCGATGCCTCGCAGGCGCCGCGCAACAGTCGTGAGTTGGCGGTGCGCAATCAGTTCTTCACGCCGCGCTATGTGGTCGAGTTTTTGGTGGACAACACGCTTGGGCGCCTCTGGTTCAATGCCACCGGCGGCGCAACCGGCCTGCGGGAGCGCTGCCAGTACCTGCTGGTGAAACCGGACGAAACGCCCCAAGCAGCCACCAAGCTGCGCGACCCGCGCACCCTCAAGCTGCTAGACCCGGCCTGCGGCTCCATGCACTTCGGCCTGTATGCCTTCGATCTGTTTGCCGAGATCTATCGCGAAGCCTGGGCTTGGGAGCAGCAGCACGGGCCCGGTTCGCTGGATGTATCGACTCAACCTCAGGCAGCACTCAAGCCACTGAGCCAAACCTACGACGATGAGGCGGCATATCTGCGCGACGTGCCACGCCTAATCATCGAGCACAACATCTATGGCGTGGACATCGATCCGCGCGCTGCGCAGATCGCATCCCTGGCGCTGTGGCTGCGAGCACAGCGCGCTTGGCACGATGCCGGTGTGAAGGCCAAAGACCGCCCGCCGATTGGGCGAGGTCATGTAGTTGCCGCCATTGCGCCACCGGCAGAGCGTGAGCTGCGCCAGCAGTTCGCAGCCAGCCTGGACAAGCGCGATGCCGAGTTGTTCGAGAAAACCCTGCAACTGCTGAAGGGCCTGCCTGAGTTGGGGGTACTGCTCCAGGTCGAGCGCGAACTGCCGCACTTGATCCGCCAAGTCTACGTAGGCAAAGGCACTGGCTTGTTTGCGCAACAGGAGCAGGAGAACTGGCAGCAGGCCGAGGCGCGGCTGCGCGCGGCACTCACTGAATTCGCCCAGGCAGCCAAGTCGACGTATCAGGGACGTCTGTTTGCGCAGGATGCCCTGCAGGGGCTTCGACTCATCGACTTGTGTCGCGAAGTGTTCGATGTGGTGGTGATGAATCCACCGTTTGGTGCGCTTGCTTCAAACACCAGGGATCAACTCGCCAAAGCCTATCCGCGCAGCAAGAATGATCTGTTGGCAATCATGGTCGAGCGCGGACTTGAGCTTCTGCGCGCTGGCGGACGTATTGGCGCCATCACCTCGCGCACCTGCTTTTTTCTCTCCAGTTTTCAGAAATGGCGAGAGCAAGTGGTTCTGGGGATTGCCAGGCCAGAAGTTATGGCGGACTTTGGTCTTGGCGTAATGGACGATGCAATGGTCGAGGCTGCTGCCTATGTGTTGGAGAAAAAAGCATGAGCCACTTTTTGCGTCTCCTGAGTGAAGAAGATAAATCAGCAGCTCTTCTTACAGTCTGCCAAGCTCTTCGTCAGGGTGGGGTGGATTACAGGAATTTCGAGATTGCACCGGAATCTTTCGATGCAGTGCCTGGAAAACCTTTTGCCTATTGGGTTTCCGACGACATCAGAGAAATTTTTAAGCGTTTGCCTCGATTCGAAGGTGATGGGCGAACGGTGAGAGTTGGACTGCAAACATCTGATGATTTCAGATTTCTGCGGAACTGGTGGGAAGTTAACTGCGACGAAATTACCCCGAAATGGAGACCTTTTGCAAAAGGGGGGGCTTTTTCTCCGTTCTATGCTGACGTTCATCTGTCTATCAACTGGATGGATGATGGTGCTGAGCTGATTGCATTTCCGTTGTGCGTAATTCGCAATCCCGATTATTACTTTCGCTCCGGTATAACCTGGCCCCTTCGCGCCCATCGTTTCTCGCCGCAGCTGATGCCGGCAGGATGCGTGTTTTCTGTGCGTGGCTACTCCGCTTTTCCAGCAGAGGGATGCGAGTTGGCCACACTTGCTTTGTTTAGCAGCGCAGCATTCGATTACATATTCAAAACCGCACTCGGCAGGTTTGGGTACCCAGAATTCATTGTCGGCGTGCTTCAGATTTTGCCATGGGTTGAACCGACTACCGCCAATGCTGAGGCGCTGCAAAGACTTGCAAAACGTGCATGGTCGCTAAAACGCAGTCTTGATACCGTTAATGAAACCTCGCACGCCTTTTTGCTTCCTTTGTTGATACGCGACCGTATAGGAACCTTTGCCACTGGGTCAATCGAATCCGAACTCGCGGATATTCAGGCTGAAATCGATTCAATTTCCTTCGACCTTTATGGGTTTTCTGAGGCGGACCGACAGGCTGCGATGGGCCAAGGTGCTGGCGAGCTGGGCGCTGACGACGACATAGATGACGATGTCTCGGAAGACGCTGAGGCTGAAGCGCCACCTGTTGATGCGCTGCTGTCCTGGGCGGTGGGTGTGGCATTTGGTCGCTTCGACTGGCGCCTGGCCACCGGCGAGCGCGCCGCCCCCGCCGAGCCGGAACCCTTCGAGCCGCTGCCCGCCAAGAGCCCAGGCATGCTGCCGGACGGGGCCGCGCCCTTCCATGTGCACGAAGGCATCCTGGTGGACGACCAAGGCCATCCCCATGACCTCGCGCGTCTGGTGGAGGAGGTGTTGGCTCGCGTGGATGTCGCGGTGCCGGAAGACGTGCGTCGCTGGCTCCAACGCGACTTCTTCCCCTTCCATCTGCAGCGCTACTCCAAGAGCCGCCGCAAAGCGCCTATCTACTGGCCGCTGTCCACCGCATCTGGCAGCTACACGCTGTGGGTTTATTACCCCAGCCTCAGCAGCCAGACACTGTATACGGCGATCAACGACTTCGTCGAACCCAAGCTCAAACAAGTCGGCGCTGACGTGACGGCTCTGCGCAACAAGGGTTCTGCTCGGACCCGTGACGACGAAAAGCAGTTCGAGACGTTGCAAGCTTTCGAGCTGGAGTTGATCGAGCTACGTGACACCCTGCTCAAGCTCGCGCCAACCTACAAGCCCAACCACGATGATGGCGTGCAGATCAGCGCCGCGCCGCTGTGGCCGCTGTTCCGCCACAAGCCCTGGCAGAAGGTGCTCAAAGACACCTGGGCCAAGCTGGAAAAAGGCGACTACGACTGGGCGCACCTGGCCATGAACTACTGGCCCGAGCGCGTGCGTGAGAAGTGCAAGACGGACAAGTCGCTTGCGATCGCGCATGGTCTGGAGAGTCTGTACATCGAGCCCGAGGCAGCGCCGAAGAAAACTCGCGGAAGAAAAAAGGGAGAGTGAAATGAGCAGCGATGCGCCGAACAGTATTGAAACGATCGTTTGTCTGGCCAACTCAAGGAAGATTTCAGGGCGCTGTGTTGCTGGCAAGCGTACGGGCGATAACTCCTGGTTCCGCCCAATCAGCAATCGAGCAGGGCACGAAATCTCCGAGTTGGATCGTCGCTATTCGGACGGCAAAACGGCGCAGCTGCTCGATGTCATTGAGATTCCGTGCATTGAGGAACGCCCCCACGGCCACCAGAGCGAGAATGTTCTGATTGACGACAGATTCTATTGGGAGAAGAAAGGGAACGCGTCATGGGACGACGTCCTTGAATTGGTTGACCCTGCTGCGGACCTTTGGGCGAACGGATTCAGTGCCTACTACAACCGGAACAATCGCGTTCCAGACGGACTCATCGACGAAGATGGCGGCTCCTTGCGCTTGATCGAACTGGACGAGATGGTTCTTCATGCGGGCCCTAAGGCCCCGGACTTCGGCGACATGAAACCGATCGTGCGGGCCAGTTTCAATTACCGTGGGCAGCACTACAAACTGGACGTTACCGATCCGGAGTATGAGCGCGCATGCTTGGAAAAAGGGGCTGGAGAGTATCGAATTCCTTCAGTCGTTGCATGCATCAGCCTGTCTGAGCCCCACACCAACCAGAATGGGGAGACGTTCGCGTACAAGCTCGTGGCCTCGATCATCACCAGAGAGAGAGCGGGCGGATGAGCGAACTTCTGACCATCGGGCACTCCACGCATCCAATCGATGCGTTTATTGCCCTATTGAAGCAGCATGGCGTTACCGCACTGGCAGATGTCCGTTCGCATCCCTACAGTCGGCATTTTCCGCAGTATTCCAAAGACGCGCTTAAGAATGCGCTTGCTCAAGCGCAGATAGCCTATGTGTTCCTCGGCAAGGAGCTAGGGGCTCGAAGTGAAAACCCTGCATGCTATCGCCAAGGAAAGGTGCAGTACGACCTTTTGGCCAAGGAACCCTTGTTTGCACAAGGTCTAGAACGACTGCGTCAGGGCCTGGAAAAGTATCAAATCGCTCTGATGTGCGCGGAAAAAGACCCGCTTGATTGTCATCGTGCAGTACTTGTCGCGCGGCGCATGTTCGAATCCGGAACGCCAGTGCAGCACATACATGCCGACGGGCATTTGGAAGAGCATCGCGCAATCGAGGCGCGAATGCTCCAGCTCCATAAGATGTCCGAAAACGACATGTTCCACACGCGCGAAGAAATTCTCATCGATGCATATCGGATTCACGGTGAGCAGATCGCTTATCAGGATGAGGCAATGCTGCAAGAAGAACTGCGAGAAGGGGGCAAACAATGAAGGTATTTACCATCGGATTCACAAAGAAGAACGCTGAACAGTTCTTCACGCGCCTCAAACAGCCAGGCCTGGTAAGGCTGGTTGATGCCCGCCTGAACAATGTGTCACAACTCGCAGGGTTTACGAAGAAAGATGATCTGCGTTTCTTCCTTCGCGAGATCAACCGCATTGACTATGTTCATCGGCCGGACCTCGCGCCAACCAAAGAGATCCTCGACGAATACAAGAAAAACGGGGGGGGCTGGGCTAGCTATGAAAAGCAATTCATGGACTTAATGGCTCGAAGAAAGGTTGAGGAAAAGGTTCCTAAAGATCTCATTGATGGTGGATGCCTTCTCTGCAGTGAGTCGACTCCTGAACACTGCCACCGGCGGTTGGTTGCTGAATACCTGAAATCCCGCTGGGGAGACCTGGAGATCGTGCATCTATGAGCATTGCGGAATTTATTCGAGAAAGCGTGCTGCGGCCGCGCCTGAAGCAAGCTGGCGCCTTAGTGGTGTATGACGGCGACAAGCGCTACCGCGAGCAGTGTTTCGACTTGGCGGCCGACAAGGTGCGGGTGGTGGATGCGTCTGAAAGCAGCATCGAAAGCCGTGAGGCGGCGCTGCTGGCGCTGCGCGAGGTGGGGCAGCCCAAGGCCCCGCTGGAAGGTGTATTGATCTACGTGCCGACCAAGCGCCCCGAAACCGACGAGCAAAAGCAGGCCGATCCATTCGCCCTATACGCAGAATGCGGTGCGGTGTTCCCGCAAGATGATGGCGACGAGTATCTGAGCCTGTGCCTGCGCGCCAGGCCGGATCACGCTACCGAGATTCGCCAGGTGTTTGCCGGGTCTCCAGCCGGGCCGACCTTCGCGGTGATCGACGCGATTGGCGGCGGCGTGAGCTGGCCCCAGTTGCGCGCGACCTTACGGGTGGAATCGGGCCGCGAGATTCTGGCCGCCCTGCTGGCGCCCAGCCTCAGCCAGACCGAAGCGCTCAAGGGGCAGGAAGGCTGGGTGCAGGAGGCGCGTGACTTCCTCCGCGCCACCTTGGGCCTGAGCGTGAAGACGCGCGGTAAGACTTGGTCCGCCCTGGCGGATGAGCTGTGGCGCTATGTCTTGTTCAGCGAGTTCGTGTTTGATTTGCCGGTGGCGCTGCCGGAGACCCTGAAGGGAGTTCCGCACGCACCGATGGAAGCGAGGCCTATCGTCGAAGATGTGTGCGATCGCCTGCGCAGCGACCCAAAGTCACGCGCGGTATACATCGAGCGGGCGGAAGCCATCGAGGCGGAGCTCAACCTGACCGATCTGTGCGGGGCGATTGAAGACCTGGGCGAGCGCGATACCTTCCCCTTCGAGGAGCGGACTTTCCTGCGCACGGCGATCAAGGGAATCGTCGCCGGCGACACCGATGCCACACGCCGGGTGCTGACCCGTCACAAGAGTTCTGTCTGGCTGGGCAAGGGCGAAAGCCAGGCACAGTGGGAGTTGGTGCGATCCGGGCTGAGTCTGGTGGAGGCCTGCGAAGACTTTAAACGCCAGCTGCCAGATCACGCCCGCTCTCAGGCGGAGCTGATTGACTTCTACCTGGGCAGTCTGCGTGAAGCAGATCGCTTGCAGCGCGAGTTTGAGCAAGCCGCAGGCGACTTCCTCGACCAGCACGGCTTGATGCATGAAGTGATCAGCCAGGCTCGAGCGCGCTATCGGCGCTTGGCCGAAAAGATCCAGGGCGTGTTCGTGAAGCACGTCGAGACTACGGGATGGCCGCCGACTGGGCGACTGGCCAACGCCGATGCCTTTGATCGCTTGGTGGCAGATCGCCTTAAGGAAAGCGGCCGTAAGGTGGCTTACCTGATGGTGGATGCCCTGCGCTATGAGTTGGGCGTTGCGCTGGAAAAGCTGCTGGCCGAGGACGGGCCGGTCGAGCTGCAAGCGGCCTATGCGCAGCTGCCGACTATCACGCTGGTGGGCATGGCGAGCTTGCTACCTGGCGCCCGCACGGGGCTAACCCTGTCGCTGGAGAACGATTCACTGGTGCCCAAGCTGGCGGGTGCGCCCGTGAGCAACGTCCCGCAGCGCATGAATGTGCTGGCCAAGCGGTATGGAGATCGCTTCGCGGAAATGCCGCTTAATGATTTTGTGCGTGGCAAGCCAAAAATCGCGGAGACCGTTGACCTGCTGGTGCTGCGCTCCACGGAAATCGACAGCCAACTGGAAAGCAACCCCGAGACGACGCTCGGGCTTATTCCTGGCACGTTAAAGCTGATCCGTGTCGCACTCCACAAGCTGCGCGGCATGGGCTTCAAGGAGGCGGTGATCGTCACAGACCATGGCTTCTTCCTGAACGCACAAGCGGAGGCCGGTGATGTGTGTGTCAAGCCGCAGGGGAAGTGGCCAGTGAACGCGCACGACCGCATGATGCTCGGTGATGGCACGGCAGATGGACACAGCCTGGTCGTTAGCGCAGAGAAGGTAGGCATTCGCGGCGATTTCACCCAAGTGGCGCTACCGCGCAGCATGGCACCCTATCGCGCGGGGCATCTGTATTTTCACGGAGGGGCATCCCTGGCGGAGGCCGTTGTGCCGGTGCTGGTTGCGCGGCTGGATACCGCCGCCCATGCGGAATTGCGCAAGGTGGTGGTGGAGCTGAGCTACAAGAACGGCGCCAAACGGATCACTACGCGATTGCCGGTCATCGAAGTGATACTGGTGGCCGACGACATGTTCTCGCAAGACATGAACGTGGAGATCCTGCTGGAAGCGCAGGACAGCAAGGGCAACGTAGTGGGAGAGCCGCGTCCAGGCGGGGATGTGAACCCTGCGACCAGAACCGTGACCCTGATGCCAGGTCAGCGCAAGCAAATCGCGCTGCGGATGGATGATGAGTACAGAGGCAAGTTCTCGGTTAAAGCGCTTAACCCGACGACTCTGGCTGCCTACAGCAATCTGGCGCTTGAAACCGACTATACGGAATGAGCCCTATGGACGAACTCGACCAAAAACTAAACGCCACCTTCGACGGCAAGGTCCTACGTAAGGACTTGCTGCATCGAATCAAAAAAGGCACCAACGTCCCGACGTTCGTCCTGGAGTTCCTGCTCGCCAAGTATTGCGCCAGCAATGACCAGGCAGAGATGGATGCCGGCATGGAGGCCGTGCTGTCGTCGCTGCAGGAGAACTACGTTCGGCCAGACGAGGCCAATGCCGCGCAGTCCAAGGTCGCCACCAAGGGCAAGCATCGCTTCATCGACAAGGTACACGTTCGCTACGTCGAGAAAGAGAAGCGCCACTGGGCATCGCTGGAAAACTTCAACTCGCAACGCATCGCGATTGGCGAGAAGTTCTACCGTGACAACGACAGGCTGCTGGAAGGCGGCATTTGGGCCGAAGTCACCCTGGCGCATAACGACATCGATGAGGACGACTATGCGTTCTCTATCGAGGACCTGCGCCCGATCCAACTGACCCGCTTCGACTTCGACCGCTACGCAGAAGGCCGAGCAGCTTTCACTCGCGATGAGTGGATCGCAGCGGTGCTGCGCTCCGTCGGTTTGGAACCCAGCAAGCTCTCTAAACGCGTTCAGATGCATTTCATCGCCAGGCTGGCCGCGCTGGTGGAGCCCAATTACAACTACATCGAGCTGGGCCCGCGCGGCACCGGCAAGTCCTACTTCTTCAGCGAGTTTTCGCCCTACGCCACGCTGATCTCGGGTGGCCAGGCGACCAAGGCCACACTGTTCTATAACAACGCGCGTCGCAAGGTGGGCCTGGTCGGCTTTTGGGACACGGTGGCCTTTGACGAAGTTGGCGGTATCAAGGTCAAAGACCCGGACACCATCCAGATCATGAAAGACTTCATGGCTAACGGACGTTTTTCGCGCGGGGCCGAAGTCATCGCCGATGCCAGCCTGAGTTTTGTCGGCAACATCGATGTGTCTGTGCAGCAGGTGGTCAATTCCAACGAGCACGACCTGTTTCAGCCCTTGCCACCAGAGCTCGACCTGGCCGTGATGGACCGCTTCGCCGCGTACATCCCGGGCTGGGAAATGCCCAAGAACAGCAGCGAGTTCCTGACCAGTAATTACGGATTCATCACCGATTACCTGGCCGAGGCCTTCCACTACCAGTTCAAGCACACGAACCGCTACGAAGAAGTTAGCAAGCGCATCCGGCTCGGTAAGTCGATTGAGGGGCGTGACGAGAAAGGCATCAAGAAAACCGTCTGCGCTTTCTTGAAGGTCTTGCATCCGAATGGGCCACCGACCGACGAAGAGTTCGAGGAATACGTGGCCTATGCGACGGAATGCCGCCGTCGTGTCAAAGAGCAGATGAACAAGCGCAAGCCGGATGACGAGTTTGCGCGCATCAACTTGTCCTACTTCAAGGCCAGCGGTGAGGAAGTGGTGGTCTTCTGCCCGGAGTCGAAGGATGCGCCCGCGACGCAAGAACCGGCTCGTCGTCGTTTGAGCCAGGCGGATGGCCAGCCTGCTGAGGCAGTCGAAGTGCAGCCCGTCGCCCAGCCGGCGCCTGCTGCAGCAGTGGAACCTCCAGTGGCGCCGGTACAGCCTGCTCCGGCACCAACGGTGGTTGCTCCGTCATCGGTCGAGCTCAAGGAACAGCACTTCACCATCCTCTATGGCGATACCGGGTACAGCTATGAGTCGATCCTCGGCCCCTACCTGCAAGGCGCGAAGTCCGTCGTCATCGAAGACCCGTACATCCGGCTACAGCACCAGATTCAGAACTTCGTGCGCTTCTGCGAGACGGTACTGAAGGCTGGCACCGTGAAGAAGATCAGCCTAATCACCGGCTACGACGACAAGACCCAGTTGGCCGACATCGCCGAAAAGCTCGATGAGCTGAAGCAAAGTCTGCTGGAGTTAGATGTCGAGCTAGAGGTGAAGCTCAACCCGAACATCCATGACCGCGAGATCAGACTGGATAACGGATGGATCATCAAGATTGGCCGTGGACTGGATTTTTACCAGAAGCCAGGGGGATGGTTCGAGGTTGGTGCAAACGATCTGAGTCTGCGCAAGTGCCTTGAAACCAAAGTGGATATCTTTCGGGCATGAGATTGGGGCCTGTGGTGAGCTTGTCTACAACGAATCAGAAAAATCGAGATCGCCAACTTCCGCGGCATCCAGCTGCTGGCCTGGTGCCCGACGCCTGGCATCAACTGCCTGATCGGCCCGGGCGACAGCGGCAAGTCCACGGTACTGGACGCGATCGACCTATGCCTGGAGGCCAGACGCAATGTCCAGTTCTCGGATGCGGACTTCTTCGGCCTGGACATCACGACCCCAATCAGCATCACGCTGACGCTCGGCGACCTCGATGGCAGCATGAGGACGCTGGAGAGCTTCGGTGCATTCCTGCGCGGGCCGGGGCACCGCGCCGACACTGGCGTTCTGGACAGCGCGGAGATGTTCATTCGAAGCACTGGCGCGCAGCTGCTCGAAATCGCCGCTTCACGGGCATGATGAACCGGCAGGGAAGAGGAACAAGAAATGCAGAAACCCGCCGCACCGCAAAAGACCGTCCTGGAAACGATTCTGGACTGGTCAAAGGATCGTCCACTCTGGCAGCGTGACGCCCTGCGCCGCATCATCGCAAACGGCCGTCTGACAGACGCCGATATCGGCGAACTCGTGGACCTTTGCAAACAGGGCAAAGGTGCACCCGCAGGCGCGCTGAAAGCGGTACCGCTGGAGAAGGCCCACCTTCCGGCCAACCCCGGTCAGACCGCCGCGGTATCGCTTCTGTCGATCGCCGACGTGACCGGCGTGAACAACCTTGCCGCCGGCCAGACCCTCGGCTTCGAGCCGAATGGAATCACGATCATCTACGGCGACAACGGTGCGGGCAAGTCCGGCTACGCACGCATCCTGAAGCGCGCATGTCGTGCAAGGCATGCCGGAAAGATCGAACCGAATGTGTATGCTGATCAGCCCCCGAAGCGCGTCGGAGCGAACATCGCGTACGGGGTCGGCGGTGTGCCGCAGTCGGTCGAACAGTGGCAGAACGGCGCAAATCCGCATGCAACGCTGTCTGCCGTGAGCGTGTTCGATAGCGACTGCGCCTCAGTGCATATCCGCGAGAAGAACGAAGTTGCATTCCGGCCTTTTGGTCTGGACGTACCGGATGAGCTTGCTGCAGCCTGTCAGGCGGTGAAGGATGCCCTCGCAGCTGACCAGAAGCAGCTTGAGAAGGCCCGCAATCCGATCTTTGCGGCGCCGACCTGGAAGGCCACCACGGCCGTGGGGAAGGCGCTTGCCGCGCTGAACGCCAACACAGACGCAAGGAAGATCGAAGCCCTGGCGGCGCTCTCGGCAGAGGAAAGCGCCCGTCTTGAGCGTCTGCGGGAAGACCTGTCGAAGAATCCGACCAAGGCAGCGGCGGAACAGACCGTCAAAGCCGACAACGTCATGCGGCTGATTACCGTGGTGAACAGCGTTGCAGCCAGAACCACCGATGAGGAGCTGCTGGCAGCCGCTGCCCTCGCCAGGGACGCACGGTTAAAACGGGACGCTGCACGTCTTGCCGCGGAGAAGGCCTTCACGGGCGAACCCCTCGCCGGGGTCGGCGGCGAGACATGGCGGGTGCTTTGGGATTCCGCCCGACGCTACTCGACGGAAATCGCATACCCCGGACAGCCGTTTCCGCCGTCGGCCGAAGACGCGCATTGCATGCTTTGCCAGCAGCCATTGGAAGCTGAGGCACGTGCACGGATGGCACGCTTCGAGGATTTCATCCAGAAGGACACGGAACAGCTGGCACGCGAGGCAGAGAAGGCAGCTCAGACCGCACGGCAGACCATAGCTGCCGGGGCAATCGGCACGCGGGCGGTGAAGGCCAGTCTTGATGAGCTGGGCCTCCAGAATGAGGTGCTGCAGCAGCAGACGCGCCGCTTCATCGCCGCAGCCCGACTGCGGCGCCACGTTCTGCTCAAAGCCCTGGGCGGAAACGGCGAGGTACAGCTTCCGCCCGTTCCACTGTCGCCGCTGCCTGATCTCAGCCAGCTTCAGATCACGATCCGCAACTACGCCGCCGAGCTGCGCAAGTCCGCTGACGCGGATGAACGCAAGAAGCTCGAAGCCGATTTCACCGAGCTGAGCGACCGGGCGCTGCTCGCCGGCATGCTGCCGGTCGTCACTGACGAAATCCAGCGGCTGAAGACCATTCGGTTTCTGACCGAGTGTGCGGGCGACACGGCGACGAACACCATCACCAAGATGGGCAACGACATTGCCGACACCGTGATTACGCCTCGGCTGCGCGACAGATTTCAGGAAGAGATTGTCAGGCTTGCGGCCTCGAAGGTTCGCGTCGAAATCGTGCGCTCCGGCGGCAAGTACGGCTCACCGCAGTATCAGGTGCGCCTCTTCGCCAAGCCGGATGCCAAGGTCCACGAAATCCTGAGCGAAGGGGAAAAGACCTGCGTGGCGCTGGCCGCCTTCATGACCGAGCTTGCCACCGCGATGCACCGCTCTGCTCTGGTCTTCGATGACCCGGTGTCCTCATTGGACCATCGCTGGCGCGGGCAGGTGGCCAAGCGTCTCGTGGAAGAAGCGGAGAACCGCCAGGTCATCGTCTTCACGCATGATCTGGTGTTCGTGAACGATCTGAATGACCACGCGACGAAGACCGGGCAGGCCGTGCGGCTCACGACGCTCAGTCGTGGCGCCGCGGGAGCCGGTATGGTGGCCGACGGCCTGCCCTGGAAGGCCCAGAGCGTCGAAGATCGCATCGACAAGCTGGAGAAGGCGGCGCGTGCGGCAAAGCTGCTGCATGACAACAACCAGGAAGACGAGTACGCGGTCGAGGTGGCAAAGCTCTACAACTCGCTGCGCGCCACATGGGAGCGCGGCCTGGAGGACATCGCTTTCGTCCGCGTTATTCAACGCCACAGGGACTACATCAACGCCAAGGACCTGAAGAAGGTCAGTGCGCTCAACGAGGCTGGCTGCGATGCTTTCGCCGCCGGATTCAAGAAGTGCTGCGACATTGTTGACGCACACGATCCGTCCAGCGGTAGGAATGCCGCGCCGCCACCACCTACTGATCTCTTTCAGGACATCCAGGCTTTGAAGGACTGGGCCGCGTCTCTGCGAGACAGGCAGAAGAAGATTGCTTGAAACGTGTTTGTTCGCGCCAATGCTGACGTTCTTGACGAAGCAGAGCACCGAAACTATGGCATCGTTTATCTGACCTGGCGCAGGGCTGCAGCTACAGGTACTTCTTGAACGTTGCCGCCGCAATGCACACCGCCACGCCGAGCAATGCGGCGCTGGGCAGCAGGATCAGCAGCGGGTTCACGCTGACCGGCAGTGC